>MAAC01010249.1_pt1 | contig 13661 bp, 11 predicted proteins | sample 1115981 | NCBI WGS metagenome assembly MAAC01 (sample SAMN04961126, study PRJNA320927) | seawater metagenome | isolation source: sample BD02T64 sea water enriched with oil for 64 days | place: USA:Gulf of Mexico | collected 2013-07-27 | reverse complement strand
CTGCGCTGCGGGCTATAGTTTGTGCAGATGATGATCAGCTCGGCGAAGTAACCAGGCCTGGTGAAATTATCGGACAAAGTTAGCGTGCTTCTGTCTACCCCTGAGAGCGCAGAAGTGACTAACTGTTTAAAGCTGAGGCCAAGGTAATATCTGATTTATTCACATATTTCCTGGCGATAGGAAAACTTCGGTTGTTAAAATTGATAGTCCAGACCGAGGCTAACAATGCTTACTTTAGGTTTAAATGAGCCCTCATATTCACTTCCTAGCCCACTGACGGGAGAATTGAGCTTGCTATCCTCTGAAATTTTAGCCGTCTGAGTCTGAATGTGTGAGTAGCCAATATTGAGCTGAGTATTTTTGTTTAATTTGTAGCTGGCACCGAGTGAAGCCCAGTAGCGTGAGGCATCTGGAATGCCCGCGGTGCGGTCTTCATCATTGGCAGCACCCTGATCGTAAGCCACACCAAATTTTAATTGTAAGTTATCGCTATACTGATAATTTGCCCCAAGAGCAACAAACAGAGTGTCGTCCCAATTATACTGAGTAGGGTTAGCCACATCGGTATTAGTATCGGTGTTAACTACTTGTAGCTCCTTAAACACCGACCAATCGGTCCAGGCCACATCACCTAATAGTGTCCACTGCTCTGAAACCTGATGATAGATACCCAGAGAGGCAACAGCGGGCATAGTGACTGCGGCTTTAGCGTTAAAGTTTAAATTGACAGCTGCGGGAACAGTGGGAGTAGATACGTCTCCTTTTAAGGTATGCTTAATTTGCGACCGGTAATTAAAGCCAATTCGTCCCTTGTCACTGTATTGGTAGAGAAAGCCAAGCGCATAGCCAAAACCTGTATCATCGGCCTTAAGCGTGGTCAGGGCGTCAGCGCCTACGCCAACGACATTTTTATTGGTTAGTTTTCCCTCTATTTTTTGAAACTGCAGGTTGCCACCCACAGAGAGCTTTTCATTGACTCTATAGGCAGCCGAAGGGGCAATGTTGATGGTTTTAATCTCACTGAATACATTGTACTGAGCGCCAATCCAATCCTCATCGAATTTAGTCGAGAGCCCAAAAGGAGCGTTGACACTGATGCCTAATTTAATTTGCTGATTATAGTCCCAAAGAGCATAGGCAGCAGGCACTAACGCTGACACACCTCCATCTATGCCCGAGTTTTTGGAGAACAGCGGTGAGATTGCAGTAGAGCTTTTATGACTGTATTTAGCACCAGGGGCGATATGAGATAAGTTAGTCTGAAGGTGATTACCTTCTATCAGGATCATGCCCGCAGGATTATAGAAGATGGTGCTGGCATCAACAGCCTTTGCCGTCTGCCCGGCAAATGAGTTTCCCTGTCCCTCTGCACTTTGCTCTTTTAACTGGAAGCCTGCGCTTTGGGCTGTTCCTGTCGCAATCAGCAAGGCTACAGAGCCAAGAACAACGCTCCCTTTGTTCTTTGCATTGATTTTTATCATCACGTTTCCCTTATTAAATAACTCAAATAATTAGAATCTGTCTCTAATCGACTTCAGTAAATATAATAGTGACGACCAGTATTAATCAAATATGAACAAAAAGCGACCAAAGTCAGTTGTTTGCACCTTTTAAATTTAAATGCAACTTGCAGAGCAAGAGAGGGGAGGGCTGAGCTGAGCTGCTCACTGATACTGCGCTGATGATAAATAAAGACTATTGAAGAGCATACAGTGGTTGTTAGGCAGAGGTTATGGCTAGCTAGCATGCCTGTAGTTAGCATGTCGTTTAGGTGCGAAGTCTGGATCTCACAATGCTCTAAATGCCAGAGTCGCTTCGAATGTAATCGAAGGTACTGAACTCACCTTTAGCGGTTAATTAGCTCGGGTGGCAAAGGGGTATGACCTGGATATTCTCAGAGGCATTTAGCATTTAAAGATAAGTGAGGTTGAAAAGTACATCGCTTTTGATTGTCGTGTTCGTTAAAAGAGCAGGCATAAGTGCAATGAAATTCTCAGCATGATACTGAGCTGCATTAATCGTTAGTCGCGGCTAGTGCGGGCCGTTGTGAATGTCTTTTTTTTGCGCAAAAGACTCGTCAGTCAGGGCAAAAGCAGCTTTAAGAAGTAAGCGCTGGCTGTGCATGAAACTTCAAAATAGAACAGAATCACACAAAAACATAAGTTCGTATAATAATTATTATGTTAAATAGACTGAAGGCTTGAATGTTCATCTGTGTCGTAGATCTTGGCTGGATAGAGCGATAGCAGGCTGCTAATACACTCTTGAAATGCCGAATAAACAGCGCTGGAAGTAGCTTTAACGGTAGTTCTTAAACCTGCTGATTCGCAGGTAAAGCACCGCTATAAAGGAGAAGCTCTTAAGCCAAAGGCAGGTTCAGTGACTGGGTTGCTGCTGATTTTAAAACGCGTTATTTTCGCTATCTGTGTCTCAAATCAGACTGGTTAGCCGAAAAATTCGTCAGCTCAGGAATCTCTCTAAATTGCATAGTAAGGCAAATGATTTGCAGGGGGGGGCAAAATATTAGGATTCGCTTATTATGTTTTTTTTCGCTGGCGGCCATCAATTTCTGTTACTTATCTGCCTACGGACTCTGCTGACAACAGGATCCTATAATCTACATCAGGCAGCAATGGCTAAAAATAATGACTGTTGATCCACACATGGGTGAGGATGCTGGCAAAATAACCCAGGGCTATCACTGGGGTCCATTTTAAATGGCTAAAAAAGTGTATTTTCCCTGGGAAGCTCCCATCAGTACCACACCGGCAGTAGAACCTATTGAAAGCAGGCTGACGCCAACTCCGGCAGTCAATGTCACTAACAGCCACTGCCCCTCAGACATCTCTGGCATCATCGTCAGGACAGCAAACATCACCGGAATATTGTCGACTAGGGCTGAGATAATGGCAACGGCAATGTTCGCATTTGTCGGGCCCCACTGCTGATACATAAGCCACGAGACCATGCCCAGATAGCCGATAAATCCCAAGCCACCGACGCAAAGTATCACCCCATAGAAAAACAACAATGTATCCCATTCAGCTTGAGCGACTCTGGAGAGGTCAGATCCAGCCAATACTCAGTGTCGCCTGGATTGGCCGCAACTAGTGTAGGTAATAGCATTATTGTGCAAATATAAAGAGCTTCATTATATCTGCCCTTTATAGGTTCCAATATACACATTGATTGATTGCCAGTGAGACGTGGGCAATAATTAATCGCTATGGCTGTTACTAGGAGATGATAATCTGCTGGATAACCAGCGCCAATTGTCCCGGGAACACACCGAGCCCTACTACAGCTAATGAAATCAGCGCTAGAATTGTAATATTCAGTACTGAGGCAGGCGCTACATAACTGCGCTGCTCAGTTTTCTCCAGCATGCTTAAGATAACCCGTAAATAGTAAAACAGACCGATAATGCTGCTGACGATTAATACGGCTAATAGCCACCACAGTTGACTGTTAACTGCCGCTAAGGTTAAATAGAATTTTCCTACAAAACCGATAGTTAATGGAATTCCTGCCAGAGATAGCATTAACACAGCCAGCACTATTGCAGTCGCTGGGCTGTACCAAAATAAACCTTTAAAGCTGCTAATGTTAAAATCTTTCAGTTGTTGGTTATCGTTCAGTAACATCAATATTGCAAAGGTACTTAACACAGTGACTAAATAGGCAGCTAAGTAAAAAATTGCTGCTTCGCTGTTTAAGCTGTTCTGCTCAGACAAAGCAGCACTGGGTGCTATCGCCAGTATTGCCAGTAAAATATAGCCGAAGTGCGCAATAGAGGAGTAGGCGAGTAAGCGTAATATATTCTTTTGCAGCAGCGCGAGTAAGTTTCCGATTAACATTGATGCCGCGGCGATCATTGAAATTATTGTGACTACCGAACTTTGTTGATACCAAAGGGTGGTTTCAAAAAGGCTGATCAGCAGAATAAAAATAGCTGCTTTTGCCAGGGTTGCCAAAAACGCCGCGCTGGCCAGCGGCGCTCCCTCAAACAAATCTGCCACCCATAAGTGGCAGGGGGCAAGCGATAGTTTGAAAGCAACACCTACTAGCAGCAAAACAATAGCAGTACTGAGAATAATATTATTGGCATTTTCTGAGCCTACTGGATTGCTGCTCAACTGCTCTAAAATCTGATTAAATGCCAAAGTACCACTGTAGAGGTAGATTATGGCGATTGCCATTAACATAAAGGCCGAAGCCAGTGCCGAGAGTACAAAGTACTTAATCCCCGCCTCCAGAGACTTACTGCTCCTGTCCACATATGCCACCATAGCAACCAGCGACAAGCTCATTAATTCCATGCCTAAAAAGAAACTGGCGAAATGGCTACTGGCAGCGACAACCAGAGCACCTTGGGTGGCCAGTAGAAATAGCAGGTAATACTCTTCTCGGGGTTCCTGGATATTTTTCAGCCAGGGGTAAAGCAAGCCACTTAACAGCAGCGCCAACAGTATTAGCAGTGCTGACAATAGTGCTGCAGTATTGCTTAATGATATTAGGTTGCTTTCGTAAGTAACTGTTTTAATGTTAATAATCTGAACTATCAGTGCGATAAACAAACCCAGTGAAGTGATGCTGCTAATGTATGCATGCTCGCGTTTTATCGCAGTTAACAACATCACAATCAACGCAGTACTACTGATTATTATCCAAGGTAACAGAGCAGCATTCATAATTTAGCTCCTGTTGACAGTTGATTTATGCTCTGTTGTGCCAAGTCTATTATTGGCTGGGGATGCAAGCCAAGCCAGAGCAACAGCAATACCATCGACAGCATCATCAACACTTCTCGGCGATCCAGATCAATACTGGATTTTAATTTGAGAGTACCGAACAAGGTCTGGTGAGCAATTTTCAGTGAGTAAACTGCCGCTAATATCAGCCCTGTTGCCGCCATTATGGTTACTTTAGGGTAGTTGCTAAAACTGCCCACCAGCACTAAAAACTCTGCCACAAAATTTCCTAGACCAGGCATACCCAAAGAGGCGACGACAAAAAATAGCAACATCCCACTGAGTTTTGGGATGGATTGCCAGAGGCCACCGAGCTGCGCCAAGTCACGAGTGTGGTAGCGATATTGAATCGCCCCGACTAAGGCAAATAGTGCCGCGGTACTGACACCGTGAGCTAGCATTTGCAACACCGCTCCCTGCCATGCCTGCGCTGTGAAGGCATAGCATCCCAAAAGTACAAAGCCCATATGCGAGACACTAGAATAGGCGACCAGGCGCTTTAAATCTTGCTGCGAAAAGGCCATCAGAGCCCCGTAGATGATGCTGATGGCAGCAATCGCCATGACCACAGGGGCAATTTCTACAGAGGCATCAGGAAACATTGGCAAGACAAAGCGCAGCAAACCATAGCCCCCGGTTTTAAGCAGTACTGCCGCTAAGATAACGCTGACAGCAGTCGGCGCCTCAGTGTGGGCATCGGGCAGCCAATTGTGAAAAGGTACAATCGGCAGTTTGATAACAAAGGCGATAAAAAAACCGAGCATTACCCAGAAAGCAGCGGGTTCTGTCAGCTGGTGTTGCATTAATGCAAAATAGTTAAAGGTGATTTCGCCACTGTTTTGGTAGTGCAGCAATACCAGTGCACAAATACTTAAGAGCATAATCAAGCCACCGGCCTGGGTGAAGAGAAAGAACTTCATCGCCGCATAGCGACGATTTTCGTAGCCCCAAACCGCTATCAGCAGATACATAGGCACTAACATGACTTCCCAGAAAACAAAAAACAAGAACAGGTCTAAGGCACAAAATACGCCGATCACACCCGCCAGTGAACAGAGTAAATTAAAGTAAAAAAAACCGGGTTTATAACTAATTTCTTTCCAGGCCGCTAATACGGCAATCAAGCCCATTAACAGAGTTAATAAAACCAAAAGCAGACTCAGCCCATCTAAGGCTAAGTGAAAACGTATGTTAAATCTGGGGATCCATTCAATGCTCTCGTTGACTAGCCATACTTGCATTGAACCAGTATCAAGTTCCACTAGTAGCTGACGCAGTGGGTAAAACGCACTTAGCAAAGTTGCAAGAGCAATCCATTTAGGCAGCTGAAATTGCAGCGATTCACCGACCCAGGCGAGTACTGCACCTATGAGTAAAATTGAAATCAACTCCGTTAACATCCATCTATCCTTATATTCTCTATTGCTGTTTTGTGGGGACTACAATCTAGTAAATAAAAATGTTAGTGCTGTGACCCACTGATCATGGCAAGTAGTGCATCACTCTGTAGAGTAAAATTGAAATCAACTGGGTTAACATCTATCTATCCCTATATTCTCTTTTGCTGTTTTGTGACGATTACAATCCGGTCAATAAAAAGGTTAGTGCTGCGATACTGAACAGTACTAAGCTGGCGTTGTACCATCGAAGTTGGCCATTTTGCAGTTTATTTAAGTATTGATGGCTGAACCGACTAAGTTGCCACAAACCAGTGTAGAAACTATCGATAAAATCTTTTTTATTACTGTTAGTCGCTTTAATAAAAGGGTGCACAAACAGGGCGTTATAGAGTTGGTCGAAACCCCAGCCGCTGTACAGAAAATTGTGTAACCCCTTGAACTTGTCAGACTTGATATTTATGTTAAACAATTGTTTTTTGAAGACAAACCAACATACTGCGATAGCGCTAAGAGGTACGGCAATAGTGAATAAAATAATTGCCAAGTTATGATCAGTAGCCAGTTCCGACTCTGCAAAGACTGCAGTGAGCCCGCTTGGCATAATACCGCCAAAAATAGTCAGTAGCACTAATACTGACAAGGCGATCTGCATTGTGCTATCAGGCTTTGAATCTGGTAGTTGAGTAGTACTGCCAAAGAAAACCACAAAAAATAACCTGAAACTATAGAACGCGGTGATAAATGCCCCGCTAAGAGCAACCAGCCAAAAGCCGTACATTTCTCTGTCTAATAACTTTTGTAAAATTAATTCTTTACTGAAGAAACCTGACATCAATGGTAGAGCTGCCAGGGCCGCACAGCCAAAAAAGAAGCAGGCGCAGATAAACGGCATTTTTCTGCACAGTCCGCCCATGCGAAAAATATTGTGCTGGTGCTGCATTGAATAAATCAATGCACCGGCAGAAAGGAATAATAATGCTTTAAAAAAGGCATGGGTCATTAAGTGGAAGACTGTAGCAGAATAGGCACCGGCCCCCAAGGCTAAAAACATGTAACCAATTTGGCTGATTGTGGAATAGGCCAAAATACGTTTTACATCTCGCTGTACCAAAGCGGCAGTTGCGGCAATGATCAGGGTGATGGCGCCTACTGTCGCCACGCTCTGCATTGCCAGTGGCGAGAGTGAAAATAATTGATGAAACCGAGCAACCAGATAGACCCCGGCGGTCACCATAGTGGCTGCATGGATAAGCGCACTGACTGGAGTGGGGCCCGCCATGGCATCAGGCAGCCAGGATTGTAGTGGCAACTGCCCGGATTTACCGACCGCGCCTGCCAGCAACAACAGTGCGCAAATAGTGACGCTGTCAAAGACCGCTCCCCGATCGCTTTGTAGTGGCCAAAGCTGTTCAGCCTGAAGCTGGATTTGCTGTATATCTAATGTTCCAAGCAACATAAACAGCAACAGCAAACCAATGGCCATAGCGGTATCACCGATACGGGTCATGATAAAGGCCTTATTAGCGGCCAGAGAGTTGGCATGTTTTTGATGCCAGAAACCAATTAACAGGTAACTGCACAGTCCAACCCCCTCCCAGCCCAAAAACAACATCAGCAAGTTATCCGCTAGCACCAGCACCAACATAGCGGCAACAAATAGATTAAGGTAGATAAAAAAACGTTGAAAATCCGGGTCTTTAGCCATAAAGCCGACCGAGTACAAGTGAATCAGAAATCCGACACCGCTGACAATGGATATCATCACCAGTGACAGGCTATCCAGATAGACACCAAAAACCGCCGAAAAACTGCCGACGCTTAACCAGTTGGCATAGACATAGCTAAAACTAAAATTTCCGGCCTCTGCCAAGTGTAAATTGAGCAGTGCAACACATACAGCAGACCCGGCAATTGCGCCTACTGCTAGAGTGGCAACCAAAATATTTTTCAAACTGACAGAGAACAGCGCGGCAAGTATCAACAGTGTTGCACTCAATAATGGCAGTAGTACTACGGCCAGTAACAACTGTGATAAATATTGATCTTGCATACGTCTCTCCAGTCTATTGCTCGTTCATACTTGTCAGCTGATCTACATCCAGAGACAGCGTGCGACGGTACATTTGAATCACTAAACCCAGCCCGACAGCGACTTCTGAGGCAGCTAAGGTGAGAATTAATAAATACATAATCTGACCATCGGCGTTATTGTGGTAATTGCCTGCGGCTACGAACAGCACAGCGACGGCGTTGAGCATTATTTCGATGGAAATCAAAATAAACAGCAAATTGCGGCGCACTAAAATACCAAATACACCAATGACAAACAGTACAATACTGAAAAACAGTAAGTGTTCTAGGGGTATCATGCCGGGTTCTCCTGGTGACGTCTGGCTGTATGAAAAGCACTTGTAAAGTTGCTCAATGGCAATAGCGCTGTTACTTCTAGCAGCAGTCTCTGGGAGGTCATGTGGAACTCTCCTGGTGACGTCTGGCAATATGGAAAGCGCCTATCAGAGCAGTCAGTAACAATAACGCTGCTATTTCTACCAGTAGCAGGTAGGGACCAAAGAGTCGCAGGCCTATCTGTTTAGCGCCGATTAGATTTGACGCATTGGCAGCTACCTGTTGTTCTGTCAGCACCGGGGCCAGTAAATATAACGTTTCCAGCAGTAATATGCCGCTCAAGAGGATGGCGCCAAATGATTGGGAGGGTCGATATAATTGCGCCTCCTGACGGATGCTCAATTCACCTTGATGTAGCATCATAGTGACAAATACGAACAGCACCATGATCGCACCAGCATAGACAATAATTTGCAATGCCGCGGCGAAGGCGGCGCCGAGTAAAAAGAAAATCAACGATATGGCCAGCATAGTAATCACTAAGTACAATAGGGCATGAACGGCATTCAGGCGGGTGACGGTGAGCGCTGCACTTAGCAGAGCAACAGTGGCTGCAATATAAAACAGTGTGGCAATCATGGCAGCAAACTCTTGATATCGACAGGTGGTAACTCGTTGTCGGCTTCACCTTTAGCTTTTCCCGCTATCTGTTTGCCACTGACCTGATAGAAGTTGTAATCGTGATACTTTCCACTGCCATCAATGAGTAAATGCTCTTTGCGGTATAACAAGTTTTGTCGATCGTATTCTGCCATTTCAAAATCAGGGGTGAGCTGGATGGCGTGAGTCGGGCAGGCCTCCTCACAAAAACCACACATTATGCAGCGGGCAAAATTGATATCAAAAGTCTCAGCGATCCAACGACCATCTTCCAGCTCGGTTTTTTGCAGCGCAATGCAATCAACCGGACAGACAGTGGCACATAAATTACAGGCGACACAGCGCTCCACCCCGTCGGGGTCTCTGGTGAGAACGATTCTGCCGCGATAGCGCGGTGCTAGGTAAGGTTGTTGATCCGGATATTGCACCGTATCTAATGGGCTAAAGCTGTGTTTTAAAACTTTGGCCAGTGTCTTAAGTTGACTTTTCATCAGTCGAACTCCACATGTCAGGTAGTTTTATTGATTCCATAAGGTATAGGCCCCGGTCAGCAATAAATTAAGTAGCGCCAGCGGCAGCATGTACTTCCAACCAAAAGCCATTAACTGATCGTATCTGGGTCTGGGGGTAGCGGCACGCAGCAATATAAAGAACAGCACAAAGACGCTGGTCTTTAATAAAAACCACAGTATCGGTGGCAGGAAGGGGCCCTGCCAGCCACCAAAAAACAAGGTTACTATCATCGCCGAGATCAATATCACCCCTAAGTACTCACCGATAAAGAACATGCCAAACTTCATGCTCGAATACTCAGTGTGAAAACCCGCGACAATTTCGTGCTCGGCTTCAGGTAAATCAAAGGGGGCGCGGTGGCTCTCGGCGATACCGGCAATAATAAAAATCCCCAGCGCGACTATCTGCGGGATAAAAAACCATTGTTCCGACTGTGCTTCTACTATGTCACGCAAGCTAAAACTGCCCGTCAGGATAACCACGCCCATCAGCGACAACCCCATAAACACTTCGTAGCTAATCATTTGCGCGGTGGCTCGCAGTGCACCAAAAAGCGCGTATTTGCTGTTGGAGGAAAACCCTGCCAACATCACGCTGTATACCGACAGTGAACTGATTGCCAGGAAGAACAACAGGCCGTTATCGAAATCGACAATTTGTAACTGCGGACTAAAGGGAATGATAGCGAACCCCAATAGCATCATGATCATTACTATCATAGGAGCAATAACAAATATCACTTTGTCGGCAAAGGGAGGGATCCAATCTTCTTTGGTAAACAGTTTGATCATATCTGCAACCACTTGCAGCAGACCAAAGGGGCCGACTCTGTTAGGCCCGTATCTGTCCTGCCACAGCCCCAAAATACGCCTCTCAACCCAAGTGAGTGTGGCGGCACTGAGCAGCAATAGCAGCAAAATTATCAGTGGCATGATAATTTCATCCATCAGCACGCTCCCCGGCAACTGCTAGCCTTAGCCAACAATCATCGCCCATGGCTGCGCGCTGTAGCAGTAATGCGGGCAGTAATACAACACCCGTAGCAATGCTGTCATCGATTGATAAGGGCAATGCAGCTGTCGATTGTGCTTGAATACTTTCGCCGAGTGAATGCGCTGTATCGGCAAAAGAATAAGTGACCAACTGACCGCTGACCAAGTCTAAGTAGCTGGCCTGTGCGGCATTGATCTTAATCGTATCTCTGGGGCAGAGCTGGCTGATACTGGTGACGCAACTGGAAAGTTCTTCATCTGCAAAAATATGTTGATAGGGCAGTGCTCTGAGCAGATTTTTACTCTCAGCTGGCGGCCCTTTGATTGAGTCAGATGACTGATCTGCTGTTACTAAACTACTGTCTGTTTGCCCTTTGGAAAAGAGTAGTAGCCCAGGCTGAGCCCCTTGTATAGCCCCTGACTCGCCATCCTGAAACTGGTTCAGTGATTCGCTGGAATTCCAGCCCGGTGACCAGATATAGGCGGGGGACTGGCTGTCATCGAGATTGCTGGCAACACCTTCCTGGGAGTGCTGGTAGTTTGATTCAGGATCAGAATTCGGTTGTATATCTTTGATATCTATATAAGAGTGCAATGCGCTGCGACCGGATTCTCGGACTGTTTTGCGGGCACTGTGAAAATCTGCAGATTGTGATGGGTAAAGAGATGGCAGCTCATTCAAACACTCAGCAATACCAGATAAGTCATTGACAATAGTGTGAAAAGGGGTGTTAGCTGTCAGCCATCGATAAGCCGGACGCCGCTGCTGCGCCGGGGAGAAACACTTTACAGAGTTTTGCGCTCGCCCTTCATAATTGACCCAACTGCCGTGTTGCTCGGCAAAACTGGCGTTGGGGAGCAGCAAATCTGCCTGTTCGGCAGTGGGGGTAATTAAGTGATCCAGAACAATAATATTGGCCACATCAGCCAGCAATTGGTTCATCTTTTTTGCCGGGCAATAGCGGTACAAATCCGTTTCTAAAATCACTAAAGTCTTTACTGTTCTCTGCTCTAACCTTTGCAGTACAGTATCGAAGTGTTGTTGGCGGTCATTGAGCAGTGCTAAACCCAAACTGTTGACCCAGGGCACAGCGCAGATCAGCCCAGCATGTTTATTGCGTCGATAGAGAATTGCCGATAACTTCAAACTGGCCAGAAACAACTCAACAGGTTGACCAGTATGGATGCCGGTCACTATAAAGGGTTTCTCTGCCTGTAACAGATGCTGGCAAATCGCCGTGGCTTTGTCTGTAATCGAGATCTGATCTGGGCGAGAATCAACAGCGCCGGGGTTGTCATCAGATAACATGCTACAAATTTTATTGATTAAATCCAGTTGTTGCTGAGGGTGACTGTTATCAATGCTACAAGCGACGTCGTCTAAACGGGTACTGTGACTGCTAATAATATGCAGTGGAGATTTGAGATCTTGGCGGATATTTTGTACTTCAGCGGCACTCCAGTAGGCGACTCCAATCGTGGCCGCTTTTGCTATTCCGGCGTTCTTAATCATCTGTCGAATCGACAATGCAATACGCGGTGCACTCTGGGTAACATCTGCGCCTATCATCAACACAGTGTCACTGGTCTCTAGACTTTTTAAGTCTGAACTGGGCTGAGTGTCGCGGTAGTGACTGAGCAAGCGCTGTAATTGAGTTTCCAGCTCGGTGCTATTATCTGAGTAAAAATTCTCGGCGCCGACTAAGCTCTGCAGACAAAAGTTATTCTCCAGTGAGCTACGAGAGGAGCCTATAGCCAGCAGCTGCTCGGTATTTTCCAGGTATGCGCTAAGGCTATCCTGTGCCTGTTGTGCATTTAACTGCTCAGTTGTTTGCTTGCTGTTGTTACGTTGCCAGGCATGTTCAGTGCGCTTGCCATGATTGACAAAATCATAGCCGAAACGGCCCCGGTCGCAGAGGAAATAGCCGTTGATATCCGGGTGGTATCTGTTGGTTACTCTTCTGAGAATGCCATCGCGCTCCGCCGGGAATATATTGCAACCGACACTGCAGTGCACACAGACCGCCGGGGCAGATTGCAGGTCCCACTTGCGAGAGTAGTGCTGGCTGTAAGTTCTGTCGGTAAAAACACCGGTTGGGCAAACTTCCACTAAATTACCGCTGAACTCACTCTCTAATACTCCCTCCTGGGCGCGGCCAAAAAAGACGTTGTTGCGACTGGCAAAGACATTCAAGTCAGTGCCGCCTGAGTAATCGCGATAATAGCGCACGCAGCGGTAACAGGCGATACAGCGATTCATTTCATGGTTGATGAAAGGGCCGAGATATTGGTTTTTATGGGTTCGCTTCGGTCCCTGAAAGCGGCGTTCTATATGGCCACTGATCAGGGTCATGTCTTGCAGATGACATTCACCGGCCTCTTCACATACCGGACAGTCATGGGGATGACCAGTCATAGTGGCCTCTATACAGAGCTGTCGAAACTTTTGTGCACTGTTTGCCTGTATAGAAAATCTCTGTCCGTCGGTAACCCCGGTCATGCAGGCCATAGTGATGCGACCACGAGTATCTTCATCGTTTTGAAACATTAACACTGCACATTGACGACATGAACCGACAGAATCTAACGCTGGATGCCAACAGAAATAAGGCAGCTGCAATTTTAGTCCCTGACAGACCTGCAACAGATTTTTACCTGCCGCTACCTGATAAGTTTTGCCGTCTATGCTGATCTCTGGCATGCTTCAACCCCATGATTTAATATAATAACTTTTGTTTTTGTGGTGCTTATACAAAAGTCATGATCATCATTCATTTGTATGGGCAGCACTGCTGCTCAATGTGTTGTTCAAACTCGCGCTTAAAAAACTTCAGGCCACTCTGTAAAGGTTCTGCCGCCCCCGGGGCCAGCGCACAAAAAGTATTGCCAAAACTAACCAGTTGCAGAATATCTTGCAGATAATCTAAATCGGACATTTTTCCCCGGCCATCTTCAATCTGCGCCAGTAGATAACTGGCGCTCGGCAGACCCTCACGACA
>MAAC01008019.1_pt1 | contig 13681 bp, 8 predicted proteins | sample 1115981 | NCBI WGS metagenome assembly MAAC01 (sample SAMN04961126, study PRJNA320927) | seawater metagenome | isolation source: sample BD02T64 sea water enriched with oil for 64 days | place: USA:Gulf of Mexico | collected 2013-07-27 | reverse complement strand
TAATGTCGAAAATAACTCGATAGTAACTCAAGAACAATTCGAGAATAACGAACTTTACTTTACACTTAGGATAATTAAACTAGTATGTAATATATACAGGGATAGCAGTATGACTCAGGGAAATAGATGTCGAGCCACTTTAATTCAGGTATTCAATGTCTTTCATTGATTGCCCGCTTTCACCAAATACCCGCAGAGCCTAGTGCTTTAATACGCGAGTTTCAGCATAATGACCTTACTTCAAATGAAGAAGCATTGGCTGATATTAACCTTATTCGCGCCGCAAAAAGTTTAGGCTTTAAAGCTAAGTTTATCCAAGATAAAGCAGATAAACTCAGTGCTCATACATTACCTGCCATTGCACGTCACCAAGACGGTCATTTCTTTATCATTGCTAAGATAAGTAACGATGAAGTACTCATTCATGACTTAACTAATCAAAAACCTGAAAGCTTACCTTTTGCACAATTAACTGATATATGGACAGGTGATTTATTATTACTATCAAAACGCAGCTCAATGCTCGGTGGTATGCTGACTGAAAGCGCTAACTTTGGTTTTTCTTGGTTTATTCCTGCCTTAATAAAATACAAAAGCTATTTTAGTGATGTATTTGTTGCCTCTTTTTTTATTCAATTAGTCGGCTTAGCCACGCCGATATTTTTTCAAGTAGTTATTGATAAAGTGTTGGTGCATAAAGGCATGACTACCTTAGATGTATTAGCCGTTGGCTTTTTTATCGTGATTACTTTTGAAGTAATACTCACGGGTTTAAGAACTTATGTATTCTCCCATACCACTAACCGAGTTGATGTTGAATTAGGTAGTAAGTTGTACAGGCACATGCTGTCATTGCCCATTGCTTATTTTAATACTCGCCGCGTAGGTGATACGGTAGCTAGAGTTAAAGAGCTAGACAGTGTTCGAGAGTTTTTAACTGGCTCATCATTAACCGTTGTACTTGATGTACTGTTTAGTTTCGTCTTTTTTGCGGTGATGTTTTATTACGCGCCACTGCTTACATGGATAATTATTGGCACTATTCCTTTCTACCTTGCTCTTTCATTAGTTATTACGCCCACTTTACGTAAACGATTGAATGAGAAATTTCAGCGCAGTGCTGAAAATCATTCCTTTTTAGTTGAATCGGTTAATGGTGTGGAAACTATTAAGGCTATGGCAGTAGAGCCGCAACTGCGTAATAGTTGGGAAGATAAACTAGCTGATTACGTTAATATCTCCTTGCTTACATTAATAAAATAGGTGGTTTACTCACCTTGTACTTTGGCTCTATTGCCGTGGTATCGGGCGAGCTAACCATAGGGCAGTTCATTGCTTTTAATATGCTAGCGCAACGTGTCAGCGGCCCCATTATGCGTTTAGTTAATTTATGGCAAGACTTTCAACAAGCTAATATTTCATTGCAACGTTTAGGTGATGTATTAAATTCCCCTTCTGAACCTGGTTATAACCCAAACCGAGCCACCTTACCCGACATGAAAGGTAAGGTAGTATTCGATGATGTTTTATTTCGTTATGCCCCCAACCGAGCACCAGTGTTAAATAATATCAGCTTTCAATGTCGCCCCAGCGAAGTAATCGGTATTGTTGGCCGCTCAGGCTCAGGAAAAAGCACTCTAACCAAATTAATACAGAGGCTCTATGTGCCTGAAGCTGGCCGAGTGCTTATTGATGGTGTTGATTTAGCCATGGTTGAGCCTGCTTGGCTGCGCAGACAAGTGGGTGTGGTGCTACAAGAAAACTTTTTATTTAACCGCACGGTTCGTGAAAATATTGCTCTTGTTGACCCAAGTATGTCAATGGAGCAAGTAGTCAATGCTGCGCAGCTTAGTGGTGCTCATGAGTTTATTCTAGAATTACCTGAAGGCTACGACACCGTGGTTGGTGAGCAAGGCTCTTCATTGTCTGGCGGTCAACGGCAACGCATTGCCATTGCTAGAGCATTAGTCACCCATCCTAAAATATTGATTTTTGATGAAGCTACCAGTGCCCTTGATTATGAATCTGAAAGTATCATTCAAGCTAATATGCGCCGAATTAGCCAAGGACGAACCGTGTTTATTATTGCCCACCGTTTATCAGCAGTAAAAGATGCCAATCGTATTATGGTGGTAGATAAAGGGAAATTAGTTGAGCAAGGCAATCACCAACAGTTAGTGAAACATGGTGGTATTTACGCGCAACTTTATTCTATTCAGAATCATCATGGTTTAGGTGTGGCGGCGAAGCCAGCTAATCCTCCTAATTTAGAAAAGCAAGCGCCGATAAATCCCACAGTATCAAATACGCAGAATACGGCCACCACGCCTAATACGGGAGATGAAAATTTCTTATAAATCTGAGCCTAAACCTGAACAGACAACAGAAGAGGCAAATAAACAAGCACACCGACAATTAGCACAAGAAAAACTTGCCTTTTTACCCGCCGCCCTTGAAATTCAAGCAGCACCTCCGGCTAAATGGAGCCGTTCTTTGTTGTGGAGCATTATGGCCTTAATGGTCGTGCTTATTGCATGGGCATCGTGGGCAGAAATTGACATCATAGCAACGGCACAGGGGAAAATTGTGCCCAGTAGTCAAGTGAAAATTATCCAACCTCTTGAAGCCGGCGTAGTACAAACGATTTTTGTCAAAGAGGGGCAGCATGTTAAAGAAGGTGATAAGCTCATTGCACTCGACAATACTTCAAGCCAAGCGGATGCTGATAGGCTTAGTAGTGAATGGCAAGGATATATTGAAGACTTAGCCCGCCAAAAAGCTTTTTTAGCGAAGTTAGATGCGGTAGTCAGCAATGACAACGTAAATATTAAAGAAAATGCTAAAGTAAATGAAAAATCAAATGCCATAGACTTAAGAGTCACTTCATCAAACGTTATAACTCCCAGCGTTATAGCATCAAATACTCCTCCTTTATTACCCTTTAATCAGCGTTTGTTATTTGAGAGTGTTTGGCAAGAATATCAGTCAAAGCTAAATGGTTTTACCAGTGAAATTACAAAACTAATGGCTGAAAAAAAATCAATAAAGATAGATGTAGGTCGATTAGAAAAAACCTTGCCATTAGTGATTGAACGAGAGCGAAGTTATTACACACTACTTGAAACATCGGCCGTATCACGCAATCAATATTTAGAATTAAAACAGCAGCGTATTGACCAAGAAGAATCCTTATTACTACAACGTGCCAACGTTGAGCAAATTAACGCAAGCATAGAATCGGCTCAGCAAAACTTGCAAGCCTATTTGTCAGAGTCACGTCGTAATACCTTGCAAGAAATTAACCAGCTAACACGACAAAGTGAGAGCATCAATCAAGAGTTGACCAAAGCAAACCGACTCACGCAATTAAGGGTACTTATTTCACCCGTTGATGGCATAGTTGAAGAGCTTGTTATTGCAACCATTGGTGGTGTCGTAACCCCTGCACAAGAGCTGTTACATATAGTCCCCTCTTATTCAAGTGACGGTGAAAATGGTAGCCACAGCTTAGAAATTAATGCCGGATTACTCAATAAAGACATTGGCTTTGTGCACACAGGACAAATTGCCGAAATTAAAATAGACAGCTTTCCATTTACTAAATATGGCGTTATTGATGGAGCCGTGACTGATATTTCAGCCGATGCGGTAGAACATGAACAATTGGGGCTATTGTTTCCATTAAAAGTGGCAATCGTAACGGATGAAATTAATGTTAATGGCAAGTGGGTGAAACTAAAACCCGGCATGTCGGTAACGGTAGAAATTAAAACCGGTACTCGGCGGTTAATGGAGTTTTTATTAGCGCCGTTAATGCGTGGGGTGAGTGAAGGGGTTAGAGAGAGGTAGTAACATGAAAAAATCATTAATATTTATAGGTTGTCTATATTTAGTTTCCTGTGGTGACTATCACGTATCTAATATTGTCTTCAATCGTTACTGTAATGACAAAGAGTTTGTTGGTCAGTTTATATATGAACGTATTGGATTGACTAAAGAATTATTTCAAGAAATACCTAAAGATGGTAGCAGGCTATTTAAAACTAGAACTAGTTTATATATAGAGAATAGGAAACACCTAATAGATGAAAAAAAATTCAATGCTTTATATTCCTACCGATTTAGCAAGCGAACTAAGCTTTTTCCTGTAGGTCCTATTTACTTAACTGAAACCACAGTAACGCGAAAAAGCGACAATAAGCTATTAGGTAAATCTGTAAGCTTAACGAATAAGAAAGGGTGGCTATCTGAAACAAACCTAGTTTGGTTAAATACTGGGGATAAATGCCCAATTTATAGGTCAGAACATGGACTTAATCTTGTAAATACAGATCACAGTTCATTAATAAGAAACATTTTTTACAAACATAAATAAGAGGGATTTTACTATGATTCTTAGTGATACATTTGTGGAAGCATTGCTTGCACAGGCTGATCAAAGAGGTCAGAGTAATTGATTGTTCAAAAGAAAAAATCAGCTACTCATTTTCTATATACAAAAGCTAGAACAATATGCCAAGACTGCCAATATTTAATTTACCAAACATTCCTCAACATGTGGTGCAAAGAGGTAATAACAGACAAGCGAGTTTCTTTTACGAGCAAGATTACACGGTATATCTGGATAAATTAAATGAATACGGTAAAAAATTTAATGTTGATATTCATGCTTACGTGTTAATGACAAATCATGTGCATTTGTTGATGACACCAAGGACTAAAACAGGTGTTAGTCAATTAATGCAGTCGTTAGGACGTTATTACGTAAGGTATATAAATAAAACCTATAATCGCTCTGGTACATTGTGGGAAGGACGCTACAAATCAACTTTAGTTGATAGTGAAAAATATTTTTTGTTGGTGAGTCGCTATATAGAACTCAATCCTGTGAGAGCCGGTATGGTTGAACACCCAGCTCAGTATCCGTGGTCAAGTTATCAAGGTAATGCGCTTGATAAGGAAATAGCGTTACTAACAATGCACCATTGCTATATAGCACTTGGTAATAATGCTGAGAATCGAAAAATAACATATAGGGCATTATTTACAGCGTATATTTCAACGTTAACATTAACCGAAATACGAGACGCTACAAACAAGGCTTGGGTGATAATCGATTTAAAGAGCAAATAGAACAGCAAACGGGAACCGCAAAGTCGAGATGGAGACAGAAAGTCGAAGAGATATCGGGAAGGGTTAATAAATCAATGACTCTAACCCTTTTTATTATGAAATAAATGTTAATGGCAAGTGGGTAAAACTAAAGCCCGGTATGTCAGTGACAGTTGAAATTAAAATCGGCACTAGGCGGTTAATGGAGTTTTTATTAGCCCCGTTAATGCGTGTTGTTAGTGAAGGGGAGAGAGATAGTTTTTCTGTTCGTTTTTAAAGTAAGGAATAAGTTAATGAAAAAATTTATCTGGTTCACCGTAATTCTTATTGTAGGCAGTTTTTCGGCTTGCAATGGCGACAGGATACTTTCTGAGTATTTATTTGAAAAATACTGTAACGAAAAAGGCCGTACTGGCCAATTTATATATGAGCGTGTGGGGTTAGGTGAAGAGTATTTTATGCCGATACCGAAAGGTGGGGTAGAACTACGCCGAGTTGATAACGGATTTTTTATAGATGATAAGAAACTATTAATTGATAAACATCGTTTTTTACAAAATTTCAATATTACAATGAAAAAAACGATGCTGTCACCTATTGGTCCTATTTATACAGATGAAACAATCATTATAAGGACATCAGATGGCAAGGTGTTGAGTAAAGCCGTTAGTCTGTTGAATAAAAAAGGTTGGTGGTCTAGAAAATCAGTTTTAGGAGTGACTGTCGGTGATAGTTGCCCAGAGTATAAAAATAGTAGCGGTGATATTCTCAAATCAGATCATGCCGACGTACTTAAAAATACATTTTATAAATATTAATTAAAAAGGAATTTATTATGGACATTAAATTATTATTTAATGAAGCATTATTGGCTCAGGCCGCCTACGCAACAAACTTATCTAAAGAAATGTCAGAGAGTGATTTGATTGATGAACTATTAGAAGTACTGGGTGTTACTCAAACTCAAGCTGAGTATTTTGTATCAAAATATAAAGTAGTTGAGCAATACAGTATTGAAGAAACAGGCTTCTCTGCTACTTTATTTCTAAACAAAGATACACTCGAATACCACCTTGCCACACGCGGCTCAGCAGGCTTTAGTTTTACTGAGCCTGATTGGATTGATGCTAATGCTGATAACTTTTTATATGGTATTTCTTACGATCAAGTTACCGATTTACTCAATTTTTATCTTCGCCTTATTACACCATCAGCTGATCCACTAACTAAGAGCACGGCACAATTTATTTTTAAACAAGAGCAATCAGAAGCCTATATAGAATTAAGGGAAGCGGCCTAATGAAATATCTTTATGGAATATTCACCATTATTGCGATAAGCAGTCTTAGTGCCTGTAGCATAGATAGAATGCGCTCGGAACATTTATTTGAGCAATATTGCAATGAAGAAGGGCGAGTTGGTCAGTTTATTTATGAAAGGGTGGCATTAGGAGAAGAATATTTTAGAGCTATTCCTACAGATATAAGAGCCTTAGATCGACTAGATAAAAGGTTTTATATCGATGGTAAAAAATTATTAATTGATAAACAACGTTTTAAACAAAGTTACACCCTTAATAATCGAAAAAGAACAATATTATCATCGATAGGGCCTATTTACTCTGTTGAAACAACGATTGTAAGAAAGTCTGATGGCAAGGTATTAAGTAAAGCGGTGAGCTTACTAAATATGTTAGATAAATTCAGTAAATACTTTCCTGTTGAAGGCGTAACCTGCCCTACAGGACGTGACATAAAAAGAGTTCCTCTTTTTATCAAAGAGCATAGTAATCTTATCGAAAAAACATTTCTAGTTAACTACTAATTTTAAAGGAATAAAATCATGAAAATCAATACACTATTTCAAGAAGCCCTGTTAGCTCAGGCTGCCTATGTGGAAAATTTAAAGCCAGGAATGGCAGGTGAGGAACTAATAGATGCATTAAAAACGAGAGATGGGATCACTCAAGCGCAAGCAGAGTATTTCTCGGAACACTTTACAGTTGAGCAACAAGATGAAAACCTAGACACAGGCTTTTCTGCAACGCTATTTAAAAATATAGAAACCCAAAAATTTCACCTCGCAGTGAGGGGCTCTGCTGCACCTGGCCTTGACTTAGACCCTGATTGGACTGATGCTAACATTGATAATCTATTGTATGGTATCTCCTACGATCAGGTCACCGATTTAATCAATTTTTATCTTCGCCTTACTCAAGGTGGTGCTGATGTGGCACAGTTTGAGTTTGATGAAGTAGCCGTAGCACTTGACTCATCACCTCCAGAAGGGGGAATATTTTGGGGGCATGAATATGATGAAGGCATAGATTCTGATGGCGATGGTGTTGATGATATAATCGGTGATATATACCTTACTTTTAAGGCTATAGACTCCCAACCTGGTTTAGGCGTTATTGCGAACAATCAGCAACTTAATGTAACAGGCCATTCCCTTGGCGGTCATTTAGCCTCAGCGTTTAGCTTATTGTATCCTTCGGTGATTAATCAAACCACTACTTTTAATAGCGGAGGGATTATTGGCGATCGCTTTGATGAATTTGCCAGTGCTATTGCTGAGGTGCTCGGTATAGTGCCACATAAAGTGTCTAATTCTGATGTAAATATTATTGATATCCAATCCCCATTAGACCCTGTTTCGAACCCTCCTGTTGTGAGTACTAAGCACTTAAGTGGCCAATTAATTGATGTTTTTATCGAGGCAGAAGATACCTTAATAGATCTTGAAAGTCATGATATGGACAGGTTGGTAGACTCTTTAGCGGTGATGAATTTACTTAATACCCTAGATAGCTCATTTACCCTGGCAAAAGCTAATGAATTACTGCTTTTAGCTTCAAGTGATGAATATACCGAGCTAGAAGGAATGATGAATTATCTAGCTAAGCTGTTTGGGCAAGATGAAGTTGCTATAACCAATAGTGATCACGATGAAGTTTACCGCACCATTAACCAAATCACTGATAGTTTAGCGGGTAAAACGTACCAAATATCAACTATTACTGATTCTATTGTTACTCAAGCATTATCTGGCGATAAAGCTGCTCTTTACGCAATAGTAAATCTTCAACCCTTTGTGGTAAAAGGAACGACACAAGGTATTACCGATGCTTTGTATCAAAATCATAGTGCTAACGGCGCGTTAGACATTGAAAACATCTCAGAACAATACCTAACTGAGCGTGCCGCTATGCTTCAATGGTTGATTAAATATAATGAAACTGATGAGGATTATAGTAACAAGTTAAACCCTGACGATTTTCCTGACACTATTGGTTTTGAAGGGAACTTTGAATATACCGATTTATCTTCTGACGTAAATAATGGTCAAGATCTCGTTCTAAAAATCGATGGTGATGGCGCTGTTTTAACGTACGAACAAATTAAATTTGGTACTGAAGATAATGACTCTAATATAGTTGGCGGCAATAAAGATGACCGTTTATATGGGGGCGGAGGTAACGACAACCTACTAGGACAAGGTGGAAATGATTATTTAGAAGGAGGCAAAGGTAACGATACCATGTCTGGCGGAGAAGATAATGACATTTATATCATTGATTCTCAAGATGATGTCATTGTTGAAAATGCCGATGAAGGTGAAGCCGACATTATTAGAACGTCAGTTGATTACACGTTAACAGAACAAGATAAATATATTGAACAGATCGAATTAGATAAGACTCATGATGGCAGTGGCTTAGCGCTAACGGGAAATCAATATAATAATATTTTAGTGGGTAACCAACTTGATAACATTTTATTAGGTGAAGGTGGGCATAATATATTATTTGGAGGCAAAGGTGACGATACACTATATGCTGGTAAAGAAGGCGATTTTGACAGAACTGATTATGATAACGGAAACTTAAGTAATTCAACATTATATGGCGGCAAAGGTAATGATACTTACTTCATTAGTAAAGGTGATTCCTATGAAATTATTGTCGACAGCGATGGTCAAGGAGAGGTGTATCTCGCCATTGATGGTATCGAAGATAAGAGTTTTAAGTTTACCGGGGGAACTTTTCTTTCATATGAAGCGCAAAGAGACTTCTCCTGGTCTTATTCACTTAATGAGTATAATGAGCGACAAGCGCAAGGTTACTATGACTATTGGTTAGAATTTGATGACGTAACAAAAGCAAAAGCTATAGAAGCAGGGCTTCATAATACTGAAGGCATGCCGATAGGACTATTTGTTGAAAGTGAGGGTAACTATATCATTACCGTTGGTAATGCTTTATTTCAAATTCATGAGTTTTATCAGGGTGATTTAGGTATAACTTTGGAGCAGGATGCAGATGGACAAGGCTATGATCTTCCTGAACGTGCTGATCTTGATGATATTATTGACGCAATAGTTTTGGATGAGGCGTTTGACGCAGCCGAAGTTGAGCGAATTAAAGATGTATTTAGAAAGGCTTATGAGCAATCCCCTATTGCGAGGCAAATGTTAACCGACTTTGTCAGTGCCGGTAACGCTATAAACATTATTTTTGCAGAAAATAATTTTTATTCATTCGTTGCAGGAGAAAATCATTATGCCTCAACTCCGATTGGCACTAACGTTGCAGAAAATATTGTGCAACAACAAGGAGATCATATAGGTATAGATTTAGACTGGCTTGATAACGGCAGCTATATTAGCACTAACGGCAAAGCGGTTGGAGATAATCTTACAGCGGCCCTTATTCATGAGTTAGTGCATTTTATCAAAGGTTTTGCTGATACGGATACTCCTCTTGAGAAAGGAGAAACAGTAACATTTGCGAACACAATTTATAAAGAAATGGGGATAGCAGAGCAAGCGTCATACCATGCTTATGATCCATCAGGGAACTCTCATATTCTTAATTTTGATTATACCCAAGGCCAAGAAATTGATGGCGCATTTACATTGATTTCAGAATTTGAAAATAACAATTATTTTGATAGCACTAATGACGGCAATTTAAGCCATTTGATTATTGGCAATGAACGAACCAATACACTTATTGGTGGCAAAGGAAAAGTTTATTTTTATGGCAATGGCGGTAGTGATTTTTTATATGGGGGAGAAGGTGCAGACTACCTCTGTGGAGGTTTAGGCAATGATTGGCTTTATGGAGGTCATGACAATGATACTTATGTTTTTTCTAAAGGTGATGGACAAGATTTTTTTCAGGAAACAGAAGGTGTTGACACTGTTAGTTTCACCGATATTGCCTCCTCAGAGGTTATTGTCAAATATCAAAGCAATGGAAGTTTAGGTGTAAGTTTTATCGGTAGCGATGATCAAATTACGGTTATTGAACCAACTAGTAATGACGCTTCTGGGCTATTAGGTTTTGAGTTCTTTAGCTTTTCTGATGGTGTGATTTGGGATTCTGAAATGATTTCTACACAGGCATTAAAAGGCTCGGATGTGGATGATGTTATTTATGGCGACGATGGTGATAACGAATTAAATGGCCTTGGTGGTAACGATGAACTGTATGGGCGAGGTGGAAATGATGTATTAAATGGAGGAATTGGAGATGATTTATTGTCTGGTGATGACGGCGATGATGTTTACATCTTTAATGTCGGTAGTGGCAATGACAAAATTATTGATGATGGTGGTGGAGACAGCATTCAATTTGGCGAAGGCATTACTGCCAGTGATTTACATATCTTGTATACAGCGGGTAAAATAGTCATTAGTTTGATTTCGGATAATGCACAAGCCGATGATCAAATGACCATTAGAAAAACATTTCCTAATGATACGATAGAAAAATTAATTTTTTCTAATGGTGATACTGTTTTATGGGATCCTATAGAACAAATTTATGTCAGTGATGATATTGATACTGAAATTACTGATTCTGATTATAATACTATTTTTAGTAGCGGACCTGAATCTTCATTGTATGGAACTGATGAAAATGATTTGTTTGTTGGGTTGGATGGCACACATCGTTACTATATCGATATTGGTGAAGGCCATGATGTTATAGACGATACGGCTGTTTATTATTCAGGGAAATTGGTGCTTGAACGCCTTGCTGATTGGCAAATTTCGGCTGTACAAGAAGGCGATGATTTGGTTATTAATGTTTATGGGCCTCTTCCTCAATCTATACGAATTCTTGGCCAAAACAGTGGGCTAGGACTTAAAGAAATAAGGTTGCCAAATCAAAGGATTACAGATCCTGATACTGGTCAGATAAGTTATGCCGATATAATTTATTATGCAGATTTAGGTGATCGAGAGCCTTATTCTCACTATGGATCATATCAGGTTTACAGAAGGGATATGAGTGATTTAATTAGATCTCCTCATGAACAAGGCGATGATATACCTACTATCTGGGGAACTTATTTACCTGAATCTATAGAAGGTACAGATGGTGATGATATAATTGATGGTGGTAAAGGTGACGATACTATTGATGGTGGTTCAGGTAACGATACTTACATATATAATCCGGGTGATGGTAATGATCTTCTCCGTCCTGGTGATGGTTCAAATACCGTTAAATTTGGCGAGATCTCAAGTCAAGATACCCGCCGTATTTCTATTGGTGGTGGTTGGGTGCGTTCTCTTGATGGATTCTTGCATGGTCGCTTTATGGTAGATGTACCTGAAGGGCAGCAGGTTACAATAGAAGCAGAGAATGTAGAAAACTTAAGCTTTGAATTTTCGGATGGTGTAATTTGGAATGCGGTAGATATTCTTAGCCATAGTGTAGTTGTTGGTACCGACGGTGACGATATTATGGATTACCAAAGCCTTTTTAGTGGTACTACGTTTGATATGGGATTAGGTGACGATACCTTTTATGGTGGAGTGGGCGATGATATATATTTGTATAACGTTGGTGACGGACAAGATACGCTTTCTGAGAGTAGTGGCACTGATAAAATTATTTTTGGTGAAGGCATTACGATTGAAAGTTTACGCATAACGCATGATGGTACTGAGAGCCATTGGATTATCGAGTTGTTAGATAATAATGGTGACTTAACGGAAGATAAAATTACAGTTGAAAATGCTTATGCAACATATTCTAATATTGCGAATAATAGGGCAGGGCAACACGATGGTGGCTTGCAAAGTTCATTTATAATTGAAAGTTTTGAGTTTTCTGATGGTACATCCATGTCGTTAGATGAAATTCATGAAGGAACAAGTGGTGACGATGTACTAGTAGGTGATGAAGGCGTTAATATTATCAATGGTTATGATGGTAACGATACTATAACTGGCGATTTAGGAAATGACACCTTAATTGGCGGTAAAGGCGATGATACCTACCTGTATAACTTAGGTGATGGCAGCGATACTATCAACGACTCTAAAGGCGCCGATAGCTTACGTTTTGGCGCAGGGATCAGCGCCGATAATATTAGCGTTAGTACGAATGATAATGACATGTTAATCACCTTATCTGACGGACAGGTGATCACCATTACCGATTGGTACAGTGCCGACAGCAGTCGTATCGAGCAGTTTGAGTTTGCCGATGGTACGGTATGGGCAGTGGCCGATATTCTAGCGAATATGGTGGTTGTTGGTAATGACGGCGACGGTTATATCTATAATAAATACCTAGCTAGCGGCACCACGTATGAGATGGGATTAGGTGATGATACCGTGTATGGCGGTAAAGGCGATGATACCTACCTGTATAATCTCGGTGATGGCTTTGATACTATCAACGACTTTAAAGGCGCCGATAGCTTACGTTTTGGCGCAGGGATCAGCGCTGATAATATCAACATTAGTGCGAACGACAGTGATATGTTAATTACCTTACCTGACAGCCAGGTGATCACCATTACCGATTGGTACAGTGCCGACAGCAGCCGTATTGAGCAGTTTGAGTTTGCCGATGGTACGGTATGGGCAGTGGCAGATATTCTAGCGAATATGGTGGTTGCTGGTAATGACGGCGACGGTCATATCTATAATAAGTACCTAGCTAGCGGCACCACCTATGAGATGGGGTTAGGTGATGATACTGTTTATGGCGGCAAAGGGGATGATACTTATCTGTATAACTTAGGTGATGGCAGCGATACTATCAACGATTTTAAAGGCGCCGATAGCTTACGTTTTGGCGCAGGGATCAGCGCTGATGATATCGGCGTTAGTGCGAACGACAGTGATATGTTAATTACCTTACCTGACAGTCAGGTGATCACTATTATCGATTGGTACAGTGCCGACAACAGCCGTATTGAGCAGCTTGAGTTTGCCGATGGTACAGTATGGGCAGTGGCAGATATTCTAGCGAATATGGTGGTTGCTGGTAATGACGGCGACGGTCATATCTATAATAAGTACCTAGCTAGCGGCATCACCTATGAGATGGGGTTAGGTGATGATACTGTTTATGGCGGCAAAGGCGATGATACTTATCTGTATAACTTAGGTGATGGCAGCGATACTATCAACGACTTTAGAGGCGCCGATAGCTTACGTTTTGGCGCAGGGATCAGCGCTGATGATATCAGCGTTAGTGCGAACGACAGTGATATGTTAATTACCTTATCTGACGTTCAGGTGATCACCATTCTCGATT
>MAAC01016142.1_pt1 | contig 13682 bp, 11 predicted proteins | sample 1115981 | NCBI WGS metagenome assembly MAAC01 (sample SAMN04961126, study PRJNA320927) | seawater metagenome | isolation source: sample BD02T64 sea water enriched with oil for 64 days | place: USA:Gulf of Mexico | collected 2013-07-27 | reverse complement strand
ATAGGGCACTGGCGAATGCGAGTGAATTACTCACCGAGACGCTGCGTAATTTTAAGCGTCAAGCACTACATGCTGCGAGGTTGGGTGTGGTACATCCCGTGTCGGGCGAAGAGATAGCTTGGGAATGTGAAATGCCGGCGGATATGGCGAATTTAGTTGACGTGTTGGCGCAAGAAACGCCCGTCAAATAAAGAGCGCATGGAGTTTATTACGCCAGACTGGCCAGCACCTATGCAAGTTCAGGCGCTAACAACGTGCCGTGAAGGTGGTGTAAGTCAACTGGCGTATTCGAGTTTAAATTTAGCCAGTCACGTCGGCGATACCCCGCAGGCGGTTGAGCAAAACAGGTCTGCACTAGTTCGTGAATTTGAGTTACCGGCTGCTCCGGTTTGGTTGGAACAAACCCATGGCACAAAGGTTGTCGAGTTAGAGTGCGTTGAGAAGACGCTAGCGATCCAAGCGGACGCTGCCATATCAAGAAGCTTTAACTCTGTTTGTGCAGTGATGACGGCTGACTGTTTGCACGCAGGTTGGCGTGGTTTAATCGCGGGTGTTATAGAAAACACGGTTTCGCAACTAGGCTCGACAAACAAGATAATGGCGTGGTTAGGCCCAGCAATAGGCCCCAGCTGCTTTGAAGTAGGTGAAGAGGTTCAACAAGCTTTTGTTAATAAGAAGTTGGTGCTGCGGCAGGGCTTTCAACAAGTTGATAGTACGCATTACCTCGCTGATTTATACGCATTAGCAAGAATGACCTTGCTTCATTGTGGTGTAAAAAGAATTTATGGTGGTGAACATTGTACGTATAATCAGCCGGATCAGTTTTATTCGTATCGGCGTGAGCCGGTGACCGGCCGGATGGCTTCGTTAATTTGGCTTCAACCTTAATTTATCAACCATGACAGTACTTACTTGGATCATTTTGTTTACCATATTTGGCGGTGTGCTGAGTGTTCTAGGTGCCTCATTGGTGCTTTTCTTACCGAAGAAAGTTATTAGCAAAGCCTTGCCCTTTAGTGTGAGTTTTGCAACAGGCGCCTTATTAAGTGTGTCGTTTGTCGGTTTGATTCCGCACGCCTTAGAAGAAGTAGGCTCAGAGAATTTCCATACTTTATCGATCACGATACTGGGCGGTCTGATGTTCTTTTTTGCGTTAGAAAAAATGGTGCTATGGCGACACTGTCACCATGATGACTGTGAAACGCACGTCGATGTTCACGCACACAGCCATAAGTCGGCGGGTACCTTAATTTTGGTTGGTGATAGCGTACACAACTTTGTCGATGGCGTTCTCATTGCGGCTGCGTTTTTAACCGATATTCACCTTGGTGTGGTGACGGCGTTGGCAGTAACGGCCCATGAAATCCCACAAGAAGTCGGTGATTTTGCGATCTTATTACAGAGCGGCTTTACTCGTAAAAAAGCTATTATCTATAACGTTATTTCAAGTATTGCGACGTTAGTGGGCGGCTTACTGGCATATTTTTGGTTGGCAGATTTCGAACATATTTTGCCTTATGTTTTGGCGTTTGCTGCCGCAAGCTTTATTTATATCGCAGTGGCAGATCTAATTCCCACGTTGCATAAACGCGTCAGCCCAGCCGCCGCCGTTGAGCAGATCTTGCTGATGTTTGCGGGTATCGGTTTGATCGGTTGGCTGCATAGTTTTATTCATTAGAACAAACACCTCAGGCCCCAGCGCCTTGTAAAACAGCTGTTTTACCCCCATTAATTAGGCATCAAATACAATTAATGAGGATTGAAATATGCGAATGGATAAACTCACCAGTCAGTTTCAAGCGGCACTTTCAGATGCGCAAAGTTTAGCGCTGGGCAAAGACCATCAATTTATAGAACCGGCTCATTTGTTGATTGCAATGCTAGATCAGCAAGGCGCGAGCGTGCGTCATTTACTGCAATTAGCGGGTGTTAATGTAAATCAGCTACGTTCATCTTTAGCTGAAACTCTTGGTCGCTTAGCAACAGTTGAAGGTGCGGCAGGCGACGTGCAAATGTCTAATGACTTGGGCCGTATTCTGAATATCACCGACAAGCTTTCTCAGCAGCGCAAAGATGCCTATGTTTCAAGTGAGTTATTTGTCTTAGCAGCGCTTGACGATAAAGGTCAAACAGGAAAAGCTTTACAGAAAGCGGGTGCGACTAAAAATGTATTGGAAAAAGCGATAGACGATATACGTGGAGGCGAGGCCGTCAACGATCAAAATGCCGAAGAAAATCGTCAAGCACTGGAAAAATACAGTATCGATTTAACAGAGCGTGCGGAACAGGGAAAATTAGACCCAGTGATTGGCCGTGACGAAGAAATCCGCCGAACCATTCAAGTGCTACAACGGCGCACAAAAAATAATCCAGTTCTTATCGGCGAGCCGGGGGTGGGTAAAACCGCTATCGTAGAAGGTTTGGCGCAACGTATTGTTAACGGTGAAGTGCCAGAAAGTCTAAAATCCAAACGTTTACTGTCGCTGGATATGGCGGCGCTTATCGCGGGTGCTAAGTTCCGTGGCGAATTTGAAGAGCGCTTAAAAGCGGTGTTGAACGACGTGTCAAAGCAAGAAGGTCAAATCATCTTGTTTATTGATGAATTGCACACCATGGTGGGGGCGGGCAAAGGTGATGGAGCGATGGATGCGGGCAATATGCTAAAACCTGCTCTCGCCCGAGGCGAATTACATTGTGTAGGCGCAACCACGTTGGACGAGTATCGCCAATATATTGAAAAAGATGCGGCGCTGGAACGGCGTTTTCAAAAAGTATTGGTCGAAGAACCAACGGTTGAAGACACTATTGCTATTTTGCGTGGTTTAAAAGAACGTTACGAAGTGCATCACAGTGTGGATATTACCGATCCCGCCATTGTGTCGGCGGCTATGTTGTCGCATCGTTATATAACGGATCGTCAATTACCGGATAAGGCGATTGATTTAATCGATGAATCGGCCAGTCGCATCCGCATGGAAATGGATTCGAAACCAGAATCAATGGATCGTTTAGAACGCCGCTTAATTCAACTAAAAATTGAACGTGAAGCGTTAAAAAGAGAAAGCGATGAGGCGTCTATTAAACGATTGCAATTACTCGAATCTGAAATTAACGAGCTGGAAAAAGACTATGCTGATTTAGAGGAAATATGGAAATCTGAAAAAGCAGCAATGCAAGGCAGTGCGCAACATAAAGAAGAGTTGGAGCGTGTAAAGCTCGAGATGGAAACAGCGCGCCGTGCGGGTGACTTAACGCGCATGTCTGAATTGCAATACGGTGAAATTCCACGCTTAGAAAAAGCCATTAAAGCGGCCGAAGACGGTGCTGATGAGCAGGTATTTACGCTGCTGCGTAATAAAGTGACCGAGGAAGAAATTGCTGAAGTGGTGTCTAAATGGACGGGGATTCCCGTGTCTAAAATGCTTGAAGGTGAACGCGAAAAATTATTGCAAATGGAGGGTAATTTAAGTCAACGTGTTATCGGTCAAGAAGAAGCGGTAAAAGCGGTGAGTGATGCCATTCGTCGTTCACGTGCAGGCTTGTCAGACCCTAATCGCCCTAATGGCTCTTTCTTATTTTTAGGCCCAACGGGTGTAGGTAAAACAGAGTTATGTAAGGCGTTAGCTGAATTTTTATTTGATACCGAAGAAGCGATTGTGCGTATCGATATGTCTGAATTTATGGAAAAGCATTCGGTCGCACGGTTGATTGGTGCGCCCCCAGGCTACGTGGGATACGAGGAGGGTGGTTATTTAACGGAGGCCATTCGGCGTAGACCTTACAGCGTTATCTTGATGGACGAAGTGGAAAAAGCGCACCCTGATGTATTCAATATATTGTTACAAGTATTGGATGATGGCCGCTTAACAGATGGTCAAGGTCGCACGGTTGATTTTAGAAATACCGTGATCGTGATGACATCGAATTTAGGCTCTGACCGCATTCAAGAATTAGCGGGTGAAGCGAACTACGATGAAATGAAAGCGGCTGTCATGGACGTAGTAGGTCGCCATTTTCGTCCGGAATTTATTAACCGTATTGACGAGTCGGTGGTGTTTCATCCTTTAGGGCGCTCACAAATTCGAGCAATTACGACCATTCAGGTAGATATTTTGCGTCAGCGTTTACAAGAACGTGAGATTGGGCTGAAGGTGTCAGAAGCGGCCATGGATAAGCTAGGTGAAGCAGGTTTTGACCCAGTGTATGGAGCAAGGCCATTAAAACGTGCGATTCAGCAACGTCTTGAAAACTCCCTTGCGCAAGACTTATTAGCGGGTAGGTTTGTGCCGGGTGACGTTATCAATATCGAGCTGGAAAAAGAAGCACTCGTGTTTAATAAGGGAAAAGTTGTCGATGATTAGCGATCGCTAAGCCATATGTCAGTAAAGTAAGCTTGCGTGGCGGCACCTGTTTTGTCGGTGTCCGTCATGATGGCAACGGCGTTTATGTCTGTAATACTTATTCCCAATATTCATTGAATATCTTGCAAAAATCTCTGCTTTTGTTGCGTCATTGGTTTGCATGCTCATTACCTGGTTGAGTTGTAGACAGCCGCTACTTCTGGTTGCAACTGATATAGACTGTTACCGACGATCTTTTTCGCTTGGGACTTGGCTGTGCTGGCTGCAGCCACTAGATCATCTTCTGATTCAATGCCGTCAAAGTCATAGGGCCTGATGGCTCCTATGGAGATGGATAATAACGGAAAAAAAACGGATTTTGAGTTTCTATCCAAAGCAGCAATGCCTTTCATCGAGAAGTGCTCCTGGGAATATAATTCAGCGTGAAAAGTAGTGAAGTCATGCAGGATTTTTTCACAGCGTTTTTTCCAGTCTTTACTGCTAAAGATAATAATAAAATCGTCCCCGCCAACGTGGCCAACAAAGTCGAGGTCCTCATTTGCGTATTGGCATAGCAGTCGTGCCGTTTTGCGTAGCACTTTATCGCCCTTACCGAAGCCATAGGTATCGTTATAGGGCTTGAAATTATCGAGATCGAAATAACAGATAACAACGTCTTGCCGGCTATTGATACAAGAGCGAATTTTTTGGCTAATGGGGACGTTGCCAGGCAGGTTGCTCAGTGGGTTCATGTGTCGTGCAAAGCTGATCTGCATGTCGGTGATAGCTTTTAGCAAATCAATTAATTTCCCCATGCCTTTGTAACGGCCTGAAGCGGTGATAATAAAGTCATCGTGTATTATGTCGGTGCTTTGGCTGGTGACCTGCTGGCTTAATTTGCTAAGAGTAAGGTCACTTTTGACAGTCAGTGGTTTTTTGTCGATAAAAAAGGAAGCTTGATTCTTTTTGTATAGTTCTTTGCCGTAGCGGCTGGCATAGATGGTTAAAAAATCCGTTCTCCAAATAATGCCAGCGATGCTTGAGTCGGTGTTAATAACGGGTAGTGCAGACAATTCTTTAGATGATTGAAAGCGTTCGCCAATGTCGTCAAATAAGGTATGGGTTGATATGGGTTTGACGTAAAAAAGTAGTGTTGAAACAGTGGTGCTAGACCTTTCGATATTCAACGGTGCTTTGTATGGCGTGTTTCGAGTTTTAAATAGTCTTGGGTTAATAGTACGTTCGGGGTGCTTAGCAGGCCGAGCAAAATAATAACCTTGGGCGAAACCGATATTCATTTCATTGGCGGTTATGTACTCTTCTCGAACCTCAATTCCTTCGCCAATGACTTTGCAATTAAAAGCTTTCGAATGCTCAATGATAGATTTTAAAAATTGCTGTTTTATGGTGTCTTCGTGAATATTTTGCAAAAAGTGGCGGTCAATTTTTACAAAATCAGGTCTGATTTCTGACCACGTTCTTAGTCCCGAATAGCCAGCGCCTAGATCATCAAGGGCGATCGAAAAGCCCATTTCTTGATAGTGCTTGGTTGCGTTTACCATTAGCTCGTAATCATCGATCGGGTACTGCTCCGTTATTTCAATGACAACTTGACTCGCTTCCATACCGGCCTGTTTTAAGTATTTAAGGGTTAAACCGTGTTTGTAATCATTCTGTAATAAAACTTGAGGGGTAGTGTTAACAAATAATTTAGCATTGAGCTTCATCTGACCAAATTTTTTAATCGTGACCTGCCTACAAAGTAAATCTAAATCTGCTAGTCGACCATGTTTAGCGGCCACATTAAAAAGCTTAATAGGAGAGTGGAGAGGGCTATTCGATGGGCCGCGTATTAAGCCCTCATAACCGTAAATCTTGTTATCTTTGAGGGAAATAATGGGTTGGAATACAGGGGTTAGTGACGAAGTAGCTAGAATGTGTGTCAGAGTTTGGTAGTGTAATAATTCTTCTTTTGTCATGTCCTTGTTAATAACTGTTGTAAACAATAACAGTATCTTCTTGGAAGATGACAACAGTATGACAACGGTAATACTGGCGGTGCTTTATGTTTGAAAAACAAGGAGATGTTGTAGGCTGAATTGTCTGTTGTGATGTAATTGTCATCATGTCGTCATAAATTTTATGTACCCTATGGCTAAATAAATGCTAAACGACTTTTTATGGAAAAAATAAATGTACTGCTGGTTGAGGATGATGAAGACATCGGAGAGATGTTACAGCTGTCTCTTCAGTCAAATAATATTGGAGTAACATGGTGCGTAGATGTGATGAAAGCACAAGATTCTTTACGTGACGCGACGCCCGATATAATTTTGTTGGATTGGATGTTGCCGGGTATTAGTGGGCCGGAGTGGCTTAAATTCTTGAAGAACCAGGAAGACAATAAGCGCATCCCGATTATTATGCTGACGGCGAGAAGTTCAGAGGAAGATAAAATAACTGGGCTAGAAACGGGCGCTGATGACTACGTGACGAAGCCTTTTTCGGTGCAAGAGTTAATTGCTAGGATGAAAGCAGTGTTAAGACGAGCTGGGGCAAAGACGCAGACAGAGATCATTTCTGTCGGGCCTTTGTTTATTGACCCTGAAAGTCACCGTGTGGCGATTAATGATGTCGACGTTATGATGAGCCCGACGGAATATAAATTACTTTACTTTTTTGCATCAAGCCCCAACAAAGTATTTTCGCGTAATCAATTGCTAGATAACGTGTGGGGTGACAATGTATATGTGGAAGATCGGACCGTTGATGTTCACATTAGGCGTTTAAGGCGAATTTTAGACGCTCAAGGCTGTGCGGATTTGGTGCAAACAGTACGTGGTTTTGGCTACAAATTGGTGAGTGTTAAGCCGTGAATATGAGTCGTCAGTATGAGCGCAATATGTTGCTAATATGTTTGTTAGTTATTGGCGTGATAGGCGCGGCGATTGGATACTTCGCCGAGTTAATGGCGGCTTCTTTATTGGCCTACGTGGTATTTTTCTATCGTCGTTTATTGCGACTTTATGACTGGTCAAAAGCCCCCGTTTCTAACAAGGTGCCTTTTGAGGGTGGCTTATTTGGTCAAATTGCTGAAGATGTTTACCGCTCTAAGAAACAGCGTTTGGCACAGAAGGAAAGTGTTAAATACCAGTTGGAGCGTTTTAAAAAGCTGATTTCAGTTTTTCCTGATGGTGTTGTTATTTTGTCATTATCCAATGAAATTCAATGGTTTAACGGTCAGGCATCTCGCTTATTGGTGTTGAAGAAAGAAGACACCGGACAGTTGATTAATCACTTAGTACGTCACCCGCGTTTCGCGCACTTTCTTAAAAATCGTACGGATGATGACGCCATTGTTATGGAGGCACCTATCGTAGAAACTAATTGGTCGGCTGAAAAAATCGAAATACGCTTGCTGTCCTATGGCGACGATGAACGCTTATTATTAGTTCGCGATGTCACCAAGGTTGAGCGTACCAATCAAGTGAGAAAAGACTTTGTATCGAATGCCTCGCATGAGTTAAGAACACCGTTAACGGTGATGAAAGGCTATGTGGAAATGTTGTTAGCATCGACAGTGGACGACAAAGGGCAAGTAGGTGCTTCGCTGCGAAAGGTTGATCAGCAAGTCATTAAAATGCAGACAATGATCGAAGAACTTCTAGCGCTCAGTCGGCTTGAAGAAGGCAGCGTAGAAAACTCAAACAGCCTTGTTAATGTGCGCGCACTGTGTGAGCACGTTAAGGGGGAACTGCAAACTGCAGCGACAGAACGCGAGCAAACGTTAATTTTTGATATCCCGTCTAACCTTAGGCTTCAGGGTAATAAGGCTTCAATTTTGACCGTGTTGAGAAACCTAGTCGCTAACGCGATAAATTATTCGAATAAGAAAGCAGATATTCGAATTGGCTGGTCTATCAACGACCAAGGCGATGGTGCCCTTTTTGTTAAGGATTCGGGTAAAGGTATTGCCGCTAGACATTTGGCCAGATTAACCGAGCGTTTTTACAGAGTAGCTGAAAATAACGTGATGAATAAAACGGGTACGGGCCTTGGCTTAGCGATTGTTAAACATGAGCTCGAGCGGCACGAAGCGCACCTTATCATCGACAGTAAAGAAGGCGAAGGCAGCTGCTTTCAATGTGTTTTTCCATCCGCAAGAATCAAATAGTAAATGCTGTCATTAAACTGTCACATTACGTTCATTATAATGCCATATATCAACAATAAACTGCACTACATGGTAGAGCACAGGCTTTGCCGGTAATTCAACTAATTGGAAGACATATGAAAATGAAAAAAGTACTAGCATTAGGACTACTGAGTTTGTCAATTGGCACAGCCGCATACGCTGCCAAAATTGAAGGTACAGGTTCAAGTTTTGCTTACCCAGCCTACAAAACTTGGAGCAAGGCGTATTACGACGAAACAGGCAATCAAGTGAATTACACGCCAACAGGCAGTGGTTCAGGTATTAAAGAAGTAATGGCTCGTCACGTTGACTTTGGTGGTTCTGATAAGCCTTTGAAATCGGCAGTGCTGGCTAAAGCGGGCTTAATTATGTTTCCAACAGCGATTGGTGCAGTCACATTTGCATATAACATTGAAGGCGTGAGCGGCATGAAGCTAAGTGAAGCGGCTATTTCAGGTATTATGCTTGGAAAAATCACCCACTGGGATGACGAGGCCATTGCACGCGAGAACGTAGGCATTAAATTACCAGCTGAAAAAATCTTATTTGTTCACCGTAGTGATAAGTCGGGTACGACATTCGCATTCACATACTATTTAAGCAAAATGAATCTAGAGTGGCGTAGAACAATTGGTGCTAAAAAAGTAGTGGCATGGCCATCTAAAAACCGTATTGCAGGCAAAGGCAATTTCGGCGTTGCGACAGCGATCAAAAACAACGCGTTCTCAATTGGTTATGTGGATTACGCCGATGCAAAAAAGAATGGCTTGGATATGGCGATTGTTGAGAACCGCGCGAAGGTGTTTGTTAATCCAGAACCGGCTACTTTTGAAGCGGCTGCGGTCTATGCCGACTTAGACCCTAAGAAGGATTTTTATGCAAACATTGCGTACCCGCCAAAAGGTTACCCTATTGTGACTGCAACGTTCGCTTTGGTGCCCAAGGAAGGCAAAAATTCAAAAGAAGTGATTAAATTCTTTGACTATGCGCTGACTAAAAAGAACAAGTTAATCGAAGCCGTTGGTTATGTGGCGCTTCCAGAAGCAGTGGTCAAAAAAGTGCAGGGCTATTGGCTAGAAAAGGGTTTAAAATAACTCGGGTCCTTATTTAGGTTCGTTAAAACCTTCTCAATATAGTGTTGAGAAGGTTTTTGTATATTACGGAAGGCAGTAATGGAATTAATTTTTAGAAAAATTGCTCAGCTTAGCGCTAGTTTGGTTTTTGTTATTTTGGCAGCTACAGCCATCGTGCTTTATATATCGGCAAAGCCTGCGATAGAAGAATTTGGCGTGAATTTTTTGTTTGAATCGCGCTGGGGTGTTAGCGAAAAAGTTGAGCTGTCTCCGAGTGAACAAGAGCAGCTCGAGTCGGTACAAGGCATGCAAGGGTCATCTGCTAGCCAGGGCGATATAGACGATGAAGAAGACTTCATTATGGATGACGAGGACGACTTCATTATGGACGATGATGACTTTATCACTGATGATGATATGGAGCCGGGCGGTAAGCAACCCAAAGTGATTTATGGTGCATTGGTGCCGATTGTCGGCACCGCATTTTCTACATTAATCGCCATGTTCTTTTCCATTCCAATTGCGATGGGTATCGCTGTTTTTCTCTCAGAAATTGCGCCTAGCGCAATTGCTAAGTCTATTGGGGTGGCGATTGAGTTGTTAGCGTCTATTCCTAGTATTATTTACGGCATGTGGGGCTTGTTCTATTTCGGCCCCTTTATCGCAAACTTGTTTGGCGGCAATACGGTGTCATTACTCGTCGCGGGGCTTATTTTAGGTATTATGGTTATTCCCTTTATGGCTGCGCTTAGCAGAGATGCGATAAGCACAGTACCCGATATGCTAAAAGAATCGGCTTATGCGATGGGAGCCACTAAATTAGAAGTGATTAAAGACGTGGTTTTCCCGTATGCAAAATCGGGCATTATTGGTTCCATTATCTTGTCTTTTGGACGAGCTTTAGGTGAAACGATGGCGGTAGCGTTTGTTATTGGCGGTGTTTATCAATTCGCTGGAAAAGTGACGGACCCAACCAACTCGATTCCAGTGGTGCTGGCTAATAGCTTTGCTGAATCTAGCGGGCTGAGCTTATCGGTACTGTTCTATTTGGCGCTGGTTCTATTTGTGATGAGCTTTGCGGTGATCGCGATTGCTAAATTTTACTTCTTGAGGAGAAAATAATGCGTTTATTACTGAATCGTTTATTTCTCATATTTTCCACACTGGCTGCGCTAATAGGCCTGTTTTTCTTAAGCTGGATTTTATTCACGCTTTGCGCAAAAGGCTTGGAAGGCTTGAGCTTAGACGTCTTCACCAAGGACTTGATAGATGGCGGCTTACGAAATGTGATTGTTGGCCAAATCATGATGTCCGGGGTGGCCACGGTTATCGGTATTCCCGTTGGTATTCTGGCGGGCGTTTATTTGCAAGAATACGGCGGTAATACAAAAATGACAGAATTTATGCGTGATTTGAGTGACGTTATGATGTCTGCACCATCCATCGTGGTGGGCACGTTTGTGTACGCGATTGTGGTGGTGCCAACAGGGCATACCAGTGGTTGGGCGGGCGTTTTGGCGCTGTTTATTTTAATGGTGCCTATTATCGTTAGGACAACGGACGATATGCTGAAGCTCGTTCCTATCGAATTACGCGAAGCCGGCATTGCGATTGGCGCGTCTAAGTACCATGTAACGATGAATATCGTTATTCGATACGCTAAAGCGGGTATTTTGACCGGTATTTTGCTTGCTTTCGCAAGAGTCGTGGGTGAAACAGCTCCATTGATATACACCAGTGGCTCTAGTGAGTTCTGGTCAACGGACCTAAGTAGCACTTTTCCCTCTTTAACCGTATCAATATACAACCTTGCAACGATGCCGGACGATGAAATGGTTCAGTTGGGCTGGACAGGGGCGTTTTTACTAACGGCCATGGTGTTAATAATTAATTTGCTAGGCAGGTACGCTAGCAATAGAAAGAGAGTTTAGATAATGAAGAACATGATGGAAGTTCAAGACTTAACTTTTACTTACAGTGGTGCGAGCGAGCCGTCACTAAAGAGTATTTCGTTACCGATTGAAAAAAATAAAGTAACAGCGCTGATTGGCCCAAGTGGTTGCGGCAAGTCGACATTATTACGCGGTATGAATCGCATTCATGATTTGTATCCGGGCCACCGCTATGAAGGTGTTATAAATTTGTTGGACTCCGATGAGAATGGCTACACGAATATATTAGCCATTAAAAAAGAAGCGGAAATGATTCGTTTACGCCAGCGTGTGGGTATGATTTTCCAAAAGCCGACACCGTTCCCAATGACAATTTTTGAAAATATTGCGTACGGTTTAAGACTCTCAGGCGTTAAAAAAAGAATAGATATTCAGGAAATAGTAGAACAGTCTTTGCGTGACGCGGCGCTTTGGGATGAGGCAAAGGATCGGTTGGGTCATGATGCGCGTGGCCTCAGTGGCGGTCAGCAACAACGGTTGTGTATTGCGCGTGCAATAGCCTTAAAACCAGAAGTTATTTTGTTTGATGAACCAACCAGTGCGCTAGATCCTATTTCAACCTTAGCGATTGAAGAAATGATTTCGGTACTACGGGAAAAATACAGTATTTGTATCGTGACCCATAATATGCAACAAGCGGCGCGTATTTCGGACTACACCGGTTTTATGTATCTGGGTGAAATGGTTGAATACGATCAAACGGATACGATTTTTATGAAGCCATCACAAAAGCAAACGGAAGACTACATTAGTGGCCGATTCGGCTAAGGAGAAAATAATGAGCACAGGTCAACATATTTCACATAAATTTGATGAAGAAGTCGATGCAGTAATGAGCGGTGTTTTGAGCATGGGTGGTTTGGTGCTTGAGCAAATTGACCGAGCCGTTAAAGCGTTATTAACAAGCGATGAAGTACTGGCAAAATCGGTGATAGCAGATGATGTGAAGGTGAATGCATTTGATGTGGACATTGATGAAATGTGTAATCGCATTATTGTTATGCGCCAGCCGACAGCGACAGATTTACGTCTGATCATGACCATTATCAAGACCACCAATGACCTGGAAAGAATGGGCGATGAAGCAAAAAGGATTGCCAGGCAGGCGGTTGATGTTGCTAAGCAAGGAGCTTTGCCCGAGCAGTTTGAGAGAATTGAGCAAATGGCGATTCGTGTTAAAGATATGCTCAATAGGAGCCTGGATGCGTTTGCTCGTAAAGATGTAGACGAAGCGCTTGAAGTGATTGGCTTGGATCGAAAAGTGGATAAGGATTATGAGAGTCTAGTTCGCCAGCAAATCACCTATATGATGGAAGACCCAAGAAAAATCCCCGTGGCTATCGATCTTTTATGGTCTTCAAGATCGTTAGAGCGAATTGGTGATCGGTCTTGTAATATTTGTGAGTACGTTATTTATCTGGTTAAGGGAAAGGATGTGCGACACATAAAAATGAAGGATTTAAAGGCGCAGCTGTAATAGCGCTTAGCCTAGTTAATCTTTTTAAAAAGCCCGCTGAGCAGCGGGCTTTTTGTTGTTAGGCTGCAAAAAAACAACAATTGTCACCGGCTTGTCATCTGGCTGTCATCTAGTCGATCTAAGATTCTCCCGTGTTAAAGAATGACTCAAATTTAAAAACTAGGGATACAAAATGAAACAATCAACATTATCAATTGCCGTTAAGGCCGCCGTATTAGGTGCTTCAATTGCACTTGCACCTGCTGCTTTTTCAGCAGATAAAGAATTATTGGATATCTTAAAAGCCAATGGCGCTATTACTGAAGATCAGTACACAGAGCTATCTATGTCAAACATGATGAATAAAAATAATAGACCGTCTGATGAGCTGCTTAAAAAAATGGCATGGGCAGGAAAAATCAAAGTGAAAGGTGACTTGCGTATTCGTAACGAAAACCGCAGCACATCAAATGATATCAGCACAAAAGGCCGTACACGTTACCGTGCGCGTATTGGAGTATATGCTGATGTAACTGAAAATGTAAAAGCAGGTATTCGTATATCTTCAGGTAAAAATAATACTGCGACATCAACAAATGAAACAACAGAAGACTACTTTCAAAAAGATGATGTTGGTATTGATTTAGCCTATATTAACTGGACAGC
>MAAC01011576.1_pt1 | contig 13686 bp, 11 predicted proteins | sample 1115981 | NCBI WGS metagenome assembly MAAC01 (sample SAMN04961126, study PRJNA320927) | seawater metagenome | isolation source: sample BD02T64 sea water enriched with oil for 64 days | place: USA:Gulf of Mexico | collected 2013-07-27 | reverse complement strand
GTCATCATTATATGGCTAACGAATGCCATTAAGCCGAGTAGGTTCCAAAGCACCGCAGCTATGCTTATCACGAGAAAACTTTTTGGTACTTCATTTTCTGTTGTCATGACTTTTCCCTACGTGAGTTTTGTTTGATAGCAACTACATTAACTATAAGTAATTAAAAAATGTAGTTAAAGTAACAGTATAACCTAAAAAATAATTTATTAACCCTCTTGTTATCACCAACTCTGTTTAAGGAATATTACAGTGAAAACCAAACTAGCGCTGATGTTACTTTCATTATTCGTGGTTGCTTGTAGTTCAAAAACTCAAGTGCATTTATACGCTAAACATTTATCAGTTGAGCAAACATCGATGATAGTGAAACAGTTAGACGAGACGATTTTCTCGGTTGTTGTAAACCAAGAAAGCTTTCCTAATAGCATTAATGATAACGCCATTGTTTATGCGCCAAGTGCTAATAGCCCGCAACGTTTAACCAGTTTGATGGATATTATTTCTGCATCAGGTTTTACGGTTTCAAATGCCAGCCTGATAATGGCAAACAATCATTCCTTTACTGAAAACAATGTCGGGGTGTTTTTGGTACCATCAGGAGTAGAGGTTGAGCATTTTCAAACAAGCTTTATTGAAAAATTACCAACGGTAAATGAATACGGTGCTATTGATTGTAAGCATGCTACAACTTTATTTTTGAAAAGCAATGACCAGTTCTTGATAGAAATAGACATTTGGGATCAAGCGAAACAAGACTATTTATCGCAATATATAGACGGTACTTGGCGCTTAAGTAATAATAACGTTCTTGAGTTGACTCACCCCGCTTGGCAAGCTCCTTTGATGTTTAACAAGTCTGTTTTTCAAAAAAGTCATCATGGTGAGCAAAGTAAAGGCATTAGGTTTACTCCAGTTAAAACAATGAACCCACCGAGTGATATCGAAAAAATATCTTGCAGTTACAGCATTAGTTTTGCTGAATAACAAACGTTATCTTTAACAAGTAGGAGTCACCATCAATGCCACATTGCATTATTGAATATGCCAATCAACCTGACTTAGTCATCCATGTTGAGACCTTTATTGATGGTGTTTTTCAAGGGGCGCTAAATTCGCTGTTATTTGAAGCTGAGCACATTAAAGTACGTGCGATTGCTTTTGAACATTATCAGGTAGGAGAGGGAGATAAGGGCTTTGTCCATGTCACGGCAAAAATATTATCAGGAAGAACGTTAGAACAAAGACAAACGTTGGCAAACTGTATTCTAGGGCAGCTCAACTTTAGTGAACTTAAAAATACTTCCTTTACAGTTGAAGTCATCGAGATGGAAAGAGCGTCTTATGCTAAAAAGGTGAGTTAACCGTTTGTGACAACTAAAAATATGACAACCCAAAGTAAGATACCTAAAATGACTGATGTTTCTGTAACCGAGCAATTAACTTCAAATAGTGAACAGCGTTTTCATTATATGGATAACCTTCGAGCTGCTGCCATGCTAATTGGTATTGTATTTCATGTTGCACTTGCTTACAGTCCTTTAATGCACAATGTTTGGTTTGTTGCAGACCCTCAAAAATCAGTAGTGCTTGATTTTAGCGTTTATCTCTTACACCTATTTCGTATGCCATTATTTTTTCTTATTGCTGGCTTTTTTGCTTTTATGTTATTAGAGAAAAGAGGTATTACTGCGTTTATTAAACACAGATGCAAACGCATATTATTACCCTTTGTTGTCTTTTATCCGATATTACTTGCAGCAATCATTGCAGCCATTACATGGGGAGTATCGTTTGTTGAAAATATACCGCCTATTCTGACGATATTAAGTGAGAATAACATGGAAGATTCAGCTGCAAGTACCGCTCATCTATGGTTTTTATACAACTTATTTGGCTTTTGTTTATTGGCTGCGGCATTATTTAAAATGAAGTTATTGCAACACCGGCTGGTAAAGAAAATGGCATCACTGACATTTTTACTGGTTATCTTTCCATTACTGATTGTCCCTGCGCTTTATAGCCAATTAGCACCATTTCCTGCGCCAGAAAGGTTTTATCCTGAGTTATGGTCATATGGTTTTTATGGAATTTTCTTTTTAATTGGTTGTGCGTTTTATCAAAACCAAACGGTATTTAAGCAATTAGAAAGATGCCAAGCCTGGTTGTTTTTACTCGGTCTGAGCAGTTATATTGCTTTTTATTTTCGAATACCCAGTACGATTTCTCCAGAAGAAATTTCGTCAATGATGAAAGGGGAAATTATTGCACCGTCTGGCATCGAGCACTTTTTTACTGTGCTATTGCAAGCTATTGGTGCGGTTTATCTGTCTTTATTATCATTAGTTGTTGGTAAAAGGTTTTTTAATTACTCCAATACTTTAATGCGCTATATCGCAGATTCATCGTATTGGTTATATCTGGTGCATATTCCGCTGTTATTAGTTATTCAATTTCCGCTCATTGATTTGAATATCAACCTGTGGCTAAAGTTTATCATTAGCCTTGTGGCGATATTATTCATAGGGTTTGTCAGTTATTGGTCTTTGGTACGTAATAGCTTTATCGGTGTTTTACTTAATGGTAAAAAACAATGAAGAAAAACACCGGTATCTGCGTAGGGTCACTATAACTATTAGTTATGTTTTACAAATGATTTTTCTCAATATTATCATAGAGAAAAGAGCAAATAATATTGTCCAAGAGCCACTACCACCATGACCATGGCTAACACTGTGAACTTCAATATAATCAGGATCATAATCACTGCTCTCTAGTGGCAAAGCAAATAGTTCATTACTATCGTACGAGCTGTAAGTGGCAACAATATCATCGTAACCTACTTCATATAAGTCGATAAGTACGTCATAGTCTGCCGGGATATAACCTTGGTTTAAGGTGGTATACACCTCGTATTCATCATCTTCACTTTCACCAACGATGGCAAAAATATCACTGGTATAATAGTGTACCCATTCACCGCCATCTTTGCTTAAATACAGCTCTGCATAAACGTTAGCACGTTCAATGAAATTGGGGTTATATACGTCGGCATCAAAGGTGACACTAAACGTTTGGTAATATCCATCTCCGTCATAATCTTCAATAAGCTGTGTATAGGCTTCAAAAATATTAAACGAATGATGAACCCTGCTGCCTGTTGATGTTTTATAGGACGTATTCATCTCTGAATTTACTGAATTTACTGAATTTACTGAATTTACTGAATTTACTGAATTTTGACTAGGCTTAGACGACCGTTCAGCGGCTTGTGATACTTTTAGCGCTAGAACTTCTTGACGGGTTTTACCCAGTTTTTCATTTATGAACACAGGTTTCGTAGCTTGTGCTAACGCCTTTAGTTTTGTTAATGCATCTTGCTCAATCCAGTCTTGCTTGGTGCTACCGGTTGATATTTGCTCAGTCGATGCTATTGCTTGGCTTAATGGTAATAATAAACAACTTGTAAGAAGTATTAAGGATTTGATCATTTTTCTATTCCATAAAGAATGCGAGTGTTAACAACAGTTAAACGCATTGACTGTGAATGCTAGCTGAACAGGTTTATTCAGTTCATTGTTTTAATTTGTTCAGGGTTAATTCAGTTTGATGCGGTAAAATTATTGCCGTACTGGTACACTTTGTTCGAGTAAATTCTTGGTTTAAGACAGACATTCTTTTACACTTGTTACTATTAGATGTTGGTTATATAAGTTGAGGTTTTAAAATTTTGATTAGTAAAATGAATTCCGCGTTGGTTAATTGCCGTTTAGCGGTGATTTTTTGTTTATTCTTTTCTCTGTTTTCATCGCAGCTTTCTGCTACGCCCTACATTTACGCAAAGGCACAGCAACTAACCATCAGTAATGCTCAACAAGCGGCTCGAGTTGTAAAAGGCCGATATGGCGGTAAAGTCTTAAAAGTTCAACGAACCAAAGTAAATGGTAAACCAGGATACAAAGTCAAAATATTAAAAAGCAATGGTCATGTAGTATCGGTGAAAGTTGATGCTAAATCTGGCAAAGTATCAGGATAATTAGCAATGCGTATTTTATTAGTGGAAGATGATCTCGCGTTACAAGATCAATTAAAACAACAATTAGAATCAGCAAAGTACAGTGTCGATGTTGCTGACGATGGTGAAATAGGGTTATATCAAGGTTCTGAATACAATTACGATGCGGCAATTATCGATTTAGGTTTACCTAAACTAGATGGTAAAACATTGATAAAAACCTTACGTAAACAAGGGATTGCATTTCCTATTATTGTATTAACGGCCCGAGACCGCTGGCAAGACAAAGTTGATGGTTTAGATGCAGGAGCTGACGACTATTTAACCAAGCCTTTTCATCATGAAGAACTTTTTGCTCGCTTAAAGGCCTTAATAAGACGTAGTGCCGGACAAGCAAGTCCACAGATTATTAACGGACCTTTTTTGCTTGATACGGCTAGCATGGAAGTTAGAGTAGACAATTCTCCGGTGAGTTTGAGTAGTTACGAATACAAAGTATTTGAATATTTAATGCATCATCAAGGGCAAGTAAAGTCGAAAACACAATTAACCGAGCATATCTATGATCAAGACTTTGATCTTGATTCAAACGTGATTGAGGTTTTTATTCGACGTTTACGTAAAAAACTCGACCCGTCTGGAGAATATCAATTTATTGAAACCTTACGTGGACAAGGTTACAAATTGCGCCAGTTTACCAACCTTGATTAGCGGTAACTAAAAGCTTAATGCGGCCATTTCACTTATTTTTTAACTCTTTAAAATCACGCATTATTGTTAGCACGCTATTTATGGTGCTGGTGTTGTTGCCCATTGTCGGAATTACCATCTCCAATGCCTATCAAAAACACATGGGCGCCAGTGTGCAAAATGAATTGGTTGCCTATTCTTATTCATTGTTAGCCGTAGCTGAAGTTGATCAAGGACAGTTATTGATGCCTGACGCTTTAGCTGAAAATCGTTTTAATATCAGTGAGTCTGGCTTATACGCCTTAATTACCTCAAAAACCGATGAGCCACTAACGTTGTGGCGCTCGGCATCATTATTAGCCGTCAATACTCCTGAAAATCTGCAATCGCCCATTATTGGTAATGGCGACTTTTACTCTATAACGGTTGATGACAGTCAACATTTTATCTATAGCTTTTCGGTCAGTTTTAGTGACGACTTTAGCGAAAGTAAATTGCCACAAGAAATGACCTTGCACATCATCAAACAACAAGCTGATTATCAATTATTGATGAATGAATTTCGTCAGCAGTTGTGGCTTGGTTTAATTTCTTTGATGGCTATTTTACTGCTGATCCAATTTATCTGGTTACGCTGGAGCTTAAAGCCACTGGCCAATCTTAAAAAAGAGATCTCAGACATAGAGCAAGGCAAAGCCAATTTATTAAAAGCAGATTACCCAAAAGAATTACAACAAGTTACCGCGCAACTTAATACGTTATTAACCACAGAACAAAACCAGCGTAAACGCTACCGAAACGCGTTGTCTGATCTTGCACATAGCTTAAAAACACCATTGGCGGTCTTGCAAGGCCACATTGCCATGAACGATGTTGAGCAGAGTAAAGAACAGCTCGACACGATGAATTTAATGATTGAACACCAACTTAAGCGGGCGCAAAGTGCTGGCCAATCCTCTTGGCATTTGGGGGTAGAAATAGCCCCTTGCTTTAATAAGTTATTAAATAGCTTGAAGAAAATATATCGAGCAAAAGAACTTGCTTATCAACAAAATATTGATGATGAAGTTATCTTTAAAGGCGATGAAGTTGATCTGTTTGAAATACTAGGCAATCTGATGGATAACGCGTGTAAAGCCGCCGTTGCTAATGTGATGGTTAATATAAAAAGCCAGCAAAACCAACTTATCGTCAGTGTAGAAGATGACGGTTGCGGGATTGAAGAAACAGAAATTAATCATATTTTACAACGTGGTACCCGAGCAGACACCTATGAACAGGGTCATGGTATTGGTCTAGCCATCGTTCGTGATCTAGTTGAAAGTTATCAAGGGACTTTAACCATTGAACGTTCAACACAACTTGGCGGCGCTAAGTTTACAATAACTTTTGCCATGTAAATATTCTGTCATCATGTTCAGTAATCATTCAGTTTACTTTGTATAAACTACTGTCATCGCTTACAAAGAGGTGACATTTATGACAACACGCAACGTGACGAACAAGAAAGGCCCGATAACAGCTGTAATACTTTCCAGTTGTTTACTATTAACTGGTGTAACGTTTGCTGGGCAAGCTTCAGCGGTGTCAGTTAATGAGCATGAAGTGAATCAAACGGTTCAATTTAGCCAAGCAGAGCTTGACCAAATGCTTGCGCCTATCGCGCTTTATCCAGACACGCTACTTACCCATATTCTAATCGCAGCAACTTATCCTATTGAAGTGATTGATGCTGACCGTTTTCTCTCGCAAAATAAAAACAGCTCTGAAAACGAAATTAATAATAAAGCAGCAAACAAAGACTGGGATCCCAGCGTTAAAGCATTATTGCCTTTTCCACGAATATTACAGAGTTTAAGTGAAGATTTAACTTGGATGAGAAAGCTAGGTGATGCTTTTTTACAAGGTGAGTCACAAGTACTTGCTAGTATTCAAACCTTAAGACAAAAAGCCGATCAAGCGGGCAACCTCAGCCAAATGGACAATGTAAATATTGTTCGTGAAAAGCAAACCATTATTATTGAGCCTGCACAACCTGAAGTGGTTTATGTGCCTTACTATGATACACGTGTGGTCTATGGTAGTTGGCACTGGTCACATTACCCACCCGTTTATTGGCATAGACCGTTACATTATAGCAATTACCATGGGCCTTTTTATTGGCAGTCAGGTGTACATATCGCCTTTGATTTTTTCTTTAGTGCCTTCCATTGGAATAATCACCATGTAGTAAGACACCATCATAAAAAACGTTATTATCACTCTAATAGACGTATTGCGACAAGTCACCATGCTAAACGTTGGAGTCATAATCCGCATCATCGTAAAGGTGTTGCCTATCGTAGCAATAAGATGAAGCACAGATACGCTAGCCATAAACCAAGCATTGTCCATAACCGCGTGGTAAGGAAGCAGTATAATAATGTTGAACATAAGGCTAACTATCAAAAGAATCGCCATATCAGTAAACAACATCAACAAGTAGCTAAAAGACTTAAAGTGAATAAGGTCGTTAAAGCTGCAACGCCTCGTAAACAGGAAAGGTTTCAATCTTCACCTGCAAGAATGAAACAAGTAAATAGGGTTGAACAATCACGTGAGCGGAATAAAAACGCGTCAGTGAAACATAACACACAAGATCGTGGTACTTGGAAAAAGCAACAGCGAGTAAATAAATCAGCACCTGTTGTTTATCGTGCGCCACAAAAGTCACATAAACAGCATAAAGCTAGGGGAGGTCACTCAAGTAAACAATATGCACGAGTGACAAAAAACAGCTCAAGTAGTACCAAGTCGCATTCTTCCAAGGATCGACAAAAACATAGATAAAGCTACTAAGCTGTAGAGCAAAAAACCGCAATAACATTCATTATTGCGGTTTTTTTGTCTGTGGTTATTCCATAGGTAGACCTAGATAGAATTAATAAATTTTACCGTGGCCTTTCACTTTGTTGACATCAACCCGTGTTGGCGTGATATCACCATCTACCAAACCTTGAGTAGCAATCGATAAATTTTCAATTACTTGATGCATTGAGGCTAAATCTAAACTGGCTAAATCGTCTGATACTTGATGATAGTGCTTATCTTTATCAAGCTGTGTACTACTAAAACTATGAGCAGGAACACCTAAACGTGCCAAGGTGGCATTGTCTGAACGATAAAAAAGGTTTTGTGCAGGGTAAGGGTCTTGATGAATTTCAGTGCCTTTATTTTGCAAACTTTTATTTAACAAGGCGCCTAAATTTGAACGTTCCATACCTGTCATCCACAGGTTGCCCGCACCAAATTTAGAAGGTTTACCGATCATTTCAATGTTGACCATGGCAACCACATCATCAGGATTTAATTGCTGAGAGAAATAACGCGAGCCAAAACCACCAATTTCCTCGGCAGTAAAGGCGCTAAACATTAACGAGCGAGCATTGTTGCCTTGTTTGGCATAATATTGAGCAAGGTTGATGATGGCGGTTGTGCCAGAAGCATCATCGTCAGCACCGTTATAAATTACGTCACCTTCACCATTAGGGCCTGCACCTAAGTGATCATAATGCGCTGAATATAACACCACCTGATCTTTTTGCTTTTGACCCGGTAATACACCAACGACATTAGTTAAAGTTTGTTCAGTGATTTTTGTACTGGCATTCACTTGTATCGACTGTATCGAAGGTTCATCTGTGAGTATCATTACGATAGCCCCTTGATGATCAAGGTTAAGTTTATTTAACCCTCTAGCAAAGTAACCACTATAACCGGCAAATCTTTTTGCATGTGCTGAGTTGATTAAAACAAGGTGTTTGCCACCTTTTTGGTTGATGCCACTTAGTATTGCCCGCATGTCGTCATCTTTACCGATAACACGGGTTGTGAAGTCTTTATCACTTTTCCAGTTAATACTTTCAATGGTACTTGCCATGCCTAACTGTTCTTCGCTGATACTCATACCATTAAGCGTTACAGTTAACCCTAGTGGTGCAATATTGGTGATGGTAAAGCTTTGTTTAAAACTTTTTTCGCCCGCTAACGGTACTAAACCAATTTCTTGAAAGCGTTGACTAATATAATCAGCAGCAACATCAATCTCAGCAGAAAAATTGGCGCGGCCGTTTAATTCATCACTGGCCAAATAAGTAATATCTTTGGTCATGCTCTCTAGAGAAATGTTATTGGCATAAGCATTAACATTGGCAAGCAGCGATAAACTTAAAGATAAAGCGATGGCTAGGGGGCTTTTTGTTATTATTTTTTTCATAACCGATTCTCCAGATAAATATTATGTAGCTGTTTGTAAACATTCTCTTTCAATTAACAAGCTTTCATCACCTATGGTTATCCATAATTGACCGTCTTGAATACTGACTTGAATTTCCATGGTGCGACTTAATAATGCCACTAAAGCGCTAAGCCCTGCATCGTCAAAACGTTCAACTGTTAAATTAGTATGTTGTGAGGTTTTGCTTTTATTTTGCTGCCACCACACATCAAAGGGTGAATTGTAGCCATATAAAATAGTACGATTGGCTTTATTGCAGGCCTTTTTTAGGCGTTTTTCGTCGGGTTGGCCTAATTCAACCCAAAGTTCTATTTCTTGGGAGTAATTGATCTGCCAAAGCGCAGCTTCATCCTCATCACTTAACCCTTTGCCAAAACTAAGATCTTCATGAGCATTTAAAATAAATGCTAATAATCGGGTCATTAAACGTAAATCAGTTTCAGAAGGGTGTTGAGCAACCGTTAAATTTAAGGTGTCGTAATAGTTTTTATCCATATCGGATAAATGAATGGTTGCTTTATAAATAGTGGATTTTAATGCCATAACCGTTTGTTAAAATGAGCAAATATTAACGGTTATCATACGCTGTTATCAGCATATACCCAAACTACTTCACTCAATAGCAATTAGAATGTCTCAATGACCATTTGGTTTCTGCCTTGATGTTTTGCTTGGTAAAGTAGTTGATCGGCTTTAATTAGCACCTTTTCAGGATTATGCAGTGCATTGCCATTAATGAGCACGGCACCTAGACTAATGGTCAATAGGTTAAATGTTTGAGAAAATTCGTGTTTAATTTCTTTTGCGGCAAGTGATTGATTAATGTTATTGAGCACTATTGTTAGCCCGTTTAAATCGATATCAGGTAATATTATCACAAATTCTTCACCCCCAAATCGAGCAATAAAGTCACGAGGTCGGTGTAATACTTCTTTAAATGAAGCCGCTACTTTTTTTAAGGCAATGTCGCCTGCTCCATGACCGTAATTGTCGTTAAAGTCTTTAAAGTAATCAATATCAATTAATACCACTGCCAATTGATTGTTATCTCTTTCATTAGCTAGTAGTTCTTGAACTAAAACCGCATCCATTTCACGACGATTTGAAACCCCAGTCAGCGCATCCATGTGAGCAATTTCATTGAGTATTTTCCGCTGTTGAATTAACTCTAAATGCGTTAATACCCTAGCCACCACAACATTTGCTTTAAATGGTTTGTAAATATAATCACAACAACCTAAATCGAAGCCTTTTTCTTCATCGTCACTATTGGCAAGGCCAGTGATAAATATAACAGAAATATTGATGGTGGCGGGGTTACTTTTAATTTTTGCCATTACTTCAAAACCAGACATATCGGGCATGATTATGTCGAGTAAAATTAAATCAGGTAGGTGTTTTTCTGCAAGTTCTAGCGTTTGTTCGCCATTTTTTGCAAAGATGATGCTTGCCTCCTCTTGAAGCAACTCTTTTAACAGTTGTCTGTTGGCTTTTTCATCGTCAACAATGAGTATTTTTTGAGATAAATGTTCCATGCTTTTTCACTTTGGGTTTATTTAATCCATGTGACATTAATTTTCTTGTTGTAATAAAGCTGATAACTCTTCGACCTTTTTCAAGGCTTTGTTGTATTCTATGTCTTCAATATCCGCGGCAATATTTTCAGCAAAATTTTTGTGTTCGCTATCTTTGGTTAAGGTTAATAAACGAGGCAGCAAATCTTCAGCCTCGGCATTTTCTTCTTCAACCAAACTTTGTATTGATACTAAAATATTTGTTAATTGTCGAGTATAATAACCAATATTATTAATTTCATATTTAGGTATCTCATCGGCAGAACCATCATGCTCTTCGCCAGAAATAGAAGTTAATGCCGTGAGTATATTATTTAATTCAATGGCTGTTTCAGCGACTTTAATTGCTGCAGACTTTGGGTTTTCCTTTAATTGCCCCTCTAACTGAGTTGCTCGCTTGGCCAAGGTCAAAGCTCCAATGTAGTGTGCATTAGACTTTAAAGTATGGGCAATTCTATAAGCTTCCTTATATTCCTTAGTTCGATAAAATTCCCGTAAATCATCGATAGTATGCTGATAATTTTTACTGAAATCTCGTACTAATTTTATAAAAATATGCTCGCGGCCACCCATCATTTCTATGGCACCAGCTACATCCAAAAAATCTAACTTTTTCAGTTGGATAAGGAAATCTTCGTCGGGAATAGTAGGTGCTTTTTGGGCTGTTTGGTGCTTGGTATGGCTTTCGGTATGAACGGGTGCTTTTTCAACGAGAGTCGTGCTTGTTTTTATCTCAGAGTTTTGTACCTTAGCTTGTTGTTGGCCATTTAACTTAGCGGGCCGCGCAGCTTTTTCTATACTAGCTGCTACGTTAGTTTTTACTTTAGTTAGTGTATTCGTTACCGAATTATTTTTAGCCAGCCATTTTGATATTAAGCTAAATAGTGCATTAGGGTCGATGGGTTTGGTAAAGTAGTCATTCATGCCTGCATCTAAACACTTCTGTAATTCGTCATTCATAGCATGGGCGGTCATGGCGATAATCGGCAGATCGTTAAATTGTGTTTGTTGGCGAATTTTTTCTGTCGCAGTTATGCCATCCATCTCAGGCATTTGTAAATCCATCAAGACAAGATCGTACTCATTATTGGTTAACTTTTCTAACGCTATTATTCCATTATCAGCAACATCTATATTGGCATGGGTTTCTTCTAAAAACCCCAAGACTACTTGTTGATTAAGCGCATTATCTTCAACCAATAATATATGGGCATCAGACAAGTCGAGTAGTCCTTTATTATTGGTTTGGTAGTCTTTTCTTGCCCCATCTATTTTCAATGCATTAGTCATAGCATCAAGTAATATCGATGCATCAACAGGTTTTTCTAAATAACCATCTATGCCTGCCGATTGTGATGATGAAATAGCATCTCCCTTATCATAGGCAGTTACCATCAATACGGCAGGTAAATTTTGTTGAGGGTTATCATTTATCGACTGAGCTAGTTCAATACCGTCCATTTTGGGCATGCGCCAATCGGTGATCACTAAATCAAAAGGTTGATTATTGCTTAAGGCGTTATCAATTAATTTGATTGCTTGCTCGGCACTATCGGTAGAGGTTATTTTACAGCCAAATTGTTTAAGTAAATGTTCCATTATTTTTAAACAAATGGCATTGTCATCAACCACCAATACACTAATGCCTTCAATCATCATAGTATTAACTGCCATTAATTCACTTTGACTAACTGGCGTATAATCTACGGTAAATGCAAATGTACTGCCTTTGCCAAGTTCACTGGTGACAACTATTTCGCCATGCATCAATTCAGTTAATTGTTTACAGATAGACAGTCCTAATCCCGTACCGCCAAATCTTCGTGTGATAGAACTGTCAGCTTGACTGAACGATTGAAACAGATTGCCTATTGCTTCATCACTTAACCCTATGCCGGTGTCAGTTACCGCAAAGGTCAGTTGATTTTGGCTGTTGTCATCTACGTTAACTTCAATTAATACATGACCATTTTCGGTGAACTTCACCGCATTGCTGACTAAGTTCACTAAGATTTGCTGCAAACGAATAGGATCTGACTTTATTTGTTTTGGTACATTAGGGGCAACCTTAACGATAAATTCTAAACCTTTACTATGTGCTTTTAAGGCACAGATATTGGAGGTTTTTTTCAGTAAACCTTCGATGTTCATCACCACAGATTCAATCGACATTTTGCCCGCTTCAATTTTTGAGAAATCTAGAATGTCGTTGATCAATGCTAATAACGCTTGTGACGAGTCTTGGGTTTTTTCTATCAGATCTTTTTGATTGCTGTCTAGTTTAGTTTTAAGCGTTAAATGACTTAAACCTATTATCGCGTTCATTGGAGTGCGAATTTCATGACTCATTTTGGCTAAAAATTCACTTTTAGCTTGAGTGGCTTTTTCAAGCTCTGCGGTACGGTTATATACCTGAACCTCTAAATTACGATTAATATCGAGCAAGCTTAGATGGTTTTCCACTCTTGAAAGCAGTTCATGTTTTGATATCGGTTTACTTAAGTAGTCGTTGCCACCCACTGAAAAGCTCTCAACTAAATCTAATGCTTGATTTTTTGCCGTTAAAAAGATGATAGGCAATTCATTAATACTGTATTGCTGTCGCAGTATTTTACATGTTTCGTACCCCGACATTTTTGGCATCATCACATCAAGTAATATTAAATCGAACGGTCGTTTTGTTTGCTCGCTGTTTTCATGGTTATCGGCTAAATTATCACTGGCTTGCTCAATTAACTCTAGCGCGTGTTGACCGCTGGCTGCTTCGGTAAGTTGATAACCTAATAGCGATAAATGATTGACCAATACTTGACGATTTATCGGGTCATCATCCACCACTAACAGCTTAAAATTACTATAGTCTAAGGTTGTTTCTTTATTATCCGCTATCTCTTGTTCGGTAATACTAACGTAGTTAATTTCACTGTCTAAGTGCTCTAAACGGGTTAGTTTTTGTTGGTTTTTCGATTTCACTACATTGGTTACATCAAGGATTTGGTCAGCATTTATCGGTAGGGTAAATTTAAAACAACTGCCTTCACCTAACGTTGATGTCACGGATATTTCACCGTCATGTAATTCAACCAATTTTTTCGTTACGGCTAAACCTAGTCCAGTACCACTGTATTCCCGTG
>MAAC01016137.1_pt1 | contig 13694 bp, 11 predicted proteins | sample 1115981 | NCBI WGS metagenome assembly MAAC01 (sample SAMN04961126, study PRJNA320927) | seawater metagenome | isolation source: sample BD02T64 sea water enriched with oil for 64 days | place: USA:Gulf of Mexico | collected 2013-07-27 | reverse complement strand
CCGCTGGCACTATTCGACACCATACATCCAAAAAATCATCTCAAACGGTGAAAAGTTATGGGTTTATGATGAAGACCTAGAGCAGGTAACGATTAAAAACGCAGCGGAATCAATCGATTTATCACCGTTGGCGATTATTCTTGGCTCAACGTCACTCGAACAGCTTTTTAATATCTCTCAGCTAGCTGATAAAGATGATTTGCAATGGCTACAACTAACTCCTAAGACAGATTCTAGCGGTTTTGAATTCATCAATGTGGGTTTCAATAACGGCTTGTTATCACGTATGGTTTTTCAAGATAACTTCGGACAGACGACCCGTTTATTATTTACCGGGGTTAGTGTTTATACACCTATTGATAGCGATAAATTTGAGTTTGAGGCACCGGAAGGCACAGATGTTTTTGATGAAGCTGCTGATCAATGAACCCAACAGAACCACTAGCCGATCGCCTTAGACCCGAAACATTACAAGAGTTTTCAGGACAGACACACCTCCTTTCTAAAGGTAAGCCGCTTTACGAGGCGATTCAATCAAGTCAGCTCCACTCGTTAATTTTGTGGGGGCCGCCGGGCGTTGGAAAAACAACATTAGCGAGAATTATTGCGCAACAGGCAGATGCTAACTTTATTGCTCTGTCAGCTGTTTTGGCGGGTGTTAAGGATATTCGAGCCGTTGTTGAAGAAGCAAAAAAAAGTCGTCAAGAAAAACAACAAAATACGATTCTTTTTGTTGATGAGGTGCACCGTTTTAATAAAGCACAGCAAGATGCCTTTTTACCCCACGTAGAGGCCGGTGTTTTTACATTCATCGGGGCAACGACTGAAAACCCATCTTTTTCACTGAATAATGCGCTGTTATCAAGGGCGCGGGTTTATACATTGAAATCGCTGGAAGAAAGTGAGTTAAGAAGCATTTTGGAGAATGCTTTAAAAAATAAAGAAAAAGGGGTTTCTGGTGATTTTTCTATTGATGAGGGCGCGGTACAGATATTAATTAATGCTGCGGATAGTGATGCGCGGCGGCTGTTAAATTTTATTGAACTGTGCGCACAATTGGCACAAACGGTCGATAATAAAACCATCTCTAGCTCTATTGCGGAAGAAGTTGTTAGGGAAGGTGTGCGTCGTTTTGATAATCACGGTGAAGATTTTTATAACCAAATATCAGCGTTACATAAGTCTGTTCGGGGCAGTGACCCTGATGCATCCATTTATTGGTTAAGGCGAATGCTAGATGGTGGCTGCGATCCCTTGTACGTTGCTAGGCGCATTGTCCGCATCGCATCAGAAGATATTGGTAATGCTGACCCACGAGCCCTGCAAATAGCCCTTAATTCATGGGAAACTCAAGAAAAGCTTGGTAGCCCAGAAGGTGAGCTTGCATTGGCTCAGGCCGTGACTTACTTGGCATGTGCGGCCAAAAGTAACGCTGTGTATAACGCGTACAATACGGTAGGGGCTGTGATTAAAAGCACCGGTAGTTTAGAAGTGCCGTATCATCTTCGAAATGCGCCCACTAAGCTGATGAAAGAGGAGGGCTATCACAAGGGTTACCGATACGCTCATAACGAACCTAATGCATTTGCTGCCGGTGAAACATATTTACCTGACACATTGCTGGGTTCAACTTATTATGAACCTGTTGAAAGAGGGTTGGAAATCAAAATTTCCGAAAAATTAAAACGTTTAAGACAACTCAACAAACAAGCAAAAAAGATCAATAAACAGTAATACCAAGCAGGTATTATTTATACCAATAATCACACAATGGATATCTTAATGAATAAACACATCGCACTTACGATGCTGCTTCTAGCGCTTTTCTTAAATGGTTGTACAGCCGTATTAGTAGGAGGCGCCGGTGCTGGTGGTTACATAGCTGGAACGGACGAAAGACCTCTAGGAATCATCTCTGAAGATATATCTATCACTGCTAGCGTGAAGACTACATTGATTAAAGATGAGCAAATTGATGCCTTTGATATTAATGTTGATACGTATCGTGGAGTGGTTACCTTATACGGCCATGTCAAAAAAACGGCACAAATTACTCGCGCTGTTCGTCTGGCAAAGACAACTAAGGGCGTTAAAAAAGTCATTTCAAAACTAGCTGTTATTAGATAAGAAGACACTATGAAAATTTTAATTATTATCGTTGTTATTGCATCAATTTTTTACATGGTACAGCACTTTTTAAGTGGTAAAGCTAAGGTGGGTGCGCAAGAAAACATTAAAGCTGGCGAAGATTTCCTAGCTAAAAATACGCTAGAGGAAGGTGTTAAAACAACAGCTTCTGGTCTGCAGTACTTAGTTCTTTCAAGCGGTAGTGGTGAGGTGCACCCTACGGCTAGTAGCAAGGTTACCGTTCATTATCACGGTACATTATTAGATGGAACGGTATTTGATAGCTCAGTGGATCGAGGTGAGCCGATTGCGTTTGGTTTGAACCAAGTTATTAAAGGTTGGACAGAAGGCGTTCAGCTGATGGTAATCGGTGACAAAACACGTTTTTTCATTCCCAGTAAATTAGCCTACGGAAATCAGTCTATGGGGGCTATTAAAGGCGGTTCGACTTTAATTTTTGAGGTTGAGTTAATTGCCATTGATTAAACTATTCCTTAGCAATAACCCGCTGTAGAAAATGAGGAAATTTATGATGTTGCTCACTTATGTCAGGTTGCGGTAGAAGATACCTCTTCAATTTACACCGCTTATCTTATAAGAGGGTAAAGGAAGTAATAGCGATATAAAAGTGCGTGATTTAGAAATAGATTTTATGGGTTTAGGCGCAATGGGCTAGGCTATTTTTTCTCTTGGGTTGAAGAGGCTAAAACTTCGAACATGCTGAGTGTTATATATGAAGACGTAAGGCATCTAAATCAAGAATAGTAATGGTTTTACCGTGCACTTCAATAAGTTCCTCGTAGGTTAACTGTTTTAAAATCCTAGAGAATGTTTCGGGGCGAACGGCTAACAAGGATGCCAATGTTGCCTTAGGTGCCGTCCATTGTATTTCATAGGGGGAAGGGGTATCGCTAGGGATACCCTTGAGCATAAATTGTATAACGCGCATGGTGGCATTTTGCAGTGTTAGTTGATCGATTTCTTGGATTGAGCTGTGTAGGCGTTGGCTCATTTTAGCGAGTATTTTTATACAAGTTTCTGCGGAATGATCAAGCTGTTTGCGAAAAGTAGACATTTCAATTTGAATAAGCTGGCTGTCTGCAATAGCCTGCGCATGGACTGGATAATGTTGAGATTGCATAAACATGACGGCTTCAGCAAATGTTTGTCTCGGCTGTATTAACTCAATGACTTTTTGCTCGCCATCTGATGATGAGCGATAGAGTTTGACCGTGCCGCTTTCCAAAAAATAAAAAAAATCAGCTGGTTGTTGCTGATGAAATAGATGCTCACCTTCAGTCAGCGATTTATTACGAGCGCCGGACATAACTTGGGAAAACTGTTTGTCATTAAAGCTGGCAAATAATATATTTTCGCGTAATAAATTCATCGGTTTTAGTTTTTTTGATATAGGTCAATTACAGAATTAGCTGTATTGTTTAAAGTGCAGCCTTCACATAAATGACTATGGAGACTATCATGTTTTGTTACCAATGCGAACAAACAGCACATTCAAAAAGAAATGGAATCGGTTGCCAAACGGCGGAAGGAATTTGCGGTAAGGATGCCACTACAGCCGACCTTCAAGACCTACTCACTTATAGTGTTAAAGGTATCGCACAATACGCAAAACTAGCTCGTGAGCTTGGTCAAGTAGACAATAAAGCCGATGTTTTTATTATTTACGGTCTTTTTACAACATTAACGAATGTTAACTTTAGTGCTGACCGCTTTGTTGCCCTAATTGCAGAGGCTGCTGAAACGCGTGACCGTGTGAAGGCGCTATATGAGAATGCAGCTGTTGAACAAAATATTCCTGTCGAAACACCAGAAGGTCCTGCTGTATGGATTCCATCAACGGTGAAAGCGGGCTTATTACTTCAAGTTGAAGCGGCTGCTATTAATAAAGATTTAGATACAGTGGGCGAGGATATTGTGGGTTTGCGTGCAATGATGCTCTATGGTTTAAAAGGTGTTGCGGCTTATTGTTACCATGCACATGCATTGGGTTACGACAATGAGGAAGTCTTTGAACGAATCGAAAAGGCACTTGATCTTCTTGCTAGCGAACCGACGGATGCGCAAATTTTATTAGACGGCTGTCTGGAAGTGGGTGCTATTAATCTGAAAGTAATGGAATTACTTGATGCGGCTAATACTGGAAAATTTGGTGCGCAAGAAGCTGGTGCTGCGCTCGTCACAGCAAAGAAAGGTAAAGCTATTTTAGTCAGTGGTCACGATATGCAAGACCTTCTAGACTTGCTTGAGCAAACTAAAGATATGGATATCAATATTTATACGCATGGTGAAATGTTACCGGCACATGCGTATCCTAAACTTAAGGCCTATCCAAATTTGATTGGTAATTACGGTACGGCGTGGCAGAATCAGCACAAAGAATTTGCCGCCTTCCCAGGCTCAATCGTGATGACATCAAACTGTCTAATCGAACCCCAAGAGTCTTACAAAGATAGAATATTTACTGCTGGACCTGTTGGTTGGCCGGGTATCCCTCATATCGAGCATGGCGATTTCACGCTGGCAATTGAAGCGGCTAAGGCAGCAGTTGGTTTTACTGAAGATGAAGAAGAAAGAACTGTAACCGTTGGCTTCGGTCGTCATACCGTATTAAGTGTGGCTGATAAAGTAATCGATGCGGTTAAAAGTGGAGATATCAGTCATTTCTTCTTAATAGGTGGTTGTGATGGTGCTGCACCAGGTCGTAACTACTATACAGAGGTTGCTGAGAAGACACCTGATGACACCGTCGTTATGACATTGGGCTGTGGTAAATACCGTTTTCATGAGCATGATTTTGGTGATATTGGAGGAATCCCTCGTTTATTGGATATCGGCCAATGCAATGATGCGTACTCGGCTATTCAAATAGCGAGTGCATTAGCAGACGCGTTTGACTGTGATGTTAACGACTTACCTTTAACGATGATGATTTCATGGTTCGAACAAAAAGCAGTCGCTGTGTTACTGAGTTTATTATCGCTCGGTATTAAAGGCATTCATTTAGGCCCGACACTTCCTGGGTTCTTAACACCGAACCTTTTGCAGGTTCTAGTTGATACCTTTGACATTAAGCCCAACGGTGATCCGACAGAGGACTTAGCTAAAGCCTTGGGTAAAGAGGCCGCTTAATCTTAAAATTAAAGTGATAAAGAAGGGTGTATATAGCACCCTTTTTTTATCGCTTAAAGAAGGTTCAGTTTGATCTGATTGTGTTGTTTATCGCGATTGTAGAGAGCGAGATGACTCTATTATGTAGGGCAGACGATTAGATACATTAAGAAAAGTTGAGGCTTGTTGACGTTTGGCAAAATGGATGATTATTTTAGATCGGTGTCTGATTCTAGATAAAAGTGTTCATAGCTTTTTTAATTGGAAGTTAGTAACAAGGCAGGCACGTGCTTAAACAAATCTTTTGGTTTCAGTTGTATTAAGGGTAGAACATTGTTGTAGCTTCGTTAGGTCGATAATGGAAATTTCTTTGTTTCTTTTTCGAATGCATTTTTTCTCGACTAACCGTGTAAAGGCGCGACTCGTTGTTTCACAAGCAAGTCCTAAATAATTGCCAATATCTTGTCGAGACATGGAGAGATGAAAATTGGCTTGATATTGATCTGATCTACTCGTGCGTTTTGAGATAACTAGCAAGAATGTTGCTAGCCTTGCAACAGCCGTCTGTTGGGATAAGCAATTAAAAAAGTCGTGCCCAGATGCTAATGATTGACTAAATAAATTAATGGCCCAATCAGATAAGGATGGTGTGCTTTTTCGTAGCTCGGCAAGCTGCTGATAATTGACTTTACAAAGCAGGGTGTTAGTGATTGTTATTGCTGTACTTAAATAGGCTCTTTTAGAAATACTTTCAAGGCCTACAATATCGCCAGGCAGATAAAAACCGGTAATATTTTCATCGCTTTTAGAGTTGGTAATAAACGTTTTGAGGGCTCCTGATTTGACAATGTAAAGTGCTTGAAAAGTTGTTCCTTGATGATAAATACATTGTTGGCGTGGGTGATTTTTGCCGGAAGACACGATCCTTTCAAGCTTGTTAACCTCGGATTTATCGAAGGCACTGGGTAAGCAGGTGTTTGATAATGAACAATGATTACAATCTTCAGTCATCTAAATCACTTTATCAGTAACGGTTTAATAATTTCATCATAAAAATTTTCTATTAGCAAACATTAATGTTTTGATAAGACATTCTGACTCTTAGATTTTTATCACTGATTCATTTTTTATAAACGTTAATAGTTAAATCGTAATTTTTAGATTTGTTTTTCGTCGATGTGAGTTTTTTGTTTAAAATGGGTCTATAAATTGTTTATATTGAAATTAAAAGGGTGTATTGAAATGAAGAAGCTGATAGGAAAGAGGTGGTTATTTGTTTGTATTGTTCTTGTTATGGGTTTGACGGCTTGTTCTGACAATACAATCGCTGAGTCGAAGAAACTTGCTGCTGATCCACTTGCATTGTTCAAGCTGGATGTTTATAAGAGCCCAACGTGTAGTTGCTGTGGACGCTGGATGACTCATATTGAATCTAAGGGTTTTGATACAACCACGTACCATCCAGCAGACCTCAATGCGGTTAAGCTTAAGCATGGCGTGACAGCTCAATATCAGTCTTGCCATACCGCTGTGTCGAAAGAGGGTTATGTTTTCGAAGGACATATTCCAGCGGATGTGATGCAACGTTTTTTAGCTGAAAAACCTAAAAACGCGCTGGGTTTGGCTGTGCCTGGAATGCCAGTAGGTAGCCCAGGTATGGAAATGGGCAGTCGACGTGATGATTATGACGTCTTGTTGCTGAAAAAGGATGGAGGCTCTTCTGTTTATGCACGTATTCGTCCTAACGGCTAACACCCTAAAGACTTAAATAGAAGTTTGAGCCTGAGATAATGTCGTACCGGTGGGTGAACATGGTTCATTTGATGACAAGGAGTAATGGAAAAATGAAGTACTTAACGTTATTTATATTAAGCACGATGTTTGCTTTGGTGGCTTGTTCTAATGATGGCAGCGCGACCTCTTCAGCAGAAGAGAAAAAAACCGTGTTTGACAGCCAAATTAATGCACTTGAGAAAACACGAAATATCGAAAACATTCTGCAAAAAAGTGCCGATGAACGTCAGGGCGAACTGGATAATCAATAACAATTATAAGATTGCAAAAGATAGTAAAAAAACCTGAACGACCCGCGAATGACGACTGTTGTGGCGGCGGTGGTTGCTGTCCATGTGTTTGGGACTTTTATTTTGACCAGTTAACTCTCTGGGAAGAGCAGGAAACCACAGGAAAAGCTGAAAAAGAAAAAGATACAGCGCTACCCAAGGCAGCAACAACAAATCTTTTTCGTTGAGTGGTCAAAAGGGAGCAGAGGCATGGAATTTATCCATGGGATAAATCACCATATGAAGCTTACATGAGTCAATATTTTAAAAAGCAAGGTTAAGCATATTCTGATAAAGTAACCTTAGTATATGATTTTACTTTCTATTATTAATCATTCGGGCTAGATGGTAACGAAACACTTTTCAATTTTGCTGATACTGATGATGGTGATAACGCCAGTTTCAGCCGCGCTTAACGATTGTTCGGGTATGGCGATGACGGCTGTTTCTTCTGAGCAAAGTAGCCAAATGACAATGCACCAGAATGATGTACATATGCTAGATCATCAAGTAGCTGTTCAAAGTGTTGAGAATGTGGGAACTGATAATATGGATACTCTGAATTCTGATTGTTCAGCTCATAACTGTGCCTGCGGTCTCCTTATATCAGCAGCTAGTTTTGATTTGCCGAACATGATTGATTTTTTAAACTTTAAACCATCCTTCCCTTTCAGCACTGCTGTTTCTCCAGAAATAAGACCACCTCTCGTTTAATTGCCTATTAGAGAATAGCGACGCACGCTAGCTCGGCAACTCTGAATTTTAAAAGGATTCATGTACTCATTTGCTTTCGTAAATTGCTGAGATAGTTATACCTGCGTTGCCCTCTAATTTTTCTATTTAGCTATTCCATGTTGTTTGTTTTAGATATCTACGAGGGTATTATGGTTTTACCAAATAAGGCAGTCCCCATTTTATTGCTGGCACTTTTTTGCAGTGTTGTCGATGCGAAAGAATCTGATTTTTTAACCCTACTGTCAGCGGTCAGCATTGCTGTGAAAGATAACCCAAGCCTTGCCGAAATTCAGGCGCGTTCAGACGCAATGAAGACTATTCCTCCACAAGTTGGTGCTTTACCTGACCCAGTGATCAGTTTTAACGCGCTAAATCTGCCGGTCGATACCTTTGATCTCGATCAAGAGAATATGACGCAATTACAAACTGGGGTGTCTCAAGTTATTCCATTTCCAGGTAAATTAGCGCTACGTGAACAGGGTGCGAGTCATGAAGCTGAAGCAGCTGTATATGATGTTGTCGAGGCACGCTGGCTCCTACGAAGAGATGTTAAGAAAACATGGTGGCGAATTTTTTATTTAGATCGGGCGCTGGAAATTATCGCTTTAAACAGGGACTTATTACACCAATTCGTTGAAATCGCACAAACAAAATATAAAGTAGGCGAGGGCCTACAGCAGGATGTTTTACTGGCGCAATTGGAGCTCTCAAAGTTATTGGATAATGAGATCAGCTTGCAGGGAGCTAGAGAACGCACGGAAATACAATTAGCCTCTTTGCTGAGCTGGCCAATGGATCATAAGATCAATGTTCAAAAAGATGTATTGGAATCTACTCCTAGGTTGCTAAATAAACCGGCTTTATTTAAATTAGCAAGCAGTTACCGAGCCCTGTTGGCTTCACGTCGAGAATCCGTCAATGCGGCTCAATCCAAGCTGGAGCTTGCGAAAAAGGGGTTTTACCCAGATTTCAAAGCAGGTGCTTTTTATGGTGTTCGTGATGATATGCCTTCAGGGAGTAGCAGAGCTGATTTTCTTAGCCTAAAACTCAGCATGAATATTCCTATCTTTGCTGCAAAAAAACAGCAAAAAGCGGTTGATCAACGCAATAAAGAGCTCATTCAGCGACGCTTTGCGTTGCAGGATGAGTGGAATGGTGTGCGCGCCGATATATCAACGGGCTATGCTGATTACAAGCAGTTTAAGCGACAGGCAGAGCTTTTTAAAAGCGGTATTATTCCTCAGGCAAGACAAACAGTGGCCTCAATGTTGGCGGGTTATCGGGTTAATAAGGTCAGTTTCCTCAACTTAGTGCGAAGTCAAATCACCTTATATAACTATGAAACTCAGTATTGGATGGCCTTTACGGGGGCGAATCGGGCACTCGCACAATTGACGGCCGTTGTCGGCAAGGAAGAGATTTATGAATAAGCTGGTATGGATAATTGCACCTATTATGTTGGTGATTGGTTTAGCTGGTGGTTATTGGTTAGCGGATTCTAAACAGGTCGTCGTGAAACATGAGCCTGCTCAAAGAGAGAGAGAGGTTTTATTTTATCGTCACCCAATGAATCCAGCAGTCACATCGCCTGTGCCTGCGAAAGGTTCGATGGGAATGGAATATACCCCCGTTTATGCAGATTCTAGTAATGAGGAAAAAGAGCCATTAGGAACAGTAAAAATCGATGGTGTTACGGTGCAAAATATCGGTGTGCGGACGACAAGAGCTGTCAGGGAAACGCTGTCGCATACTGTCCGTGCAGTGGGCCGTGTTACTTATAACGAAGAGCGAATGGTGCATCTACATCCGAAGATTGAAGGTTGGATCGCAAAGGTGCATGTTGATAAAACAGGCCAATGGGTGAAAAAAAACAGCGACTTATTAAGTATTTATTCACCACAATTAGTCGCGAGCCAGCAGGAGTATATTCTTGCTCTAAACAATCTTAAGGCATTAGAAAATAGCCCCATTGAAGAGATTAGGAAGGGGGCGGAAGAACTAGTGAACAGCTCGCGGGAACGCTTGAAATTGCTCGATGTCCCGCCACATCAACTGCTTGATTTAGAACGTAATCGCAGTATTAAAAAAGATTTACATATTCACGCCCCCGCAGAAGGGATTGTGATGAGAATTGGTGCTCGGGATGGTCAGTTTGTTACGCCAAAAACTGAAATTTATATGATTGCAGACTTAAGAAAGGTCTGGGTTTATGCCAATATTTATGAATATGAGTTGCCCTGGGTCAAAGAAGGCGATTCGGTGGAAATGCAGTTGGCTGGTATTCCGGGTACGACATTTAAAGGCCACCTCTCTTTTATTTACCCTTATGCGGAAGCAAAAACACGTACCATAAAAGTTCGATTGGTTTTTGATAACCCAGGCTTATTGTTAAAACCTGAGATGTTTGCAGATGTGACAATTCATGCAGGTAAACAGGTTAATGCTGTTGTTATTCCCTCAGAAGCGGTGATTCGTTCAGGGTCACGAAATCAGGTTTTTATCGTCCGTTCACCTGGCAAATTTGAACCTCGGCTGGTGACACTTGGATTGGCTTCAAATGGAAAAGTGGTCGTATTAAAAGGCGTTGAAGTCGGGGAAGAAGTTGTTACTTCAGCACAGTTCTTGATTGACTCGGAATCTAAATTGCGCGAAGCAACAGCCAAAATGCTACAGCCGGAAAACGAAGGTTCGATGACGCCGATGAATCAACCTCAGCAGGAGATAGAGCATGATTAACGCCGTCATCAGCGGTGCTATAAAAGATCGCTTAATGGTGCTTATTGCGACGTTGATTATCATCGTCGCGGGTGTTTGGAGTTATAACAATACGTCGTTGGATGCGATTCCAGATTTATCAGATGTTCAGGTCATCGTGTTCACGAAATATCCCGGGCAGGCCCCTCAAGTTGTAGAGGATCAGGTCACGTATCCGTTAACAACCGCGATGCTCTCTGTTCCGTATTCTAAGGTCGTGCGCGGCTACTCGTTTTTTGGCTTGTCATTTGTCTACGTTATTTTTGAAGACGGTACAGACATGTACTGGGCTCGGTCGCGGGTATTAGAATCGTTAAATTATGTTAGCGGTGATTTGCCTCAAGGTGTTACGCCAACCTTAGGGCCAGATGCAACCGGAGTGGGCTGGATTTACGAATACGCACTGGTAGATAAAACGGGCAAGCATGACCTCGCACAACTTCGTTCACTTCAGGATTGGTATCTGCGCTATCCCTTGCAAACCGTTAAGGGTGTTTCAGAAGTTGCGTCAGTGGGTGGTTTCGTTAAACAATATCAGGTCGAAGTGGACCCTAACGTATTGCAAGCCTATGGCATTCCATTGTCAAAAGTTAAACAGGCAATAAAACGATCTAATAATGATGTCGGCGGGCGACTATTAGAAATGGCGGAAACTGAATATATGGTGCGTGGGCTGGGCTACATTCATTCGGTTTCTGATTTAAATGTTATACCCGTGGGTGTTGATGAAAACGGAACGCCGATTCGTTTGCAAGATGTTGCGCACGTTCATATTGGACCTGAACTGCGTAGAGGTGTTGCCGAACTGAATGGCGAAGGTGAAGTGGCCGGTGGCATTGTGGTTATGCGTTCCGGCGAAAACGCATTAGCGATCATTCAAGAACTGAGAAAGAAATTGGATGAGCTAAGGCAGGGCTTGCCAGAAGGAGTGGAAATTATTCCAGTTTATGACAGGGGCCAGCTAATTGAGCGCGCCGTTAAAAGTTTAAATACCTCCTTGATGCAGGAGTTAGCCATCGTCAGTTTGGTTGTTATACTTTTTTTACTGCATGCGCGTTCGGCCTTAGTGGCTATTGTGACCTTGCCATTGGGCATCTTAATGGCCTTTATTGTGATGAAGTTTCAAGGCTTAAATGCCAATATTATGTCTCTTGGTGGAATTGCAATTACCATTGGTACGATGGTCGATGGTGCCATTGTTATGGTGGAGAATGCGCATAGGCATTTGGAGCAGGCTTTTGTAGATAAAGGGAGGGATCTGACGGCTCAAGAGCGCTGGGAAACCATTGGAAATTCTGCGCGTGAAGTTGGCCCCGCTCTATTTTTCTCTTTACTCATCATTACCGTTTCCTTTTTACCGATCTTTACAATGCAGGCACAAGAAGGGCGTATGTTTAGCCCACTAGCTTTTACCGCTACTTACGCAATGGCTGCCTCAGCCATACTTGCGATAACCTTAGTACCGGTGATGATGGGGTATTTTATTCGCGGGAAAATAGTTTCTGAAAAACAAAATCCAATCAATCGTGCGCTACACACGATACATACACCGTTGTTAAAAAAGGCTATGCAGTGGCGTAAGGTGACAATCGCGCTGGGGTTGGGGCTTTTGGCTGCAAGCTACTACCCCTATTCAAAACTCGGCAGCGAATTCATGCCGCCGCTAGATGAAGGCGATATTTTATATATGCCAATCACCTTTCCCGGCATATCAATTACCAAGGCAAAGGAATTATTACAACAAACCGATAAGGTTTTAAAAACCTTTCCAGAAGTGCTTTCTGTCTTTGGTAAGGTCGGTAGGGCAGAGACGGCAACTGATTCTGCGCCTTTATCGATGATCGAAACCACGGTTCGTTTAAAACCAAAAGAGCAATGGCCTAACCCTGATAAAACGACTCAGCAACTGATGAATGAGATGGATAAGGCTATGCAGTTCCCGGGTGTTGCCAATGCTTGGACAATGCCCATTAAAACACGTATCGATATGCTATCAACGGGCATAAAAACCCCGGTGGGTATCAAGGTGTCCGGGCCTGATTTGAATGTACTACAGACACTTTCACAGCAAATAGAAAGTGTCATGAAAACGTTACCAGAAACAACCTCAGCTTTTGGTGATCGGGCGGTAGGGGGCTATTACCTAGATTTTGACATAAATCGAGAAACAGCAGCCCGTTATGGGCTGACCGTGGGAGACGTCCAAGATGTCATTCAAAGTGCTATCGGAGGAATGACGGTAACCGAAACGGTGGAAGGCTTAGAGCGTTACTCGGTCAACCTACGTTACCCGCGCGAGCTAAGAGATAATATGGAAAGCTTGAAGCGGGTATTGATTCCAACGCCAGTGGGAAGCCAAATACCACTAGTGCAGGTGGCAGATTTGAACCTTAGGCGCGGCCCACCGGTTATTAAAAGCGAGAACGCACGGCCGAATGCTTGGATTTATGTTGATATAAATACCTCGGATATTGGTGGATTTGTTGCCAAAGCCAAGCTGCTACTGGCCGAAAAAGTGACTATTCCAGTGGGCTATACGCTTACTTGGTCGGGGCAGTTTGAATATATGGAGCGCGCAGCTAAACGACTACAGCTGGTTGTTCCGGCGACCTTGTTAATTATTTTCTTGCTGCTTTATTTTAACTTCCGCAATATTGTCGAGCCGGTTATCGTCATGCTAGCGCTACCGTTTGGAGTGATTGGTGGAATCTGGTTGATTTATTTCAATGGCTTCAACTTGTCGGTGGCTGTCTACGTTGGCTTTATCGCCTTAGCTGGAATGGCGGCAGAAATAGGGGTATTAGTGCTGAGTTTTATTGATATGGAAATCAGCAAACGACGCGCTGCAAGTACAGAACCATTAACAGCAGATGAAATAATGGATGC
>MAAC01002450.1_pt1 | contig 13703 bp, 19 predicted proteins | sample 1115981 | NCBI WGS metagenome assembly MAAC01 (sample SAMN04961126, study PRJNA320927) | seawater metagenome | isolation source: sample BD02T64 sea water enriched with oil for 64 days | place: USA:Gulf of Mexico | collected 2013-07-27 | reverse complement strand
GGGGCTATGATATCAATTTTGGGATCATCTATTACATCTAAAATATCATTTGGAATATACGAACGATTATTGCTCTGTACAGTTCTACCTGTTAATAAATTCAAAACTTCTGAGGAATTGAATTCAAATAAAGATTTCCATGAACTATTTAATGCAAAGTTTTTAGAATTAGAGGAGTGACTAAAATTTTGAGGAGCTTTGTCTTTATATAAAGAAATATCCCTGCTTGCAGCAGCAGTTCCTATGCCAAACTTATCAATTAGATCTGATCTGGAAAATACACCTAAGAATTTTAAGCAAAATTCTATATAGCGCAATCTTTCTAATTGTGAAACGGGAACACCTTCTAAATTAATCATTGGTTACCACATCAATCCTTTATAAAGCTCAGAGCATCTTGTATACCACAATCAGCAAAAAAGTACAATGATGAGGTTTTTTAACTGATTCCATGATCTTTAATTTTTCCAATAAAATATATTGACTGTATCATGAGTATACAATAGTATGATTGGTGTACTAACACTGAATAATAAAAGATCAACTAAATAAATGGTGGAGGGCAGTAATAATAATGAAGAAATAGGATAAAAATATGAGTGCAAATTTATACAATCAAAGTTTTGCAGCATTATCGAGTGAACAAAGGACATTGTTTACTGAGTTACTTGAATATGCATGCCAGTCGTTAGAACCATCTGTAACTAAAAGAAAATTAGCAGATCAACGCTATAAGTCAGTAGGTACTTGGCTTGCGGAAAGTGATGACCCAATGTTCGAGGGAGTAGAAATATACCCGCAGGGAAGTCAGCGAATAGGCACTACAACAAAACCAATTTTTAGAGATGAATTTGATTTAGATTTTATTTGTTATTTACCGAGTGCCGTGGGTATTCATCCTGATGTTTGTCGTAAAAAGGTTATAGATAGACTCAAAGAAAATGGAAACTTCAAAGATCTTGTTTGTGAGTTGAACAGAGGTTGTAGGCTGGATTATGCCGATGAGTTTCACCTAGATATTACACCTGGTATACCAGACCAAAACCACGCTAATGAGTATGGCGCTATTTCAGTACCTGACAAAAAGTTAAAGGAATGGAAAGCATCAAACCCAAAAGGCTACGCGCAAGACTTTGATAACAAGGCGGAGTTAGAGCCTGTCTATATTGGTATATCTCATGCTATTTTGAGTCGAGTTGCACTTGAAGCTAAAAATATTGAAGAATTACCTAAGCACACTAAATTAAAAGGTATTTTAAAACGCGGTGTTCAGATCATGAAACGTCATCGTGATTTATTGTTTTATGATAATGCTGAATATGATGGTAAAGCACCTATATCAATAATAATAACGACATTAGCTGCTTTAGCGTATGAAGATATTGTCAACCAGCAAAGGTTTAGCAATGAATTAGAGGTATTACTTACTGTTGTTGAAAGTATGACCAAATTCATTGAAACGAAGGTGGTTGATGGCAAAATTGAAATGTGGGTTACCAATCCTAGAAATGTTCATGAAAACTTTGCCGAAAAATGGAATGTTGATGCTAAACGAGTTGAAGCATTTCATTATTGGCACAGAGATTTTGTTGAGAAATTAAGAGAGCTTGCTAGTGTAACTTCGTTACCTTTAATTAAAGAAAAATTAAATACTCTCATTGGTGAAAGATCATCTTCCAAAGCAATTGAAAAACATTATGAAGTATTAAATGAAACACGAAACAGTAATCAATTATTTATAAAAAAAACAGGAGCTATCTCAACTGCTGTAACCGCTACACCAGTTAAAGCTAATACGTTTTTTGGTAAGTAATAATGAAAAACTTTACTGACACAGCTATTAGTTTAAGCAAGCAATTGTATTTTTTGAAGGCTAAATTTCCCCAAGGTAAAGGATTAATTAAGAAAAACAAGTTGGTTTGGTATTGCCAATTATCGCTTGATGAAGCCTATGGAAATTACACTATTAAAATATTATATGACTTAAATTCGTCACCAAAAATTTATGTTATAGACCCAAATATATATGAAGTAACCAAAGGGATAGAACCACCGCATATATATATTTTTAACCAGTCTAAAACTCAACTGTGTTTATATTTTCCGTCATTCGGGGAATGGACATCGAGCAAATTCCTTAGCGATACGATTGTACCTTGGGCATCCCTCTGGCTTATGTATTTCACTGGTTGGTTAGCAACGGGCAAATGGTACGGTGGTGGTGAACACCCTGATGTTGACGAAAGCTTTATTAAAGGAAAGGTTTTATAAAATGATGAGAATAGTACAGGTTTTTCTTAGTTTTTTACGTTGGTATATAGAAGGTTTTCGTAATCCTACTATGAATGGCATTGCCAAAATGATCTTAGTTTGGTCACTAACAAGTTTAGCTGCCCTTAGTGCAGATCTTACATTTCCGACACAGTGGGGAACTATTTCTTTATCTCTAGGGGAAGGTGATGCCCTGCTGTGTAAAAGCTTAATAGTGATATCGCTGTTGATGATTTTCTACACAGAATATCAGGATAAGATGGAAGCTAATGATTCTCAGTTGATCAAAATACGTCACATGGGGCTTATCGACCATAGTATTGATGATGTATATAACTATATGCCGCGAAAATTAAAGCGCATAAAACCTCAGCCTTTTGACATTGAATTTGATAATAGCCACAAGACAACCAATATTGATGAATTACAGCAGCAACTAAACCAAATATGTCGATTACCCCAAACGATAAAAGATAGTGGGCGTTCATTAAATAATGGCAAGAAACATCTAGTTTACGGTGCTGTTGCCCCGGTCCCTATGCTCGCGGCTGCTGGGCATCTTGTAAGTAATATGCAAAATGTGCATGTCGCTGATTGGGACAGAGAAGCTAAGAAATGGCATTTTAACGAACTATTAGATGATGGCGAAAAACTGAATTTTGAAATTCTAAACAAAAGAGATAACCAAACTACCAGTGTAAATATTGCAATTTCTCTTAGTTTAAAATTGCGCCTGAATAATATAGAGACAGAGTTTCCTGACTCTGCTTTTTACCAAGTTTCTTTAGATTCCGGTGATCACGGTTATGACAAAATATCTAGTGAAGCCAAGCAAGAACGATTAGTTAAAAATATTTTAGAATTTATCAATAATGAAATCATCCCTAGCTATCCAAAGCTAGAGCAACTTAATTTCTTTGTTGCAGCACAAGCATCGTTTGTATTTCGACTTGGCTCTGTCTTAAATCAAGGACATCTGCCTAAAGTCGTTTTTTACCACTTCAATCCTGTTCATGAAGTCAAAACTCACCCTTGGGGTATTGCGTTTAATGGAAAAGTAAATGGTTATGAGGTGGTCGAATGAAACTGGTAAAACACTTTAATGAATTCTTATTAAATAATGTAAATTTGAACCAACACAGAATTGATACTTTAGAAAGTCGAGTATCAACCATAACCAATTTTTTAAAAGGAAGTGATAGTTTAAAAGCATCATTTATTACAGCAATTCCACAAGGTAGTTATGCACATAGGACCATTATTAAACCGACCGTCAAAAAAGCAATTTTTGATGCCGATGTGGTGGTTTACCTCAAGCCTATTAAAGGTTGGGAACCCAAAGACTATATTCAAAAAATTTACGAATTATTCAACAGTTCTTCGATATATAAGGGTAAAGCTTCAAGGCAAACTCGATGTGTAAAATTAAATTATGCTGGGGAATTTCATATAGATGTAGTCCCTTGCATTCGCAAGGGTGGCTTGTTGGGTCAACAAGAATTTGTATTCTAGTGTTGAATATAGCGATTGGGTTAAAGATAACAATAAAGTTGTTGCTAACAACAATCTAATTAAATCAATAAGGCTATTTAAATATTTAAGAGATCACAAACAAACATTTTCAGTGAAGTCTATTTTATTAACAACAATCGTGGCATCAAGGGTTAACAATTGGGACAAATACATCGGTACAGATGATTTTAAAGATCTGCCGACTGTGGCTTGATGAAAATGACTCAATGCCTATCGTTAACAATCCCGTTGATGGTGAAGAAAATTTCAATCGCCATTGGGATGAAAATAAGTATCAAAACTTTAAGTCCCAAGTCAAAAAATATAATGCATGGGCGAATGATGCTTATGGCGAGATGGATAAAGCTAAATCAATTACTAAGTGGCAAAAGATCTTTGGCGATAAATTTGCGAAATCAGCTCCTGTTAAGAAGGAAGCAACAAAGCAACTACCTAGTCACTGTGAACCTTTGCGTTGGCCGCTTGCTTCTTATGCCTCGAAACTTAATGTTAAGGCAGTTGTTCAAAAAGGGAAAACATCAGTATCACTAGGAGATTTGGCATCTTTTGAGTCTGTACCTAAATCCCATTGGATAAGATTTGTCGTAAAAGATCAACTGGATAATGATACGCAAATTCATTGGCAAGTTGTCAATAATGGTGCTGAGGCGATAGAGAGTAAATGCCTAAGAGGAGACTTCTTTGAAGGCAAAGCAATACATAAAGAGTCTACAGCTTATAAGGGGCAACATTGGGTTGAAGCTGTTGCTATAAAAAATGAAATTTGTATTGCTAAGAGTGGCCCTGTTTTCGTCAATATAATGTAGAAAAAGGAGTAATTATTATGATGTTTATTGAGTTAATGGGGGCAATGTTATCAGGGATGATCTTAGGTGGTTTAGCTTACTTTCTTGCTATGGGAGGCTTATTACAGCTTACCGAGCAAATAGATTTAATCACTCCAGGAGTGATTTCAGTAATGCTATTTGGATTATTGATAGGTTGGAAATTTGATTTTTCATTGGTAGTTTTTTTCGAAAACACCAGTTCAGAAATAACTGATGCACACAGTGCTGTGTCATCCATGTCAGGTAGGTTGAAATACGTATTTTTGATTATTGGATTCATGTTGGGTACGAAATTTGGTTTTTGGACAGTCTCAAGATAGCACTTTATTTTTGGTAGGTAGAAAATGCAACAGAAGAAAATTAATCAACTGATCTCTAGATATCGCAGTGTAGACGATGCGATAAAGTATTCAGAATTTAAACTTGATAATCCACAACAAGTACTAGACGTTGCTCGTGATATTATGAGAAATATTCCTCCATCTTTTGGGGCTTGCGCAATGCTAAGTTCGATGTGGGCTGGGTATTTAAAAGATCACTATTCAATTCCTGCACTAGTTGTCGCTGGTGATTTGAAAATTTCAGGTAAAACAATTTTTAAATGTAAAAAAAACATTCCTGAACCGACTAGAGCAGGAAAAGTAATTTCCTCAAACTGGGCAGGACATTGCTGGATAGAAGTTGATGGTTGGATTGGGGACTTATCTGTTTTTAGAACAGCATATCAAATAGACGGGTTAAGCGTGTTAAGGGATTTTATTATTTCATCATTTGGAGAAAACCGAGGAGCGCTGCTTTGCCCACAAAGTGATTTACCACCGAGCATGAAATATGTTCCAAAATACATACTAAAAGACAATCAAATTGATAGTTTGATTTCTGGTATGGCTCATAGCATGAGCATTACTAACTAAAATTTTAAATAAGGAAGAAAATTATGGGTGCACAGTTCTTTTTTGGTGAAGTTGTTACCGCTAATGATAACAAAGGTAGTCGATTTAAATGTGAAGTAGAAGTCGTGGATAATCATGGTGTTCCTGAGTTAAGAATAGGCCCAGAAGATGAGGCTTACAATGGATCTATTGCTGAGTTTGATGATTGGGAACAATTTGAAAAATTTGTACAAGCTGTAAATGATTTACATTTTAGGTTATCCCCTAAGAAATAGAGCAAACTTACAAGAATTAGAACAATAAACGTTCAATAGGAGATTGAAAATGGATACTGCACCAGTATCCATTTATGCGCAAAATTATCAGCTATTGCAACTGTCTTTAAGGGCTTTACCTGCTTTAAAGCTAGGAACTTTAGCTGCTGAAATTTGAATTTCAGCACCTGTTTGGGGATTACGGCCTTTACGAGCTGCACGGTCATTGACTTTATAAGTAACCACCTCCAGCTAACTCTTCTGTTACTGTTGCTATAAAACTATCTAAAGCACGTCCGGCTGATGCCTTAGTGATGTCAGCGCCAATAGCTATTTTTTCAATTAATTCAGACTTATTCATTTTATTATTCCTTTTGAGTTTAAACTTTTCTGAATGAATAATACTGAAAAGTAAGGGAAGAGCAATACTAAGAAGCATCCTTTTGTAGATTTGCCAGCTAAATCTACAAATATTTTTAATTTGCTATAACTTAATCGTAATCGCAAAATAAATCATTTGTAGATCCAGATGTTCATGTTCTTACTACGCCTTCGATATACTATATTGTATCTGAATAAGGCTGTTGATGGTTTTTTAAACAAGTACTATACGTATATAGAAAAGAATACTTTATATCACCTGTTGCTAATAAAAAGTAAACTTAATCAAAGGCAATTGAATTGACCTTAATTAATTTCGAAAACTTGATTGTCCTGAAAATTTAATTACTCGTGCCTGTTTGGAAGGGGTGAAGTGGCATAGTTAATTTGGCCACCTACTTAGAGGTGTTATTATGCATCTCATAACTGTTAGGTGATACAAATGACAAAACCAAAGAAACCAAATTTCAGCCCAGAATTTAGATTAGAAACGGCACAATTAGTTGTCGATAATGGGTACACTCATCAAGCCGCAGCTAAAGCTATGGGCGTTGGTTATTCGACCATTAGTAAATGGGTTAAACAGCTTCGTGAAGAGCGTAAGGGAATAAAGCCAAAAGCTGCACCAATGACTGCTGAACAAATTGAAATACGTGAACTTAAAAAACGAATAGAACGTATTGAATTAGAAAAGGAAATTTTAAAAAAGGCTACAGCTCTGTTGATGTCAGACTCACTGAACAGTTCGCATTAATAGAAAAACTCAATCAGAGCAGTAGAACAAGATATAAAGTGAACATGTTATGCGATGTTTTTGATGTACATCGCAGCAGCTATAAGTATTGGCTAAATAGGGATAACAGTTTAAGCGCAGCCAATGTTGAGCTACGGGCAGAAGTTAAGAAATACCATGCATTAAGTGGTGGCTCCGCAGGTGCGAGAAGTATTGCGTATATGCTGACGAATGAAGGTTACCCCTTAAGTCGCTACCGAGCAGGAAAGCTCATGACAGAGCTGAATTTAGTTAGCTGTCAAATCCCTAAACATAACTATAAGAAGGCAAATAAAGAGCATGTGGCTATCCCAAATATACTTGAACGTCAGTTTGACGTAATCGAGCCTAACACCTACTGGTGTGGCGATGTAACGTATATTTGGACAGGTAGCCGTTGGTCTTATCTTGCTGTTGTTCTTGATTTGTTTGGCCGTAAAGTGATTGGTTGGGCGCTGTCAAATTCACCTGACAGTGAGTTAACCATGCAAGCCTTAATGATGGCTTATGAAAGCCGAGGTAAACCAAAGGATGTTATTTTTCATTCAGATCAAGGAACGCATTACACAAGCAGAAAATTCAGACAACGACTTTGGCGTTACCAAATTACACAGAGTATGAGCCGTCGTGGAAATTGTTGGGATAACGCACCAATGGAACGCTTTTTTAGAAGTTTGAAAACTGAATGGATACCTACGATAGGTTATAAGAATTTTAATGAAGCTAAGCAATCTATTATTGGCTATATCATGAATTATTATAATCAGACTAGGCCGCATAGGTACAATGCAGGGATAAGTCCAAATGAGTCAGAAAAAAGGTACTGGCTAAACTACAAATCCGTGGCCAATTTTACTTGACCACTTCAGGGGGCAGATCATAAGTTTTTGGTACATTGAATCCAAAGCCTCGCGTGCAGGGCTTTTTATTGGCTCTAAAATTGAAGCCTACCTCAGTGCTACTAAGTTTTACAATCCATCATCGTGCAGTAAGTGTAATTGACTTACTGTTGATAGGTAAGAAATATAGCAACAAAGAAGAAGTTACTCATGATAATTGCGTTATTGATGAATCATCATAAGTGATGTAGTGGCTTGGAGAATATCTGATACCAGTTAATTAAAATTGAATGGTTAAAGTGATGATAAATTACTCTGACCATTTTGTTCGAAGAGCCATTCATTACAGTTGAATTATCAACTAATTGACCATACATATACTGATAATAAGAATACAAATAAGCCTAATGGATCTACATGTCAATTTTTTCAAGGAATAATACATCTTTAATCACTGAAATCCAATCGCTGGCAACAAGTGAATCATCTAACGTTACCGATTTATTACGAAAATGCCTTGTTGTATCCAAAAAACTGAAGCTTCCTGATTTTGAAAAGTGGGTTAATAGTGAATTGAATGGCTATGATACCCCAGCAGACGTTCCAAAATATCGAATTATTAATTGTACCTTGCACCTTAATAACCCATATAACGGCTTGATTCCTCTACATATCGAAGATGCTGAAATAGAAAAATACTTTACAAGTATTCCGATTGTACAGTCTGTTGGTAGCCTTAAAGCACTGTTAGATAAACATGTTGACGGCTACCTTAATTTACCTTTTTCAGGTGAAGATGCTGCCTATATTAACAGCAATACTGGTGGGTATAACCTGCCGCCAATAAGACGTGCATCAGTATCACTCGTGCATGGCATATTGGACAGCATTCGCAATAAGATATTACAGGTAGCACTTGGTTTTGAGGAGGCGGGAATAATAGGGGAAGGTATGAGTTTTTCAAGCGATGAAAAGAAACAGGCTGACGGGCTTAAAAATATCACTATTGAAAATTTCCAAGGTGTGCTTGGCAATGTAACCGACAGTACGGTTAACCAGACGAATACCATTAAAATTGAGAAGAATAATTTTGAATCATTAGCAAAACACCTTAAAGATGATTTAGGTGTAGAGTTCTCTGATATTGGAAACCTTCAAAATGCCATAGAGGAAGACGCTAAGGTTATTTCACCTGATAATGGCTCGTATGGTGCCAAGGTAAGTGAGTGGATCGGTTACATGGTTGGTAAGGCGGCTTCTGGTACATGGAGTGTTGGTATTGGTGCTGCTGGTGGCTTCCTTGGTACGGCATTAGGGAAATTCTATGGGTTTTAGATTTTGAATCCAAAGGTTCGCGTGCAGGGCTTTTTATTAGGTTCAAACCATCCTTTTTGTTTTTTAAGTTTTGCTGTTGTAATGTCAGTTGTTTAATATAAATGGTATGTTGTTAAAGTTGTATTTAAACCTTTTAGCCCCAACCAATAAAAGAGGGGTCAGATAAAATACTAATAATTGTTGTTTAGTAATTAGGGAAATAAAAATAAGATATGGAACCATCTGAATTAGCTCCACCGAAAGCAGCTAACTTATTACATCGAGCTTCAGACTTATTTCATCAAGCCCATGGTGGGAATCGATTTCCTGTCGATATAGATGCTATGGCTAAAGGCGCTGCGGAGCTTTTTAATTGGCAAGATCCTATTACAACTATTGAGGCTGTAAACCTTCCTAATTTTGAAGGCATGTTGGCTGCAAATGAAGCAAAATCTAAATGGATGATTGCTTATAATGAGTCATTATCTTCACAAGGCAGGATCAGGTTCACTAAGGCTCATGAACTTGGCCATTATATGTTGCATAGAGCACAGCAGTCTGAATTCATGTGCAGTAAAGAAGATATGTTTAAGTGGGAAGGAGGTAATAATATAGAAGCTGAAGCTGATAAATTTGCTTCTAATTTGCTAATGCCACTTGATGATTTTAGAGGCCAGATGAACGGTGATATCAACTTTGATAGTCTCGGACATTGCGCAGATCGTTATGGTGTTTCTTTGACTGCAACAATCTTAAAATGGTTGAGTTATACGGATGAAAAAGCGGTATTAGTTGTTTCAAAAGATGGGTTTATGGATTGGGCTAGCTCTAGCAAAGCGGCAAAAAATTCAGGAGCATATTTTAAAACAAAAAGTAATGTCATCGAGATCCCTGAAAAGGCTCTAGCATTGCAAGATAACATTACAGAAGAACGACTAGGGGCTAAAACTGCGGCCAAAATTTGGTTTCCACATGCAGATTCTAATGCTGATTTAAAAGAGCTAAAAATATTTTCAGATCAATATGACTATACCCTAAGTCTTCTTATATTGCCTAAACACATAGATTGTTGGGAAGATCGTAAATATTAACTTTTCTTAAAAGTATTTAATATTTTCCGAAGTTGCTCTTTTTCGGGCGTTTCTAAATTTTTATATCCCCTAAAAAAGGCATCATCCAAATGTTTTTCTGCTGGCTCTCTAGCATCGTCTTCTAAAAAATAATTTAATGATACCCCTAACTGATCTGCAATAGATGTTAGTCGTTGAGCTGATGGGCTTTTTACTTCTCTATTTTCCAGCTCCCATAGGTAGCTTTTACTTACGTCAGCGGCTTTAGCAAGAGACTCCAATGTAAAACCCTTATCCTTTCTGAGTTTTTTAAGTTTGTCACCTAGTTGATTTGCCACGTTTCGCTCCTGTTTGCTGTCAATAAATTCGGTATACCGGAAATTAAGTTTGACAATACCATAAATTGATGTGATTATGAAATCAATTCCTGTATACCGGAAAAATAATTAGTGTATCCAGATATTGGAATTACCTGTTTTAAAAATAAAAACATTAATCATTAGCTACTTTGTTGTCTTCCTCACAATTATAGCTGTAAGTATTTTAACTAGCTTTTAAAAGGATTATATCCATGAGTAAACCAGATAACCCAGGCAATAGACCTGACACGCCACCAGGCAGACCAGAGAACCCAGGTAATAGACCTGACAATCCGGGTAGACCTGATACGCCTCCTCGTCCACCATCAAGACCTGTAGGTTAATATGAAGACTTGGTTTGATTCACAACCAACATTACTACAAGACGAATTAGATCGTCTTGTAGGTATTGGTGCTTCTTTTGAGATAGATGAAAACGAAAGAGAAAAAGGCTATTTGGTAATTCGTGTAAAATATTCAATTGAAGATGAAGTACTAAACCTTGTCTGTCATTACCCAGATAGTTACCCGTATTTTCCTTTTGAAATTAAGTGTGAAAATTTTCCAGAAGGTAGGCACCTTGAACCTGCTGGCAAATCTTTATGTATATTTGCTGATAAACATAATAGCTGGGACATATCAAAAGATACACTTGCTGGAATAATAGAAAATCAGGTAAAGAGAATTTTCTATATCCACAAAAACCCAGACACTTTATCTGAGTATGAAGATGAAGTTGAAGGCTATCAAGTAAGCGGTCAGCTTCAAACCGAAGATAACTCTCTTATAGTAACTGTTAATGAAACCCCGCCAACGAGTAGTTATGGACGCGGAGAAGTTACGGTTAACGAAATAAGTAAGCATAACCACGCGGTAAGAGGATGCTTTAATATTGCTTATGAAAGTGATAATAAAGTGAGCTTTTCTGATGAATCCAACTATAAACAACGATTTACTATAAAAATCCCTATCCGATGGGTAAAGCTAAAGGGCGGACTTCAATCGACATGTGCAAAGCAGATATTAGGACAAGTGATATCTGTACAGCCTGCCTTAAAAACACCTATATACAAAGCAGTAGGCAAAATTAAAGTTGATATCATTGCAGTTTGCTTTCCAGAAGAAACTACCAGAGGTGATATTGAGTATAATTGGACATTTATAATCAGAAGAGCGTGGAAAGATAAAGTTAAAAAAGAACTCGCAACCCTTATTAAATCAGACCACGTACATCCAAAGTATTTATTAGCTAGAACACCCAGTTTACAAGGGTTAACAGATAAAAAAGTCGTTGTAATTGGCTTGGGAGCGCTAGGCTCTCATGTAGCGTGGCAACTAGCTAGAGCGGGTATCAAAAAATTTAAATTAGTAGATAAAGATTATTTACAAGCTGGAAATCTTCAGCGGTGGTTAATGGGCTTGCCTTATATTGGTATGGACAAGTCTATGGCTGTAGCTAATATTTTATGCAATAACTATATTGATATTGAAGCAAAAGCATTTAAGTTTGAAATTGGTTCAGCATTTCCATTAAAAACAGAAGGTTCTGATAATTCACGAACTGTAGAAGATATATTGGTTACTGAGATATTGAATGATGCCGATGTTCTAATTGACTGTACTGCAATGTTGAATGTAAACCAGTACCTAGCCAATCTCTGCCGAGAAAATAAAATAGATTATGTATGGTGCAGTGCAACTAATGGTGCTTGGGGTGGGATTGTTGGCCAATCACCAGCTTCGTACATCAATAATGTTTGGTTAGATTTTAACATGGATTATGGAAAAGGCTCCATTCCTCCTATTGCAACTGAACCAACGAAATTTGTACAACCTAAAGGCTGTTTTCATCCTACATTTACAGGCACAGGTTTTGATTTGGATTCAATATCTATTATGGCAACTCGTATGGCTGTTTCACTATTAAATCCAAATAAGTATGGGCAGTTTAATTGTGATGTAGCAGTTTTAGAGCAGTGGGATGAAGGCGTACCAATTGCTCCAAAATGGAAGGAAATGGTTTTTAAAAGTGGCTAATATTTGGATCAAGCAAAAGTTAATAGATGAAATATTAGCTGATATTGAAGATTATTCACCTCTTGAGACAGGAGGAGCTTTCTTTGGTTACCACTCAAAAAGTAGTGATGTTGTTATTACTCACCTGATCCCTGCTGGTCCTAATGCTAAGCATAAAAGATACAGTTTTGAACCTGATCAAGAATTCCAGTTAAAATTAATGGAAGAATTGTATTATGAGAAAAATGCATCGGTTAGCTACTTAGGTGATTGGCATTCACACCCAACTAATGTGTCAAATTTAAGCCGTAGGGATGAAAGAACCCTACTTAACATAGCTCTCTCAGCTTCAGCACAATGCCAACATCCAATAATGATGATTTTTGGTTCTTGCCCTGAAAAATGGACAATCAACACAGTAAAGTTTACAGAAGGTAAGCGATATTTTTGGCCATTGTATAAATGTAATTATGAAACAATGACTTTAATTGTTGATTAAAGGGTTTAAAAATATCGAAATGATGTTATCAAATTTTGACAACCATATAGGAATATTGAAATGACAAATACTAAAAAAAGCTCAAAAAAAATGGCCTCAAATGCAGCTTCTGTTTTAAAGGATAGTAACGCTTCTAAAATTCAGAAGACGCTAGCAGGTTCGGTGCTAAGTCAAGCTAGTACTTCGAATCAAACTGGTGCAGAAATGGAAACAGTTGCTTCCAAGGTACTACAAAGTGATAAATATAATGATGAAACTAAATCATTAGCAGCATCAGTGTTATCACAATCAAATAAAGGCAGGTAAGTCGTTTATTAATTTGATATCAAAAGCGGAAGCTGGGGCTTTATTTTTGGCCGCTTTTGAAGCCCAAGGGATTGAAATTAGCCAGGGGGAAGAAAGTTATTTCTTGGCTACCCCAAGATAAAGTCTTACTCGAAACGGATGGGCCATTTGCTAAAGTCGAAGGCAAAGTATTGTTTCCATCTGATGTGAAAGTCGTCATAGATCAATTAGGTACGCTATGGAATTTAGATCTAAAGAATACATTAATTACGCTTCGTCAGAATTTAGTTGCGATTATTGTTTAAAGATCACCAAAATAATTCGTAAACAATAATAATAACCAGAGAATAATAATCATGGGTTCATATACTGATCTTGCCGTTAATGGCT
>MAAC01011575.1_pt1 | contig 13716 bp, 13 predicted proteins | sample 1115981 | NCBI WGS metagenome assembly MAAC01 (sample SAMN04961126, study PRJNA320927) | seawater metagenome | isolation source: sample BD02T64 sea water enriched with oil for 64 days | place: USA:Gulf of Mexico | collected 2013-07-27 | reverse complement strand
ATGATATTGGTTTAATCATTAATAAATTTTCTCAGATAGAACTTGATGGTAAAACACTACAAGCCAATAAAGCTTATTATTTAATGCTACATAAACCTATCGGAGTGGTTTGTGCTACCAAGGACGAACAACATCAAACAGTTATCGATTTACTTGATCACCCAGTTAAAGATGAGTTACATATTGTTGGTCGGTTAGATCTCAATACCTCCGGCTTAGTCTTGTTAACCAATGACAGCCGTTGGTCTGAACGACTAATGTCGCCAGAGCATAAGGTGGCAAAAAAATATCTAGTCACTTTAGCCAACCCAGTGACGCCTGACTATATCAATGCCTTTGCTCAAGGGATGTATTTTGAGTTTGAAGATATCACTACACTGCCAGTTAAGTTGACAATTATTTCAGACTATCAAGTGGAAGTGGAGTTATTAGAAGGCAAATACCATCAAATAAAACGTATGTTTGGTCGTTTTAGAAATCCAGTAATAGGTCTACATCGTTATGCGATAGGCAATTTAACCTTGGATGAAACATTGCTTATTGGAGACAGCCGGGCTTTAACTGAGCAGCAAGTGGCGACTATTTTTGCTGCCTCGAATGAATAAGTGATCGTTCAATGATTATAAACCTGACTGTTGTTGCTGAAAGTGACTTCTAACGGTTGAGAAATCGCGATACAGCTGTTGTCCGGTAAAGTGAACTTGGCTAATTGGCATTGTTTTAGATTGTCGCTTTTCTGGAAGTAATACCGCTTGCAATTTCGCCTCAGGGTTAATTATCACTACCGAAAGATTATGGCTAACCGTTATGCCATTATTTTCATCAGGGGTTTGAACTACATTCGCTTTAATGCCTAAATTTCTTTCAAAATACTGAAAAGAGCTCCCTTCATCAGGCCTTAAGGCAATAAAACTATTATCAAAATACTCAATGTATTGTGATAACACATCGACGGAATCCCGTATTGGATCTATGGTATAAAACAGAAATTTCACGTCGTTTAATTGTTGTGCTTGTCTTAATAAATCCGCTAGATCAGCAAGAGCCATCAAGGTTGTCGGACAAATGTCAGGGCATTGAGTATACCCATAAGCAACAATATGCCATTTGCCTTGCAAGTCTTTATCAGTAAAGTACTTGTGATTATGGTTAATTAATGAAAATGGGGAAATGGATGTTGGCTGATTTAGAACTATGCCTTGGATATCAAGTAATTTATCTTGTTCAAGATCAGCATTATCCAGCAACCAATATATTAATGGCAAGCTAAGGAAAACCACTATAATCGCTAACAATAGTTTATTCCGCAGAGCTTTTTTATCAACTGCTGGCGTTAACACCAAAGCTTCGTTTAAGTTAGGCATAACTTGTTAAGGTATGGTCAACTAATAAAGCGATGAATAACAACAATAAATAGATGATCGAAACATAGAAGGTTTTGATCGCAGATTTTTGTTGCGGGGCAAATTTTAGTTTAAAGGTGAAAAATAAAAAGTAACCACCCAGCAGCAGGGCACTACTGAGATAGATTACTGAGCTCATACCATAAAAGTACGGCAATAAACTCACCCCATATAACAACATTGAATAAACAATAATGCAGTTTTTTGTATGAGCAATCCCATGTGTTACGGGTAGCATAGGCACATTGGCTTTTTTATAGTCATTAATTCTATCAATCGCTAAGGGCCAGAAATGGGGAGGGGTCCAAATAAAGATGATCAGCACTAATATTAACGCTTCAATCTCTATCGAGTTAGTGATGCTTGTCCAGCCCAGCAAAGGAGGAAGCGCTCCGGCTAAACCGCCAAAAACAATATTTTGTGACGTACTGTGTTTAAGGTACATGGTATAAATACCCGCATAGCCGATTAGTCCCGCAAGCGTTAATATTGCGGTGAGTAGGTTGATATACGTCACTAATAACCACATTGAACTCAAGCCAAGGCCGAGTGAAAAAATGAGCGCATGGGATCGACTCATTCGCCCATTTGCCAGCGGTCGACGCTTGGTTCGATCCATTTTCTCATCAATAGCGATATCCACTAAATGATTAATGACCGCCGCTGAACTTGCCGCAAAAGCAATGCCGATAGAAGCAATCAACATTTGTAAATTAAGGACTGGTGCTGGTTGAGCTAATACCATGCCGACCCAAGCGGTGATCAATAACAGCGCGACAACTTTAGGTTTACACAGGGTTAGATAGTCACGCCATGAGGCCGATTGGTTAAGGTATGAGCTTAATTCTTGTTGCATAATAGCTCCGTTTTTGGCGAAATTACCGGGAACCTCGCAGACTTTTTAATACCTCAGAGGGCTTGTCTAGCTGATAAAACTAGGTACTAAAAAAGCTCAGCAGGCGATTAAAAAACACATAGTCGGATTCAATACTCATTAAGGCAATAAATACCAAAATGGCCAGCGGCGGTAAAAACAATAATAATTTAAGCGCCATTCTTTCCCAGACCACGTGCATAAAAATAGCGAGAATTAAGCCGGCTTTTAAGAACATAAATAACAGGATAAATGACCATCTCAGCATGCCTTGCACCTGATAATAATCCACTAAATAGGAGAAGGTACTTAACAGGAAAAGTAAAAACCAGACCTTCAAATACATGCCGATAGGGTGGACTTTTTCAACCGATTCTTTTGTCTGTTCATTCATTGTAAATCCCCCTTACCAGAGATAGAAAAAGGCAAAAATAAACACCCAAACCAAGTCAACAAAATGCCAATACAAGCCGGTTATTTCGACAATTTGATAACCTTTTTTATCATAATCACCACGGTGAACTTTGTGAGCGATGACCAATAACAAAATTACCCCTGCGGTAACGTGTAAACCATGAAAGCCGGTGATCATAAAAAACGCCGCACCAAATTGCGCAGCTCCCATTGGGTTCCCCCATGGCCTGATGCCTTCTTCGATAATTAATTTACTCCACTCAAAGGCTTGCATGCCAACAAACGAAGCACCTAAAAAGGCTGTAACGAGCATTAAATTCACGGCGACTTTCTTGTTTTTCTGATAGGCATAGTTAACCGCCATTGCCATCGTGCCACTGCTGGTGATCAGAATGAAGGTCATAATCGCTATGAGTACTAATGGAATATGTTGTCCGGCAATGGTTAAGGCAAATACCTCACTGGCATTGGGCCAAACTTCAGTGGTGGACATACGAGCACTCATATAGCCAATCAAAAAGATGCTAAAAATAAAGGTATCGCCTAGGAGAAAAATCCACATCATTAACTTGCCCCATGACATGTCAAAGGTTTGTTTCTCCCCTCCCCAGTCAGCAACGACACTTTGCCAACGAGTCATTTTTGAAGACTCTTTTGAAGTCACATTCTTTAAGGTCAAAGTGCTCTCCTAAAAACCACAAAATAAAGCGATGGTGCGATACGTTTCAGGTGTCGCTGTGAGTAACGCAAACAAGAATAACCAAACAACCAACAAGTAATGCCAATAAGTAGTACATAACCGTAGGCTGGCGGTGAGTGATTGAGTCTTGTTTTTAGACCAGAAAATCCATACCACCCGTACTAGCGCAAAAATGCCGCCCAGTAAATGCAGGCCATGGATGCCGGTTAACAAATAGAAAAAACTATTGGCAGGATTTTCATTCAGTGCATAACCACTTAAGGTTAATTGCTGCCAGACCGTATATTGACCGATTAAGAAGGTTGCGCTAAAGAGCGTGGCAAGTACCAGCATGATTAACAAGTGATTAGTTTTTTTCTGCCTAGAAAAGAGTACCGATAACTGTAAACTGATACTGGCTAATAGCAATATACCCGTATTGAACCAAAGGCTAGTGGGCTGACTAAAAGGCAGCCAAGGCTCTCCTGCCAGTGCTTGAAAATCAACCGCTTGCGAACGCGATAAAAAAGTGATGGTAAATAACAAAAAAAGCACACTAACCACACTTAGGAAAAAATACAGCGCGGTTTTGGCCGGCGTTGATGTGTTAAGTTGGGCAGAAGAAACACTCCCTGAGTTACCTTCAAGGGCAAGCTTGTCATCTGCTAGCCAAGGTTTTTCTGTTAATTTTTGGAAAATGTTCATGTCTTTTCCTCATTATGCTTGTCTTGATCATCCATCATAATGACTTGCTCTGGGGCGACGTTCTGGGGAATAAAATCTTCTTTCACATTGGGTACGCTATAGTCGTATGCCCAGCGGTGAACAACAGGTAAATTTTTCCCCCAGTTGCCATGTCGTGGCGGGGTATGTTCGGTTTGCCACTCTAATGTTGTTGCGTTCCACGGGTTGTGCCCTGATTTTTTACCTTTAAAGACACTCCAAATAACATTCATCACAAAGACAACTTGGATCACACCTACGATAATAGCCGATACTGTGATACTGGCATTTAGAGCTTGTGCTGATTCGGGAATGAAGTCGGTATTGCCCATTGCGTAATAGCGCCGAGGTACCCCCAGAAAACCTAAATAATGCATCGGTAAATAAATCGCGTAGGTGCCAAGGAAGGTGCCCCAGAAATGAAATTTACCCAGTGAAGTATTTAAAAAGCGTCCGGTAACTTTAGGGAACCAATGATAAATCGCGGCAAATAGCACCATCACTGGGGAAACTCCCATCACCATATGGAAATGAGCGACAACAAAATAAGTATCTGACAAGGGTAAGTCGACCACCACATTGCCTAACATTAAGCCTGTTAAACCACCATGGGTGAAGGTGAAGATAAAACCGATGGCAAAGAGCATGGGAACGGTTAAATGAATATTGCCTCGCCATAACGTTAAGATCCAATTATAGACTTTGATCGCGGTGGGCACAGCAATAATCAACGTAGTGGTAGCAAAGAAAAAACCAAAATAAGGGTTCATGCCACTGACATACATATGATGCGCCCAAACAACAAAACTTAAACCACCAATCGCGACAATCGCCCAAACCATCATCCGATAACCAAAAATATTTTTGCGGGCATGGGTGGCTAAAACATCAGAAACCATACCAAAAGCGGGCAGAGCTACGATATAAACTTCAGGATGGCCAAAAAACCAAAACAAATGTTGGAAGAGAATCGGGCTACCACCACTATGATCAACAGCTTCGCCTAAAGACAATATCGCCGGCATAAAAAAACTGGTGCCAAGCAACTTATCAAATATCATCATAATGGCGCTCACCAATAACGCAGGAAATGCCAATAATCCCAAAATAGTGGCAATAAAAATGCCCCAGATAGTTAATGGCATCCGCATTAAGGTCATGCCTTTTGCTCTTGCTTGTAAAACGGTAGTGACATAATTTAAGCCGCCCATGGTAAAAGCAACGATAAAAATAGCTAAGGAAACCAGCATAAATATAATGCCTTTATCTGCGCCGGGCGTGCCCTCCAATATGGCTTGAGGGGGGTATAAGGTCCATCCCGCTCCCGTTGTACCTCCGGCAACAAAAAAGCTCGCCATTAAAACAATCACTGCTAATAAATAGGTCCAATAACTGAGCATGTTTAAGTAGGGAAAAACCATGTCTCGAGTGCCAACCATCAAGGGAATTAGGTAATTACCAAAACCACCTAATAACAACGCGGTTAATAAATATATCACCATGATCATGCCGTGCATGGTGACAAATTGTAGGTAAGCACTAGGGTCGATAAAGGAGAATTGATCAGGAAAACCTAGTTGTAACCTCATCATGCCAGATAAAACCAGTGCTACTAAACCAACCGCTATCGCAGTGATCGAATATTGTATGGCGATAACTTTGTGATCTTGACTCCATATATATTTGCTGATGAAGCTTTTAGGGTGATGCGAATCATCCTCTTGATCGGCAATGGCGGTATGTGTCATTTCTGTCACGCTAATCTCCTTAAAGGGTTACTGGGATGATTGTACATTTGCGGTTAAGTTGGTGATGTAGGCAATAACATCATCAATTGACTGTTCGTCATACAAGGTTTTTGACATTAATTGCATTTGGCCACCGTATAGGTCGTGGTAGTTACTGCCTCGGATCCCTTGACGATAATTTAAGAGTTGCTGCTTAAGGTACCAACTATGCTGCCCGGCTAGTTTTGGAGCATTAGTGGTATAGTTACCTTGCCCTTGTTTTCCATGGCAATAAGCACAATTGGTATAAAGGTCTTTGCCCTTTATTGCATTGCCAACGGGGGATTTTTCATCAGAAGGTGAGGGGGAGATAGTAGGTAATGAACTTAAATAGGCTGCAACATTTTTAACGGTGTTTTCGTCAGGTAATAATGCAGACATCGCTTGCATCTGTTGCCCTGAAGGGTTTCTGTCATCATCGCCGCGGGTTTTGTTTTGATAGTATTGAAGCTGACGTGTTAAATACCATTGGCTCAAGCCTGCCAGTTGTGGTGCATTAAAGGTTTTATTCCCTTCGCCATTTTCACCATGACATGAAGCGCAGGCGGCAAATAATTTTTTTCCTTGGTAAATATCACCTAAAGGAGCTGCTTGTAATTGAGCAAAGGTTTTTTGATTGTTCAGCCACTTTTGATGATCTATTGCGGAATCAACCGTAACATGACCACGCATGGTAAAATGTGCCATACCACATAGTTCTTCACACAATATTTCATAGCGCCCTATTTTGGTGGGTGTAAACCACAAGTAAGAAATGATCCCCGGCACTAAATCCATTTTTACCCTAAACTGCGGTACTGCAAAATTATGTAGTACATCTTTAGATCGCAGAGTCACTTTAATGGGTCGGTCAACAGGCAGATGTAATTCATTGCTTGAGATCAAGACATCATCAAGGCTATTAGGGTCGTTACTGTCTAAACCAAAAGGATTTTTTTCACTAATAAGCGCAGTGGCTACCTTGCCAAACTTTTTATCTTTACCGGGAAAGCGGTAGCTCCAATGCCATTGCTGACCAACTACCTCAACTTCATCGGCTTGTTCGGGCACGGTAATAAATTCACCCCATACAAATAATCCGGGTATTAACATGCCAGCTACGCCAATAGTGGTGATTATGGTTAAGATGCTTTCTAATTTGGTGTTTTCTGGTTCGTAATGAGCGCGACGATTTTTATTATGACGATAACGTATGATGGCAAAGGCGAGAAACAGATTGACCAGCACAAAAACTATGCCGGTTACCCAAAGTGTAATATTGATGGTGTTGTCTATAGAACCCCAATTTGATGCCAGTGGCGTAAACCACCATGGGCTGACAAAATGAAAGATGATAGAACCGATGACCAGTAAAATGATGATTATTGCTATCGTCATAATTTATCCATCGCACAAAAGTGCATGCATCACTGGCATCACCGGATTTTGTTTAGCCCATTTACCACCTGTATTGATGACATTTAGGTGGAGTACAGCAAGGAACGTCACAGTTATCCTGCAATTCCAGATATTAAGTATTTAATTTGTTGTTAGGGTATAAAAGGTGCTGAACATTAAGCAATATCAGCACACTTGGTATTTATTTTTGTTAATTCATTAGGGCATGAATTTTTTAAAATCATTAAACTTATCTTGACCACGAACAACCCAATGAGGTGAAGCTTCCCCTATACCTGCCATTTCAAGGTGAGGGTGATTACTCATCACTTTATCAATGGTGGTTTCTTGTTCAGGATCTACATCGACAAAAAGTACATGTTTACCTTTTTTTAATACTTCTTGAAAACGTTCAAAATTAACATTGGGCTTTTGAATGCCAATAAATCCGCCTTCCCATGTACAAAAGCCAACAATGACAATCGCTAAAAAGACAAATGGCATCCAACCCGCGGCTGAATTTGTCCAACCCATGGCATAAGCTAGTACTAGACTAAAGGCCGCAATCAACAAACCTACTACACTGCCTACTTCTGTTGAGTGCACTACATCTTGTTTTAAAACAGCTTCAACAGGGTGTAAATCGTGATTTTCTATTTCAGCATCATTATCACTTAATACATGAAACTGTGGTTTAGTGAATCCGTTTGAGACAAGCTCCTGTTCAACTTTCTCTAACTCTTCGATATTGTCAGTAATATAAAAATGTCTGATCATGTCCTACTCCAGTAAATGCAGGGTGGTGGTAATAATCTTTACTAACCAATTGAATGATAATGTATTACTGGTCATTATCACGACGAAAACAGCGTAAAAAACAAACAACTGATATTTACAGTATAGCAATGAAATAATATTTTGGAGGTATATAGCTGATCTTCCTTAAGATACGGACAAATGTACAATATAAAGTGGGTTTGTAGATAGTGGGGCTGTTCTGAAACTGTTGATATTCGCGACTTGGAAGGTTTGGTATTGTTAACGATTTCCTTCCTTTAAAGTACGTTGAAAACATAAGGTAACTCGCTAAAAAAGTACTATTAATACCTGCGTAAATAGCCATTTAATGATCTCTTATTATTTTTGCTGATAGGACAATTTTATATTTGATTTGTTTAGCCATCTATACAGCTAAACGCTAGTCAAAATATATTTGCTATGTTAAAGTAGCGAAAATTTTATGGTGCTGGTTTATTTATTCCTAAACGGATGTAATAAATAGCTTAAAAGGGAATGTGGTGTTTACCTAAAAAACTTTAGGTCGTAGTCCACAACTGTTCCCGCAACTGTAATTAGAGCTGAGTTTTATCGCCACTGACCAAGTTATTGGTTGGGAAGGCAAAACTTGGGTTATCTCTATAAGTCAGGAGACCTGCCATAAGATACCAATTTCATTAAATTATTGCCCACTTGTGGGGGTAAAATACTCCAAGACGGCGTTGCTCTCAATCCCAATAGCCAGCTATTGGTCAATCGAGCGCCTTGACTTGATTTATTTTCCCTTCGTACAACAAGATCAAAAACTTAATGAAACGGGTATAATTATTTTAATACTGTGCGGGTAACATGGTAGGTTAATTTGCATTTGGCTGATCCTCAATTAGCTGAACAAAGTATCCTTTCCTTTTTGCTGCACACTAATTTTATAGTGGTGTTATGGCAGTTATACATTTACAAGCTGAAAATATTTCTTGGCACGTTAATAACAAAATAATTATTAACGACGTCAGTTTTACTGCTTTAAAAGGTGAAACCTTAGGCATTGTTGGTCCTAATGGCGCAGGCAAAACTTCATTATTAAAATGCCTATATCAAGAGAATAAACTTTCAACGGGTAAGGTAAGTCTCTGTGAAATGTCGTTAGATGTTTTTGACCGTCGTGAAGTCGCACAAAAGATTGCTGTGGTGAGTCAACAACATGAAGCGGTATTTAACCTAACCGTATTTGACATTGTTAATATGGGATTGACCCCTCATAAAGCCTTTTTTGAAAGTAATACCAAGGCAGATCAAAAACTGATTGATGACGCCTTAGCGAAAGTGGATTTACTCTCCCATAAATTCCAAATCTTTAATACCCTATCAGGTGGTGAGCAGCAGCGTTGCTTAATTGCCCGCGCCATTGTGCAGCGGCCAGAAATTTTGATCATGGATGAGCCCACCAATCATTTAGATATTTTCTATCAACACGAAATATTGTCGCTTGTTAAAAAACTGGGGTTAACCTTGATCATGACCATTCATGATCTCAACTTAGCGGCGCAATATTGTGATCATTTATTATTACTGTCAGCGGGTAAAGTACTGGCGTTTGATGAAACAGAAAAAGTAATAAATGAAGCCGCAATTAAAGAAACTTTTCAGGTTAATTGTCTGGTAGATAAGAACCCTCTGACCGGAAAAATGCGGGTCACTTATGCTGGAGCCACCCATGAATAGTGGTTCAAATACACTCATTAAAATCGTTGGTTTAGCACTGGTGGTGTTAACGTCTTTGGTATTATCTATGGGGTTTGGCACCGCAGAGTTAGGCTACAACAACGTTTGGCAATGCTTAGTAGACGAATGTCAGCGTTCGATATATCAAACAATTTTATTAGAGATTCGCTTACCACGTATCTTGATGGGTTTCTTTGCCGGATTTGCTTTAGCGGCAGCGGGTGCATTAATGCAAAATGTAACTCGCAATCCGTTAGCTGATCCTTATCTATTTGGCATTGTCGCTGGAGCAGGGTTAGGGGCGACTCTTTCAGGTTTGTTACCACAACACTTACAAGCAGTGTCTTTACCATTGGCAGCATTTATCGGGGCGCTAGTAGCTGTGTCAATTGTGGTCATTGTGTTAATGGGCAACAATTGGCGTCGTGTTGAACACTTGTTATTAGCAGGTGTCGCGGTGTCTTTTTTATTGAGTGCCTTTACCAGTTTTATTCTATATTTTGGTGAGGCGTTTGCCAGTAACCGGGTGATATTTTGGATGATGGGCTCGTTGGCTAGAGCCGATTATTACGCCTTATCTTGGGTGATCCCAGTCATTGTTATCTGTTCTTCCCTAGCGTTAGTTTTTTCGAGGCAACTTGATGCACTCTTATTGAGTGATGAAAGCGCGAGAACACTCGGTGTTAATGTCGACAAATTACGAATATTAGCGTTAATTTTTAGTGCGGCAATGACCGCGGTTATTGTCTCTTATTGTGGTGGTATCGGTTTTGTTGGTTTGATGATCCCTCACATTGTTCGACCTTTTTTTGGTTTAACAACGGCTAAGTTATTGCTTGCATCTGGTTTAGTTGGCGGTTGCTTTTTGGTTTGGGTAGACGTTATCGCTCGTACCATCATTCCAGGTCAAGAGATCCCAATAGGTGTTATCACCGCCGTTATTGGTAGTGTCTTTTTCTTATTTCTAATGCGGAGAATGTAATTTAATGTTTTTAATTAAGTCCTTACAACAATCGAGTTTAGCGGATATTAGAGATAAAATTGCCGATAAAACTAAACCTATTGGCGCACTAGGACAGCTCGAAAAAGTTGCGGAACAGCTCGCCCTCATTCAAAGCAATGAGCCACAGCAAAGTGGTCAAAAGATCGTAATTAATAAACCAACCGCTTTTGTTTTTGCCGGCGACCACGGTATAGCGGCTCAAAATGTCAGTATCGCGCCCAGTGATGTTACTCGGCAAATGGTGCTTAATTTTTTGCAAGGTGGCGCGGCAATTAATTGTTTTTGCCAAAGTAATAATATCGATTTTTATGTCGTAGATGCCGGTATTAAAGTGGCACTCAGCGATGAAGAAAAAACCAATGCTGCATATTTAATAGAAAAACGCTTAGGTGCGGGCACTGCCGATATCACGCTTGCAGCAGCAATGACTGAAGCACAAGTGAAGCAAGGGTTATGCTTTGGTAAGGAAGTGGCGTTATCAGCTGTTGAACAAGGCTCTAATTTACTGATGTTTGGTGAAATGGGCATTGCTAATACCAGTGCAGCATCGGCTATTTTTATGGCGTTAAGTGGTTTGTCTGCCGAGCAATGTGTTGGGCAAGGGACAGGGATCACAGAGCAGCAATTAATGGCTAAGCGAATCTTGTTAACAAAAGCAGTAAAACGTGCGTCACAAGCCGTAGAGGAATTTACCCCTGAGAATATTCTAGCTCAACTGGGTGGTTTTGAAATAGTACAAATTACCGGTGCGATCTTAGCGGCAGCAGAGGCGGGCATTAGTATTTTAATCGATGGTTTTATTGTCACCAGTGCTGCTTTAATTGCTGTTGAAATGCACCCTGAAGTACGTGAGTATTTAATTTTTGCTCATCAATCAAATGAGAATGCTCATCAACTAATGTTAGAGCAATTAAATGCTAAACCCTTGTTGAATCTTGATTTACGTTTAGGTGAAGGTACAGGCGCCGCGTTAGCCTTTCCTCTATTACGCTGTGCAGTGAGTTTTTATAATGATATGGCCAGTTTTGATAGTGCTGGAGTCATGGTGTAATGCCAAACTTTCTTAGACAAGGTGCCTTAGCTTTTATTAAATATCAATGGCAGTTATTTAGCTTAGCCGTGATGTTTTTTAGTCGACTACCTGTGTCTAATAATATTCCTTATTCCGCATTGCGAATGAACCAAGCGAATCGATACTTTTCTATGGTGGGATTATTAATCGGCGGCATACTGGCACTTGTCTTTTATGTCATTCAGCCAATCTTTCCGTTAGAAGTTGCTATTATTTTGCTGATGATCAGCAGTGTTTTGCTCACTGGTGCATTTCATGAAGATGGTTTAGCTGATATGGCAGACGGTATGGGTGGTGGCTATACCGTGGAAAACCGACTGTTGATAATGAAAGATAGTCGCATTGGTACCTATGGCTCAGTGTCTTTGCTATTGGCATTATTATTAAAGTTCTACTTATTGCTGATATTAGCGCAGCATGGTCAATTGATTTTTTCGTTAATATTTGCCTATGGATTGTCCCGAGCTTTGGCAGCAAGCCTGATATTTAACACGCAATATGTCAGTGATTCAGAGGGCAGTAAAAGTAAACCATTAGCTGCTCAGCAATCGCTCACTGAATTATTATTGAATATCGTTGTTGCTGTTTTACCTTGTTTGTTTATCAAGGAAATATTCCCTGAACTTTTCAATATTCTGCTGCTAACTTTTGTTAGTTTATTTATATTTCGCTTTTGTTTTCGTCGTTGGCTAATCGCCCGTATTGGTGGTTTTACCGGAGACTGTTTAGGTGCTGCCCAACAAATTAGTGAGTTAATCATCTATTTAGTCTTTGTTAGTCAACTTTCTCATGCAGGGCTAAGTTAATGTTACATCTGGTATTAGGTGGTGCACGCTCAGGTAAGTCTTCGTTTGCCGAGTCTTGGCTACTAGATCAAGCCAAACAAAGCAAACAAGATAATACCATGCCTATTTACATTGCCACGGCACAAGCATTAGACAATGAAATGACAGAACGTATAAAGCATCATCAACAACAGCGCAGTAGTGAAACGTGGCAGTTAATTGAGTGTCCACAATTATTGGTTGAACAACTACCGACAATAGATAATCGCGCTCTGGTATTAATTGATTGTTTAACCCTTTGGCTGACTAACCATTTAATGATAGCGGAGCAGCAGTTATCTACACAGTCTGTGGAAGACTACTTGACCGAACAAGTTGAGCGTTTAGTTGAGGCTCTAGATAACCATCAAGCGACAATTGTCGTGGTTGCCAATGAAATTGGCTTAGGTGTTGTGCCTATGGGAAAAGCAACCCGCATCTTTGTTGACCATGCGGGTTGGTTGAATCAAAAACTAGCCGCTATTGCCCAACGAGTAACCTTAGTCACTGCAGGTTTACCCATGGTATTAAAAGACCATCTTAAAGTTATTGTTGAGCAAGATGGCTTTAAAGATAAAGGGCTGGGTAAACATCATGGCTAATCTATATTTATTAAGGCACGGTAAGGTTGCTGGAGAAGCTGCACTTTATGGTCATACCGATGTTGAAGTCTTAGCTCAAACCAACCAAGAGATTGTTGATGCTTTTATCGAACAGAACATCCCTGTTACTCGCTTATATAGCTCACCGTTAAAACGTTGCGCTAGTTTAGCTCATGTAATTAGCGAACAAACATCATGTAAAGTTGAACTGCTTAACGGTTTAAAAGAAATGAACTTTGGCCAATACGACGGTATTGCTTTTGATGACTTATACCAAGATAAAGTGGCTTGGCCCCAGCTCGAACGATTTTGGCAAAACCCTGTTCAGCATCCTTTGCCTCAAGCAGAGTTATTAACTGGTTTTTCTTATCGAGTGAACCGTGCTTGGCAAAGTATCATTGAAAAAGTGAATGTCAGTGATGCCAACGAAAATGTATTAGTGGTATGCCATGGTGGTGT
>MAAC01016541.1_pt1 | contig 13722 bp, 10 predicted proteins | sample 1115981 | NCBI WGS metagenome assembly MAAC01 (sample SAMN04961126, study PRJNA320927) | seawater metagenome | isolation source: sample BD02T64 sea water enriched with oil for 64 days | place: USA:Gulf of Mexico | collected 2013-07-27 | reverse complement strand
TTTCCTAACAACTGGATTTCTACTCATCAAAATGGAGATGTTGCATTATATCCCATGTTTGCAGAAAACAGGCGTTTAGAAAGAAGACCAGAAGTACTCGATAGACTAGAAAAAGAAGGTTTTAACATCGTGAACATAGTTGATTATACTAGTGCCGAAGAGGAAGGTTTTTTCTTAGAAGGCACAGGTAGTTTACTTCTCGATCGTGTTAATAAAAAAGCTTATTGCAGTATTTCTCCTCGTGCAGATGAGGAATTAATGATCGAGTTTTGTGAAGATTTTGAATACACACCTGTACTATTCACTGCTTTTCAAACAGTAGAGGAGAACCGTTTACCTATTTACCATACAAACGTTATGATGGCTCTAGGAGAGAATTATGCCGTTATCTGTCTAGATTGTATTGATGACAAGAAAGAACGTAAAAATGTATTAAATCATTTAAAAGAAGACGGCAAAGAAGTAATTGCAATTACTGAGGATCAAGTAAATTCTTTTGCAGGTAATATGATGCAAGTTCATAATTCAAATGGAGAACGTTTTCTAGTTATGAGTGATCAAGCCTATAAATCATTAAGTAAAGATCAAATAAGTAAATTAGAAAAATACAATGAGATTTTACATCCGTCTATTTCTACGATAGAAACCTTAGGTGGTGGCTCTGTAAGATGCATGATGGCTGAGGTTTTTTTACCTAAAAACTGATATGATTTTGATATTATAAACCAATAAAAAAGGAGCTTTCAAGCTCCTTTTTTCTATTTAATCTATTTTGTAAAAATCAGTCTAACTTGATGTCTCCAAAATCTAGTTTTCTCAATGAACCTTTCATAAAAATATAACCACCTTTTTCTGCGCCCCAAACTTGATTTCCATCTTTGTCAAAACCACGATCCCAAGAAATGATTTGGTTGTCGCTCATTTTTACAATGCTTGTTGCATAACTAGCACCACGCATGTTACTCATACAACTAGTTTTTCCTGTACCACCAGAATAAAAACCATCAGTATCTTCTTTTATAACGACCTCGCAACCTTCTCTTTTTTCTAAGAAATCAGGTGTTAAGTATTTAAATGCTTTAGGCTTTTTGAATTTACCGTAGTATTGCTTTTCGTTAGGAATGGTATAGACCTCGCTTATAATTTCATTATTCTCATTACGTAGTAATCGATACATTCTAACTCTATACGGTTGGTCTTTCTGAGAAGTAAGAGCTTGCTCTACATATAACCATCGCTCACCACTATTTTTCCATACGGGATGCATTTCTAAAGAAATATCATAATAACTAGAATCAACTTTGCTTTGTAAACTACTGTCATAGCTGCCCTGCATCATTTTATAAACCTTGTCTAGTTCTTTGTCTTTTGTGTTGTATTTGCTAGAAGAACATCCTATTAATATGAAGAACGAAATAAGAAGAAAGTAAAATGGTTTCATGAAGTATATTTTAATTAAAGATGCTGTAGTGTTTTGGTATTCATTTTTTTGTTGCATTAAGCCTTAGAGGTTAGACAATGATATTTTTTAAATTCAATTCAAGTTCAAGTTCAAGTTCAAATTCAAATTCTTTTTCATCTCCCAGTCGCAATATGTCTTATCATTCCAGCAAAAATAAAGTAGTGAAACGGTAGCATAGAATACCAGTACAAGCGTCCCCAGATACCTCGTGGCCTAAACGTTGCTGTTTGATGCACTACATCATTTTCATCTATTTCAAATTCAAGCCAGGCCTCTCCAGGAACGCGCATTTCAGCAAAAAGGAGTAATCGTTTTTCTTCTTTGTCTGCTACAAGAACGCGCCAAAAATCCAGAGCATCACCAGCATAAATCTTATCTGAATTGGTTCGACCACGTCTCAATCCTACACCACCGAATAGCTTATCGAGCGCACCACGTATTTTCCAAAGAAAAGTAGCGTAATAATAACCATTTTTACCACCTATGGACCAGATACGTTCCAGAGCAGCTTGGGCATCACCTGTCTCCAGCTTTTGTGCATCTTTAAGACATCCATAGCTAGGTACTTTTTTGTATTTATTCAGGCTGCGTTTAAACCTACCGCTCACCATAGAATCTTTCCAGCTGCTCACTACTTGATTTTGTTCAATTTTTGCAAAGGCCATATCCAGCGCTTGCTGGTAATCATATAACTCAATATTCAAGCGTTGTGCCAGATCATTTTTTGAAGCAATAACCTCAATCGCCATGCTATCTACCAGATTTTGAGCCAGCTTATAACTGGTGCTGGTTACAAAATAAAGCCAGTAAGAACTTAATTTAGGAGTCATAACAGGTACCGTAAAAATGTATAGTTTAAGACCTCTATTTTTCGCATAACCTGTCATCATCTCTTTATAAGTAAGGACACTTTTACCACCTATATCAAAACTTTGGTCATAACAATCTTCTCTCCCTAAAACACCTATTAAAAAGCTCATTACATTACGTATGGCTATAGGATGAGTTTTAGTATTTACCCATTTAGGCGTGATCATTATAGGTAGTTTTTCACATAAATCTCTTACGATTTCAAAGGAGGAACTTCCGCTACCAACAATTATTCCTGCGCGCAAAACTGTGAGGTTATAATTACCAGTGTAAAGTATGTCTTCAACTCGCTTTCGCGAAAGCAAATGTTTACTCAATTGATCTTCATTAACGATTCCAGAGAGATAAACCACCTGTTTGCAATTGGTTTTATTTATCAATTCCACAAAGCTATGAGCGCTATCTGCTTCCATTTGATCAAAATTATCAGTACTTGATGTCATGGAATGAATCAAATAATAAGCGGCATCTATATCCTTAGGTAGCTCCTGTTCTGGTTGAAGTTTCAGAAAGTCTAACTCTATAATTTCAACTTGATCTTTGATTTCTTGAGGGACCGAAAGTCTTGCTGCGTTGCGCACAGCACAAATTACTTTATGATCTTCTTTAAGAAGTTCATAAAGTAAGCGCACTCCTATATAACCATTTGCTCCTGTGAGTAATACTTTCATAGGTTTAAAGATAGTATGCAATGTGGTATTTTATTGCACAAGTTTGTTAAAACAAAAACGCCATCTGGCAAGATGGCGTTTAAGAATTTATGAGTTGTTACTTTAATTATGATTCTTCATTCTCAGTAATGGCTTTTACCTTTTCAGTATCACTACTAGCGCTGACTCCTTTTCTGTTATCGTTTGTATTTCTATCGATAAGTTTATAATAAGGATCTATTCCTACCTCAACAGGTTTTTTAGAAACGATAATGGAATGGTTATTTTCTATATCGGTAATTTTTACTTTTTCTAAGTATAAAACATCTTCTTCTCCAGTTTCTGGATTTTCTTCACCAAAGATTCCTATCTCTATATAATCTTCTAGTGGTAAAGAAGAGATTGCTTTTTTGGTATCTTTAGGAGTAAAGCTCAGACTATCACCTGATATTGAGGAGTAACTTTTTTTACCTTTTTTGTACGATCTGTATTTACTTACTAGACTATTGATATTTACTAAATATTGATTATCGCTTATTTTAGTGTAAGTAGCACCGGTAACTTCATTATCATAAAGAGTTATCGTTTCAAACATATCCTTGATGAGGTATTGCAAAGAATCTGGAGTAACCGCTCTTAAATCATCTACAAATTCTGGAGCTGTAGGATACGGCGCAGATTGAAATTGGTATTTCTCTGCAAAGCGTTTTGCTACATCGTTAAACTTCTTTTCTCCTAGATAATCGCTCATAGCGTATAACACAACAGATCCTTTTTGGTAATGAATATACTGTTGATTTTCATTATACATCAGTGGATTTTCTTTAATAGTCTCACTGGTACGACCGCTTAAATAGCCTTCCATAGATTCCTTAAGAAATTTACGCATCTGGTTTTTACCGTATACTTTCTCTAGTACTTTAAGCGAGCTGTATTCTGACATGCTTTCAGAAAGTAAGGTCATACCTTTTGCTTTTGCACCTATAACTTGATGCGCCCACCACTGGTGTGCCAGCTCATGAGCTGTGATAGCAAGAGCATAATCTACCGCATCCTTTTTTTCCTCATCAACATCTGCAATGAAACCTACTCGTTCACTAAAAGGTATCGTATTTGCAAAAGCTTGTGCAAAACTACCATACTGCTTTGGGAATTCAATAATTCGCGCCTGTCTGTGCTGGTATGGTGTGTAGTTATAGTTATAATAATCAAGACCTTGTTTTAAACCTTCCATCATGCGATCTAGGTTATAGGTATGGTCTGGATGATGGTAAATTTCAAGATTAATTCCATCGTGTACTTCTCTTTTTACGTCGTATTTACCGCTTAAAAAGGAATAGAAATTCAGGATTTTTGAGTCCATTTTATAATGAAAATACCTGCGACCATTTTCTTCCCATTCCTTGATAAGGTATCCAGGCGCGATGGCAATCTGGTCTGGACTAGTGCTTACTGTTGCTTCAAAGTCTATCCAGTCACTTGCACCACCTATATAATTATTATCTGTTGCTCCGGGAGCGTCAGGTGCTGGTAATCTATCTTTAGGAGGTAAATCGTACTTTTCCCTTATTTTTATATTTCGTAGTTCAAATCCATCATTGTAACCTATGGAAGGAAATAAACCTTGATTAACAAAGGTTCCATTAGTATTTATAGGCGACTTATTATCTAGAAATTTATTAGGTACATTCTCTGTAGTGAACTTAAAGATTAAAGTGTCTCCAGGTTGCAATGCTTCTTTAAAAGCATACATACGGTAATCATAATCTTCATTATCGTAAACAATTTTAGCCTCACGATCCAGCGTTATTTCTGTAGGATAGTCGGTAAGATTTACATGTAATGTATCTATAGGACTATCACTTTGGTTAGTCATCGTGTAAGTAGCACCAGCTTTAAAATCTCTAGTTTCTGGCACCATATCCATAAAAGTATTTACAGCTATGAGTCTAGGTTGAGGTATGCCGTTATATTTACCCAAATCCTTTTCAAAATTGACGCGCAGTTCTTCTACTTCTTTACCAGATAGAATTTCATTATCAACATTGTTTATTTTCCATATGTAACCACCGATCGCTAAAAATCCTACTAGGGATATAGCTGCAACTGTATTTAAGGTTTTTGTAGATCTCGCTTTCGCGAAAGCGAGACGACCTTTAACATCTGTACTCATACCACGTCTATAGAATACTAAAGCAATACACGTAAGTATGATCCCAAACAATATCCAATAAACGCGATAGGTATAAAACTGAGGTAATGCATTTCCATAACCCATAAAATCTGAAGCGCTAGGAGCTCCTACAGAATTAAAGTCAAAAATAGCTTGTGTAGCACCTATTGCTGCTTGAACTAATGGTATCGCCACTGCAATAATCAATAAAACTGCCAGTCCTAACCATTTGTTTTTAATCAAGGTATGAACTAGCAAAGCCATTAAAATCCATGGTACAAAGCTCCATACATTAAGCATAAAGGTCTGGAATAAATATAAATCCAGCTGATAATCTGTGAAGTTACTTATGGTTTGATAGGTTAATCCACAAGCTATAAGTACCACTTGTAAAGTTGCTACCATTAGAAATAAAGCCACAAACCTTGAAAGTATAAACACCCAGTTTTGTGTAGGAGTTACATCTACTATCTGGTTGATGTGTGCGGCTTGCGCACGATCCATCAAAAAACCAGAGTATAAATGAATTAATAAATAACTGAATAGCGTGATGTAACTAGCAGGCTCTGCGAGCATCACCCATGTTTTAGGCAATATCCTTGTATTAAATAATAGACCTGTGTTAAACATTAAAACCATGGTAAGGACCACGGCTAGAAATGATATGATGATAAATGGCCAGCCGTAAATAATGTATTTGGTATCACTTTTTGCAAGGTGCCATAGCGTTTTTAATTTTCCTAAAAACGAAAAATCAGTCTTTGCAATAGGCATGATCACTTTGCTTATGCCGCTAGTGTTTTCTTTTGTGATGCGTTGTGCCTTGCTTTTAAACAGATTAATGCTAATTGCATTTTGAGCAAATTTAAATCGAGCAATAACCCATCCTAAAACAAGTAGTGCAATTCCCGCCCATAGAATACGATTCCATAAGATCATTCCAGAAAAAGGAATCATTAGTTCATTTTGTTCAGCTGGTGTCCAGAATTTTGTTTCTTCACTTATAGCGACATTTGCAAGAGGATCTGCCATGGCAAGCCAGAACGGATCATCTACTTGTTCTACATAAGAAGTGGTAATAAGCTGCACAATAATGAGCGTTAGAACGGTCATGAAGCCTATGTTCATATTACGTGTAAATACTATAATCGCAAATACGATGGCACTGTAAAAAAGTACATTAGGAATAATGATCACCAGAAATGGTTGAGTGTAATTCCATAAACTAAATGGGCCTAATAATTCTGGGTTGGAACCTGGTAAATAGCTACCTACCATTAAGCCAAAAACCAATGCACTTATTACTAATAAGTTTATTGTAAAGCCAGCTAGAAATTTGGCTAGCAAATATTCTATTTTCTTGATAGGAAAAGAATACAATACATTATGCATATTGTTTTTAAAGTCCCTGTGAATAGTCGCTCCTGTAAAACTAGGTATCAATAGATAAGCAAGTAATGCGATTTGAGCAATAAGTCCAGATATACTATATGGACTGTTGAGGTAAGAGTTACTTGTTACAGTGACGTTATCACTACTAAAAACACCTGTGGCAACTGCCATGATTATACCACCTAAAAGGAAAAAAATCGCTGCAAATATGTAAAAAAGGGGTTTCTTAAACCACGTTTTTATCTCGTGTGAAAATATGGTTGTAAACATGATTAGACGATTTCTAGTGGTGCAACTTCACTGTTATGATTTAAAGTTGTGAAGTACACATCTTCTAGACTAGCTTTTACTGGAGAAAATGCTGCGCCAGGGCTGTTTTCTCCATAAACACGTACATTGAGATTGTTATCTTCATTATAACTAGAAGATATCACATTATGTGTACGTTGCATTTCTTCAATACCTTCACGATTTACAGTTGTGGACCATACTTTACCATCAAGTGTAGCCACCATTTGTTTAGGTGTAGATTGTGCTAGAATTTTACCGCCATTAAGAATGGCCATGTCGGTACATAATTCTTTTACATCATCTACAATGTGTGTAGAAAAGATAACAATGTGATTAGTACCTATCTCTCTAAGAACATTTAAAAATCGGTGGCGCTCTGCAGGGTCCAGTCCAGCAGTAGGTTCATCAACTATGATTAATTTAGGATTGTTTAATAATAATTGTGCGATACCGAAGCGCTGCTTCATACCACCAGAATAACCTGCAACATGTTTATCTTGAACATCACTCAAATTAGTTACTTCAAGAGCTTTTTCTACTATTTTATTGCGTTCTGTTTTGCTGGTAATGCCTTTTAAACTTGCAAAATAATGTAGTAAATCTTTGGCGCTCATTTTAGGATATACTCCAAATTCTTGCGGTAAATAGCCTAAGGTTTTTCTGAATTCAATCTTATTATTTAATATATCTAAGCCGTCTAAATGTATGCTTCCAGAGTCAGGAGATTGCAAAGTTGCAATAGTACGCATTAAGGAAGATTTACCAGCGCCATTAGGTCCTAGCAGGCCAAACATTCCAGCATTTATATCTATAGTAACATCATCTAGTGCTTTTACACCATTACCGTAAGTCTTGGAAACATTCTTTAAACTTAAAATCATGTGATTGAATTTATATGGTTTTAAGTGTTAGTGTCACATGCTTAACAGTTGTTACAGTTTATACGAGCTTATTTAAAGTGAGCCATTGATAAGATTAGGAAATACTGTTTAGGGATCCCGCTTTCGCGAAAGCGGAATATAAAAAGCCTCTAACCGCAAGAAACGGAAAGAGACTGATTAATGAATTAATGGTTACTCTATTTTTTAGGTAGAATCACAGTGTCTATTACGTGAACGACGCCGTTGCTCGCCTCTATATCTGTTGCTGTGATGATGCTCTTGCGGCCTTGAGCATCTTGAAGAATAACTTGTCCGTTTTGCAAACTAGCATAGAGTGGATCTCCTTGAACCGTTTTGGTCATAAAACCGCCGCCGTTTCTTTTTATAGACTCAATAATGTCGCTGGCAGTAACTTTGCCAGAAAGTACGTGATAAGTAAGAACAGCCTGAAGTTGTTTTTTATTTTTAGGTTTTAACAGGTTGTCTACAGTACCATCTGGTAACCTGTTAAAAGCCGAATTTGTAGGTGCAAATACAGTGAATGGTCCATCTCCTTTTAATACTTCAACAAGCTGTGCTGCTTTTACCGCAGCGACTAGTGTGCTGAATTTCTTATCTGATAATGCAATGTCTATAATGTCGCCATTATCATGATAGGACCAGTTGTTAACTACCACAACATTATTGCTGTGACTGTCATGATTGTTGCTAGCCTGTTTCCTCGTATGACACTGGCCAGTAGCTATAGATGTAAAGCCTAGAAATATTAATGCTGTAAAAATTTGAGTAAGTTTCATTTTGTAATTTTTTTAAATTAAAATTTTGTTTATTTGATCGATCATAAGGTTGTACGCTCGGTTATTCCATTTGGATTTTAGTCGAGTGATAAAAAAACGTTAAAAGAGTTTTAGTGAGTATTATAGAAAAGCATATCATAGAATTATTAAAAGAGAAAGATGAGCGTGCTATCTCTTTGATCTATGATCAATATGCTGCAACTCTTTATGGTGTGATTATTAAGATTACTCAAAATGAGGCAATGGCAAGTGATGTGTTGCAAGAATCTTTAATCAAAGTGTGGAATAATTCTAGTGCTTATAATGCTGAGAAAGCAAAATTGTTCACATGGCTGTTTCAAATAGCGCGCAACACATCTCTAGATGCATTGAGAAAGTTAAAAAGGAAAAGCGATAAAGAAATCCAAATGCAAGATCGAGACGTATATCCTATAGAAACGGTACTAGATGAGGAAGATAAAGAACTAGTGCATGCTCAAATGAATACGTTAGATGAAAAATATAGAGAAGTTCTAGAAAGTATCTTTTTTAAAGGAATGACACATATGGAAGCTGCAGATTATTTGAACTTGCCGTTAGGAACATTAAAGACAAGATTGCGTAATGCTTTAATAGAATTACGTACTATTAATATGGGGCTTTTTGTAATTGTAGTAAGCTGTTTAACATGATGGAAGATAAAGATATACAGGATTTTTTAAACTCAGGTTTGCTCGAGCAATACGTCATAGGCGCTACTGAGTCTTATCAATCAGAAGAGGTAGAGTCTTTCATAAAAAAGCATGCCGAAATTAAATTTGCCTACCAAAAGCTGCAAGAAGAGCTGCATGTTGTAAGTAAACTGTATCAAAAAGAGCCTCCAGAAAATCTTAAGAGTGAGATTATAAAATCCATTAAAACGGACCATAGTGCTGAAGTAATTCAAGGTAATTCTACTTCATTTAATTGGTTGAATCTTGCGGCGGTGTTTATAGGTTTAATAGGTATAGCTGGCTTTCTTTATGTGAACAACCAGAATACTACTTTAGAAAGGCAATTATCAATTATTAAGGGAGAGCAATCGCAGCTTTTAAAAGAAGTCTCTTTTGCTACTAAAGAAATGAGCTCGCTAGAAGATGAAATTGCTTATTTAAAATCGGCTGAAACTGATAAATATATTCTCAAAGGAAATCAAAAAGCACAAACACTTCTGGCAACGGCTTATTATAATAAAAGTACAGATAGAGGTGAAGTAGAAATCAATAATTTACCTGATCTAGATAAAGATCACGATTACCAGCTCTGGGCAGATGTTGATGGAGAGATGATATCTCTTGCAGTTTTGAAAGAAGGCTCTAAAAAAATACTCGATCCTACTATTATGGCAAATGCCAGTAGTCTCAATATAACAATTGAGCCAGCTGGTGGGAATGATCATGCAACGGTAGAGAATCTAGTAGCTGCCGTAAACTTAAGAGTGCAGCCTTAAGTTTATTGCAAAATAAAACAGCATTTTTATTGAGAAAAATACTGTTTTTATACTCCAAAAATTGTAATAGCCTTTTGCCTATTACTTATTGTCTCCTTTGTATCCAAAGCGTCTTAACTGTTTCTCATCACTACGCCAGTTCTTGTTCACTTTTACATAAAGCTCTATATGAACTTGTTTACCAAAGAATTTTTGTAAATCCTTTCTAGCCTCTGTTCCTACACGTTTAATAGCGCTTCCTTTGTGACCTATAATTATTCCTTTTTGCGTCTCACGTTCTACCATGATGACAGATCTTATTCTGATGATGTTTTCATCTTCAAAGAATTCTTCGGTATCAATCTCTACAGAGTATGGAATTTCTTTTTTGTAGTGAATTAAGATTTTCTCACGTATGCTCTCATTTACAAAGAAGCGTTCTGGCTTATCAGTTAAAGCGTCCTTAGGATAAAATGCTGGTGATTCTGGAAGTGTTTCTACGATACGTTCTAGAACTTGTGGAACACCAAAGTTTTCTAAAGCGCTTATTGCAAAAATCTCTGCGTTAGGCAGTCTTTCTTTCCAGTGTGCAACAGCTTCTTCTAGCTGGTTAGGTTGTCCTTTATCTATTTTATTGATAAGTACAAAAACAGGAACTTCAGCATAGGTGAGTCTTTTTTCAAAAGCTTCGTTTTTAAGTTCTTTCTCACCTAGTTCTACCATGTATAAAATACAGTCTGCATCTTCAAAAGCATTTTTTACAAACTCCATCATGCTTTCTTGAAGTTTATAAGCTGGTTTAATAATACCAGGAGTATCACTTATAACAGCTTGAAAATCTTCACCATTTACTATTCCTAAAATACGATGACGAGTGGTCTGTGCCTTTGAAGTTATTATTGATAATCGCTCACCTACAAGCGCATTCATCAATGTACTTTTACCTACATTAGGATTACCTACGATATTTACAAATCCTGCTTTATGTTCCATCTTGCAAAGATAGTATTAATGGCTATTCTAGGTGTTTAATTAATGCCAAATTAAATTTCAAACAGATCAGCAAAGGTCCTTATTCTAATGGATTATCGAGCAATGCATTAAGAAACACACCTTCTAGTGTTAGAGCTTGTTGTTGCAATTTATTTAATTGAGTCAGGCTTGTTATGGCTGGCATTCCTTTGTAATGATAGGTAAAGTAATTTATCGTCCTGCCATCTTTATTAATGGCGTCACTTATGTCTAGAAACTCCTTTGCTATTTTTTCGGCTTTAGGATAAAAATATAGTTGATCTGCTGTGCTCGATTGATAGGTGTTGATCGCTTGCTTTATTTTAATTCCATTTTCAGAGAGTTTTTCTCCATTAAATAGAACAACATCTGCTGGTTTTTCTCTATTTGAGAAGTCTTCGTTTCCTCCTATAAATTCATATAAGACATCTTTGACCTCGTTGATTTTTGTCGTGAAAGCTTGGGTCTTTTCATGAAATTCAACTGACTGAATGTAAGCATTTGCGTACTTGTCGGGATTATTCATGGCGCTATCCTGAATTTGTATAAGTAAACCTTGAATATGTGAGGCGTTTTCAATTTGATAATTTTCTTCAGAACTATTAAAGGATTCTAAAGTCTCAAGAATCGATTCTTTATCTGTTTTGCATGAAATTAAAAGACACAGTATAGATATTAAAGTAAGTGTGTTTCTCATATGATTATTTGCTTAAAAAAGTGGATTTAGAAATTGTAAATGATAATGCAATTGCAACTTGCTTTTTTTTCATTGACATAGTCTGGAAAGTTACTCATTCTTTTAAATGATTTTTTTAAATGATGGTAAAAGTTGAGATTATCTATAGCGATGTGAACGATCTGTAAGCTTTATGAAGTTTCATAGATTGTTGATTTCTCGCTTTCGCGAAAGCGAGATCTAAAAAAATCATCTTTATACTTAAAATTTAATTTATGTTAATAGTTAAAAAATTCTTGTTAAGAGGTGTTAAATGCTGGATTATTATTAGTTATCTAGCGTATTTTTAAGCAAAAGTATAATTATTTATGAGTCTAATACAACAATCAACTACTGAAACTGTGGAAGCTGCAAAAGCTGTGGCCGAACAAGAGGCAATTGCCGACATGAATACTACAGAACTGATATTATACCAATTAGAATCTTGGTATGAGACCTTAGTTACTAATTTACCCAATCTAGCTGTAGCAATTATCGTGCTTATAGTTACTTATTTTATTAGTAAATGGGTGAGTAGAGGTGTTCAAAACCTTGTCTCAAGTAGGGTGAATCAAGTCTCTGTAGGGAAGTTAATAGGTAAAGTAAGCGCCGCTATAGTTATTATAGGCGGTATTTTTATAGCTCTTAATGTGATGGAATTAAATGACACAGTACAAGCAATTATCGCTGGTGCAGGTGTCTCTGGACTAGTAATAGGTCTGGCATTACAAGGTACGTTATCTAATACTTTAAGTGGTGTACATTTAAGTTTTAGAAAAATGGTAAGCGTAGGAAATTGGGTAGAAACTAATGGATATGAAGGTGAAATTATTTCTATTGATTTAAATAAATTCATACTACGTGAAGCCGATAATAATACGGTTATTATTCCTAATAAGATGATTATGGATAATCCACTAAAAAATTATGGATTGACTAAAACCATGCGTGTAATTATCAATTGTGGTGTAGGTTATGAAAGTGATCTAGAGCATGTGCGCGAGGTGGCAAAACAGGCAATTGTAGATAGTTTTGACCAGATTAAATCAAAGGATGAGGTGGAGTTCTTTTATAGAGAATTCGGTGACAGTAGTATTAATTTCATGCTTAGATTTTATTATGACATTGAGAATGGTATCCAGAAACTTATAAATACAAGTGAGGCTATTATAGTAATTAAAAAAGCATTTGATAAAGAAGGTATAAATATTCCATTTCCTATTAGAACTTTGCAGTTTGATAATAAATTACAAACTGTAAGTGCAAACGAAGGTTCTTCAACAAAAGAGTAGTCGTTCTCTTTTCCTGAATTTAAAGTCCCATCTATTTTTGTAGTTGGGACTTTTTACTTGTATATGCTTTTTTAATCAAATAGGTAATTTGGCAAATATCAAAAGCAATCATTAGCAATATTGCAACCGGCGCGAGAATTATGGTGATAGTCATTCCTCCAGCGATCAAAGCTATAAAACCTAGGTATTTACCTACTCCTGTTTCTTCTTTACGTTGAGCGAGATATCCGGCTCCTAGCATGATATATGCTATTCCAGTCATTACAACCACTGTGATTCCTAAAATAATATCAGTAGAGCTGTCAAAGTCTGTTTCATAATCAATGAAAAAAAGTAGAAATGTAGTAGAACAGGTGTATAATATTGCAGCTAGAATTGCCGCTATTTTGAGCAAACTGTTTTCTCTAACGTTACCTATATGATAAATGCCTTGGCATAAAAACAGTGCTGCTATGACACTCATGAAACCTAAAACGCTATAAATAGAATAGGGTAACAGATTATCTAAAGAAAAAGAATGAATGATGTCATTAATAGTCATCATTTGATAGCAAATAAACATTACGATTCCGGCGATTCCAGATATCAATAATCTATTGTAATTGTAACTAGCATGAACAATTGCTTTTTCTTTATTTTCTTGAGTGGTTTTTTGCGATCCGGACCCTTGATAAACTTCATCAAATGATTTTCCTAGAGCTTCTAAGATATTTCTAATGGTATAGCTACGTGGCGTGACAT
>MAAC01015862.1_pt1 | contig 13723 bp, 11 predicted proteins | sample 1115981 | NCBI WGS metagenome assembly MAAC01 (sample SAMN04961126, study PRJNA320927) | seawater metagenome | isolation source: sample BD02T64 sea water enriched with oil for 64 days | place: USA:Gulf of Mexico | collected 2013-07-27 | reverse complement strand
TGAATGGTTTGCTAATAATTCTAATAAAGTAGTTTTTCCTGTTCCTGCAGGACCAATTAAAACTGAAAAACGAGACTCAGCAATTTCGTTTAAAGCTACAGCTTTTTCGGATCTTGCTTTTAATTCTTTTTCATCTGGCTCTCCATCTGTATGTTTTATTAATTTTTCATTAAGCAAATCTCTCCAATTGGCTTCAACTTTTAATCTTTCTCCTTTTAAACTTCTTTTGAGTTTTTCGTTAATGATTTTTTGAGTTTTTCTATATAAATCTAATTGATAAGCAATCTCTTCGTTTTTCAATTCAATCACCTCAATATGATCCCCAAACATTTCTTCTGCAACTTCCATATGATCACTATTTGGCTCTGCTTTAGGGTTTAAACTCAAAGAATGAATTTGATTGATGATAAACTTCCTTGGCAATAAAGTATGACCTTGACTAGAAGCATCATCTAGAAGTTTAATCGAAAGCGCTTTCAATCTTCTCTCATCAAGATTATCTTTTAAAAAGATATTTTGAAAAACTTCATCAGACTGATTCTTTCTATACATTGCTAAATCAATAGTAGAAAAGTCTACTGGAAATTCTGTTCTTCTAGTTGCTTGATATATTAAATAAGGATTCTCTACAAAGTCTTTATCCGAAAACGCATATAATAATTGATCACGATTTTCTAAAGACCATAAGAGTGTTGCTTGCTCTTGGGAAAGGTCAAAACGACTCAACAAATACAAGTAGTTTAATCTTGTTTTATCTTCTTTCTTTCTATATCTCAGATAGGTTTTAACAGCCATTCTTGTTAATTCAGAAGCTGTTGAATCTGATAGAATATCTATTTTACCATCTATAATTTGATCAAATATCTCCCAAGGGTTTTCTTCTTGTTTACAGCTATTAATTATTTCAGCTGCTATAAAATGTCCTTTTTTTAACCCCAAAGCACATAAGGCTGCTCCCATACCAGGGTAATCACCTCTTAATACTTCTAACTCATGGATTGTATCATGTATCCATTGTAATTGTTTATCATGGTTATTACCAATTCCTAATTCTTTAGCTTTTTCAATTGATTTATTGAAATCCAAAAGAACTCTTAAAGCACTATCATTAGAAACATGTTCAGCTCCATATGAAAACTCCAAAGTTTTATCTTTTGGAGAAAATACAGCTAAATCTGCTGGGTTAAATTCTGGATTTTCTATTTGATAATCGAGAGCTTCCTTGTATGGAAGAAGAAAGCCTTCTTTTTCCTCATCTCTAATAGAGTGATGGATCATATGTTCCCAATATGCTGCTTTAAACTTTTTGTTTGAGCCTTCATAAAACTCTGATTCTTTTATTTTTTTAACTCTACCAACTCCAACAATTACTCGTCCATTATCTTCTACAAAAGGAACTTGCTTTGCATAAAAGAATACTAAAGATGTTTCAGTTTCTAAATGTTCAAAAAAACAATTAAGTAGCGCTTTCTGGTTACTGGCTTCTTGTATCCACCCCTTTCCATTATCTTTTGAATCTTTCAACCAATCTAAAGCTGGCTCCATTTCTTCATTAAAACCTAAATCAAAATCCTCGTTTATAAGAACAGCATTTTCTTTTCTCATCCATCTATAAGGAATTGCAGATCCAGAAAGTTCTGGAAACCTAACCCTTGTTGGTTTCAAATGACCATGAGTAGAAGGAGAAGAATTTGTGTATGGATGATTTAAAGTTCTGTAATATGGATTAGGTGACATAAATGTTCCACTTTCCTTTACACATGTAGGAAAATTATTTTCAGATAATTCTGAAATCAACTTACCAGAATTACTCTGTTCTGTTTCATCATCTCTGCTTATTGCACAGTTTTTCAATATTAAACAAGCTCCATTTGCTTTGGGGTTATTGCATACAGTTCCGTTCCATTTGTTATCGTGCCAAGGAACTCTTACTGACAAATGCTTTAATTGATATCTTGTGTTCTTTTTCATTTTTTTTGCAATTTATAATTCTAGTTCTTTCAAGTAACCTTCCATTTCTTTACGGACGGTTGCTAATTCTTTTTCTAATGAATCTATTTCTTTTTGAACTTCTTTAATGTCAATTTCTTCTTCTTCCTCAAATGTGTCTACATACCTTGGAATATTTAAGTTGAAGTCGTTTTCTTCAATTTCTTCCTTTGTTGCTACATAACTATATTTATCTTCAATAACACCTTTTTCTAGTTTGTTGTTTTTGAAATCATTATAAGTCAGAACTACTCTCTCTATATGTTCTGGTAAAAGCTCATTTTGATTTTTTCCACTAACGTAACCTTGACTAGCGTCAATAAACAGAGTATTAGATCTTTCTTCTTTCCCTTTGTTAAAAATTAATATTGCTGCTGGTATTCCTGTTCCAAAAAATAAGTTTGCAGGTAACCCAATAACTGCATCAAGCAAGTTATCTTCTATTACTGTTTTTCTAATTCTTCCTTCTGCGCTTCCTCTGAATAAAACACCATGAGGAATTACAACGCCTATCATTCCTGTGTCTTTATATGCACTTTCTATCATATGAGAGATAAAAGCCCAATCTCCTTTACTTTTTGGTGGTAGACCTCTAGAAAATCTATTGTATTTGTCGTTTTCAGCTTCATCTTGCCCCCATTTATCCAATGAGAAAGGCGGGTTTGCAACAACTGTATCAAACTTCATTAAATTATCTCCCTCTGTATGTTTTGGATTTCTTAACGTATCACCCCACCTAATAGAAGCATTATCAAACCCATGTAAAAACATATTCATTACTGCTAAAGCCCAAGTACTCCCATTTGCTTCTTGACCGTATAGAGAGAAATTATTATCACCAACTTCTTTTGCCGATTTAATAAGCAAAGAAGCTGAGCCACAAGTTGGATCATATATTCTAGCTCCAGGGCTTGATTTAGTCAATTTTGCTAAAAGAGTAGAAACAGCTGCTGGCGTGTAAAATTCACCAGCTTTCTTACCTGCATCACTTGCAAAATTCGCTATTAAAAACTCATAAGCATCACCAATTATATCTTTTGCTTCAAGATGAGAGGGTTTAAGATCTAGCTTTACAAAATCTTGTAGTAAATTTTTAAGTCTAGAGTTTTTATCTTTTTTATCCCCAAGGTTACTTGTGTTAAAGCTAATATTTCTAAATATTCCAGCTCCATCCGCACTTGTTAGTTTTTCTCTATTCGCTTCTTCTAGATCAGCTAATCCAACATCAATTAATTCTCCAATATTTGGTTCGTTACGGTTGTCGTAGAGCCATGTAAAATGACTTTGCTCTGGAACAACAAAACGTTCTAACTGCATTGCTCTATCAGCTCTATCTGTATTTCCATCATATTTTTTTAAATACTCACTATGTTTCTCGCTATAAACATCTGAAACGTATTTAAGAAACAACATTACTAATATGTAATCTTTGTACTGACTAGGGTCAATAACACCTCTAAATGTATCACAGGCACTCCAAACTACTGAATTAATGTCTTGTGTTTTTTCTTGTTTATTCATTTAATTATTCCTTTTAAATTTATTTCTAATTTTTGAGATTTTAATTTATCCAATTGATTTGTTAAAATTGTTTCTCTTTTCTTTAACCTATCTAATTCAATTATTTTTTCTTGTATTTCAACACCAACAAGAGGAATTGCCAATTCTTCCACCATAACTTTATTTATGGCAGGCAAAGCAGAACCTCTACTCATGTTAATCAGTAAATCTTGTGTATTTTTTAAATTAAGATACCAGCATAAATACTCTGGGACCAACACTTTATCAATCTCTCTTATCACTAAGAAAATAGATGAAGCAACAGAAGGAGACTTATCTTCTTGAAAAGTATAAGCATTAAACCCATTATGTCCTTTGGACAAAACTAGAACATCTCCTTTATGTAAAATATGCTTTCCCAACCTTGGTGAGTTATCAATACTAGGTTTGATTTTTTTGTCCAAACTACTATCATTCATAAAATCTCTAGCTTGAAGGTAAAAGACGTCTCCTTTAATGCTTCGTCTAGAGTTTATACCGGATGTAATGATTGAAAAATCTTTTATTTTCATTTTTATTGTTGTTATTCGTGTACAAAGATATGATAATATTTAAGAATACCAAATTTTATTTCATTGTTATCAGTGTACAACTATAAATTAAATGTCTTTATTCCTATTTCTTGAAGTTGTAACCTTTCTTAAAGGGACGTTTGTGAGATTTAACGCTTTGATTCTTTGGTAATAAAATCTAACAATTCTTGTACGGTCTTTCCCTCCATACTATTTTTCTTTTTAAGAGGTGGAGTATAATTAGACACATATCTATGCTCGATATACCCTCTTTCTTTCCCTTTACATTTTAAATGAAAAATAATTGCAGTAGTACTACCTTCACCAATTCTTTTGAATAAAGCCGCTTCTACGAAATCTAGTGCTCTCTCTTTCAACTCGTGTATTATTCTCTTATACTCATTATCTGATTTTGTCCAGCGCATGTGTGTAGTTCTGCTTATTCCTACATATCTACATGCTATTGAAACATTACATAGTGTTTTCTCCATAGCTTGAACCATTGCACTTTTTTTGGATTTAGTCATGTGGCTTCCTGTAAAATTTCCTTTTTTATAGTGTTCCATTTTGTATGATTTTGGTTTAACATAAAATCTCTTTTTTTAGTGAAAAGTGTCGGATTCTGTCAAATTTTGGTTTAAACCAAAATAGCTCGATTAATTAAGTCTACATCTTCATTTTTCATATCGCAAGGATGATCCCAATACCTATATCGGTTAAAGTAAAATACTCGATAAGCAACTCCTTCAAATATTTCAATTTCTCCGAAATAGCGGATGTGAGAAGCTATTTTTAAAAATAACTCATCGTTTCCGAAATCTTTTCTCAAAGTATAGCTATGTGGATTGTTAGGCATTGTTTTAGCAACTATCCATTTACTTTCTTCTAGTTTGTTCCCAGCAATTTCATCTGACAAATTATAATGCCCTCTTGTTTTATACTCATCGTGCTTCCAGAGTTGTTTTTGGAGCTTCATATTAATTTTTTCATCGTTTGCCACACAAATATTATTAGAGTTCAAAAAGGCTCTTAGTATATGTCTGTAACAAAAATCCTGTCCAATTCCATGACCACACAACGCAATTTTTGTTTTGTTGTGGAGATTGGATAATTTTTCAATAGTAGAAGTAATCCTGACAAGTCCAATTCTCTCTAAGTTATTTTGGTATAATAGAAAGCAAGAGATGTAGTCTCCCGTTTTCTCGTTGTGATAGTTTCTAAAAGTATTTAAGCCTCTTATCCTTTCAACTTTCTCTTTATTACTGTAATTCCCATATACTTTCCCTACAATACTTATAGGAATGTAATTGTTCTCTAATAGCTTTTCTATTTCATTAAAACTACCAGTAATTATCTCTAAATTATCTATCATAATTGCCTTTTGATGTAGAATCCAATCCAATTCATTGTTTTTGCTATGTAGTCAAGACTACCTTTTACTTTTTTTCCTAATAATCATAGCGCTTCCTTTTGGTCAAAACATACGTTTTCAATAAGTCTGCTTCAACAATTCTTATAAACTTCCCTTTTCTTAGTCTACCTGCAATCATAGGGTTATTTGCAATAACTCCACTCCAATGCTCCATACCAAGTTTCTCGCCATTACCATCCAGTAGGTAAGGGGTGTTGCTCAATTTGAATACAGTTCGCGATTCTAAAGCCCAACGTTTGATATTGTTGGCAGTAGACATAGTAATCCCTAGCTTCTTTGCTATGTAACTAATAGGTAAAGAGTGAAAAGTTTTTGAATAGTTGAACCCATTCATACTGGAATCAGTCAATCTTGACCCCGATCGGTTCTTTCTATTAATAATCCTTATTATCTTTAAGCAATCAGTTATCAGAGCAGCAGATAAGAATTGACGAAAATTGGAAAAGTCATCATTTTCATATAGTGCACATGCTCTTGATTCTAATTCAAGTTTGTAGCATAATTGTTTGTAGCTAATTATTCTGTAAGATTTTCTTTTTGAGTTTACTGTAATCCATCCATTTTTTATTAACCATTGTATTGCATCCTTTGTCCATCTCTCTGACATTCCAATGTCAGTAGCCCATGCAGAAATGCTATGAGAAGAATATTTTATATGCCCACTAGAAATTAACTTGAAATAAGTATATAATTTTAAATGGTTTGCTTTCCTATTCTTTAAAGCATATTGGCATAAAGCAATTGGTATGGTTGTGTAAAAAGACTTCATACTCTACTAGAATTTTGATTGTTTATTAATAGAGTAGGGTAGAGCCCTGCTTCTTCTAAGACAGGTTTTAATTCGTATAATTTCTTAAAGTCTAAGTATAGTTCCCGCTACAAAGAAACCTCTTGAGAAATCAAGAGGTTTTTATTTTTTATATACAGTTGTAGTTTACTTCAGAATTGTGAGTAAAAAATAAATAGCTATTTTTTGGGAGCCCAAAAAAAAGTTTTCTTTGGGCTGTTTTTTCTACTTAAGAAAAGTATCGTAATTTTCTACAGCTTGTATAATTAATTTTACTGCTTTAATATAGAATTCTTGATTGATGTTTTCGAAAGTGTCAGTGTCTTTGTGGTAGTCTTTATGGTCTTCTACACCAAAATAAATAAACGGAATTTTCTCTTTGTGAAATGATCTGTGATCAGAGGAGTTTGTCCAATTGTCTTGAGACTGGTTTTTTGGATCATCATGCCCAGAAATTAAATGGATGGAAGATTTTGTAGTTGTTAAAGGTTCTCTAAGATTTGGATAATGAAACAACCCACAAGCATACAATTCGTTTTTGTCATTTCGAGAAATCATATCCATATTGATGTTTAAGACAATGTTCTCTTTACCAAGTGGAAAGTTTTTTACCAAATATGCAGAGCCTAACATTCCAGACTCTTCAGCATCTACAGTTGCAAACACTAAGGTGTGGTTTGGTGTTTTGTCCTTAAAATAATCTGCTATTGCAATTACAGCAGCAGCACCAGATGCATCATCATCTGCTCCATTATATATTTTCCCTTTTCTAATGCCTAAATGATCATGATGCCCAGTAATTACAATTACTTTATTCGATTTTCCTTTAAGCATTCCAATAACATTTCCTCCTACTATTGTTGTGTCTGGTACGTTGACGTCATTTTTGTCTTTTCCTTTAATTGGAAACATGCGTTGTCTTCTTTTTCCTTTGTAAGTGTGGTTAAAGTTTTGAATATATCCAGAATCTAAAACTGTTTCTAACTGTAGCCTTTTAAATTCACTTGCAATTAATGCTTGTGCTTTTATGTTACCTGGTTTTGTAAAGCCTCTGCCTTCTAGGGAATCACTGGCTAAGATTTGTATATTTCTTAAAATTCTACCTTCATCAATTTGAATCGTTGATTCTTTTTTATTTGAGTTTAATTGGTTGGATTTTTCTGATTGATTAGAATTGCAACTTGTCATGATTAATACTGCTAATAATAGTTTAAAGGCTTTCATTTATTAAGATTTGGAATTAAAATTGCCTAAAGATATAGAATAATCATTTTGAAAGGCAATAATTTTTAATAGTTGATGTTTAAAAAGGGGTCTTTTAGTTTAATAATCAATAAGATTTTTTGTTCATCTCACGATATTCTATATATTTGAAAACTATAAAAAGCATATTAAAAACACTAGATTTTGTATAAAAAATTACTCGTTGTATTATTTTCTTTTGGATTCTTTTCTGCTTTTAGTCAAGAAACTTTTCCGATATATTCAGATTACTTATCAGATAATGTGTTTTTAATTCATCCATCAGCTGCAGGGATAGGTGATTGTGGTAAAATTAGATTCACAGGGAGAAAACAATGGCAAGGAATTGCAAATGCTCCTGAGTTACAAACAGTAAGTTTTCACAATAAGTTTGGAGACAATATGGCATTAGGTTTTGTGATTTTTAATGATAAAAATGGTTTTCATTCTCAAAAAGGGGTTCAAGCAACCTATGCATATCATTTAGAGATGGGCAATGGAAGTGTTTTTGAACAGTTATCTTTTGGGTTGTCTGCAACTATGGTTCAAAACCAAACAGATCAAAGAACATTTTTTGGGGATAGAACGGTACAGCAATTAATTGAAAGTACTAGTTATTTTAATGCAGATTTTAGTGTGGCGTATCATAGAGGAGGTCTTTCTTCTTACTTTACTGTAAAAAACTTATTATTATCTGCTAAAAACAATTTAAACAATAGTCTTGAGCCTTTAGACCTAAGGAACTATATTTTTAGTGCGGGGTATTTCTTTAATTATAGAGATAAAGTTCAATTTGAGCCTTCATTTATGTTGCAATTAAGAGAAGGGACAGGAGAAACGATAGCAGACTTTAATATAAAAGCATATAAAAAATTCAACAATGCAACTTTATGGGGAGCGCTATCTTATAGAAGAAGCTTTGATAAAGGAGTGATAGAGAATTTAGAATATGTTACTCCAATAGTTGGGGTTAACTATAAGCAAATGATGCTTTCTTATACGTATACAAAACAGATAGGAGATATTGTTTTTTCTGATGCTACCTACCATCAAGTTACTTTAGGAATTAATGTGTTCTGTAAAAGGCCTAGAGCAGCAGCTTGTCCTAATATTAATTCTTCTTTTTAGATTAAAAGTCTAAAAAATCAATTTGCATTTTTTTGTTTGTATTTAGAATGTCTTCTAAAACTCTTTTGTTTGTATTTATGTAAAATTGAGTATTCCTTTTTTCTGAATTAATATTCAATAAGTCATTTTTTTCTAATACCTTTTTTGTTTGCCTTGCAACTGCTTGTCCTGAGTCAATAATCGTTATTTTATCGCCAAGTATCTTTTGTATTTGAGGAATCAAGTAGGGATAATGTGTACATCCAAGGACTAAATAATCAATGTTGAATTTTGAGAAAACGGATAGGTGTTTTTCTAATAAATTGGTCATTTCAAGAGAGTGTAATTGATTGCACTCAATCAGTTCTACCAAACCTTCACCTACTTGCTCAATGATGTTAATTTCATCGTTTAGCTTGTTTGAAGTTGTCGCAAACAATAAACTATTTAAAGTGCCTCTCGTTGCTAAAATACCAATGTTGTTTGTTGTTGTATTTAGTGAAGCAGGTTTAATTGCTGGTTCAATGCCAATAAATGGAACCTTGTATTTTTCTCTTAAGTGTGAAATTGCATTTGTAGTTGCTGTATTACATGCAACAACAATAATTTTACAGTTTTTATTTAATAAATACTCCGTATTCTTTATTGATAAATGGATGATCTCTTCTTTACTTTTTTCTCCATAGGGAGCATATTTACTGTCAGCTAAATATATTGTGTCTTCATTTGGTAGAAGTTGATGTATTTCTTTCCAGATTGATGTGCCGCCAACTCCAGAGTCAAAAATGCCTATTGGGCTTTTAAAAGTAGATTTCATATAGTAACAAAAATAAAAAACCTACTTTAAAAAGTAGGTTTTTTTATGATAATATGTAAAAGTTGTAATTAGAACCCTAATTTAGCTTTAACTGCATTGAAAATGTCAATACCTTTATCGAAAACTATTAATCCACCTCCTGGAGCTGAGTTGAACACATATGTTAATCCTTTATCTGCGGCAACATCTTTAATAGCCTTTTGAGCTTTTATGATTAAAGGGTTCGATAATTCAGCTTCCTTTTTCTGTAATTCTTGTGTAGCAAATTGTTTTGCTTGTTGAATTCTTGCAGCAGACTGCTGAACTTCAGCTTGTCTTTTAGCGTTTGTGTCTTGCGTTTGAGCTTTAGCTTCTGCTTCGTACCTTTTAAGTTTGTCTTGTAACTTTTTTTCTAAAGCAACAATCTCGTCTCTGTAAGTTTTGCTCATTTTTTCAAGTTCAGCCTTCATTTTTATGGTTCCTGGCATTTCTTGAAAAAGCTTAGCAGTATCTACATGTCCTATTTTTTGTGCATTCGCAACTCCAACAACACCTAACATAAATACAGCAATTAATAGTAACTTCTTAAATTGTTTCATCTCTCCTTGTTTTAATTTAATTTATTTTTTATTGTTAACTTTTCTTTGTTTTATTCTTTTTCTCTAGTAATAATTTTCTTTTTGCGTCTCTCTCCTTTAATTTAGCCGCTCTTTTAGCCTGAATCGCTTTCTTTTGTTCTTCTCGTTTTTTTAGCTTTGCTTGTTTAATAGCTTCAAGCTTTTTGATTGCTTCTGTTTTCTTAGCTGAAATGTTCTTCTTAGAAGTTTTAATTCTTCTGTCTTTAACAATGCTTGATAAAACGAGTTCGCTAATATCGTGTTTTTTATTCGAATATAGCATCACTAATTCACTAGATTTATCAAAAACAAAGTCATATCTTTTTCTTTTTGCAATTCCTTGTACAGAATTGTAAACTAAATCTTGAACTGGCTTTATTAATTGTTTCCTTAATAAAAACATATCCCCATTTGGTCCAAAATATAATGACTCTAATCGAGCTAATTCTTCTTGTTTAATTATTATATCTTCTTCTCTCTCTTCAATTAAATCTTTAGTTAGAATTGCTTTTTCGTTTGCTAAATCTGTTTTGAGGACCTCTATGTGTCTTTCAAGTTTCTTTAATTTAGCTTTCCAAGTTTCAACCTTTGCATTTAAATTGTTTTGAGCTGTAACATATTCAGGTACATTTTCTAAAATGTATTCCATATCTATGTATGCTATACTCTGACTTTTTTGGGCAATACTAATTTGTATTGAAAAGAAAAGAACGATTACTGTTGTTAAATTTCTCATTAGTTATTATTTTGAAATAATCATGCCAAAAATTGCTCCATATAAAATTTTCACATTTATTTTAGAATTGTCTTCCTATTATAAAGTGAGTTTGCCATCCAGATTTTGGCGCATTAGGTGTATTGTTATACAAAGGTAAAGAATCAAAACCATGTGCAAAATCAATACCTAATAAACCAAAAGCAGGCATAAATATACGGACTCCAAGTCCAGCAGATCTTTTTAATTCAAACGGATTAAAGCTGCTAAAATTGTCGTACGAATTACCAGCCTCTAGAAAACCTAATGTATAAATTGATGCTGAAGGTTTATCTGTAATTGAGTATCTTAATTCTAATTGGAATTTATTATAAATTGTACCTCCAATTGAAGAAGATAGTCTGTTGTTTTCGTACCCTCTCAAACCTATGGTTTCTCTACCGTCTAATTGGTATGCTGCAAGTCCGTCTCCTCCAACAAAAAATCTTTCAAAAGGTGTTGCACCTACCTTATTGTTATAGTGTCCTAAGAAGCCTCCTTCTGCATTCATCATTAAAACAAGCTTGTTTGTAAATGCTGTATACCATTTACCTTTAAAGCTAATTTTATAGTACTCCATCCACTTATATTTATCAGCTAAGTAGTCGCTTTTTTGAGCAGCATTAAGGTTTGCTGGTTCAGTATAATCTTTATTGTTTACTAATGAGTATGGAAATGTAAATTTCGCTCCAATAGTAAATTCAGAACCATATGTAGGAAAAATTAATGAAGGTCCAGTAGAGTTTCTAGACAAGCTAATGTTGTATGCTAAATTGTTTAAGTTTCCATTACTTAGAATATCTGTACCAACTCTAAATCCATAATTATTCAAATTAAAACTTTGATAACTGATGGTTTGTGATAATTGAAAATAATCATCTGGCCATTGTAAACGTCTACCTAAACCAATAGTTGCTCCAATAATTTTTAAACTTTGATCTTTATCAATGATTCCTGTAGTGTAATCATATTGATATTGATTAGAATTATATACAGAAAAAGAAAATGATTGTGGCTTTTTACCTCCTAACCACGGTTCTGTAAAAGAAAAGCTATAAGTACTATATGTTCTACTTGCTTGTAGTCTTAAAGATAGTTTTTGTCCGTCACCAGTTGGTAAAGGTTTGTAAGCTTCTTTCTTAAATAAATTTTTGATAGCAAAATTATTAAAAGATAAGCCTAATGTACCAATGAAGGCTCCACCACCATAACCACCTTGTAGTTCAATTTGACTTCCACCTTTTTCTACAACTGTAAAGTCAATATCCGCAGTTTTATTTTGGTAATCAGGTTTTACATCTGGAGTTACATTCGTGTCAAAGAAGCCTAATTGTCCAATTTCTCTAATAGATCTAATAATTGCTGATCTACTAAATAAATCTCCTGGCTTAACTCTTAACTCTCTATAAATAACATGGTCATTGGTTTTTTCGTTACCGATAACAGTTACTTTCTTAATCCTTGCTTGCTCGTCTTCTCTAATTCTAATTTCTACAGTAATCGAGTCATCGACAACTTTTGTCTCTACAGCATTAACTCCTGCAAATAAATAACCACTGTTATGGTATAGTGTTTGAATATCTCTAGAGTCGGGAGTATTATCACCAGTTACTCTTTCTTTAAGAACTGCACCATTATAGATGTCTCCTTTTCCAATTTTCAAAATACTTTGTAAGAACGCGTCACTATAGTTTTTATTACCAACAAATAAAATATCACTAAAGTAGTATTGTTTCCCTTCTTCAATATCAATTTCTAAACTGATAGTGTTGTCATCGTTGTGAATTAATTTGTCGCTTAAAATTCTAGCATCTCTATATCCTTTTCTGCTATATTGATCTAAAATACTTTCTAAATCTTCTTTGTAGTTGTCATCAATATATTTAGAAGACTTCCAGAATCTACCAAAAAATTTTCGTTTGGTGTTTTCCATAGATTTCCTAAGCTTTTTACTTGAAAAAGCTTTGTTTCCTTTAAAAATAATTTCTTTAATTTTAATACGTGTTCCTTTATCAATATGAACAGATATGTTTACAACATTAACGTCTGATGTGTCTTTTACAGTGTTTATAGAAACTTTAGTTTTTAGAAAACCTTTGTCTGTATATTTCTTTTTAAAATAGTTGTTAGAGGTTACAATTAAGTTATCTGTAACCATTGTTCCTTTCTTTAGCTCTGTTTCTTTTGTAAGCTCTTTAGCTTTAGATTTTTTTATACCTGTTATAGTAAGCTGATTAAGCTGAGGCAACTCCTTTACATCAAATTGTAAGTAGGCCGTATTTCCATCTAACTTAGCTAAATATACATCTACGTTACTAAATTGCTTACTTTCGTATAGCTTTTTAATAGCACTTGTTAGCTTATCTCCAGGTAATTTTATGGTTTGCCCGTTTCTTAATCCTGTAAATATTTTTACAGTTTCTTCACTATATTTTTTAAGTCCAGTAACAGTAATTCCTCCTAAAATATATTCTTTTCCTTGTTCATAAGATGCTTGAGAAGGCTTCTTATTGATAGGTTTCTTTACTGTAGGAATAGTGTCCTTAATATTGGTGATTTCAGTTTTCTTAATTGCTTTTTCTTGTGCATTAACATGTACAGTTAAAAAACTTAATAAAAATAGTACTACAAAAGTGTATTTACTCATTTGTTGTTTTAATTTGTTCGCTCGTTTTACCAAAGCGTCGTTCTCTATTTTGATATTCTATTATAGCGTCAAAAAAATCACTCTTTCTAAAGTCTGGCCAAAGTACATCAGTAAAATATAATTCGGCATATGCCATTTGCCATAGTAAAAAATTACTAATGCGTTGTTCGCCACTTGTGCGAATCATTAAATCGACATCGGGCAAATTAAACGTATATAAATGACTATTAATAACATTTTCGTCAATTTCTTCTATTGTAAGTTGGTTATTAACAACTTT
>MAAC01000738.1_pt1 | contig 13729 bp, 1 predicted proteins | sample 1115981 | NCBI WGS metagenome assembly MAAC01 (sample SAMN04961126, study PRJNA320927) | seawater metagenome | isolation source: sample BD02T64 sea water enriched with oil for 64 days | place: USA:Gulf of Mexico | collected 2013-07-27 | reverse complement strand
CCTTTAAATTCTAAATTACCATCAGGTAAATAACGTACTAAATCCCCTGTTCGATAGAGCCGCTCTCCTGTTTTTTTACTGAAGGGGTTAGGGATAAATGCTTGAGACGTTAACCCAGCTTGGCAATGATAACCTTGGCCAACACACTCTCCACCTAAAAATAACTCGCCAAGTAATCCAATAGGACACATTTCTAAATATTCGTCTAATATATACGCTTGTACATTATTTATAGGTCGCCCAATTGTAATTTTCTTACTAGTACTTTTAATTTCTTTAATTGTTGACCAAATAGTAGTCTCTGTTGGCCCATACATATTCCATAAACTACAGACTTTTGGATGTAGCTCATTTATCAAGCTTTTCGAAATAGCTTCTCCACCCACTAATGCTTTTAACTGTTTATTACCTTTCCAATTTTCATCCAACAACATTTTCCAAGTATTGGGTGTTGCCTGCATTATAGTTATTTTTAACTTATCAATTGTATCAATAATACCTTTCGTATCATAAATAAGATTTTGTTCAGCAATAACACTACATCCACCCACAGTTATAGGTACAAACAACTCTAAAAATGCAATATCAAACGACATTGATGTAACAGCCAATAAGCGATCATTTTTTGTGATACCAGGCTCACTTTGGATACTAGTGATGAAGTTAACTACATTTTTATGGGTCAAACACACCCCTTTTGGTCGACCTGTACTACCTGATGTGTAGATGACATAGGACAAGCTCAATAAACCAATATCTATTTTAGGATCGGTGCTTGAATAAGCTAGTCTTCCCCAATCTTCATCCAAACAAAGACAGTTTATTATTCTTATTCTCTTTTCATTTAGCTTTTGCGTTAGCTTCAATGATGCCTTAATCGATGATTGTGTTAAAATCAACTCAACACCACTATCCTCAATAATATAAGTCAAACGAGCTTCTGGATATTCAGGATCTAGTGGTACATACGCTCCACCCGCTTTTAGCACCGCTAAAATAGCAATGATCATATCAAGGGAGCGCTCAACACAAATTCCCACTCTAACTTCCGCGCCGACTCCCTGCTTAATTAAGTAATGTGCCAACTGATTCGCTTTGCTATTCAGCGTTTCATAAGTTAATTGTTCAGATGCAAAAACCACTGCAATTGCATGTGGCGATTTATGAACCTGAGCCTCAAACAGCTGATGAATACAAATATCCTGTGCATAATCAACATCGGTTTCATTCCAGTCGACCAGTTGTTGATGACGCTCGGCCTCACTGATGAAAGCAACCTCTGACACGGGTACCATAGGCGCATCTAATAATGCCACCAACAGACGCTCATAATGCCCTAACATCCGCTTAATAGTCCCTCGATCAAACAGATCACTGTTGAATTCCATGATTCCGACTAATTTTTCAGAGGTTTCCTGCAAGCTGAAGCTTAAGTCAAACCGAGAGATATGATGTGATTCTTGTGCCTCATTGTCACTTTCTTCAAACACCAGCTGACTACATTCAACATCCCCTAGGTGTTGAATCTCCATGTCCATGTTTTGCATTGAGAAAGAGACCTGAAATAAGGGTGAATGACTAACACTACGCTCAGGTCGTAGTTCATCCACCAACATTTCAAACGGAATGTCTTGATGTGCATAAGCCTGCAACGAGACACCCCGCATCTGTTTCACTAAGTCGATAAATCCCGGATCGGCTCGCAAATCGCTACGCATTACTAAGGTGTTGACAAAAGATCCGATCAAGCCTTCGATTTCCTTTCGCACCCGATTGGCAATCGGTGAACCGATAGCAATATCATCCTGCCCAGAATAACGACTCAATAATACCGAAAATGCAGACAATAACGTCATGTACAAAGTCACGCCTTGCCCTTGACTAAATTCCTGTAAACGAGAAGATAATGTTGCCGGTAACGCTAATGTTTCGACACTGCCGTTAAACGTCTGTTGTGGAGGACGAGGGTGATCCGTCGGTAATGCCAATAAGGATGGTAAATCAGAAAGCTGCTTTCGCCAGTAATCAATCTGACGTGTCAATACATCGCCACTTAACCACTGGCGCTGCCACAGAGAAAAATCAACATACTGGATTTGCAATGGTGCCAACGGCGATGGCTCTGAGTTACAAAAGGCTTGATATAATACCGACAACTCATTAAAAAATACCCCTATTGACCACCCATCTGATACGCTGTGATGCATGCTTACTAACAGGACATGACTTTCATCGCTTTGATCATACAACAACCGAAATCGACATAAGCTATCTTTAGCCAAATCAAACAAGTACGTCTGCTCGGCTTGGCAAATCGATCTTAAAGCCGTTTCAGTAGATACAGTTTCAACCGTTAATGTTAATGTTGGGCTATCAATAACTTGACGAGCTCCCCCTCCGACACTTTCAAATCGTGTACGTAGAGCTTCATGGCGACACAAGATTTCAAGCAGGCTTTGGCTCAGCACCTCAACATTTAGATCGCCACGTAAGCGTAGTGCTAAAGGAATATTATAAACGGCATTAGGGCCCATATACTCATTTAGAAACCACAGGCGTTGTTGGGCAAAAGATAAATCATAATTTGATAAATTTTTATTACGAAGAGGAATAGAGTCTAGTTTTTTTTTATTTAATTTGTTTTTTTTCTCTATTAAAGCTTTTTTAAGTCTATCTCTTGCATTTAACACATCTTGTTCCTTAAAAATCACATACGGGGACAACTCAGGTATATCCTGAATTTGAAAATTTTATTATTAGTAATAATTGATATCTACTAAAAAACATTGTTGATTTTACTAATTGATAGATAAAATTTGTCTTTTATCAAATCATTCAATTTACATTAAAATTGTTGTCGTTAAATTTTAAGTTGTTTTTTAATAACTCAAATTTAACGACAACAATGTAAGTTAGCCCACTCGCTCTATTTCTTTTAATAATGATTCAATTTCTTGTTCAGACATTGAATCAATTAGATCTACATCCAATGCATTAAACTTCATTTGACTATTGATATGCAGTGCCATATTTTTAAGTTCTGGGTTATTAAAGAGTTCACTTAGCGCAACCTCCACTTCAAATATTTCACGTATTTGATACACTAACTGAGTCGCTAATAGTGAGTGACCGCCAAGTTCAAAAAAATTGTCATTACGTCCAACAAGTTCCAGCACCAAAATTTTAGACCATAAGCTGGCTAATTTTTCTTCTACAATACCTTCGCAAACACTATATTCATTTTGCACATAAGCATTCGAATTGGGTAAAGGTAAGTCGGCTCTATTAAGTTTTCCATTACGTGTATAAGGCAAACTTTCACACTCAACAAATGCGCTTGGGATCATATAATCTGGCAATAGCAGCCTTAAATAAGCTTGTAGCAAATTAGGGTAATTACCTTTTTCTTTTGAGGTACCATTTTCACTTGCAACTAAAACGACATAAGCCACTATTCGTTTATCACCCTCTACATCTTCCCTGACGATTACAACACACGAATGCACAAGTTCATGACGCGACAACTTAGTTTCAATTTCATTTAACTCTATTCTGAACCCTCGAACTTTAACTTGATTATCAAGTCGTTCAATAAACACCATCTCGGAGTTTGGTAAACATTGCACAATATCGCCTGTTCTATATAAACGAGCACCTGCAACTTGACTATATGGATTGGGTAAGAATTTTTCAGCGGTTAAAGAAGGCTTGTTTAAATAGCAACGAGCTAGTCCATTACCACTAATACAGAGTTCACCTGGTACACCTGCAGGTAGCATATCTAATGCCTGTGATAAAATATAAATCTGATGACCATCCATAGCACGACCTATAGGTGGTAAATAACACTCATCACTACCACTTCGTATATCAAAAGATGTTGCCACATGAGTTTCGGTTGGTCCATAGTGATTTAAGAGCTTAACTTCACTAGAAGAAATATTTTCAAGTAACTCTTTGGATAACCTTAATTGTTCTCCGGCAACAATAATTTCTTTGATGCTTTTATTAATTTTTTTATTCTGGAAAAGAAAATAAAACATAGCAGGGGATAAAAATAATCTCCCAACATTTTGATCATTTATAAGTTCCGTAACCAAGTCAGCATTTAACCGAATACTATTTGGAAGTAAAATTAACTTGCTATGAGTGATCCAAGCGGTGGTGATCTCTTGAATTGCTACATCAAATGAAATTGAAGCCATTTGCAACATATTGGTCGAAAAATTTAACACCCCTTTACTTTTCTGAGAATATACAAGATTCACAACTGTCTGATGAGTTTGCATCACACCTTTAGGCTCACCTGTCGTTCCGGAGGTATAAATGATATAAGCTAAATTATTTGCCCCAAATGTCGAACAATAGTTGATCGGATTTGTATTTGGATACCTCTTAAAAGTATTTTTAGTTTCATTGTCATCTAAACACAAAATATTATTTTGAACGAAAGATGTTCTTTTAGCTAAAGGTATATTTTTAAGTAAAGACGATTGAGTGACTACAATTATCGCCTCACTATCCTCTAATATATAATCGATACGCGCTTGTGGATCAGTTGGATCTATAGGGACATAACAGGCTCCTGATTTTAAAATACCTAAAATCCCTATCACCATTTCTATTGAGGGCTCCATACATATTGCCACTCGTGCTTCAAGACCTACTTCTTGCTCATTCAAATAATGGGCTAATTGATTTGATCTACAATTTAATTCACCATAACTAAGCGCTTGCTCTTTATAAACGAGTGCAATAGATTCAAGTGAGTTTTCTACCTGCATTTCAAAAAGTTCATGAATACATAAATGTTGTGGAGAATAAAAATCAGTTTGCCATTCCCTGTGTAGAGGCTGTTCAATATTTTGATGTTTTAATAATCTATTCTTATTTATTTCAGTCGTTGTATTAGACACGATCTGTTCAATAATATTATCAATATAACATTTTATTCTTTCTCGAAATTCACCTCCAAATGATGATGGAGGAACACTAATATTGATTGAATGTCTTTGTGTTTTTTCACTTTTTTGAACATAGAAAGTAAATAGATAATTAACTTCATTTAACCCACCTGAACTTTCGATATGATGTTCGTTGTCTGAAGCTTCATACAACCTAAAATTCATATAATTAAACAAGGAGGCTGAGAAATCTAAACCAGTTTCAGATTGTATACTAGAAAGTGGATAATGCCTCAATGCATGGAGTTCTCTCAATTCATTTTCTGTCTCTTTGATTAGATCAGACCAATTCATGCCTTCCAAATGCAATCTTATCGGCAAAGAGTTCAAAAAGAGCCCTATCATCTTATCACTACCAGATATTTCTGGACGTCCGTGAGTAACGACTGAGCCAATGACATCGTTTGTTCCATCTAATAATGACATCAACATTAAATATATTGAACACCACAAGCTTTTTTCTTGAACCCCCAATGAATTAGCCAATAAGCTAAGAGTGCGACTTAATTCTTCAGACACGTCATAATTGAAACTAATGTTATTTTCTTTTTTGTTATCTGACCACCATGGTAACGTCAACTCAGATAGCTTATTAGTCCATCTTTCTTGTATCTGTTGAGATGAAATAGCCAATTGCTCCTCCTTTACAAAATTGCTGTAAGATGGCAGAGCTTTGGCCGGGGCGACATAACCATAGTTTTGATACTGACTGAAAGTGGACAGTAATTCTGTCACTAAAATTGAGTCACTCCAACCATCTAATAATGCATGATGAACAACTAATCCTAAAGAAATACGATTGTCAGACAAAAGATGGATAGTAAAGCGCCACAAAGAAGAGGAAACGTTAATACCTACTTCCTTTTCTTCTTGCATCCAATTGGAAATCGCATCATTTTCAGAGCTTTTATCCAGACCACGAATATCAATTACTTTAAACTCTGCTTTGATATTTTTAAACACAAGTTGCAAAGGTCTTTCACCTTCAAGCAAGAATAATGTCCTAAATGCAGCATGCTTATGAACTATATACTGCAATGCCTTATCGAAAACAATTTCATCCCATTCGAGCTTAACAATATACTGCATTACATTGTGATAAACGCCTAAATGCCCTTGTAGCATTGAATGATAAAGCATACCTTGTTGTAACTTTGAGAGAGGGTATATGTCTTCTATGTCATTAAAATCAAACTGTTTAGACAAGTACTCTTTTTCTTCATCTACAAGTAAGGCAAAAGGTACTATATCTTCAAATATAAGTTGCCCTTCTTTTTCAAAACTAGTTACTTTGACCAACTCGGTTATCGTTGGATTGGCAAATAAATCATCTATAGAAAATAATAAGCCTTGCTTTTTCGATTCGGCTCCTAAAGAAACAGCGAGCAAAGAATCGCCCCCCATTTCAAAATAATTATCTTCAAGCCCAATCAATTCGATACCTAAATTATCTTGCCAAAGTTTAGCTAGTATTTTTTCAGCGTCAGATTGTGGGGCAATATGCTCAACTCTAGCATAGGCTTCATTATCAGGTTTAGGTAAAGCCTCCCGATCTACTTTTCCATTAACCGTTAAAGGGAATAACTCCAAAATTATAATGGCTCCTGGGATCATGTATTCAGGCAGAGTTGCTTGCATGATGGAAAGTAATGAAAGTTGAACTTTTTTGGGGTTTTCTACTGTCTTTAAATCCGTTGCTATATATGCAACAAGGCGTTTATCTCCATCATCATCCTCTCTAACAATAACAGTGGCAGTATTAACAGCAGAATGCCTCATCAACACGCGTTCAATTTCACTCAATTCTATTCGAAACCCTCGCACCTTCACCTGATTATCTATTCGACTCACAAATTCCAATTCACCACTAGACAAATAACGAACCAAATCTCCAGTGCGATACAAACGGTCGCCAGACAACTGGCTATATGGATTAGGTACAAAACGTTCTGCAGTTAAACTTGATCTATTAAAATAGCCTCTCGAAAGCTGCACTCCACCTATAAATAATTCTCCAATCACTCCAACAGGTACCATTCCACCCATTTTATCCAATACGTAGCAATGCTGATTAGCAAGCGGACGTCCTATTTTGGGACTACCACTTTCGTATAACCCTGCGGTAGTACAAACAGTTGTTTCTGTTGGTCCATACGCACAATATAAATATCTCCCCTGTGACCAAAGGGTTGCCAATTCATTAGACATAGATTCACCACCGATGATCATTGTTTTTGCTAAGCTAATTTCACCTGGGTTGAGGTGAGTTAAGATAACTGGTGGTAATGTAACGTGGGTTAATTGATTCCTGTTAATAATATCCGTTAGCCTTTCAGGGTTTTTACACTCATTACTAGCTAACAAACAAAGTGTTGCACCACTAGTAAGAGACATAGATATTTCAGATGCTGCCACATCAAAACTAAGAGAAAAAAATTGCAGTAGGCGACTACTTTGATTAATCCCAAATAAATCAATCTGGGCATTAGTCAAGTTTGACCAGCCAAGATGACCAATCCCCACGCCTTTTGGTGTCCCTGTGCTACCTGATGTATAAATAATATACGCTAAATTATGAATAGAAAGTCCTATATCGGTAGGACAAATATTAGTTTTGGAATACTGACCAAAAATTGATTCTTGTAACCTGCTATCTAAAGGAATAATTTTTTTCGAACTTAAAAATGAAAAACTTGTAAATAAATGAGATTCACTCAATATTATTTGACAATTACTGTCTTGCATCATGTGTTCTAATCGTGTTTCAGGATATTCAGGATCCAATGGCACATAGCAGCAACCTGCTTTTAAGATACCAAGAAGGCCAATTATCATCTCAAATGAGCGTTCAACACAAATGCCAATCCGATCTTCCAAACATACGTCTTGATTAATTAAATAATGAGCCAGTTGATTTGACCGTTCATTTAATTCTCTAAAACTTAACTGCTGCTCTTCAAAAACAACCGCTATAGCATTTGGTGTTTTATTTACTTGCTGTTCAAATAATTCATGAATGCAATGTCCGTTAGGATAACTTTTTTTAGTATCATTCCATTCGTTCAGTTGCTGATTCTTTTCTGATTCACTTAAAAAGTTATACTGATAAAGTAATTTATCCGGCTCAAATGATATTTCCTGAAGTAACGTAATGAAATGTTTTGAGAATTGTTCTATTGTTTCTGCTTTAAATAAATCTTTACTGTACTCAAATCTTCCATTTAATTCACCACCTACACTTTCTATTTCCAATCGAAGATCAAATTGTGATTCTAATATTTGACAATCCAAAAATGAAAATTGAGAATTCATTAATGCTTCATTTTCGATAGGCGTATTATGAAAAGTAAATATAACTTGAACTAAAGGAGAGTAACTTGACCCTTTTTTCAACTTTAATTTATCAATTAATATTGAAAAAGGAATTTCCAAATTATCTTGAGCCATTCTTTTATATTGTGAAGTTTGCGCTAGCAAATCCCGAAAAGATAATGATTGACTAAATTGAGTTCGGTTTACTAGGGTGTTAACAAAATAACCAATTGCATCACGAAAATGTCCTGTATCTCTGTTGGCTACCGGCACACCCACGACAATGTCATTTTGACCTGAGTATCGATGTAACAGTAAATTAAAAACAGATAATAGAATAGTATGTAATGTACATTCACTTTCTTTTTGTAATAACAGTAAATCATCTCTCAGCATCTTAGGAATACTAAAAGAATGAACTTCACTTGCGTAACTTCGTATTTGGGGTCTTGGATAGTCAACAGGTAATTTTATCAAAGGAGGAACTCCTTTTAATGTTTTTTCCCAAAAACTGAGTTGTTTATCAAATTTTCCACTTTTTACTTGCTGCCTTTGCCACATTGCGAAATCTTCATATTGATATTTTAAAGGTTTTATCAACAATTTTTCTCCACTTACCATACTCTTGTACATAAGTGACAACTCATGGAATAGGATACGAATAGACCAACCATCACAAACTAAATGATGAAGCGTCATTAAAAATACATATCGTTTATCATTGAGTTTCAAAAGCTTTGTTCTAATAGGATAATCAGATGTAATTTCGAAAGGTGTACTCGACTCTTCATCAACAAACTTTTTAACGTGAATAGAACGTTTGTCACTACTATAAAACGAAAGATCAACCAAAGGTATTTCAACGTTAGGTAGATCACCAATGACGTACTTTCCTATACCATCAACCTCAATAAATTGACTTCTGAGTACTTTATGCCGAGACATAATAACCTCTAAACTTTTTGATAGAGCCGCCACGTCAACACTATCGCGAAGTAATATTACTAACGGAACGTTATTTGCCAACAAACCCTTTTCCATTCTGTGCGTAACCCACATTGATTCTTGATTATAGGAAAGCGTTTTATGTGTAATGTTATGCTCTATTCCTGTATCAATAATAAATTCAGGTAAACTAGGCTTGTCATATACAATTACTTGTGAGTCGATTACGCTAGTCCTTTGTGTAAGTAATTTCGTTCTTTCTTGATGATACTGATTAAAATATTCACATAATTTTTGAATTGTCAGATGATCAAATAGCAATGTTTTTGGCAGGCTTCCAAAATCTTTTTCTAATCTAACAGCCAATTCCACAAGCGCAAATGAATCGATGCCTATTGCTTCATACCGTAACGAACTTACTATTTCTTTTTCCGGAATTTTAGTCACATCAGCAAATACTTCAATTAAATATGAACTAAACGATAAAGAAAAATCAGTATCTACATTTTGAATTTCCTCTGGTGTCATTGGTAAAGCTATAGCCTCGCCATCTTCAGTAGTCGGGAAAGAAGGTAAATCTTCATATTTTACTTTTGTGTATATCAGCTCAGGATCAAACTCCAAGTCAGCAATATATAGTGAGTTGAATTCGTAGATTATTTCACCTTGAACAGTGTAAATAGAATTGTTATTCATACTACTCAAAAAATTATAAATTGGTTCGTTTTTGGAAGATTTAACAAATGGTATTTTAACTATTGATATGCCTTCTTTTGAAACAACATCTCCTAGCTTTGCTACTAATGCATGTTCAACACCTTTTCCTAAAACCCTACAACTTAGTAAAAATGCATCAACCTTGACATACTTGTCATGTCTTTCATAAATTAAAGCACCTGTTAAACCATAACTTCCAAATCGATCTGTTACTCGTACAACAAAGCCACTATAATTGGGTTTGGATAGTATTTGTTCTAAATCCAATTGAGTTCTACTATTTTTATGGATATTAAATTGATTTGTTCTTGCCGTTAATTGCGCAACTCTCTTTATATTACTCTTATTAATATCTTCAAATTCAATTTTTAATTCAAGATTCTCTATATAACTTTTTAGTGAAATAAAAGTTGTACGGTGTTGATTCCTTACTTTATTTTCCTGATACATCTGACCACGCCTCACGTCTTCAGAAGTTACATTTTTATCTGTAAAAAAAACTATTCGATCTAGAAAAGACGGTATATCTTCTTCACTAGCAGGAAGATTCAACGTAAGTACCTCTGGACACCGTTTTCTAACTTCAGCACATTCCATAGGATTATCATCGAGAAAGATAAACGAATCTAACGACAAGTTTAGCTCAGATGCGATACTAATTAAATTCGATGATTTAGGTTGCCAATTAACCCTAAATGCTGATATATCTTCCCAATTCAACACCATACTGTCATTTTTTATAAAGACATTTTTAACATCATCAACATGATTTTTACTCACTAAACAAAGTAACACACCGCGTTTAGATTGCTCTAATATAAACTCTTGTAAATACTTAAATGCAGGGGATATATCCATATCTAAAGGCATCTCTTCCCCACAAATACCTTTCCATAGTGTACCATCAGCATCTATTGCTATTACTTTAAATAAAGATTGCTTTAACATTGCAATATTCTTAGTAAGCATCATTGAAATGAAGTCATAATAAGATGGTTGATACGGAATATTTCCTAACAAGTTTCTTGACTCATCATAGTATTCTTTATCGGGTATATCACTAAAATCTGAAAGCACCATAAAATCAATATTTTTTTCTTTACTAAACTGGTTTGTTAGATCGTTGAGTAAGGTTAAAGATACAGTATTTGGGTAATCTTTCATCATCTGAGGAGAAGGGGGACACACACAAACAATTGCATGATTATTGTGATCTATAACAAAGTTTTTTAAACCAAATACAAGTTCATCAAAACTATTTAATAACTCCGTATCAAATTGACGTTGATTGTCAATACCTCTTTCCTTAGTCGCATATATATTGTAAAGACCAGAATTTTCCAATGCTTCTTCTTGTGAAAATGATAGGTTAAATCCGTTTTCCGTAAGTAATTTTTGAATCTTAGGTAATTGTTCATTCTTTTGATCATGAACCTCAACGACTATTTGTTTGACTTTCTTCCAGTCATTTTCTGTTAACCCGTTAAGAATTTCCCATTCACATTTCTCAGCGTCAACCTTTAATAAATCTATTTTTTCTATATTATATTCTTGAATAACACTTGATATAGAACGTAGTGAGCATTTAAATGTTTCTTTCTTTAATCGATCTTTCATAAAAAGATCAACGAATTCTTCTATGTCTTCAGCATTTGAAAGACCTTTTTTCTCTTTAAGCGAATTTCTAATCGCCGCTCTGATCGAAATTTCATCTTGAGCTGTATCAGTATGAAAACCCGACCATACAGAAGAATTAGGATAATATGTAAATGTTTTCTGACAATCACTATCCGAAATACCATAGTTACATGGAATGATTTGAGAGTGACCATGAACTTGAGCATTAATGGTTAGTGCCTGATATGCCTTTGGTGATGGCTCAAAAGAATAAATTTTTGTCGTAGCTAACCGCTCTACAACAGACAAAGCAAACATTCCTATATTTGCTCCTACATCAAAAATAGTATCTCCTTCCTGTATAAAAATACCATTTTTTTCATACACTTTGTCAAGAAATATTTCTTTATACAAATACTTAGTTTCGTAATCATTCAAATGTGCAATTACTTTCTTATTTGGAAGCTTAAAGTGCTTATATTTTTCAAAAAAAGCAGTCATTTCTATGCTAGTTAGTTCATTGCTATTTTTTTCTTTCTGATAAAGAAAATCTTCTAATCGAATTAAAAACAGATTGACACCAGTGCTTTCAATAGACAAAGAAGTATTGGGACTTAGCAATTCTTGCATTAATTGTTGATAAGGAGAGAACCTTACATCAGCCGATATATTAAAACTTTTTAAATCTAATTTAAATTTCTGTAATATGGGTTCACAAGTAAAACTTGATGCTATACATATATCTAACGATTGAGATTGTTCTTCTATAAAATCCTTAATACTCAATTTTGACACTTCAGCGATCAATTCCCCCTCTTCCGTATAAAGGTATAAATCATAAACTGCAAAATCATTCTTTTTGGAAACTTCGAGGCAAGTAGCTTTAACATAAAACTCATTAGGCATAGCGTTATAGATAGACAACTTTTCGATAGTAAATGGTACTTTAGTATTCCCAGAATCATTTGTTGAAAAGTAATGCATCAACGCGCATTGAATAGCGGAATCATAACCCCATAAATCAAAGTTACTCTTAAGTACTCTAGAGCCTAAGGATATTTTAGCTAAAGACTCATTTTCACATATTTTCATGGATGATATTGTTTTGAAGTCTTTTTTATAGCCAATGCTTCTCTGTTCAAATAACTTATAAATAGAGCCCTCATCCAGCTCTTTATCAAATAGGCTAGTAGGTTGTAATAATAGTGCTTTACTCAATCTAGTAGGTTTGAGCGTGTTGTATGTTTTTTCAATCTTTCCTAAACAATAAATAATCTCATTTTCAGAATCACAACTTTTAATCTTAAACTGATAAAAATTGCCTTCTCCACTAACCTCTAATTGCACTGCATTTTCTTGATGTAAGGGGTTCAACAAACATATATCATAAAAAATATAATCATTACTTTCATCATCAATAAAACCTTGTCTTAGCTGACCATTAACCAAGTCAATATATCCAGTTGCAGGGTAAACGCCTACTGAAAAGACAATATGATGGTTAAATTTATCGTTATCATTTGATAAGTCTATATCGACTTTTATTATTTTATTCATATGAGTTATTAACTTACCTTAAATATTTTTCTGGCCAATTCCAATAGGACACTTTCAATTATAATTTTCTAGTTATTCATATTGTGTGAGGTTTATTTTATTGTAAAAAATAAATTTAAACCTCAACATCATTCATTAATGCCTTAATAATATTATTTTACTCGTATGCTCTAAAGACGAACACTTAGTGCGCTCTGAGTCTCGTAATACTAGAAATCTTTTACATTGGCAGCCAAATTAACTATGCCACTTCAGCTAGAGTGTATTTTCATAGTTTACCTTTATTATCATACCTTGTTGCTATTGCTCTAAAATGCTTTAATCATACAAAAGCATTGTCAACTAAATGCCTATACTTATACAAACACCAGTCGACATAAGTCCTTTAAGTGAGTTGTGTTTTCGAGGTATCACAAGCGTTGAGGTTCGACCCTGTATTTTTCTCTAATTGCCTCACTATCATAGCCTTCATCTACTACGATAAACTTACCTTGAGGGTAATTGCATGCTTCGGCCTGAACCGATCACCCGTTTCGGTATTATCCGATCATTGATTTCGGGATTAACCGATCACTCCTTTCGCTTTGAACCGATCGTTTTGGAACTATTTCCGAAAT
>MAAC01010728.1_pt1 | contig 13733 bp, 9 predicted proteins | sample 1115981 | NCBI WGS metagenome assembly MAAC01 (sample SAMN04961126, study PRJNA320927) | seawater metagenome | isolation source: sample BD02T64 sea water enriched with oil for 64 days | place: USA:Gulf of Mexico | collected 2013-07-27 | reverse complement strand
TATGATCCCAAAGTCAATTATGACCGTGTTCGCAACAAATGGTCGGGGACAGATGGTGGTCTAGAATAAGCACTGATTTGTAATCACTGGCAAAATTTGTGTATTGGACTAGTTTTTTTAATCATTCTTCGCTAAGTTCCAAAGACTGGACTTCCATTTTTGGTGGTAAAATAAACGATGAGTGACCCAAAAGCAGAACAAGAACCGACAATGGAAGAAATACTTGCTTCCATTCGGCGTATTATTTCAGAAGATGGCGATGAAGAAGAAGGCGGAGAAGCAACTGAAGAAGTTGCGGCTGAACCTGAAGCCGCGCCAGAAGCTGAAGCTGCGCAGGCGGCTGAGCCAGAACCAGAACCCGCTCCTGAACCAGAGCCAGAACCTGAAGACGATATTCTTGAATTAACAGAAGAAGTCGCCGAAGAAGAGGAAATGGTTCTAGAAGCTGAAATGGAAGTTCCGGCAGAACCAGAGCCTATTCCTGAGCCAGAACCCATTCCTGAGCCAGAGCCTGAAATGGAAGAAGAGATCTCATTTGATCCTGTTCCAGAACCTGAGCCGGTTTCAGAGCCTGTACCAGAACCCGCTCCACAGCCAGAACCTGAGTTGATGACAGCTGAGCAAAAGCAACTTGATAGCTTGCTCGACGATCCAACCGTGTCTGCCGCGACAAATTCTTTTGCTAACCTCGCAGGGGCAGTGTCTGCGTCTCGCGGAATGCCTATGGGAAATTCGGCGTCTACACTTGAAGATTTGGTCCGTGAACTTCTCCGTCCAATGCTCAAAGAATGGCTGGATGAACATCTTGCCAGTATTGTGCAACGGATTGTGGAACGCGAAGTGAGCAAGCTCGCTGATCGGGCAGACGACGAAGAATAATGTCTGTCAGATCGCGAGCCGATCTACACCGGGTTCTTTGAATAGGGCCATCAATAAATTATTTCGAAACTATATAAGAAGAGGGATTCAGCTATGCTGGACAAATCTTATCGACCCCAAGAGGTCGAAGGAAAGCTCTATTCCAGATGGATGGAGCAAGACGCATTTGCCTGTGGACGTAATGAAAGCGAAGACGCTTTTACAATTGTAATTCCGCCGCCGAACGTCACTGGAAAGTTACATATGGGCCATGCCCTTAATAACACCCTACAAGACATTCTTGTGCGGTTTGAACGCATGCGTGGTAAAGACGTTCTGTGGCAGCCGGGAACCGATCATGCGGGCATTGCGACACAGATGGTGGTTGAACGCCAACTGGCAGAGCAGGGAATTACCCGTCACGACCTTGGCCGAGAAGCTTTCATTGAGAAAATCTGGGAATGGAAAGAACAATCTGGCGGCGACATTATGGGTCAGCTGCACCGATTGGGCGCCTCCTGTGATTGGAAACGTGAACGCTTCACTATGGATGAAGGACTTTCCAAAGCTGTTCGTAAAGTGTTTGTACAGCTTTATAAAGAAGGCCTGATCTATCGCGATAAGCGCTTGGTCAACTGGGATCCAAAATTCCATACGGCGATTTCTGATCTCGAAGTTGAGCAAAAAGAAGTCAACAGCCATATGTGGCATTTCGATTACCCCATTGAGGGTGAAGAAGGTCGCTTTATTACGGTTGCGACAACACGTCCTGAAACCATGTTGGGCGATAGCGGTGTTGCTGTTCATCCAGATGATGAGCGTTATAAAGATTTAGTTGGGAAATTTGTGATCCTGCCTTTGGTTGGTCGCCGTATTCCAATTGTTGCCGACGAATATGCCGATCCTGAACAGGGATCAGGCGCGGTGAAGATCACACCGGCACATGACTTTAATGACTTTGAAGTTGGCAAACGCGCCAACCTTGAAGTGATCAATATCATGGACGATAACGCCTGTTTAAATGACACGGTTCCTGAAGAATATCGGGGAATGGATCGGTTTGACGCCCGTAAGAAGATCATCCAAGACATTGAAAAACTTGGTCTTCTTAATAAAATTGAAGATCATACACATACGGTTCCTTATGGCGACCGATCTGGCGTAGTGATTGAGCCGTATCTTACAGACCAGTGGTTTGCTGATGCCGCTACAATGGCGCAACCTGCCATTCGGGCTGTTGAGAACGGTAGTACAAAGTTCGTTCCAGCGAAGTGGAGCAACACCTATTACGATTGGATGCGCAACATCCAACCTTGGTGTATTTCGCGTCAACTATGGTGGGGGCATCGGATCCCGGCATGGTTTGGACCAGACGGATTTATTATTGTTGAAGAAACAGAAGAAGAAGCCAAAGCCGCAGCTTTTGCCCATTACGGAAAAGAAGTAGAACTCTTCCGTGATGAAGACGTTTTGGATACATGGTTCTCGTCTGCACTTTGGCCATTCTCAACCCTTGGCTGGCCTGACAAAACACCTGAACTTGAAAAATACTATCAAACTGACGTGTTGATCACCGGCTTTGATATCATCTTCTTCTGGGTTGCCCGGATGATGATGATGGGACTTCATTTCTTAGAAGAAGAACCACCATTCCACACTGTCTATATTCATGCGCTTGTGCGGGATGAGCATGGTGCCAAAATGTCAAAATCTAAAGGCAATGTGGTTGATCCACTTGACCTTGTTGATGAATATGGTGCAGATGCTCTTCGGTTCTTCTTGTCTGCAAGTGCAGCGCAAGGACGTGATGTTCGGTTGTCCGAACAACGGGTTGAGGGATATCGGAACTTCACAACAAAACTTTGGAATGCCGCTCGTTTTTGTGAAATGAACGAATGCGCTGTTACTGATGGGTTCGATCCGTTTGCGACTGTGCAGCCGGTTAATCGCTGGATTGTTGGTGAAGTTGCCAAATGTGAAGCTGCCGTTCGTGAAGCATTGGAAGGTAAGCGCGATGGCTATCGCTTTAACGATGCCTCAAACGCCATCTATTCATTCACATGGAATGTATTCTGTGACTGGTACCTTGAGCTTGCTAAAATTCCGTTCTTAGGTGAAGACGAAGCTGCAAAAGCGGAAACACGGGCAACTGCTGCTTGGGTTTTAGATCAAATCTTGAAGATCTTACATCCGTTCATGCCGTTTATCACCGAAGAGTTATGGGGTAACCTTGGCGTTGAACGGGCAACTGATCTGATCATTGCTGATTGGCCTATATACCCAGAAAATGCGGTTGACGCAGAAGCTGATTCTGAACTGGTTTGGCTGCAAGGATTAGTCACAGGTATTCGCGGTGTTCGAAGCGAAATGAACGTTCCAGCGGGCGCAAAAATCCCGTTGATCTTCAATGAAGGTTCCGACCTTTTAAAAGGACGTCTTGATCGCCAATGGAATGTCATCTCACGCCTGGCACGCCTTGAAAGTAAGGTGACGGACGCTGAATTACCAAAAGGCTCTTTGCAATTTGTACATGACGGCGCAACCATAGCCCTGCCACTGGCCGGTGCAATGGATCTGGGCGCTGAAAAAGCGCGACTGCAAAAAGAAATTGGTAAAATGGGCGGCTACATGACGGGCCTAAACAAGAAACTTGGTAACGAGCGGTTTGTCGCAAGTGCCCCAGAAGAAGTGGTTGCTGGGGAACGCGAGAAACTTGCTGAAGCTGAAGTGAAACTGGCTAAACTCCAAGAAGCCGCAGACCGTTTGTCTGAGCTTTAGGGTTTTCGTTAAATAGAATGAGAAAAAGGCGGCCAATTGGTCGCCTTTTTTATGATTTCAATAGTGTCCCATAAGGCAAATCATACTATTTCGGTTTTATTGCGGTTTTGGGCAATTGATGTTGTGACCTTTGCCACAGTACGTCCGTAAAGTCTGTAGATTGATTGTGTTCAAACAACAATTACCCTAAAGTACCTATCCCTCTTTTATCCGTTTTGGACATTTTTATGCAAGATACACAAGACTCGAAAATGCCGCGGATGTTTCTTGTTGCTGTGATATTGATCAGCATGTGCGGACCGCTTGGGATGAATATTATCCTGCCGTCTTTGTCGTCCTATCAGGAAGTCTTTAAAACTGATTACGCTAACGCACAGCTAACGCTCACATTTTACCTAAGTGCTATTGCCCTTGCGCAACTTATTTACGGGCCTATTTCAGATAAAGTTGGACGGAAGCCAATTGTGCTATTTGGCCTTATCGTTTTTGCTGTGGGCAGCCTTATCTGTTTGTTTTCGACTTCTATAGAAATGATGATCTTTGGTCGCATGGTTCAAGCCTTTGGTGGCTGTTCAGGTATGGTAATGGGGCGCGCAATGGTTCGCGATCTTTACAAGGATGATGAAGCTGCATCTGTCATCGCCTACATGACTATGGCTATTGTTTTGGCGCCGACGTTGGCGCCAGCTTTGGGCGGTATTCTTGAGGATCAATTCGGGTGGCAGGCAAGTTTTGTCTTCGTACTGGGGTTCGCCTGTTTGGTCCTTGCTGTTGTGCTCAGCGGAATTAGGGAAACTCTTCCCGGTAACAAACGGCATAACAGCCGTTTTGCCAGCCTATTTATGTCCTATGGTCATTTGCTTAAAAATCCAAAGTTTATGGCCTATACGTTTCAGGTTAGTTTTTGTACGGCTGCGTATTTTGCATTTCTTGGTGGATCATCATTCGTCCTCCTCGATTTAATGGGCGGGTCGGCAAGTCAGCTGGGAATTTTGTTTGTTGTTGTCTCACTTTTTTACATTTTAGGGAATTTTGGGACGGCACGGCTCGCCAAGAAACTGGGTGTGCCGTGGATGATCCGCCTTGGCACAATAATCATTGTCATTGGTGCCCTTCTACTATGCATTTGGGAACTGACCATTGGGTTGGGGCCTTATAGTTTCTTTGGCTTAATGTCCATTGTGGCGTTTGGAAATGGGTTTTGTGTCTCATCTGGTCTGGCATCAGCTATCGGTGCAGATCCGGAACGGGTCGGGGCTGCATCTGGCTTGGCCGGATCGTTGCAAATTGGTCTTGGTGCCGTTAGCACCTATATCGCGGGCTCGTTACTTGCGGCCTACGAGACAACACCGATGCCCCTTTTGTTAGTGATACTGGGTTGCTGTGTTTTGGGTTTGTTGTCGTTCCTACTTGGTGAGCGATATAGCCGCCGCCTGACATATTAGGAATGGGTTGGTTTTGTTCTTTACCTACAGGTTTTTTTGCCGATACTAACCTCAATAAAAAATAATAGGGGAGACGGACATGTATATCTCGCAATTACTAAAACGAGCAGCACAGACAAAACGGGATGCAATTGCGACCATATGTAATGACCGTGTTCATACGTATGGGCAGTTTCAAAATCGCGTTCAAAAATTTGCCGGCGCTCTTCGGAAACTAGACATTACGGGCGGGGAACGGGTTGCCATTCTCGCCCATAATTCTGACAGATACCTTGAATTTTATTATGCGGTTCCCTGGGCCGGCGGTGTTTTCGTTCCAGTGAATACCCGTCTTGCAGTTCCAGAATTTGCCTATTGGTTAAACGACTCTGGCTCTGAAATTCTTCTTGTTGATGATGCCTTTACGGGCATCATACCAGAGCTTCGTAAGCACGTTAGCAGCCTGCGTCATGTGATCTACATTGGGGATGGTGAGACGCCTGAAGGTATGCTGAACTATGAAGATCAGCTGTCTTCCGCTGACCCTGTTGACGACGCAGAACGCGGCGGTGATGACATCGCAGGGCTATTCTACACCGGCGGTACCACAGGGGTGTCCAAGGGCGTGATGCTCAGTCATAAGAATTTCATTGTGAACACTTTAAATTCAATGCCTGTATTCGGATTTGTGGAAACAAGCCGTTGGCTGCATGTGGCGCCAATGTTCCATATTGCTGACGGATGCGCTGTTTTTGGGGCGACCATGGGACTGAGTACCCATGTGTTTACTCCGGGTTTTGCCCCTGCCGCTACCATGAAGGTCATTGAGGATCATAAAGTTACGTTGACGTTGTTGGTACCCACCATGGTCAACATGATGGTCAATGATCCAACAATTGGAGATTACGACCTCTCAAGCCTTGTGAACATTGTCTATGGGGCATCTCCTATGCCAGAGTCAGTGATTGTTAAGGCGTTGGTGGCCTTGCCAGGATGTGGTTTTACACATGCTTATGGGCAAACTGAATGTGCGCCATTGATCACTTATACTGGGCCTGAGTACCATGTGCTTGAAGGTCCAAACGCAGGACGTTTTAAATCTGCGGGCAGGGCAGCCTATGCCGTAGATGTGCGAATTTGCGATGAAGATGACAATGAAGTTGAACGGGGTGTTGTTGGTGAGGTTTGTGCCCGCGGCGACAACGTAATGTTGGGATACTGGAATAAACCTGAGCAAACAGCCGAAGCCATGCGCGGTGGTTGGATGCACACGGGAGATGGCGGGTATATGGACGAGCAGGGCTTCGTCTATATTGTCGATCGCGTAAAAGACATGATTATTTCTGGCGGAGAGAACGTGTATTCTGCTGAGGTTGAAAATGCGCTGTATCAACATGAGGCCGTTGCTGAATGCGCGGTTATTGGTATCCCTAGCGAGAAGTGGGGAGAGCAGGTTCATGCCGTTATTCGCATTGCGGAAGGTAAGCTATTGGCCGAAAACGAAATTATCGAATTTTCCCGTACATTAATAGCTGGCTTTAAATGTCCAAGAAGTGCCGCATTCGTTACAGAGCCACTTCCGCTTTCTGGTGCAGGTAAAATTCTGAAAACAGAACTTAGAAAACCTTATTGGGACGGTGTAGGAAAATCTGTTGGCTAAAACGCCGGGAAATGAATACTAAAAAGGCGGGCAGAGAATTTATCTCTATCCGCCCTTTAGGGGAGATGTAAAACCATCAGGAAACCTGACGATCATCTATAGTGGGCATCAAACCTTAACAATTTGTTAACCAACTAAATTGCTTGTTTGGTTCCACTTTTGTCCCAAAATAGCCGGAACATAATAAAACCAGGAAAGAGTACCTTCATTTATTGGATGGCGCAGGAGCGGATTTCAACCCGACGGTGAGGGTAGATCAAGCTATCATTTTCTCCCATTCCAAACGGGAAAATCCGGTTTCTTTCTAGACCAAGCCTTTCAAACAAAGCCCTGATATTATTAGCCCGGGTTTCTGAAATTTTTTGGTTCTTTTCCCTGCTACCCGGTCTGTCTGCAAAGCCCGTGATTATCAAGCTGTCGGTGGTCAAATTACGGTAGCTGATGGACAAGTCGACGATCGATTTAAGGATTTCAGCATTTGTGACAGTTTGGACACCAGAGCTATATTCTACGATGTAGTCTGGAGATTTTCCCCAACATTCCTGAGGAATTTTTGCGAGTTTTTCCCGTTGACCTCTTTTCCCAGTGCGCGTGTGTCCAGTTGTGTTCGCGGAACTATCCGCATCACTAGCTGATAATCTGAAGAGGGATAGTTGCTCGGTATTTTCTTTTAGCTGGTCACTTAAGCTATCTAATCCTTCAAGCGAAGCCTTTAACTGTTGTTCAAGGCCGATAAATTGCTCCTCAAGTCGCAAGACAGTGCTTTCTTCAATTTGCCGACCAAAACCCTCTAAACTATCAACGGATAATTGTAATTGATTTTCCAAGCTAGTGAATTTTGTTTCCAGTCTCGTCAGATGCGGAAAATCCGTTTGTGGCTCGTGCGTGGCTTCTGGAAAAATAAGGACCCCTTTTGGAATAACAATCGGGGATCCACTGCTGCCGTTATAGAAAATATCAAACCGAGATGTGGTTCTTAAATGAAGAAGTTTCGCAGGGCCTTCCTTGGTTTCTACCGTGACGGGGAAAAAATCAAAAAAGTCATTTATAAGATCAATGTGAAACGGTGCTTCTACGTTAGCGGTCACGTCTTTAGTGTCAGTAATGTCAGTTTTCTCAGCTTCATACAGGGCATCCAAGCGGCAAGGGGTGCCAATTGTATAGGCGGATGAGAGGGGCGCCATGGCAGAGCTCTCGACGCTTTCCGCTGCGGCGAGAAGGTTACATGCGCGCGCGTATTCAGCCTTATGCACAGCATAGTAAAGGAGGCTGAAGGAGAATAAGAATAGGAAGATTGAGAATATTGTAAATCGGTGGTTACCCATGGAATTGAAGTACAAATAATATTCAAACACCGATCGCGCTGTTGTAATTGGACGACCGGGGCGACTGCTCCCTGTTGTATTTTGAATTTTGTATCGTGCTTTGGCAAAATTATCCTGTGTTACAACAATCTTGTTTTTCCGGTAGCCTTCGCGAGACGGAACGATGAAAAGCGCCCGCCTGAGAACATTGAGTAAAAAAATGCCAATGCTTAAAGCGATTATCTTCAATCTGTTGAAGAACCCCAATTTTTGACGATATGTGTTTCGAGTGATTTGAACCATAAGGACAAAGGTAAAGATCACTCCAATTAGAGTGGCATAAATTAACCAAAGACCAAACAACAGAGCGAGGATAGCGGATCCAAATCTGACCATATTCAGAAATAGATCGTCTAGGCCAGCATATTGAATGTAACTAATATCAAAAACATTGAGTGAAAGTGTTTCGAATAAAAGGCCAAAAAAGAAAAAGTATCCGAGCAATATGGCGCCAATCGTCGGGATCATTAAAGCAAGATTATGGGTATGATTAACCCGCATATGGATGTCACAAAACAGTTCACCGTCCAATGAACGGTTTCGGCAGCGATTGCCTATTCGCGTTTTTCCTTGGCACTGCATAATCGTAGTTCCTCAATAATATCTATAAATAATAGTATTAATAAGTAATAATACAACTTATGCGTTCAATGATTATTTTTAAATCATCTCGGGAAAAATGATCACTCGCGCGCATTTTCTTGCCCTCCACGGGGGAAACAGGTAGTAAGATAGATACGTAGACCGTCGAGCAATAAGGATAACAGAATGCCTCAGTATAAATCAAAAACGTCAACCCATGGCCGTAATATGGCTGGTGCCCGCGCGTTATGGCGTGCGACTGGGATGCAGGACGGGGATTTTGAAAAACCGATTATTGCTATTTCAAATTCGTTTACACAGTTCGTGCCCGGTCATGTTCATTTGAAAGACCTAGGTCAACTTGTGGCCCGCGAAATTGAAAAATGCGGCGGAGTGGCAAAAGAATTTAATACCATCGCGGTCGATGACGGAATTGCCATGGGTCATGATGGTATGCTGTACAGCTTGCCATCACGTGAGATTATTGCCGACTCTGTTGAATATATGGTCAACGCCCATTGCGCCGATGCATTGGTTTGCATTTCGAACTGCGACAAGATTACACCCGGTATGTTGATGGCTGCTATGCGCCTGAATATTCCTGTTGTCTTCGTCTCTGGTGGTCCCATGGAAGCTGGTAAGGGGATGGCTGACGGCAAAGAAATTGGGCTGGATTTGATCGATGCCATGATGCAGGCCGGTGATCCAAACGTCTCCGATGAACAAGTCGCCGAAGTTGAACGATCTGCCTGTCCTACGTGCGGCTCTTGCTCTGGTATGTTCACTGCAAACTCCATGAACTGTTTGACTGAAGCATTAGGGCTTGCACTGCCAGGTAACGGAAGTTTGCTTGCTACCCATTCTGACCGGAAACAACTGTTCCTTGATGCTGCACGGACAATTGTTGATATTACGCGCCGCCATTACGAATTGGATGAAAAAGGATTGCTTCCACGAGAGATTGCCTCGTTTAAAGCGTTCGAAAATGCCATGACGCTTGATATTTCAATGGGCGGATCTACCAACACTGTTCTGCATCTGTTGGCTGCGGCGGAAGAGGGTGAAATTGATTTCAAAATGGAAGACATTGATCGGCTCAGCCGACAGGTTCCTCATTTGTGTAAAGTGGCACCAAGTTCGCAAGATTATCACATGGAAGATGTTCACCGGGCAGGTGGCATTATGGCGATCCTTGGCGAGTTAAACCGTGCAGGGCATATTCACAATGACTTGCCGACGGTTCATGCTCCTACAATGAATGAAGCACTTGAGATGTGGGATATTATGTCCACTCGCAGTAATACGGTGCAGGAATTCTACCGGGCTGGCCCGGGCGGTGTACGGACAACCCAAGCATTTAGCCAATCAAAACGCTATCCTGATTTGGATATGGATCGGGAAAATGGCTGTATTCGCACAAAAGAAAACGCGTTTAGTCAAGACGGCGGCCTCGCTGTTCTATATGGCAATATCGCCCATGAGGGCTGTATTGTTAAAACGGCCGGTGTCGATGCTAGTATTTTGAAATTTACAGGTCGTGCACGGATTTTTGAAAGTCAGGACAGCGCTGTCGAAGCCATTCTGGGTGATGAAATCATCAAAGGTGATGTTGTTGTCATTCAATACGAAGGTCCAAAAGGTGGTCCTGGAATGCAAGAAATGCTTTATCCAACGACTTACCTTAAGTCCAAAGGAATGGGCAAAGATTGTGCACTTCTAACGGATGGCCGTTTCTCTGGCGGAACTTCAGGACTTTCAATTGGTCATGTGTCTCCAGAAGCGGCTGAGGGCGGAAATATTGCTCTGGTACAGGAAGGCGATACCATTGAAATCGATATTCCGAACAGAACTATTAATCTTGCTATCAGCGATGCGGATATGGATGCGCGCCGAGATGCAATGAATGCTAAAGGTGACGCAGCTTGGGCGCCAACAGAAATTAGAACACGTGTTGTCTCTAAGGCGTTGGAAGCCTATGCCGCCTTGACAACCAGTGCCGCTCGCGGTGCTATTCGCGATGTTACTCAGCTTAAGAAATAACCATAAGTAATTGTTATTAAAGTTAAACCCGCCTTCATGGCGGGTTTTTTTATGCCCGAATTAACATTGCATTATTAGAGAAGCCCAAGTTCCTTTTGTGTCACCTTGGTGAGTTTCTTAGAAATAATATCATGTGCATTGTTAATATAGGCGCGGATATCTTCATCGGGCATAGCTGCGTGAGTTTCCAGTTGCACCCATTTTGCGCGGGCAAGGTAGGGTGCCGGAATAATGTCATCTTGTTCAATTAGGATTGAAAAAGAAAGCTCGCTACATTTGAAAGAGTATTTCTCTTCAATGCCTTTCCCCCATCGTGAACAGATGGCAAATATTTTTCCGCCTACCTTCCATACGCTGGCATTACCCCATTGGATCACATGGGTTGTCGCCGTAAGAGAGCCGCAATAGTCATTAAATTCTTGAATGTTCAATGTCTTACACCTTGCATCGCATTGTAATGCTTGTTGGAAGATCATATCCGCTATGCGCGGTCGTTCCAACTTGCTTAAAACCTAGTTTTTCAAAAAATACATGATTTTCAGTCAGTTCTATACGTGTTTGAATTTCAAGTTCGGTAATCGCGGATCGTTTGGCAAATTTCTTGCACGCTGAAATGAGGAACCCGCCAATGCCGCGCGCCTGGAAGTCCGGTAGAATAGATACTTTTCCCACATATAAAACCTGTTCTTGTATGCATGCGAAAGCACATCCAACAAGTTCTCCCTGAGACATTACATAGAAGAGGGTTTCAGAATTTGCTTTTTCTCTCAAGCTTTTCTCGGTGAGTTGGTGCATAGAAGAGGGGGGATCAATCCGTGTCTCCATATCCTTAAAAGAAGTCTGGATAAGCGAGAGGAGAGAGGCCCAATCGGAGAATTGGCCATCATTTTCAATGATTTTTATTTTATCAATTTTTTGATTTTGCATGCCTCAAACTTATGGGCATTAGATCTATCTGGCAACTAAAGTGACTGTGCTCATTCTTTAAATATTCCATTGCAGAGGCCTCTTCGCTGAACGGTATATATTCTACAAAACATATAATGCGAGAAACAGTTTCGCCATCTTCGGAGATGGGGCAAGTGACCGTTTCGATTTCCATAAACTCTTTATGGATGCCAACATAGGGGATAGAGTGGAAACTAGGTTGCTTAGTCACAACAACTTCTTCCATGACTTGCCAAATCTTGCTTTCTGGTCCACGCCCTTGATAATCACGCCAGTTGATGCCCATTGTATTTTCTTTACTACGAGATAGGATCATATCGCCCGTAATTTTTTCAATGAAATCAAGAGGGGTGTGATCTACATGGAGCACAACAATATTTGGTAAAAGGGATTTAATTTCAGCGGGATTTATGCAGGACCATGTCGGTAAAATATGGTTAATATTTTTACTTTTCCAGTAACTGTATCCTTCAAGGATGAGTTCTGAGCAGTTATCTATTTTCGCTTCATGTAACATACGAAATACACTATTCCAAATCCTAACGAAGTGTTAATTTTACATTAATATTAGGTGAAAGGAAAGAAAAATAAACTCGTCAATTCAGGCTGCTGCAAAAATAACTCTTTCTGCGGGGAGGATAATATGAGCTGTTGTGCCAACACCAAGTTTACTTTCAAGTTTGAACTTGCCGCCATGTGCCTCCGTTAATAAGCGGACCAAACTAAGTCCCAATCCGGTGCCCTGATGGTTTCTGTTGTAGGTGGATTGGATTTGGCCAAATTGTGTTTGCACATGGTCAATATGATCACTGGGAATGCCGATCCCAGTATCAATCACGCTGATTGATAAGCCGCGATCGGGTAGCGTTCTTACCTGCACATTGATTTCACCGTCTGGGTCTGTGAATTTGATAGAATTTGACAGCAGGTTTGAGAGGACTTGTTTAATTCGGGTTGGATCTGCATACAAATACGGTAGGTTTTTGGGAAAATCTGTTCGTAGAGTAATTGATTGCTGTTCAGCGGCAACGGAGACCATCTGTAGGCAAGACCCAACGATGGATTCTATTTCAAGCTCTTGTTCTAGAAGATTAATCTGATTTGCTTCAATTTTTGCAACATCTAGAATGTCATTTATAACTTGAAGTAAATGAGCCCCGGCAGAGTTAATGTCTTTCGCGTACTCAACCCGTTTCTGCTGATCGATTATAGTGTAATCTTCCATAGAAAGAAGTTCTGAAAAACCGATGATGGCATTTAAAGGGGTTCGTAGCTCATGGCTCATATTGGCAAGGAATTGTGACTTGGTGCTACTTGCTTTTTCAGCCAACTCTTTTGCTGAGCGAAGTTCTTGGGTTCGTTCCTGTACTTTTTCTTCCAAAATCTCATTGTTTTGCCGAAGAGTGATTTCTGCGCTTTTCTGATGGGAAACGTCGGCCACTGTTATTAACAGCCCGGCAGGCGTTGGTTGCCGTTTAACTTCCAGGTATTTCCCGTTTTTTTGTTTTCGAATACTGTTATACGGACTGAAACTCCTGAGGCTCTCCATGATGACTTCATATTCTTCATCAGAGAAGTTTTCCCCACTATTTGGGCTCTGGTTTATTCCTCTGAGAATAGTTTCAACAGTAGCCCCAGTGAACAGTAATTCTTCAGGGCAATTCAACAGTTCAAAATACCTGTCATTCCAAAGCGTTAGTTTCAGATCATTGTCAAGAAGCGTAATACCTGTATCGACATTTTGCATAACCGTTTCAAGGATCGACTCTTTTTGTGTTATTTCGACTTGGCGGTTTGCGAGTTCTTTTGTTCGGTTGCGAACACGTTCATCAAGTTTAGTATTAGCCTTTTCGAGGGCGGTTCTGGAGGCATGTAATTCGGAGACATCGGTATATGTCGTTATAAACCCACCATCTGGAAGCGGATTGCCATCAACCTTTATGACAGCACCGTCTGGGCGGGTTCGCTCGAACGAATGTGATTCAAATTTTGCGGCAAGTTCCAGACGTGCCAAAACTTGTTCTTCAACATCGCCTGGTCCGTATTCATCCCTTAGAGCATTATAGCGAAAGACGTCGG
>MAAC01000737.1_pt1 | contig 13748 bp, 11 predicted proteins | sample 1115981 | NCBI WGS metagenome assembly MAAC01 (sample SAMN04961126, study PRJNA320927) | seawater metagenome | isolation source: sample BD02T64 sea water enriched with oil for 64 days | place: USA:Gulf of Mexico | collected 2013-07-27 | reverse complement strand
CTCATCGGCTCTTTCTATATTTGAGAAAGTTGTGCTTTGTACCCTTTCATACGATGCATAAGTGTCAGTAGGTTCGACAATAGAAATTTGAATAGTATTACTTGAAGAAATTAACGCTGATGTAGCAGTTGACGCTGAAGGCTTAGCATTACTAAACGCACTAATATCTTTTACGTTATGCCCAGTGAGTATTGATGAGCTAGCAGTGAGAGAAATAGGGATTGTCATATTTACGTCAATGAATGAACCAATAATAAGTATTGTATCGGCAATAAGTTAATTTTCTTAAACAGGAATTTGAAATAAGAGAACAAAGACCAAAGCAGAATACTTATACTCATAAGAATTCCGATAGCTTTCCTTTTGATGATCTTCGCGTGTATTTAAAATTACGCAAAGATGATTCTCGTCGTCCATCAAAGCTTGATGATTTGATTTTTGAAGTACAAGTTAAGACATTCCTACAACATGCTTGGTCAATAGCAACACATGATCTTGTCTATAAGACTAATGACCTTAATTGGGGAAAAGAACGGATTGCTTATCAAATAAAGGCTATGTTGGAACATGCAGAAGTATCTATCCAACAAGCAGAAAGTATTTCAAGTAGTCAGTTGCTTGATAAACAAAATAAAGAAGTGAAGAAAACTAAACAAATTATTAGAGTTTTACATAAATTTTGGGAAAATGAAGCTTTACCTGAAGATATACGAAGATTAGCTCAAAATGTATCGAACTTACTCAACGTGTTTGAACTTAGGATAGGTACCCTCGAAACTATCCTAAAATCACAATTAGGGGATAAGGGTGAAAGAACTTTTCTGAATTTATCACCATATATGAATATTCTTCAATCCATATTGGCTTATGACGGAATAAGTGCAAACCTCTCCTTGAAGGAAGGTGTGACTAGATCAAAAGTGCTAATAGCGGAAGAACTTACCTTGCCTGCTGGTATGGATAAAGATACATGTAAAAACGCAATTTTTGTGTAAAATCCTCTTACTAATAAAATTAAAATCGGCCTATAATGATCTTCCCTCCACAAAAAAAACCGCAACACCCGTTAGAGTGCTGCGGCAGAGTTGGTCCCTTGAATTTGGAACCCAGCTAATGGTTTATAGGGGTCTCTGAGGCTTTGTGGGGTCTCGAGATCCGTACGAGGGCTTTCTTAAGGCCCGGTTCGCAGAGGGTGTTTGGCATGATTTAAGAAATGCTCCACCTTGGGGACTGGCTGGTACGCCCAAGGCAGAGATTTCTTAAATCAGACCTTTTAGTCCTCTGCTTTAGGTCGTTGCGCTTTTGGATCGTAAAGCGGTTTTAGGGACAGGCTGGTTTTGAAACGCTCGCAGGCGATCTCTACGCTGAAATCATCTTCGTTAACCCAGTCCAAGGTTACGCCCGGATCGTTATAAACGTAAGCCAAACCAATGGTCGCGCCGAGGGTGTGGCTGAACATGCCTGCGGTGACTTTGCCGACGATTTTGTCGCCTTTATAGACAGGCTCGTTGTGGTACATCATCGCGTTCGGGTCTTCGAGTTTTAGCGATACCATGCGTTTGGGCATTGGTTTGCCTTTTTTCTCCAGCAGCGCTTCGCGACCGATAAACCCGCCCGGTTTGTCCCAGGCAACGGCGAAGCCGAGGCCAGCTTCCAGCACTGTGTCTTCGTCGGTGATATCGTGGCCCCAGTGCCTGAAACCCTTCTCCAGACGGAGGGTGTTGACCGCGTGCATACCGCCGGGCTTGAGGTCAAATTCTGCGCCCGCTTCCATCAGGGTGTCATAGACGTGGACTGCAAATTCTGTGGGCACGTAAAGCTCCCACCCCAACTCACCGACATAGGTAATGCGGCCTGCGTTGATTTTGGCGTAACCAAGCTCAATCTCCTGACAGGTGCCAAAGGGGAAGGCGGCGTTGGATAGGTCGGTCGGGGTGACTTTGCTCAACACTTTACGGCTGTTTGGACCCATGAGGGCAAAGAGCGCGTAGCCAGAGGTCACATCGGTGGCGATGCAGTGACTGTCGTGGGGGATGTGTGAGTTCAGGAAGTGGAAGTCACGGGTCTGGGTGCCACCGGATGACAGCACCATGAACTTGTTTTCTTCCAGACGGGTCACGGTCAGATCGGCTTCGATCCCGCCGCGATCATTGAGCCACTGGGTATAGACCATCTTGCCGTTTGGTACGTCGATGTTGGCCCCGGAAATCCGGTTGAGCACGCCCAAGGCATCCTTGCCCTGCACCATGAATTTGCCGAACGAGCTCATATCAAACAGGGCGACGTTTTCGCGTGCGGCCTTACATTCCACGCCACACCAGTCGTGCCAGTTCTGACGACCATAAGAGTATTCGTATTTTGGCTCGACACCTTCAGGGGCAAAGAAGTTGGCGCGTTCCCATCCGGCCATTTCACCAAAACACGCATTGGCTTTTTCCAGACGGTCGTGAATGGGAGAGCGTTTGATGTTACGGCTGGTCACAGGTTGTTTGTGCGGCCAGTGCATTTCGTAGAGCAGGCCGAGGGCCTCTGTCGTGCGATCAAACAGGTACTTGTCGCCGCCCTGGAACGGTTGAACGCGGCGGATATCCACATCCCACATGTCTTGGGGGCAGTTACCCTGAACAATCCAGTCGGCAAGGATTTTGCCTGCGCCACCCGCAGACTGAATACCTGTGGAGTTAAAGCCCGCCGCGACAAAGAAGTTCTTCATCTCTGGCGCTTCGCCGAGATAAAAACGGTTGTCCGGGGTAAAGCTTTCCGGGCCGTTGAAGAAGGTGTGAATGCCTGCAGTTTCCAACAACGGAATACGGGTCATGGCGTTTTCAAGCGCCGGGGTGAACTGGTCCCAGTTTTCCGGCAGTTCGTCAAAGCAGAAGTTATCGGGAATACCTTCGTGGCCCCACGGCACGGCGTTGGGCTCAAAACAACCGATCAGCAGCTTTCCGGCGTCTTCCTTGTAATAGGTAAAACCATCGGGATCGCGCAAGGTCGGAAGCTTTGGCAGGCCGTCGATGGCTTCGGTGACGATGTAATAGTGTTCTGCCGCGTGAAGCGGAACGTTCACGCCGACCTTCTTGGCAATTTCCCGCGCCCACATGCCGCCGCAGTTGACCACGATCTCGGCCCGGATTTCGCCCTGATCGGTGACAACACCCGTGACCTTGCCGCCATCGGGTCCGGGCTCAGTGATGATGTCTTCGACCTTGATGCCTTCCATGATGGTCGCACCGCCCATGCGTGCGCCCTTGGCCAAAGCCTGCGTGGTATCAATCGGGTTGGTCTGACCATCACCCGGCAGGTACACACCGCCGATCAGGTTGGACACATCGGCAATCGGGTAGTGTTCCAGGATTTGCTCTGGCGTGATCACATCGACTTCAAGGCCAAAGCTGCGCGCCATGGACGCGCCGCGCTTGAGCTCTTCCAAACGACCCGCTGTTTGGGCGACCGATACAGACCCGGTGTGCACAAGCCCGGTTTCCTGTCCTGTTTCCTCGGCGAGGTTTTTGTAAAGCTCGGCGGTGTATTGCGCCATTTTGGTCAGGTTTTCCGTCGCGCGGAGCTGACCCACAAGACCAGCTGCATGCCAGGTGGTGCCACAGGTCAGTTGCTTGCGTTCGAGCAACACAACGTCTTTCCAACCCAACTTGGTCAGGTGATAGGCCACAGAGCACCCAATAACGCCGCCGCCAATGATGACAACCTGTGCCTGTTCCGGAAGTGTCTTTTTATTCGCCATCTTACTTAAATCCCTAGGGGTCGATTGACCCCGTTTGTATTAGAGGGGGTGGGTCGATTGACCCCGTTTGTTTCTAAGGTTTTCGTTCGTTACTTAACTCTGTGTTCTTCTTGGCGGGGGCTTCGTTCTTGGCTCAGACCCCAACTAAAACCCGTCAATTGACGGCTAATAATGAGGGGGGGAGAGTATCCAGAGGACTTCGGCTGTTTCCTTGCCGTTGTTATAGGTTCTGTGCGGGTCGCCGGGGTTGATGCGAAAGCTGTCACCGATGCCGAGCGCGTAGCTTTTGTCATCGATTTCAACCACGATAGCCCCCTTGATCACGTGGCCCGAGACCTCGACGGTTTCGCGGATGATCTTTTCTTCGCCAGTGGCAGCACCGGGCTCAAACGTGCCCATGATCAACTCTACATCCCCGCTGAGATCGGGTGACATCAGCTCTTCGGCCATGCCGGACCCGGTAAAGCTGAGGCGGCGGCGGTTATCTGCGCGCACGACATGGGATTTTTCCGTTGGGTCAGCGTCGTCTTCACCGTGGAAAAACCACGAGTTGGAGACCTCAAGCGCCGCGGAAATCTTGTTGAGGATCGGAATGGAAATCGCTGAAATACCACGTTCGATCTGGCTGACATAGCCCACAGACTTGCCGATCTTTTCGGCGAGGGTTGTTACCGACATACGCTTGGCCTTGCGTAAGTCCCTGATCTGCACCCCGACGGTCACAGACTCTTCTTCCAGCTCGCTTTTGTGCAGAGTTTCAACTTTAGGCGTTTGAACTTTTAACCTGGCCATATCTCACCAAACTCACTTGTTCTACTGTTCGGCACAATAAAGGCAGCATTAAATGAAAAAAGATAGTCAAAATTTCATTTAAATGAAAAAACGCAATAAAATTATATGGACGTTGTCCGGTTTTAGCTGAAGTGGAGTTACGATAAGGTACTGATTATATTTACTAAAATTAGCTGAAATGAAACCTTCATATAAAATGAAAAAAGCCCGAGAGAAAATCAAATCCCTCGGGCTTAAAGTCTACTTTTGGAGTCAATTAAGAGTAATCGTCCCGAACTCAGGACTTGAACCAGCGATAGCTAAAGCCTGCGCCCAGTGCACCAAGCAAAGGCGCAACCCAGAACAACCACAGTTGCTCGAGCGCCCAACCGCCAACAAAAAGCGCGGGGCCTGTGCTACGGGCCGGGTTCACAGACGTATTGGTGATCGGAATGGAAATCAGGTGGATCAAAACCAGCGCAAGACCGATTGCCAATGGAGCAAAACCAGCCGGGGCCTTATCATCCGTAACGCCCAGGATGATAAACAGGAAGAAGAAGGTCAGCAGAACTTCGATCAACAATCCGCTCATCATGGAATAGCCCATAGGCGAGTGCTCGCCATATCCGTTAGAGGCAAAGCCGCCGCTCAAGGAAAATTCTGGAATGCCGCTTGCGATGAGGTAGAGCAAACCTGAGGCTGCGATACCACCTGCAAGCTGCGCGATCCAATAGGGAGCAATCTGTCCGGCTTCGAACTTGCCACCGGCCCAAAGACCAAGAGTCACTGCGGGATTAAAGTGCCCACCTGAAATATGCCCGACCGCATAAGCCATGGTGACAACCGTCAAACCAAACGCCAGTGATACACCAACAAAACCAATACCGAGATCGGGAATACCTGCCGCTAAAACTGCAGATCCGCAACCGCCAAAAACCAACCAGAATGTGCCGAGGAACTCAGCACCGTATGCCTTCGTATTCATCTTAAAATCCTCCATAGCGTGGCTGGAACTTTTCATTACTCTGCGTCGCGCGTCACTTATGTAGCAGGGCTACACTTCGTTCCTTGCTTCTAGTGTACTAAAAAGTTGCAACCACTCCTCATTTAATCAATTTTCAAGGGAGCATAACAAAAGACTGAATGCGTTACTGCTGCGTAAAGTTACTTATTCGCTCTATCTGTGCCAGCCAGAATAATGCACAGGGGTGACAACATCCTGCACCATGCCTGTCAGAGTTGTGAGATCAAATACGGGCAGGCCAAACTCATTTTGAATGCGGTGGGCGTAGGGTGGCATGTCTGTACATTCCAGAACTAGTGCTCTTGTTTCTGGCGCGCGTTTTAGGAGTTGTCGGGCGGCTGACAGGATTTCCTCTTCAACCAAGCCGAGATCCATGTCGGTGCGTTCGTTGTTGAGGATCACACCCGAAAATTCTGGATACTCTTCCATGCCTTGGACTTTTACTGGAATATTTGCAGCACCGACCAATCTAAAATGTTCAGGGGTCAGGCTGGAGCTGCTGGCAGTAAGTACACCAACGGGTGCTTTACACCCCGTCATTTGCCAAGCGATAGGAATTTGGATCAGGCTTGAAGCAAACACCGGAACGTCCACTGCTGCAGCGAGATCTTCTTGATAAAGCGCTGCAAATCCACAGCTACTGGTAATCGCACGCGCACCTTCTTGAACGAGATCGCGTGCGGCCTCTATAAACAGATCCCGCAATTTATCAGTGGGATCATTGAGCAATTTCTGAACGGTCGCCCCCTTTATGGTGTGGTACAGCACCGGAAAAGATAGTCCGGCCGGGTTTTTGATATGGCCCGGTGGTTTGGGGAAATAACTCTCAAGACAAATGACCCCGATAGAAACACCATAAAAATTGCGATCACCTTTATGGGGTTGGTCAACAACACACTTATTCAATTAACCGCTCCTGAAACTAACTAAATCTATTCACCCGGAAGGGGGAGATATCATCATTGATGGGCTTGTTCATGATCAGATCCGCGATCAGACGACCTGTTTTTGGGGCCATCATCAGCCCGTAGTGGCTGTGCCCGAAGGCGGCATAAAGGCCGCTCATTCCGGGAACCTCACCAATGCAGGGCAAGCTATCTGGAAGGGAAGGCCTTACCCCCATCCAGGTGATGGGCAAAGTGTCAGGCAGACCCGGGATCATTTTGCGGGCCAGTGTTCCCATGCGCTGCGCTTTGGCTTCTGTGGCTGGCGCGTTCATATTGGCAAATTCGGCCTGCCCTGCAACGCGAAGCCCATGATCCATGGAGCTGGCAACACACTTGTGGTCGACATCCATGATGGAGTGAGTGAGTTTAACTCCGGGATTTTCAAACATCGCATGATAGCCCCGTTCTGCCTGCATCGGGATATCTACGCCGAGTGGACGCAGGAGATCTGCCGACCATGCCCCCGCTGACAAGACAAGGTTTTCAGCTTCGAATGTGCCTGTACGGGTCACGATCTGCCATAGATCCTCGTTGGGTTGTAGGGAACGGACTTCGGTTTGCTTTATGATACCGCCCATGGAGCGAAACTTGTCGGCGAGGATTTCGCCAATCTTTCCAGGTGATGTGGCGCGGGCTTGCCCTTTGATCAGAATTGCGGCTTTGAACTCTTTTGATAGGGCAGGTTCCAGTTCTTGAAGTGCCTTGGCCCCTATGCGCTCAAGCTGGGCACCTCTGTCTTGGCGAAGGCTGTATTCAAGGGCACTAAGCTGTGCACTCTCTTCATTTCTATAGGCGTGAACATAGTAGCAGTCCTGGATTAAGTTCTCATGCCCTGTCCCCGCCAGATGGGATCGATAAAGCTCTATATTTGAATGGTTGAGGGTTTCCATTGCTTCTATTGCTGCCTGTACACGATCCATTTTGGCATTGGATAAAAATTTCAGTGCCCATGGCAGGAGCTGGGGAAGGTGAGAAACCTTTACGGATACTGGCCCATTTGGATCGAGTACCCAGCGAGGGATGTTCTTCCAAACTCCGGGCATGGATTGTGGAATAATCGACCAGGGAGAAATAACACCGGCATTTCCTGATGATGCCCCTTGTCCGGGAAGATCTCGATCAATCAAGGTAACCTTCGCGCCAGCTTCGGCCAAAGACAAGGCTGAACATATACCGACAATGCCAGCACCAATAATTGTAACATTTTTCATGAGGTCGACTGCCTTTACTGGCCAGAGACACTGAGGGGTTGGGTGCTTTCTCGTCGTAACCATTGCTCTATAAGAACGGGTGCCGCGACAAAAATTGCCACGAGATCACTGCTTAATCCGGGAGCCACCATTAATAATCCCGCTAATGCCATTAGTAATCGCCAAAACCCGGATAGGGGGGCAAGGAAATAACCGGATACGGCTGTTGCGATGGCAAATATACCCAAGGCGCAGGTGATTGTTACCTGTAGGAAAGATCCAAGAGTAAAGTATTCAGACAACACAATCAGCATTGTCGGCGCATAGACGAAGACCATGGGAACCATGAGTTTACCCAAACCGAGTGTAAAGGCGCTGATCCCCGTTCGAAATGGATTGGCCCCGGCAATTCCAGCCGCAGCGTAGGCCGAGGCACAAACGGGTGGGGTGATTTCTGAAATGACCCCGTAATACAGCACGAACATATGGGTTGCCAGTGGGGGGACACCAAGTTGGGTCAAGGCAGGTTGTGCGACGGATACAAGCATGATGTAGAGCGCAGTAGTTGGTAATCCCGCACCCATCAAAATACAAGCGATAGCGATAAGGACGAGGGACAGGAACTGTTGAATTGACGCTTGTGTAAAGGCATCGACCGGGATCCAGCCAAGAACAGCATAGAGTGTTTCTGCCATTTCGGCTGCGCCACCAGTGACCATAAAGCCCAGTCTAAACCCAACGCCTGTTGTGTTGATGACACCAACAACAATCCCAACAGCTGCTGATGCTGCGCCAACGGCAAGGGCGTATTGAACACCTACATGCAGGCTATCAAACAACGATCTAAAGCTGTGACGTTCTCCCTTATGCATCATTCCGACAATAATGCAGGCAGCCAGAACCCCGGCCATGGTAGGGGAGAAACCTTCGCCACTATAGGGAGATGCTTTCCAAAAAACGAAGGCGAGTAACGCCAAAGGCATAAGTAAAGTTAAAGGCTTACGAAGACTTGAGAATCCAACCGTAATACAAAGGCTAAGACCAATAAACGCGGCCATATTGGGCGAATACCCAGAAAAGAGGACAACGAGAAGTGCGATAAGAGGGATGACTGTATGCCAGCCTTCTTTCCAGACTCTGATCAATATAGGTAATTCTTCTTTGGTGTAGGTTCGAAGCTTCAGTTTCTTGGCTGTGAAGTGAACAATCGACATCACGCCGATGTAGTGCATCAAGGCAGGGATGATGGCTGCAATCACAATCGTTGTGTAAGGCACTTCCAGGTATTCAGCCATCAAGAAGCTAGCTGCACCCATTATCGGCGGTGTGATTTGCCCACCTGCACTGGCTGCGGCTTCAACGCCGCCTGCAAAATGTCCCGGATACCCCATTTTTTTCATGTTGGGGATGGTAAGAGACCCGGTAGAGACTGTGTTTGCAATGGAAGATCCGGAGATGGTTCCAAAAAAAGCGGAGGACACAACAGATACTTTTGCAGGTCCACCTGTATAACGTCCGGCGGCAATCATGGCGTTATCGACAAAAAATTGCCCCAAACCCATACGTTGGGCAACAACACCAAACAAAACGAAATGAAAAACAACGGTTGAGACAACCCACAGTGTAACACCGAATATGCCCTCAAAAGGGAAGTACATGTTGTTAACAAATTGGCGCCAATCCACGCCGGGATGTTGCAGGATTTGCACAGGTATATAAGGCCCGAGAAGGGCGTAGAAGATAAAGACCAGAATAATAATGGGCAGGACTGCACCAATGGTACGGCGTGCAATCTCTAAAACGGCAAGGACAAGTACTGTCCCTAAAATGACATCTATGTCTGTCGGGTTTCCCTGTCGTAGCATTTGGCTTGGGATTTCTAACCCTAACCCGGAAAAACCACGCCAGCTCACCCATAGAAATAATGCCGCCGCGACAGACAAGATCATAAATAACCAGTCATAAAGCGGAACGTTTCCCGGTTTAAGAAAAGGTGTTGGGTTGAATTCAAGATTGGCTTTAGTTTTGAGTAACGGAAATCCAATAAATACGAATATAAACAAACCTGAGAGGTGAACACCCATGTGAACGTAGTCAACAGGCGTCCCAAAACCGGCAGTCCAAAGGTGATAAAGAGCAAAAATAACAGTCGTCCAATAAATGAACTGGGTTAACACTTTGCCGTTGTCTCTTGTATTCAGAGAAGTGTCGTATTTTTTCTCGATTTTATCGAGTGCTGCTTGATCTAGCTCTGCTTGTAAGGACATGTGTCACCCGTAATTTATCACCACAGGAAGGTTATTGTTCCTGAAGAGTCTGCCCGAAAAAATATTTAGGCTCATAAAAAATTAGAATTACAAATAGATTGCAGAGAACCGTGCGGGACACAGTCCTCTGCAATCTTTAGGTTATTGTTATTTCAACAACCCGGCTTCTTTGTAAAAGCGCGCTGCACCTGGGTGAAGAGGCACACCGATACCCTCTACGCCATCTAGAGCTGTTTCCAGGGTAATGGATTTACCTTTGGCATGACCATTATCCAAAAGCCTGCGAGCTGTATCAGACCACATGGCTTTTGTGATTTGATAAATAAGCTCTTCGTCCTGATTGGCATTGGTGACAAGAATACCTGATACCGCAACTGTATTCACATCGTAGGTAACGCCAGGATATGTACCGGCAGGAATTTTCGATGGAATATAATAAGGTACTGTTTTATTCGCTTGTTTCACTTCTTCATCGGTGAAGGAATAAAGCTCCATGCCTTTTGTGTTATCGAGCTGGATCATCGCAGCAACAGGTGTTCCTGCTGCATAAAAATAAGCATCCAGCTGACCATCAGCCAAGCGTTCCGCGCTTTGTGAATTGTTGAGCTCAGCTTCTTCGATGTTGTCACGATTAACATCATGATCACCGATGATAAGTTCAACTGCGATTTGGGTTCCTGATCCTGCTTGTGCAATTCCAACACGTTTGTCCTTAAGATCAGCAAGACCCTTAAGAGATCCCCCTTTTGGCATGACAAGGTGGAGATCTTCCGGGTAAAGGTTGGCAATAATACGAAGGTCGGGTTTGGCATTTCCTTCGTATTTTCCAATACCTTTATAAGCAAAATGAAGGGTCGCAGCACCTGAAAGACCAGCCTCCATTTGCCCTGCTTGAATAGCGTTTACGTTGTGGGCCGAAGCGTTGGTGGATTGGGCCATTGCGACGAGACCGGGAACACCACAGTTGCCGCCTTCGTCACAGGCACGAGATCCCGGAGGATTGGAGATGGCGTTAGCTATGATGCCGCCGATGGGGAAATAGGTCCCTCCGGCTCCACCCGTACCAATTCTAAAGAATTTCATTTCTTGAGCAGATGCTGCTCCGGCGATCATTGAACAGGCGAGCAATGCTCCTGTGATTTTACCTAAATGTTTCATCATTTTCTCCACTGTTGTTTTTATGTCCGTTTGAACGAAACTTGTTTTGATATTACGAGGTTTTGAATTTTACTTTTGATAGAGTGGCAAGTTTTATTCATAAATACAAATTTGAAATATCTTGGTTTTAATAAAAAAATCTTATGTATAAGGTGTGCCATGAATTTAAAGAACCTCACAATATTTCGCGAAGTAATGCGCACAGGCTCAGTTTCTGAGGCCGCGCGTAACCTTAATCGAACACAACCTGCACTGAGTGCCGGGTTAAAAACATTGGAAGATGAACTCGGGATTATCTTGTTCGAACGCCGAAATAGACGTTTGGTACCTGTTCCAGAGGCACACTATCTCATGTCTGAAGCGACAGACATTCTTTCTCGCCTGCAGACGGCGGAACAAAATATGCGCTCAATACGGGACTTTGAGAAAGGTGTCTTGAGGATTGTGGCTATGCCGGGGCCATCGGCTTTTTTGTTGCCAAAAGTTATCAGTGATTTTACCAGGAAGTACGGCAATATCAGGGTAACGCTGACCACGCGAAGCTCTCCACAAGTACGTAAGATGATTGCGACCCAAAGTTACGATATTGGTATTGCAGATATGGGGATGCCCGATAGTGAGGATAATCTTTTAAAAGGAGAGGTGGTGGATGGAAACTGTCTGTGTGCTGTCCATAAGGATGACCCACTGGCAGATTTGGAAAGTATTACGGCGGAAGACTTAAGTGGTAAGCCAATGGGTGTTCTGCAGCCGGAACACTCGACCTATCAAAGAACGGTTGCTGCCTTTAAAGATAGCAATGCGGAGTTAAATATCAGGTTCGATGCGCAGTACTTCTTACCACTGTTAAATTTTGTTGAAGCTGGGCAAGCCTATGCCATTGTCGATCCGCTCAGCGCGGAAAGCTATCGGATCTATGCTAGAGGTCGGGAGAGTATTGAATTTGTTCCCTTCTTGCCTGCGGTTCCTCTTACCTATGCTTGTCTGACACCAGCACATCGTCCAATGTCGGCCATCGCAAAGGCTTTTTTGGTAAAATGGAACGATGAAGTTTTTCGCTTAATAGCTAACTAGTTAGCTATACTCAGTTGTTAGCGGCCCTGGACAGTTCTTTACTGTTGTCTGTCTAACTCTCTGGAACCTCAATCTTTATCAGAAACTTGGCAAGGCTTTTTGTTTCCTCAGCAGATAAATTAGTACCAAGGGAATCTTCAATGGCCTTGGCATAGATCGGCCACATTTTTAAACGAATGGCCCGGCCTTCTTTTGTGATGACCAGTTTTTGTCCGCGTCCGTCTTCTTTACAGGGGATACGTTTCAGATAACCAGCCTTTTCGATGCGATCCAGCAGGCGTGACAGCCCATATTGCGGCAGCAGCAGGGCCCGTTCGAGCTCAAAGGGGCGCAGGCCTTCGTCACCGACGTTATCCAGCTCTAACAGAACATCGTACCAAGACAGTTGTGGCAGCTTGGCGATCTTCAGGGCCTTTTCCGTATAGGCCAGTGCGCCTTTCTGAATTCGGAAAATCCGACTCCAGACCTGCATAGTTTCTTGTGTAGGTTTGTGCGTCATGTCGTGATTATGTCAAATAGATGTAAATGCATCAAGCTTGACACTTACATGCAAATGCATATATATGAATGCAATCGCATGTAAGTGGAAGTTGATATGACACAGCAAAATCTAACTGAGTTCACCACTTTTGTTCTCAGGGTGGCCCTTGGCACTATGTATTTGGCGCACGGGGTTATCCTGAAGTTCTTTATCTTTGGTCTGGCGGGCACTGCGGGTTTCTTTGAATCCGTCGGTTTACCGGGATGGATGGCCTACACCGTCTTTACGGCTGAGTTGATCGGGGGGCTGATGCTGGTCTTTGGCATTCAAGCCCGCTGGGTCGCGTTGGCCTTGCTGCCGATTCTCTTTGGCGCGACATGGCTCCACGCGGGCAATGGTTGGGTCTTTTCTTATCCTAACGGCGGTTGGGAGTATCCGGTCTATCTGATCCTGCTCTCGCTCGCCCAGTTCGCCCTCGGTGATGGTCGCTTTGCCTTGAAGAGATCCACGTCTCTGCCAGCAATTACGACTTAAGGCTTATGAGACCGAGAACAAGAACAAGAACGAAAAGAGGAGGGCGGCTGCCCTCCTCTTTTGTCTTCAGATTCTGTTTTCTGGGTACGTCACACTTACGTCTTGTTGATAGAAACTCCGCCCTCGACCAACATAGCGGTTCCTGTAACGAAACTGGCGTCGTCGGATGCGAGGAAGAGGGCGGCTTTTGCAATTTCTTCCGGTTCAGCAATGCGTTTTAGGCTGTGCAAGCCTTTGACGAACTCTTCCATTTCCGGGCTGGATGCTACGCTGCGACCCATTGGTGTGTCAGTGCCACCCGGAAGCAGGCTGTTGACCCGAAGACCTTTGGGACCGAACTCCGCAGCCAGACATTGTACCATACCATTGATCCCGGCTTTTGATGCAGCGTAAGCCGCCATGCCCGGCATGCCGAGGGTGTGACCGACAAAGGTTGAGGTGAATATCAGCGAGCCGCAATCACTTTCCAACAGGGCCGGAATCTGATGTTTGGCACCGAGAAAGGCTGAGGTCAGGTTGGTGTTAATCGTATCGTGCCAGCCTTCGAGAGTGATATCCGG
>MAAC01017171.1_pt1 | contig 13769 bp, 19 predicted proteins | sample 1115981 | NCBI WGS metagenome assembly MAAC01 (sample SAMN04961126, study PRJNA320927) | seawater metagenome | isolation source: sample BD02T64 sea water enriched with oil for 64 days | place: USA:Gulf of Mexico | collected 2013-07-27 | reverse complement strand
AACCACCAGATTTACAACTAACTATTTTTCAATAGACACCATGCTATTGAGAAAGTTGAAGTTTTGAACAGTTTTATTGACCTTAAGATAGGGTTATAATTATTTTTGTAACTTTATCGAACACTAATGTTTGAAAACATAAGGAAGGTATTTCACGTTGTATGTAAGTTACTCCCAGCTGCTGCGACTATAATTTGAACTAACTTAATATACTTCATAATGCGATTAATTTGGACTCTGGAAGATGTCGATCTGTTTAGTATGCTTTGCCCCCATAAATTTAAAGCATATAAGAAAGAACATGATTTCTTAAACTATAAGAAAGAGGACTACATCTATTTTGAAGAAGACAATGCGAATAAGGTCTACCTTATTGAAAAGGGAAAGGTTAAGATAGGTCGTTATACTGAAGAAGGAGATGAGGTGATAAAGGCTATTTTGTCGAAGGGAGAGCTCTTTGGCGAGAACGCAATCCTAGGAATGGATAAGCGCGATGAATTTGCAAAATCTTTGGATAATATTACTTCGATTTGCCCTGTTGGAGTCGACGCTATGCACGATCTGATGCGTGATAATAAACCATTCAGTTTTCGAATATACAAGCTAATAGGCTTTAGAATTAAACGTCTTGAAAGACGTTTGGAATTAATAATGTTTAAAGACACAGAAACGAGAGTGGATGAGTTTTTAAAAGAACTTGCTGAAGATTATGGGTATTGTTGTCCCAATACAGGCGATACGGTGATAAAGCATCCATATACTCAAAAAGATATTGCCCATTTAATAGGAACCTCTCGACCAACCTTTAATGCAATTATGAATAAATTCAAGGAAGAGAATCGGATTGATTTTAGCCGAAATGAAATTAGATTAAAAATCTCTGCATAATGTTAGCTAGCTGACATTTAATTAAAAATTAGCTGTTTAATTTTGAAACTCAAAATTAAACAATGTTCTATTTTTCAATAGAAATAAATAAATAAATAAACAAATAATTTAAAATTTAACAAACTATGAAAAGATTATTTTTAGGATTACTATCCTTAGGGCTTTTGACAGCTTCCTGTAACAATGACGACAACGGCGATACAACTACTACTACTTCAGACTTAACACTTAACCTTTCCGGCCTTGAAGATCTGGGTACAACGAGTGTGTATGAAGGGTGGTTAATAGTGGGAGGGTTGCCTGTTTCTACTGGTATTTTTACGGTAGATGGAACTGGAACTTTATCGAAAACTGTGTTCCCAGTTGAAATTTCAACTTTGGCTACTGCAACAAAGTTTGTATTGTCTATTGAACCATCATTGGACACCGATCCAGCACCTTCAGATCAAAAGTTATTAGCTGGAGATTTTAGTGGAGCATCAGCGGATGTATCCACCAGTGTGGCTCCTGCCGTTGGAGACTTTAGTGCATCTACGGGGTCTTTCTTTTTAAGAACCCCAACAGACGAAGCGGGTGGATTAAACAATGGAAATGACGAAAATGGAGTTTGGTTTGGGGTTCCAGGAGCACCGCCAACACCAGATTTTACTCTTCCAACATTACCAGCAGGATGGGTATATGAGGGATGGGTAGTAACAGACAACGGGCCAATTTCTACGGGTACTTTTACAGCTTTTGATACAGCAGATAATTTTAGCGGGTTTAGTGGTATTAATCCTGGACCACCTGTTCCAGGTGAAGATTTTTTTAACAATCCACCAATGGGAGTTACATTTCCATTAGACGTACGGGAAAGAAATGTAGTAATAAGTGTTGAGCCATCCCCAGATAATTCACCGGCACCATTTGCCCTAAAACCTTTGGTAGGTATAGCAGGTTTGGATACAGCTCCAACTGCCTATGCATTTACGTACAATGCTGCTTCGTTTCCAACAGGAACAGTGACGAGATAGTAAATTTATTTTGTTAGGAATATGGCGTACTACAGAACCTGTATTGCGCCTTATTTTTTGTCTACATTTAAGTTATGAAGTTTCTTAGAAAAAATTGGGAAAATTTAATCTTTCTTGTTGTTATAAGTTTACTACTTATTCCTCAAACGGGAATGCCAATCAAGGTGCTGGTAAATAGACTTTTGGCTTTTAGCCCTTCAGAGGTATCTGTCGAAAAGGTGAGAATTTTGGAGGGCTACGACTGGAATCTCACTTCGATGGGAGGAGATGAATTAAATTTTTCTAGATCTGAAGGAAAAGTGGTACTCGTAAATCTTTGGGCCACTTGGTGTCCTCCCTGTGTTGCCGAAATGCCTTCACTTCAAAAACTATATGATCAATACGGGGATAGAGTGGATTTTTATTTTGTCTCATCGGAAACATCTGAAAAACTAGAAAATTTTCTTCAGAAAAAAAAGTATAATTTCCCTGTATATATAGAATCTAATGCCCCACCTGCAATGCTACAAACACGAGCGGTACCTACAACCTATCTTATTTCGAAAGAGGGAAAAGTTGTAATCAATGAAACGGGAGCCGCCAATTGGAATAGTAAGAAAGTCCATGTTATTTTGGATGCTTTACTTCAGCAATAGGAAAGGTTAACTAGACTTCTTGGTTCCAATAAGGTATAAAAACTATACCAGGACCATATTTTCGTTTTCCAACGTCCCAGTCAAAAATATCGCTTCCCTCTACGTTAAGAATAAGGTCGTTCATTTCAGAGACTGAATAAGTTCTTAGGGAAGAAACAATACCGTCCCACCAAATAAATAGAGGTACAACAGGGATCAGATAGGTAAATAGAACCCTGCTTAGTTTAAAAGGGCGAATAAAAGGGGTTGTTAACATAACTACTTATCGGGGACAAGAACATTGCTAATAGACTGGGAAAGCTTCTTTCCTGTGCCTCGAATATGGCAATACCGTTTTTAGAATCAATAGCATTTTGTAGAATGGCGACCGCATCTTTTGGTTTAAAATGATGGAGTGATACATGGACAGATATTAATTTAGGTTGGAGTCTTAATAGGTTTGTAATAATTAGTGAAAATCTCGCCTATTGTTCGGGTGGGGATATATAAATTTGATGAAGATTTGTCTGTAGGTGATTTTAATGCTTTTGACCCAAATGATTTGGATATTATAATTGCGCTAATGCCAATTGATGATACACTAATTATTGAAATAAACTTTAAGCATATTGACAATTTGGTGATCACACTATATGATATTAACGGCAAACGGATAGAGCAGCTAGCAAGAGAACAAATTGGGGATTCTGGTAAGAAGAAATATAGTTTCGATTTTTTCTATCCAAGTGGCACCTATATTTTAGACTTTCATAGTAATAATGGAAGACGAGCGAAAACAATCGTTAAAAAATAGACTATTGCTTTGATTTAGAAATATATTGCTCTTCAAAAAATTCGGTCAAGGCCAAAACTGTTAACAGCATTCCTAATGCGTAGATAATGTCCTCAACTGGGATTGTAAGAAGGCGCACTCCAAGGTTTTCAGAATTGTCATACCAAACTATTGGATTGTTGATTCCAATTCCAGTAAGAATGCCATTTATTAAAAAAAAAGGCAATAAAATTACCAAAAAGGTAGGAAAGAAAGTGTTTAACAGCTTAGAGTGATTATTATAAATCCAACCCAAGAGAAGAGCGGCATAACCAAAATTGACAACAGTATACCAGTGATCATAATAATACAAAAGTACTCCTAATAGAATACTAATAAGTAGGACATAAATTACTGAACTTGTTGTGTTTTTAAATCTCATTTTCGGAAAAAAATACAGCAACGAATAATGGGTAAATAAACAGGCGTAGGGAATACATATAAAAAACAACCATTCCTCAATTGGAAGGTTGAGCAAATTATACCCAGAAAGATAGGCCTTATTAAACCCCCAAATTCCTTTGTGTGTAAAGAAAATGTCCCAAGAAATAAAAAAAAGCATCATAATGAAAATCGCTGGAAAAAGTGATCGCCATTTTTTGTAAAATTGTAGTTTGGGATGAAAACTAAACAAGAAGGGAATAAGCAAAGAACCAATATCCAACCATAGGTACAAGTATTTCATTCCTTATTTTTTAAAATATTTTAATGGCGGTACAAGCATACCAAAGCATTCGCCTTTTTCTTTTCCTAGGTGTTTATGATGCGTTTTGTGAGCACGTCTAATGCCCTTAGCATACCAGTTGTGGGCATTTTTAAACATCTTAAAACGTTGATGGATAAAAATATCATGTACCATAAAATAGGCGACACCGTAGGCAAAAATACCAAGGCCTATAGGTAATCCAGCCCAAAAGCCATAATAACTCCGACCAACAAAACAGCAGATACTTATAGTGGTATAAAAGATAAAAAAGAAGTCATTACGCTCCCACCAACTTCCGTGGTCTTTATAATGATGATCCTTATGAAGGCTCCATAAAAATCCATGCATAACATATTTATGTGTAAACCATGCCATAAACTCCATCACACTGAAGGTGCTTAGAAAAATAAGAATCCAAATCACAATTTCCATTATTACTATTTTATTTTACTAATTTTAGCTGATATTTCACATAGCTGCGCGTCAACAATCCAAATTTTTCATAATTAGGTATCCTTATTCGCGTATTTTTAATAGCCGAGGCAGGGGTTTTATTTAATTTTTTTAACAATCTCCTGTAATAACGATATGCCATAAAAACTCCAAATTTTGCTTCTGGAGGTAATTGCAATATACCCTGATAACCTTGCTTAAAATTCTCTTCTATCTCGTCTATGATCCTTTTTTTTGAAACTTCATTCAAGGATGCAAGATTCGTGTTTGGAAAGTAGGTGCGGTTTAAGTCCTCATAATCGGTCTTTAAATCTCGTAAAAAATTTACTTTCTGAAAAGCAGAACCTAAATGCATAGCAGACTCCTTCAGCAATTCATATTTTTTCACATCTCCTTTAACAAATACTTTTAGACACATAAGTCCAACAGCATCGGCAGATCCATAAATATACGCGTTGAATTCTTCGTCTGTACTATAATCTGCCTTCGTAAGGTCCATTCTCATACTTTCCATAAATGAATCGACCAAATGTCTCTCAATTCCATAGTTGTGAAAAGTATGTTGAAAAGAATTTAGAATTGGATTCAAACTAATTTTTTCAGTGAGAGCACTTGCTAAGTCTTGTTCAAACCGATTGAATAAAGGTTTCTTATCGTACTCGTGAAAAGAATCGACTATCTCATCTGCGAATCGAACAAAACCATATACATTGTAAATATCTTGTCTTATCGAAGGAGATAACATCTTGGTGGCCAGCGAAAAAGAAGTACTATAAATCAGAGTGGTCTCCTTACTGCAGGTATTGGATAATATGTCAAATTTTTTTTTCATCTTTTTAGCATTCTTTTTGTATTAAACTAGAAACCAATTTTCCTGAAATGAGCGAAGGAGGAACGCCAGGACCTGGAACAGTTAATTGTCCCGTGAAGAAAAGATTCTTTACTTTTTTACTCTTTAACTTGGGTCTTAAAAACGCAGTTTGCTTTAGCGTGTTTGCTAAGCCATAGGCATTTCCTTTATAGGAATTATAGTCATTGATAAAGTCATTTATACAAAAAGACTCTTTAAATATAACGAAATTTTCAATGTTCTGGTTGGTGAGTTTTTCAAGTCTTTTAATGATCTTTCGGAAATATGTTTCTCGTATTTCTAGGGTGTCTTTTAGACCTGGAGCAAGGGGGATTAAGAAGATGCCAGCTTCATGTCCTTGTGGCGCAGCATTGGTGTCCGTTTTCGATGGAAAACTCGCATAGAATAATGGGTTGTCTGGCCAACGAGGATTGTCATATATCTCTTCGGAGTGTTTTTCGAAATCGACATCAAAAAACAAGGTGTGATGGTTTACGTTTTCTATTTTTTTATTGAAACCCACATAAAACAGCAGTGAAGAAGGGGCGAAGGTTTTCTTTTCCCAATAGCGCTCCGAATATTGCCGATATTTTGTATCCAATAGTGTTTCGGTGTGATGATAATCAGCACCGCTTAAAACTACATCCGCAGTAACCCGTTCTCCATTTACTATAATTGCAGAAGCTTTTTTATTTTCAACGATTATTTTTTCAACGCTTTGATTTGTTTTTATCGTAACGCCCAGCTCAATAGCCAGAGATTCCATTCCTTTGATTACACTATACATTCCGTTCTTTGGATGAAAGGTTCCCAAACCAAAGTCGGCATAATTCATAAAACTATAGAACGCTGGAGTGCTCGATGGTTTTGCCCCCAGAAATAGCACTGGAAATTCCAATATTGAGATCAATCTGGGATTGCTGAATTCTCTTCGGACTTCTTTACTAATTGTGCTGAAGAACTGACCAACCTTCTTAATGGTTACTGGCGTCACCAGTTCTAAAGGTGATAAACCAGGGCGATATACCAAGTCCTTAATCGCGACATTGTAATTATCTAAGGCTTCGTTGATAAATTTAATTAGCTTCTTTGAAGAGCCTGGTTCTTCTTTTTCAAAAGCAATACAAATCTTATCTAAACCATCCTCGATGGTTATGTAATCGTTTTCAGCGAAGTAAACAGAATAAGCAGGGTTGAGTTTAACAAGATGGTAATAATCTGAAGGTTTTTTATTAAAGTCTGAAAAGAATCGTTCAAAAACATCAGGCATCCAATACCAGGTTGGGCCTATGTCGAAGGTAAACCCTTGATTTGTAAGTTGCCTTGCGCGACCACCAATAGTTTTGTTTTTTTCAAATATCGAAACTTCATTTCCAGCTTTTGCAAGGTATGCAGCGGCTGCGAGAGAGGAGAAACCAGAACCAATAATGGTGATTTTTTTCATCATTCTGTTAAACAAATTTACGAATTATTTAAACAAATTGACACGAGGAGATGATAATTATTTATTTTTCAATTCCTTAAGTCGATCCATTAAATGGGGCAGATTGTTAAGTATCTTTACATTGGACGGAATTTGTTCTTGATCCACTATTTGTGCCTTATTTCCCAATAGCCAAAGAGCGCAATTTTTCTTCTTAGAAACTATTTCTTGGTAGTTGTCGATATAATCGTAAATGCTTTTGCCTTCTGGTAACATAGTAACATAGGATACGAAAATTATATCACCTTGTAATTTTGCAAGTTTATCTAGGCTATTTAAAGGGATATTTCCTCCTAGGTAAATCGTTCTGTAACCAGCAGAAATTAGTTTGTAATTTGTATATAGTAGTCCTATTTCATGGATTTCTTCGTAAGGAAGAAATAAAACAAAACGCATATCTCCAGCCTTTTTGAAATTGCCTACAGCCCATTCTATATTTACAATTACTTTTCTTCGTATTAATTCAGAAATAAAACTTTCATGGCTCGGTTCAATTGTTCCAGTTTGCCATAGCATTCCTATATCCGTGAGAAGAGGAATAAATACTTCAAAGAAAATTTCGTTAAAAGTCTTTTCTGAAAGATAGTCCTGGTAAATTTTTAAAAAAAGATGCTCGTCAAAATCAAACATTGCTGTTTTTAGTACCTTAATCGCATATTCTTGTTTACTTGCAACGGCTTTTCCCTCTACCAGATTTTCTATTTCGTTTTCACTTAGTCCTGCAATTTTCGAAATCTTATGACCGTCATTATATAAAAAAGTAACATTAAGTAGCTTTTTTAGGCTATCTAAGTTGTATGTTCTTATGTTAGTTTCAGTTCTTTGAGGACATAGAAGATCATAGCGTTTTTCCCATATGCGTATCGTATGTGCCTTAACGCCACTTAAATTTTCCAGATCCTTTATACTGAACTGAGATTTAACATTCATAAGTGAACTACTAGAATTACTTGGTCAAGGTAGTAAAAGACATTGGAAAAGACAACAATCCATTAAAAACCAAGTAGGACACTAGACTGCTTCGAGTTAAACTCAAAATTTGGAGTAAATTGTACCCGGAATGGGACTTGAACCCACACGCCCGTAAGGACACATGGCCCTCAACCATGCCTGTCTACCAATTCCAGCATCCGGGTAGGGATTTGTCAATCTTATCTAGTAGAAATTGACATTTGGGTAAAAAAGTTAAACCACTGGGGATTAGCCTTTTGTGACCTGGCTGGGGCTATTTCATTAGAGTTAACTTGTTTGTAATCAATATAGTTCATTATGTTTTGTGTCAAATTTGTGTCAAAACAGCTCTTAGCGTATTGACATTTTTGTCTATAGCGGCCATTATTTTGTTTACTTCTGCACTTTTTTTATAGTTTAAAGTCGGTTCATTTAAATCATTTGATGATGGAGCATCATCACGAATGAGCCAATTCAAATCGATGTCGGGTTGAATTGAAACAACTTTCAGTATTAATTCGAAAGTTGGAGGTCGATGATTGTTCAGGACTTTATTCAATGTGCTGAAACTTTCTTCAATTACTTCCGCAAAATCGCTCTGATTATGCCCGCTACGCTTGATTACCTGCTTTAATTTATCGCCAAATGTCATTTAGAATGATTATAAATTATCCGTATATAGACGATTTTATCCGTTTATTGTCCATACTTGGATATATATTTGTAAACAATTAGAAACAGCTATAAACAATTGGAAACAAATTTAAACAAAAAATCTAAGCAAAAGAATGTGCAGTTGCATAAAGAGCGATTAATCGCCTTTCAAAAGTTTTATAGTCTAACTGAAATAGAAGCTGAAAGCACAATGAAACTGCTAGATGATAAGCTAAAGTACGGTTACAGCGAAGAGATTGTTAGTAGAGCAAAAAAAGATAATTACGAAACTTCCAATCAGGTGGCTTGGAAGGCTCAACAGGTTCGATACTACTATTGAAAGCTGGAAAGGATTCAACCTACTAGCGTTCATTGTTATAGCTCTCAAAAAATTTAAAAAGAAAATAATAGAAAAAGTCTAAATCATTTCATTGTTATTGTGCGCTTTAATGCACTCTAACACCGAAATAAATTTTCGTTTTAATGAAATTTATTGATTATTATCGAACGTTTTAATGTTCGAAAAGAATGATCATAAACCAATAACTGTAAATATGATGAAAGCCCCGAAGGGCTTTTCACTAAATAGAGGCGTCTTTCTTAATTTGCTCATCGTTTTGATGTTCAATGATAATCGCTTTAATAACCTTTTTAACCTCGTGATCTTTTAAAAATTCTAATAGTTGTAATTTATACATAATATTTTTTTAAGAAAGGAAATAGTTTCCCTCTCATACTATAAAGAGCAAAAAGGCAATTATTGTTACATGGAGAACATTATAAAACCAAATACTGTAGTATAAAAAAGCCCCTGTTGTTATATTTTCCCAAATCAACAGGGGCGATATGTATTTGCTCTATGTTAACAAACACATGATAATACAAGTTTGTCTTCTTCTATTTACCGTATTAGTAAGTCTCTGAAAAAGCCAAACTATTGTAAACGTGTGAGTTATAAAAATACAAAAAATAAATTTATATATCGAATAATATTAATAATAAAACAACGGTCCCAGATAGGATATGACAAGAAGCAGAAACGTTACCAACGATAGAATAAAGAGAATTTTCGTTTTACTTTCTCATTTTCTAATAAGCGCCTAAATGTTTAGAACGGCAAAATTATTAATAATTAAAAAATTAAACATGTTGAATAACTTCATTTTTTATACGGTAAAACCATAGATCATTTAAACTGTAGTTACTCAATAACTGCACAGTATTAACTTAAAACAAAAAATAATGAAAATCACAGTAGAAGTAAACTTAGAAGATAGATGGTTTGATGAAGACCAAAATTTAGATGAAGCATTAAAAAGCACAATTACCAGTCAAGTGAAACAAAAGCTTTGGAGTGAACTCAAGGTTAAGGCTGAAAAAGAAATTCTAACCCAAGTTACTGAACAGGTAAATAAAGAATTAGATGGTAAGATTCAGAAAAATGTAAAGGAGTTGATTTTAGAAGATAAGTTTAAGAATCCTAACTATTATCAGGGGAGCGGTGATCCCGCTAGAACAATTGAGTTCATTACTTTAAAAGAATTGACGCACTATATGTTCTCTAGCAACAACACAAGTTATTCTAACATCACAGATCTAATCAAAAAATTATCCAAAGCTTTTTCTGAAGAAATGAAAAACAGATATGATTTAAGCTTTGCGTCTCAATTAGTTTCAAAAATGAATGAGCAAGGATTGTTAAAAGAGGGTGTATTTGATGCCTTAGTTGAGAAAAAATAAACAGTAAATAAAATAGAATATGGATATACCAACAAAAGAAGAAAATCCGAAAGGACTTCACCAAAGATACATTGTGTCTAAAGCAGACGGAACACCAACTGACGAGAGCGCAGAATATTTTGTGTTAAGGCTAGACGATTTCGGAAAGGATAAAGGACACATTAATTGTTGCAGAATTGCTATTAGAGCATATGCCGAGGCTATTGAATTTCATTTGCCAGAATTATCACAAGATTTAATTGACCGATACGGGTATAAATAACTGTTATTTTAATGAATATCTAATTGTGAATCTCTATTTTTTAACAACAATTTTAGATCTCCTTCCATTATTGGTATGAAAATCGAGCAGATAAGTTCCTGCAGGATAATTAAAATCAAAGGTGTAACTTTTTTTACCAGCTCCTTTTACTTGATCGCGAATCAACTTTTTAATTAATTTTCCATCCAGTTGATACAACCCTAATAATAAATTATCGATATGTTGATAATCTATTTCAATATGTATTTGGTCTATAATTGGATTGGGAGCAATCATAATTTCAATATCTGGAATAACATCTTGTTTAAAATTTTCAATTCCAAGAGTACCATCATATTTATAAATTGAATTTCCAGGACAATAGGCTAAGTTACCGTTTCTAAAAACAAATCGATTCAAACTACCCCCTAAACCTAAATCAGTCCAAGTGTTTCCTTCATCTTCCGTTTTATGAAAACCAGAACCATGTCCTCCCATCCAACCATGAGTCGGATTTATAAAACCTATAGCTTGGACAGAATTATCAGGAAAGTCTTTCATAGTCCAAGTAGCTCCAGAATCTAACGATTTAACTAACCTTCCTTGAACAGCAGATTCAATAGAACCAAATTAAAATAGTCCCATTTTCTTTTTGTTTTACGCTGAATAACTAGCATAAGCAGTTGTATAATAAGCCCACACCATATCTGTATTTCTATTGCATTTTGATTATCTCCTAGAAAATATTTAAGTGGGAAATTCTGTTTGAGTCTTTTAAACATTGTTTCTATCTGCCATCTGTGTTTGTAGATAGCAGCTATCTTATCAGGTTCTAAGTCAAAGTGATTACTTAATAAATTCATATACTTTTTCTTTTTCACTACCCCAATAAGTAATACGCCTTAGAACAATGGTTTTATCTTTTTTTTGAACACTAATACGTTCGTCTTTTAATACCGCGTCACTTGTGGTATCGGACAGGTTGAATTCTTTTATGCTTTATCAAAGACAACAAAAGAGCCTTTCTCTAAGTTTAAATCTTTTAAAAAGGTGTGGTCGTGGTTAGCGGCGCTAGTAAAACGGATAAGACAGGGCACATCTTCTAGCGCGTTAATCATAGTGTGCATCTTGATACCGCCTTTTTTCTTCCCATTAATGGGATTGTCCAACTCCTTTTAAAATATCACTAAACAGGCTTATGGTGGTCGAATCTACGATCTTTAAATGCTTCACAAGCAAAGACAACGGACTGCTGTCCGATAAAAAAGAATGATAGGTATTAAATAAACCATAATAGATACTGGCAAATACTTCGCTACTACGATTCTTATTAGCATCAGGCAAGGTGCTTCGTTTTGGAAAGTCCTTTAAGTTTAAATGACTTATACAGCCTTCGCAAGCTAGCAATATGGTAGACAACTCTCGTAGAGAACTAGCACCTCTCAAGGTGGCATAAAGCATTGTTACGAGATGGTCGTAGGTTTTAAAACGCTTGTAGTATCTATCGCTATTATGCTCTGAGACTGTCCGAGTAATAATAGTTGATGAAAGCAATTTTAGTTGTTGTTTGATTATAGGCTGCCCGTTAAAGTTGTTACTTTTGTTCATATATCTCAATTTTGTAGTAAAAATCAAGATATAAACTAAAGCGGGAAGTCCGTTAAGGAAATCCCGCTTTTAAAAAATGTTTATCGGACACTAACGATTATAAATTAAAACAGCTTTTCCATTAGCTCTTCTAAACACTAATTTATTACCGTCGTCTACTATTTCATATGTTCTTGCTTGCTTTAATAAATTTACAATACGATTACTTATCCCTTGAGAACAGTTTTGATTTGTTTCAACTGTACTAATCAATAGAGAGCTATAATCTACTTGATCCAAAACGCCGTTAATTTCAGTACATCCATTGTTACCAGAAAAATTTCTATTACCATCTATTAAATCGAAATTAATTGATGGATGTTGTGGTAAATTCTCTTTATAAATTTTGAGTCTTCCATTTTTCCTGAATTTTGTTAAAGTCCATGAATCGTTTAGTGGAGCATCAACTTTAACAACAGTTTCATAATCAAAACTGTTTAAATTATGCACATCGAAATCTGGAATTCTTGGGTTGTTAACAGGATAAAAGTGTTTAACAAATCTTTCTAAAGCGCCGTTAACGTTAGTGCCATGGCCATAACCATATACATGACCTATTTCATGAGATAACTTACCTAGTGGCTTTACACCTCCTGGAAATTTAATTTGACTAGAAATAGAAATTTTACTACCGCTTGCTTTCATCCCTTTAATTCCACGTTTTCTTGCAAAACTTATTGTTTTTGCATTATTTCTTAATCTATTATAAAGGACGCTGGGACTCGGAGTGTTTTCTGATTCATTTTTTTTCATATATACCTTAAAATGAGGGTGTGAGTATATTTTTCTAAACCTTCTTATAGCGTATTTTAAATGGTCTTTTTCATTAGGTCCAAATATCCCTGCATTTGAATCTATATGAAATTTACCGATATTAAGTTTGAAATTATTTACCTGAAACTGATGCGTTTCGTACAACTGTACATATTCTTTTTCCACATTTAATATGTTTCCGTCTAAATCCTTTAATACTTCTTTATGTACTGCAATTTTAAAATCAGGGTCCTTTTTAACGATAAAGTTAGGTTTAAAATTAGGGTTTAAAGATTTAATGGCTCCTAATTTATTGATACCATAGTTAGATCTACTATGTATATCATTTTCAACACCTAAACCTGATAAATCTAGTTCATACTCACATTCTGTTCCATCTAGAAAATAACATTTATCAGGATGAACAACGTTGTTGGTTTCTAATCCTTCTTCTTGTTCTCTGGAACAAGAAAATAAAAGAATAGTCATTAACAATAAAAAACTCATTTTTTCTTTCATAGCATTTGTTTTAAATTTTAATAAAGTTTTGTGAATAGAAAATTCTTTGTAAGAATAGTTCTTATATGTACTTATAACAGATAAAGAGTGAAATACCCTAAAAAAGATATGGTTTAACCGTATTTTTAAATAGTGACCTTTGATCATCCCCCCGAAAACAGGACAGTAAATTAAGTTCTAAAAAGGAAACTTAAATTTACTATTATGACACGAAGAGAATTCACATCTAAATTCAAGACCAAGGTGGTTTTGGAAGCTTTGAAAGAACGACAGACTACTCAAGAGCTAGCGTAGAAGTTTGATATTACTCCGCAACAGATTAACCTATGGAAGCGAGAGTTTTTATCTGAAGCAGAGGCTATTTTTGATAAAGGGACTACTTCTAAAAAAAGTGAACCTGAACAAAAAGAAGATCAATTATTAAA
>MAAC01008249.1_pt1 | contig 13773 bp, 11 predicted proteins | sample 1115981 | NCBI WGS metagenome assembly MAAC01 (sample SAMN04961126, study PRJNA320927) | seawater metagenome | isolation source: sample BD02T64 sea water enriched with oil for 64 days | place: USA:Gulf of Mexico | collected 2013-07-27 | reverse complement strand
GTGCATTCGGTAATCAGCTCGTACTCGCCGTTATTTAAAATCATGCCACCGGAGTCGAGTTGGCCATCGGCGGTGCCGGTGGTCATGATCATGGCGCCAAAGTTTTCGTCAAAGCTGATCGGCAACCAGCGGTACCAATAAATATTCTGCCAGTAGCGTGGCCCCCAGGAGTGGTCGCGCAGGCCGTAGCCGGAGATGGTCCAGGTGTCATCGCCGACAGTAATCGTGCCTTCGGCTTTTACGTGCTGTTCGAAGTGGGCGCGGGCGAGGGCGTGTTCCATATCGAGTTCAATGGGTGAGCCGTCGTCGTTTAAATGCTCGCCGCCATAAATAGGCGAAATGCCGGTGTAGTCGAGTTTTATGGAGCAGGATTTTTTGGGGTTTTCTTTAAAGGCTTTACTGGGGTTGAGCAGGGCGTGGGGGTCGGCCATCACCAGTATCTCGCCATCATAGCTGACGTGGAGTTTCTTGTAGGGCTCGACAATGTCGAAGCGCGCGCCACCGGCCTCAAAGGCGTCGTTAGTGGTGATGCTGGCTTTTTGAAACATAAAGCCAGCGCTGCCATCGGGGAAGTAGAGACAGATAGAGACTTCGGCATAGCCTTCGTTGACCCGATTGCCAATGCGGAACCAGCCGCCGACTTTCTGTTCGCCATCGTAAATATTGTAATAGGCGCTTTCATTAAAATTGATGGCGGCCTCGGGTTCGTGGGTGTACTCGTCCTTGGGTTCCATCCTGACGTTGTCTTCAGGCTTGGTGATAAAGGCGTGTTTGGCCATTTTTATTGTCTCCCGTTGTTGGTAGTGATGAGTCGGTGCTTCAAGTGAATAAATTGCCTGCTCGAGTATGCGCGTTGGCACACTGGTGGGCAAATAGCGGGCTCAGTCTGTGGCGCGGCGGAACTCCATGGTACCGTCGTCGACCGTGGCGAACTTTAAGTTTTTAATATCGAGCAGATAGTTCTGCGGTGCCAGCCAGGGGTCTTTATCGCCCTGTTTCGGCAGTTTGTTTTTCGCCCGTTGCACATAGCCCGACGACAGATTGAACCACTCGCTTTCGCCAATATTGGAGCCGTCGAAGCGGGGGGTGCACTGCTGGGTGGCGCTGGCATCCATGTGGTTTAACAGACGGCAAACATAGGCACAGGTGAGGTCGCTGCGCAGCGTCCACGAGGCATTGGTGTAGCCAAAAGAAACCGCCATATTGGGTATGTTGCTGTACATCATGCCCTTGTACATATAGGTCTCGGAGGGTTCTATCACTGTGCCGTCGACACTCATGGCGATGCCGTTAAAGACCTCTAGCGCCAGTCCGGTGGCCGTGACGACCATATCTGCCTCTAGTTCTTGCCCCGACTTCAATTTGATGCCGGTGCTCGTAAAGCGATCAATGTGATCGGTGACAATGGCGGCACTGTTGCTTTTTAAGGCATTAAAAAAATCATCGTCGGGCACCAGGCAGAGGCGTTGGTCCCAGGGGGCGTAGCCCGGCGTGAAGTGGGTGTCGACATCGTAGTCATCGCCCATACGTTTTTTCACTTGCTTAATCAGATATTTCTTCATGCCTTCGGGGTTCTTTTTCGAACGCTGAAAAACAAACATCGTTAGCAAGACATTGCGCCAGCGCACAATGTCGTAGGCCAGCTTGGCGGGCAGGATTTTGCGCAGTCGATTGGCAAAGACATCAATCGCCGGGCGCGACAGCATATACGTGGGCGAGCGCTGCAGCATGGTGACGTGCTCTGCCTCTTTGGCCAACTCCGGTACCAGTGTCACGGCGGTGGCACCACTGCCGATAATCACCACTTTCTTATCTTTGTAGTCAATCTCTTCGCTCCACTTTTGTGGGTGCACCAGCTCGCCCTGAAAGTTATCGAGACCGGGGAAGTCGGGGGTGTAACCGGCGGCGTATTGATAATAACCACCGCAGAGAAAGAGAAAATTGCAGGTGTATTGGGCGGGCTCGAGGCCCTCGCGGCGTTCGACCTGTACCGTCCAGCGCGCACGTTTACTGCACCATGAGGCACTTTTCACGCTGTTTTGAAAGTGAATCTTACTGGTAATGCCGGGGCCATCGGCGATGGCCTTTTGTTCCTTCCAGGGTTTGAAGGCATAGCCCAGGGTGTACATGTCGGAGTCGGAGCGAATGCCGGGGTAGCGGAATAAATCCCAGGTGCCGCCCAGTGCCTCGCGGCCCTCGAGTATGGCGTAACTTTTATTCGGGCAGTCGCGCTGTAAATGGTAGGCGGCACCGATCCCCGAAAGCCCTGCGCCAATAATTAATACGTCAAAGTGTTCCTGTAACATGGTCGGTGTCTCATTATAATTATAGGCTCAGTATACCGTCTGGTTTCGAATCGGCAGGAAAAAGGGCGACCGTACCGGGCCGCCCTCTGCGAGGCTAAAATACCTAGCGCTAGTGTGTTACTGCGTATTAGCGCTATGAATTGGCTTTCTTTAATTTACCAAATACGGCGCGAATCACGTCATCGGCGCCGGGGTAGGGTAGCGCTCCGGTCATATCGCTGATCTGTCCCCATTGTTCGCCAATTTGCTCGGCTGAGGGCACGTCTTCGCCATTGAAAATATAGCCGGGGGCTTCAACAATTTGTACCTTACTGTAGTAGCCCATACCCGCTTCGATAATTTCTCCGGCTAGGGTAGATTCTTCCGAGCACAACCAACCCATCAGTGCGGTGACATATTCGGGTTTCATTTTCGGTGCCAGCTTTGGCGACATTACCTCTTCGGTCATGCGCGTTAACGCCATGGGCGCAACACAGTTAACCAAGACATTTTTCGAGGTGCCCTCTTGCTTTAAGGCGTTCATAAAGCCGACCAGAGAGAGCTTGGCGCTGGAATAGTTGGTGTGGCCGTGGGTGCCGAATAAGCCTGCCGCCGAAGTGGTGTGCACGATACGGCCGTAGCCCTGTTCGAGCATGATCGGCCAAGCGGCCTTGGTGCAGTACACCGCGCCCATTAAATGCACGTCCATCAGTGCGGTGAAGTCTTTCAGATCCATTTTACGGAAACTTTTATCGCGCACGTTACCGGCATTGTTGATGAGTATGTCGACGCCACCAAAGTTATCGACGGCGGCTTTAATAATGCTGGCACCACCCTCTTCGGTTGCTACGCTGTCGTAATTGGCGACGGCAATGCCGCCGGCATCGGTGATTTCTTTTACCACTTGGTCGGCAGCCTTGGCCGAACCGCCGGTGCCCGCGACCGAGCCGCCGAGGTCATTGACCACGACCTTAGCGCCGTGTTCGGCAAAATACTTGGCGTGGCTGCGACCCAGGCCAGCGCCTGCACCGGTGACGACGGCGACTTTTCCTGCGAATGAAATACTCATTGTTGATTCCTATTTATAAGTAGCGGTAAGTGTTTAAAAAAGTGGATAAATTGTCGCGCCGATTTTAGCACCACTGGTACGTATTCGGTCACTGTTTGTTGGCTGGGGATAAAAGCAGGGGATATAAAAAGAGGGAGAGCCTAGTGGCCCTCCCTCTTTAATGAAGCGAATGTGTCCGTTGCGTTTAGAGCTTGTAAACGCGGGTCGCAGTGCCGGAGAACATGGCGTTCTTTTCGTTCTCGGAAAAATCTTTAACGATTTTCTTCATGGCATTCCAGTACACCTGGTAGGACAGTTCTAGCTTGTCGACCGGGAAGTTACTTTCAAACATGCAGCGCTCGGGAGTGAAGCACTCAATTACATGCAGGTAGTATTTGGCCTGGGCGGCAACCACTTCGTCGGAACTTGGTGGTGTGGCGCGACCGGCCCAGCCCATGCCGTTGTCGGGCATCGAGAAACCACCGAGTTTGGCGATGGTGTTGGGGCAGGCGGCGATTTCGGCGATGCCCTGCTTCCACTCCTCGAAAACTTCATCGCGCTTGGCGGCATAAATACCCGTGCCGACGGGGGTGCCGATGTGGTCGAGGACCATGGTGGTTTCGGGCACGCTGCGGGCCAGTTCGGCAAACTCGGGGTTTTGATAATGGTAGTGCCAGGACTCGTAGCTGTGGCCCATTTTGCCGAGTATTTGCATGCCTTTAATAAAATCGGGGTCTTTGTGAATGTCTTTCGGGCTGACGGCCTCCAGCAGTAGGCCCTCGCCGGAGCGAGCATTAGCCAGAGCTTGGCGAATACCGCGAAAGCGGCCCTTACTGGTTTCCCGGTGCTGGTGCACTAGCTCTTCAACACCGTCGCCCTGTCTCAGGTCAAAGGTGGTAACCAGTGCGGCGATCTCGGCCTGGCCGGTGGTGTCGGCGGCAGTGCGGTCGGCGAGCTCGGTGACGTAGGCCACTTCGCCCAGTGAACGCAGGTGCTCGGGGCCGTCGGTGTAGTAATTGGAGTGGCACTCCATAAATACGCTTTTTACCAAGTTATGGCCACTGCCGGTGTCGGCCCAAAAGTCTTCCAGTGAATAGGGAATTAAACCGGCCCCTGACCAGAGGTGGTGGTGGGTGTCGATAATGGCGCGCTCGGGGTCGAAAATATCTTCTTTGACCTGCTCAAGCCACTCGGGTTGAAGGGTGAGTGGATTGGCGATTTGTAGGCCTTCGTATTTGCTGTCAGACATCGGTTCGACTCCTTTTTATTAAAAATTTTTTTCTGTAGGGCTGCTTAATAATCGCCCCTAGGTTCGCAGTCTTGACGGCAAATGTAAACCGCAAACAGCCTATTACAAGTGTGATTGTATTGCTAAATAGGCTCCCAAGCCCTAGTATCTCGGCCAACTTTAAGTATTTACCTCCCCCAATAGATGCCGTTTTTAGGCGTGCGCTAGATCTTTTTTTTATTAGTTTTACGCCATAGTCGGGCTTGTGAAGGGGGATAAATGAGATGAATTAAATGCGTATTTCCTGTCAGCAAGCGCCCAGCTATCGGTGTGGGCCGGTGTCTTTTGTCGTGCCCTCATTTGTAAAAAAGCTTGTTCAACAATCTGCAAAAGTTGCGGCGCGACTGGTGTTGTCTACCTCCTGTGCGCTAGTGAATGTCGCGCTTGCTGAGGATGACTTCGCCGCTTTTGATCGCTCGCTAGCGACCTTCGACCCGGGTGGTAAGTATTTAACTAAGCCCATTGAGCGCACCCTGCCGGGTTTAAGTCTCAATGGCACCCTCACTCATTGGTCGGATTACCTCTTGTCGGGTGATAAGGATATTGGCTTTCGCGACCGTGACTACCGGGGCCTGCAAATGCAAACCCTGTTTGAAATTGCCGCTTCCTACCGTTTTTCATCGAACCTTGAACTAACCAGTATTAGCCACTTGATGTACGACGCGGTTTACGATGCCGACAGTGCCGACGGCCTGTATGCCTACCGTGTCGATGACCGGTACCGGGAATACAATACCTTTGACCGTATCGCCCGCGAGCTGTATTTGTCCTACCGCACACCGAAACTCGATGTGGTACTGGGCAAGCAGCAAATGGCTTGGGGCAAGATGGACGGTCAGTTTATCGATGTGATTAATGCCATGGATTTTCGTGAGTCGGTACAGTTGGAGGCCGGCGACTACGAGCTGCGTCGCCTGCCCATGTGGATGGCCAACGTGACCTATTACTTTGACGATGTGTCGCTGAATGTACTGTGGATACCCGACTTCGAGGCCAATCTCAATCCCGGCTACGGTTCCCCTTGGTCGTCACCCTTGTTGCCACCCAATGATAGCGTGGCGAGTAACAATGAAGCCCTGTTAAATGACCGCAGCAATCCCTCCGGCGACAGGGTATTGCAGACCGAGCGCCCGGACTGGACGCATTTTAGTGACCATCAATTTGCCGCTCGGCTCGACATTAGCAGCGGTGCGCTGAGCTGGGGCTTGGTTTATTACTACGCCTGGGAGCGCGATGCCGCACCCTATATTACCGGCCGCTTCGACGACGCTAGCGGCGAGCATTTGATTATTGCGCCCAGCCACGAGCGCATCCACCACTTTGGTATTACCTCCGATTACGCTTGGGTTGCCAATGGCGTGCCCTTGATCGGCACTTTACCTATGGTGTTTCGTGCCGAGGCGCTGTACACCAAAGGCGCTCACTTTGTCGATTACAGTAAGCGCGCGGCGATTCGTGCCGGAGCCAGTGGCGATGGTGTTAGTGAGCACGATACCCTGCGCGCGGCGCTGGCGTTTGAGTTCGCCTTTCCGTCAAAAGTTACGGTGATTTTCCAGCCCTCCTTTTACTACACCGCCGATTGGCACGAGGGTTTGGGTGTTGGCTTTGGCGGGGCGATTGGCGATGAGTGGAACTTTGCTCCGGTGGTGTTTATCTCTCGCCCGGTGCAGAGCACCCGCGACCGACTGTTGTTGAGCGCTACCTTGACGCCCTATTTTAGCGGCCCGAATCGCGACTATCAGGGTGGTAAGGCCCGCTTGGTGGCGAGCTATGAGTTCTCTCCCTTCCTCAGCGGTAGCTTTATATACACCGGCTACAGTGGCGGTGATGACGATGACCTCTTTGGTCAATATCACCAGTACGATAATGTCGGTATAGAGCTGCAATACGAATTTTAAAGGGTGTTTATTACGATGATTCCTCTGGATAAACTCGGGCCGCTGGCCACGATGCATTGGCCTTGTTGGCTACTGATCTTAATGAGCGTATCCATTGGCGCAATTGCCCAGGGAGCATTCGATGACAAGAGAACCTGGCGTAGTCTCGATGAGTTAAGCCATTGGGAGCGCGAGCGAATAGACTTTCGCACCACTACGCCCCGAGATACAAAAAACCCTTTCCTGCCCGCTGAGCCATTTCCCTTTACGGCACCCTATACCGCCGAGGAAATGGGCTACCGCACCATGGACTTTACCCATACGGCACGCTGGTCCCATGTAATGGCCGATGCTTTCGGCACTATCACCCACGCGGGTTATCTCAGCCAGGGTGTCACCGTTGCCATGATTGACCAAATGAACTCGCCGAACGCGCAAAGCCAAATTTTGAAGCAGCCCGGTGAGGCCTACTCGCGGCATATGTATTACTACACCTACCCACCTAAGAACGACGGTGTACAGGAAATGTGGGTCTTGCGGCGCAGCGGGCTCGAGGCCCCGGCCAAGCTGGATTATTACGCCTACACGCCATCCCTGCGCAGGGTTAGACGTCAACCTCCGCCCCGCAGGGAGACGGCCTTTCCCGGTGTTGCGCAATCCTTTGACGACATTCTCGGGCTCGAGTCTTGGGAGTTTGATTGGCGCTTAATTGGTGCCGATACCCTGTACGAAACAGTGCGCTTTCCCGAAAACCGCCCCTACATTACCCTCGCCGAGCCGAGTGGTAAGTTCTATGAGGTGGCAACAAAATCGATTCAATTAATGAAACAGCGCTATCCCTTCTACCGTAAAGATGGTGGTGTCGACTGCTTTGTCGTGGTCTCTACACCGAAAGATGAGTGGTTGCCGGGCTACAAGGTATCGAAGGTTGTTTACTGGCTTGATCAATATTATTTTTACCCCTTAAGAATCGAGCGCTACGATCAAAATGGCAAGTTGAAAATGGTCGAGGTGCGTATTGCCGAACATGAAAATAGGGATCTTCCCGAAGGCCAGGGTTTTGCCAGTAACCTCGTCGTTTATTTTGACGCGGAACTAGATTTAATAAGCTACAGCTTGCACGATGCACACTTGATTCGGGAGTGGACGGCTGGCGATTTAATGACCTTTACGCCAGATTTTATGCGCCGAGGTTGGCTGCAATATCCACAGAAAAGCCAGTCGATGGTCGACACACCCGAGCAGTTTTACCTGCGCCCAGATCTTCTGGAGGGACGCTTTCCGAATGAGCGCTCAGTAGCGGTTAGCCCCGTTATTTCCGCGCGTATTGCCGCTCAGAATAAGCGTGGTCATTTGGTTTTTGATATTGAGGAATAGGCCTATGGCCTTCGCTGTTTCATCGCCTGGCCAAGCCCTAGAAATTTAACAGCGGCTGAAAATATTTTAGTGATAAGCTAAACCGAGCCTGCTTTCTTATACTAAAGTGTAGGAATAAATGCGCAAAAGCGTGGTAAGGGGTTTGATCTTATGACGGGCTTTACACCGCAGATAGGGGTGTTTGTCGAACAACTCGATGTCGCCGTCGAGGGGCATATGGACTGGACGCGGCGTGTCTTGCGTTGTGCCGTATTGCGGGTCTCACCCGGGGACGATGTGCTATCCCCTATGGCTCATACCTTGTGTCGTTTCGGCTGTTGGTTTCGTGAAAACAAAGTGCATTTTGAGGCCCTCAATGAAGAGTCGACGGTAAAACTTGAGGACGCTCACCGCACCATGCACGATGCCATTCGCACTATTTGTGAAGGTGTGCTGAGCGCTCAACCGGGGCGCAGTGACTGCCTTGATACCTTTGAGCGGACTCAGGCGGAGTTGGTGAGCCTGCTGGCGGGTTTTAAAACCCAGTTGCTGGCCTCCGCTGAGCGGTTTGACGCCTTGACCGGCTTGCCCCTGCGCCACACCTTGGAGCATGACTTTAAAGACGCACTGAATACTTGTCGGCGCAATAAGACGCGTCTCTATGTGGTGATGATGGATGTCGACTACTTCAAAACGGTGAATGATCGTTACGGTCATGCCATTGGCGATTTGGTGCTGTGTTATTTTACCGACCTATTGCGAAGCCAGGTGCGCAGTAATGAGCAGTTATACCGCTATGGTGGGGATGAGTTTTTGGCATTGATGCAGGCGGTGAGTCTCGAGGCGGTTACCGAGGCCGCACAACGTTTTCTCCAAATTGTGCGCGATATGCGAGTGCCGATTCCCGATAGCAAGCCCCTGAGCCTAACAGTGACCTTAGGTATTGCCCGGGCCCGGGATGATGAAGGTCTAATGGCTGCAGTCGAGCGCGCCGATCATGCCCTCTATGAGGGCAAATCGGGCGGGCGGGATTGCTATGTGATGGTGGATTAGCAGGCCGTCTGGCTCGCTTTTTACAGTGCAGCGGGCTTATTAGCGGCTCGCTGTAAGTGTTTTTTTCGTTACTTTTTAGGCTAATCGTAGGCCTAAACCGGTCTGTCGCCCTTCAGAGAAATACGATGCAGCAGGCGGCGATGGCCGTCGTAGTCATTGATGGGGTAGTGGTGGGTGGAGCGGTTATCCCACAGCACTACCATGCCGACACTCCAGCGCAGACGGCACTGAAACTCAGGCTTGCGGGCGTGCAGATAGAGCTTGTTGAGCAGGGGCTGGCTCTCCTCTTCCGTACAATCTTCAAAGCGCAGGGTATGGGCCTCATGAGCGTAGAGGGTCTTTTCCCCGGTCTCTGGGTGAGTGCGTACCACCGGGTGAATATTGGTAAAGATTTCTGGCGCGGAGGTGTCGCCGCTGTCGCTGATGCGGGGCATACGGGTTTTTGACACCGCTGCCTTGCCCGACGTGAACAAAGCCTTGCGACCATCGATTTGCTCTTTGATGTCCTGATCGAGGCTGGCATAGGCAGTTTGCATATTGCAAAAAATAGTGTCGCCACCGACCGGGGGCAGCTCTAGGGCATAGAGGCTGGCACCCAGTGCGGGGGTTTCTAGATAAGTGGTGTCGGAGTGCCAGACACCACCAAAGTTGATGGTCTCTTCGGGCAATTTTAGTACCGGGGCGACCAGTGGGTTGCCCTCTATGCCATTGAGAAAGGGGTATTTATTGACCTCGCCAAATTGGCGGGTAAAGGCCAATTGTTGATCGGGGCTGAGTTTTTGATCGAGAAAGTAAATCACTTTACGATCCAGCCACACCTTGCGCAGTTCGGCCAAGGTGTCGGCGGGAATCGGCTGGGACAGGTCGAGACCCTTTATTTCACTACCAATAAAAGGTGTTAGGTCTTCAACTTCAAAATCTGTGTTCATCGACTGCTCCCAGTACTTATTGTCGTTATTTTATCAATGCCGCCCCGCCAGTAAGGTAGGGCGGGTATCGCATTTACATTTGCTTTAGCTTGCTGATCACTCGGTCGCCAAAGGCGTCGGTGCCAATCACTTTTTCGTCACTACCACCGTTCGCCAAGTCGGGCGTGGTATAGCCATCGGCAAACACGCCCTGCATGGCGGCCCAAATTTGATGGGCCTCGTCGGTCATGCCAAAGCTGTGCTCCAGCATCATCGCCACCGAGCCTATCATTGAATAGGGGTTGGCGATATTTTGCCCGGCGATATCGGGGGCGGAGCCGTGAGAGGGCTCGTAGTAGGCCTTGCCATCGCCGACACAGGCCGAGGGCATTAGGCCCAGTGAGCCGATCAAGCCACCGCCCTGGTCGCTGAGAATATCACCAAACATATTTTCCATGACCATCACGTCAAACTGGCCGGGATTTAAGCACAGGTGGGTAGCGGCGGCATCGACCAGCATATTGACCACGGTAACCTCGGGGAAGTCGACGGCGACTTCATCGAGCACTTCATTCCACAACACGCTGGATTTAAGAATATTGCTCTTGTGAATATTGTGCAGCACTTTCTTGCGCTTCATGGCCTGCTCAAAGGCGGTTATTACTACCTGGCGAATTTGTATTTCGTCGTAGCGCAGGGTCTCCTCGACAAAGCGAATATTGTCATCATCGACGCCGAGTATTTTTTTGCCGAAGTACAGTCCGCCGAGGAGCTCGCGAATCAGCAGTATGTCGATGCCCTCGCCAATCACCTCGGGCTTTAAAGGCGAGAGATGGGCCAGCGCCTTGGGCAACGACACCGGGCGCAAGTTGGCGTAGGTGTTGTAGCGTGCGCGCAGGGGTAGCACCGCGCCGCGCTCGGGCTGCATATCGACCGGGATTTTCATCGCCTCGGCGTGGGCTAAACCGACTGGGCCTTTTAATATCGCATCGGCCGCATCGCAAACGGCCTGGGTCTGTTCGGGGAAGGGGTGGCCGTGCTCAAAATAGGCGGCGGCCCCAAAGGGGGTATCGGTGAGTTCGAAGTGCACGCCACTGCGTTGCTCAATCAGTGCCAGCACTCGCAGTGCTTGCGTCATTATTTCGGGGCCGATACCGTCACCGGTGAGGATGGCTATCTTATGTGTGGTCATAGTTATTCAAAGGCACATTGTTGAGTAGTCGGTCATTGTAGCGAATGGTTTGAGTACTGGACAGTCACCAAACGGGTTGGAAGTTGTGGTGTGGCTAGGCTCTTTTTAGCAAGCGCTGTAAGCTGTTATGGTCAGTGAGCCCGACGAATAACAATAATATGCTAAGCATTATTTGGGAGAAATTGATCTATGTCATTACCACCCCTGAAATTTGACCCCAGCGATAGAAATATCATTAACGATCCCTTTCCCGTGCTGGACCGCTTGCAGCGTGAGGCGCCTATCCATTGGAGCGATACTGCGCGCTGCTGGATTGTCACTCGCTACGACGATTGCAAAGCGGTACTGATGGATAAGCGCGGAAAGTGCCGTTGGCCTCTGGGCGGTGTTTCTCGATCCACCCGACCACACTCGCTTGCGGCGTTTATTAAATCGCGGCTTTACCTCGCGGGCTGTGAACGGCATGGCGCCGCGCATTGCCGACATTGTTCACGAATTATTCGATGGCCTTGAGGGCAAGGGTGAAATCGACTTTATTCGCGATATTGCCTACCGCATTCCGGCTGCGGTGATTATGGAAATGCTCGGCGCACCGCCTTCGGAAATTGAAAACTTTAAACTCTGGTCCGACGATATTGGCCTGTTTGTCGGCGGCTCTCGAGTGACCCCGGATAAATACGCCCGCGCCGAGGCGGCGACCGCGCAAATGTGCGATGCCTTCCGTGACTTAATTGCCGAGCGCCGGCGCAAGCCTCGAGAAGATATGATCACCGACCTGATTCGCGCCGAAGATGCGGGCGAGGTGCTGGACGAGGAGGAGCTGATAGCCACTTGCGTGTTATTACTTTTTGCCGGGCACGAGACCACGGGCAATTTGCTCGGCACCAGCATGTATTACTTTCTACAACACCCGGAGCAATTTGAGGACCTGCGTCGCGATCCGGAATTGGCCGACAATGCGGTGGAGGAGGTGCTGCGTCACGACGGCCCCAACGCGGCGGCGACCCGTGTGGCCAGTGAAGATATCGAACTCGGCGGACAAATGATTGGCAAGGGCCAGCGCGTGTTCGCGATGCTCAATGCCGCCAACCGCGACCCGGCACTCTTTGCCGATGCCCAGCGCTTTAATATTCACCGCGAGCCGAACGGCAGTGCGGCCATCGGCCAGTTTGCCTTTGGCCACGGTATTCACTTTTGTATTGGTGCGCCGCTGGCGAGATTGGAGGGGCGGATTGCCCTGCCCATTTTTGCCGAGAGAATTCGCCACCCTAAATTGATCGGGGGCGAACCGGACTGGATAGACAGCCTCAACTTTCGCGGGCTGACAAGCTTGCCGATGAGTTGCGAGATTCAGCGGAGGTGAGAGACATCATGCGGGATACCGGCGAATGATGCTGGTCGATAGCATTGTTATCGCCGCTTGCCGTGGCCACGGATCTTGGTAGGTCAGCTTACAGCGCCAGCATATTCTTCAGGGCATCGAGCGATTCCTTGCCCTTTTGCATCTTCACTTCGGGGGGCAGTTCGTCGCCAAAGCCCTGGCGCTCAATATCTTCTGCCGGTAATTCACCGAGGAATCGACTGGGTTCCGTTTTGTGCACCTCGCCATATTGTTTACGCCGCGCGGCCAATGTCATGGTCAGGGTTTCGCGCGCCCGCGTAATGCCCACATAGGCGAGACGACGCTCTTCTTCGACCGTGTCCTGCTCGATGCTGGAGCGATGGGGCAGGATCTCCTCCTCCATGCCGATCAAATAGACGTGGGGGAACTCCAGCCCCTTGGCCGCGTGCAGGGTCATTAACTGCACCTTGTCGTCGGCCGACTCCTCTTCCTGGCGGTCGAGTTGGTCGCGCAAAATGAGCCGTGAGATGGCATTTTGCATCGGGTTTTCACAGTCCGGGTCTTCCATCTCACTTTCAATGGCGCGCTCTAATTGGCTGACCAGGAATTGCACATTCTTCATGCGTTTTTCGGCCACCGAGCCACTGCTGGCGTTTTGGTGCAGCCAGCTCTCGTAGTCGATGTCGTCGATCATTTCACGCACGGCTTTAATGGGGTCGTCACGCTCGCAACGCTCGGCAATCTTTTCCATCCACTGCTTAAAGCGCTGTAGTTTCTCGAGGTGTTGCTCGGCGATTTCACTCTGTAAACCGAACTCATCCATTGCCGGCGTAGGTGCCGAGTTTTTCCAGGGTGGTGGGGCCGATCTGGCGGCGCGGGGTGTTGATCACCCGCAGCAGGGCGTTGTTGTCGTCCGGATTCGCCAGCAGGCGCAGGTAGGCCATGATGTCTTTAATTTCAGCGCGGGCGTAAAAGGAGGTGCCGCCGCTGAGATGGTAGGGGATGGTCTGAGTCTGTAGCTTGATTTCCAGTAGGCGGGCCTGGTAGTTGCCGCGATAAAGGATGGCGAAATCTCGGTAGCAGCAGCCACGGCGCATGTGGTTTTCGATAATGTCATTCACCACCCGCTCCATTTCGGCCTCTTCGTCACCACAGCGAATCACGCGGATGGGGTCGCCAAAGCCGAGGTCACTCCACAGGGCCTTTTCAAAGGCGTGGGGGTTGTTGGCAATCAAGGTATTAGCGGCGCGCAAGATACGCGCGGTGGAGCGGTAATTTTGCTCGAGCTTGACCACTTCGAGATGGGGGAAGTCGACCTGCAGTTGTTCGAGGTTTTCCGGGCGGGCACCGCGCCAGGCGTAAATCGATTGATCGTCATCGCCCACCACGGTCAGCGCCTGGCGCTCGCCAACCAGCATTTTCAC
>MAAC01016755.1_pt1 | contig 13775 bp, 11 predicted proteins | sample 1115981 | NCBI WGS metagenome assembly MAAC01 (sample SAMN04961126, study PRJNA320927) | seawater metagenome | isolation source: sample BD02T64 sea water enriched with oil for 64 days | place: USA:Gulf of Mexico | collected 2013-07-27 | reverse complement strand
AATTTTGCAGCCAATTTTTTAAGATTAATTGAACCATGAATATTACAAAAGAAAATGTAGATGCATTAAATGCAGTTGTAAAAGTTGATATCGTTGCTGAAGACTATCAAGCTAAAGTAGCAGAAGTTTTACAAGATTACCGTAAGAAATCAGATATCCCAGGATTTAGAAAAGGTCATGTACCAATGGGGATGGTAAAGAAGCAATATGGTAAATCAGTAATGATTGATGAAGTAAACAAATTATTACAAGAATCTTTAAATAAATTTTTAACAGAAGAAAAATTAGATATTTTGGGGAATCCTTTGCCTAGAGTTCAAGACGATTTTTCTTGGGATACAGAGACTTTTTCTTTTGAATTTGAATTAGGGTTAGCTCCAGAATTCACAATAGATTTATCTGCAAAGAAAAAAATCGTACAATATAATATTGTTGCAGATGATGCTTTAATAGAAAAAGAAGTTGAGAATTTACAATCTCGTTACGGTAAAATGAATACTGTTGATGTGGCTTCAGAAACGTCTAACGTTACTGGAACTTTTGTAAATGAAGAAAAAGAAATCAACAAAAAATCTACAATTGCTTTAGCTGATTTAAAAGGTAAAGTTAATTTAAAGAAGTTTGTTGGAGCTAAAGTAGGAGATGTAATCGAATTGAAAACGAAAGGGTTGTTTTCTGATGATCATAAATTAGAAGGAACTTTAGGTTTGTCTCACGATGATATTCACGGTTTAGACATAGTAGTGTCTTTAACTATTGAAGAAGTTACTGAAACAGAATTAGCAGAATTAGACAAAGAGTTATTTGATAAGTTATTTACAGACGGAAGCGTTTCTACAGTAACTGAATTAAAGGATAAGATTAGAGAAGATGCTGAAAAGCAATTTTTAACGCAAGGAGATCAACAGCTATTAAATGCTGTAACCGAATATTTAGTAGAGAATACGAAGTTTGATTTACCATCAGAATTCTTGCAAAAGTGGTTAGCTACTGCAGGTGAAAAACCAATGACTGAAGAGCAAGCTGCTGCAGAATTCGCGAAATCTGAAAAAGGGTTACGTTACCAATTAATCGAAGGAAAGATTATGAAAGATAACGATATCAAATTAGACTATGCTGAGTTGGTAGATTATGCAAAAGGGTTTATCAGAACTCAAATGGCTCAATTTGGTAACATGAATCCAGAAGAAAAAGAATTGGATGACATTGCTGGAAGAATTTTAGCAAACCAAGATGAAGCAAAACGTTTACAAGAGCAGTTAGTTTCTCATAAACTATTAACTTTCTATAAAGAGAACATTACTTTTAAGACAAAAGAAGTTTCTTACGAAGGTTTTATTAAAGAAGTTTATAAATAAGAAATTTAAGAATTTATACGTAAAAAGACCTGAATTTTGAATTCAGGTTTTTTTAGCGATGAACTGTAACAAAATATTAACTTTATAGTTATTATATTTACAGTTCAAACATAAAAAATCAAATACCAATGAATTACGGAGAAGAGTTCGAAAAATACGCAACAAAGCATCACGGTATAAGCAGTACATATTTAGGTAAAATAACAAGTAGTTTAACTCCATACATTATGGAAGAACGTCAAATGAACATTACACAAATGGATGTTTTTTCTCGTTTAATGATGGATAGAATTATCTTTTTAGGAACAGGAATTAGTGATCAGGTTGCAAATGTAATTCAAGCACAATTATTGTTCTTAGAAAGTGTAGATGCATCTAAAGATATCTCAATTTATATCAATTCTCCAGGAGGAGGAGTATACGCAGGGTTAGGTATTTATGATACGATGCAATTTATAAAGCCAGACGTAGCAACAATCTGTACAGGAATGGCCGCTTCTATGGGAGCTGTGTTAATGTGTGCAGGACAGAAAGGAAAACGTTCTGCGTTGCCACATTCTAGAATAATGATTCACCAACCGTTAGGAGGGGCGCAAGGGCAAGCTTCTGACATCGAAATTACAACAAGAGAAATTTTGAAATTGAAAGATGAATTGTATGAGATTATTGCAGATCATTCAGGGCAAACAGTAGAAAAAGTACATGCAGATTCTGATAGAGATTATTGGATGAAAGCTTCTGAAGCTAAAGAATACGGAATGATTGACGAAATCTTAACAAGAAAATAAGTCAACAAAAAATAACAGCAATAAAGAAAAGAATCATGTCGAAAGAAGAAAACTTAGAATGTTCGTTTTGTGGTCGTCAAAAAGCAGAAACTAATTTGCTAATTGCGGGAATAGATGCACATATTTGTGATAAGTGTATTGAGCAAGCAGGTGGAATTTTAGAAGAAGAAGTTACTGAAAAAGATGCTGCAGGTTTGTCTAAAGATGTAATGTTAAAAAAACCTTTAGAAATTAAAGAGTTTTTAGATCAATACATCATAGGTCAAAATGAAACTAAAAAATCAATGTCTGTAGCTGTTTACAACCATTATAAAAGATTATTACAATCAAAATCTGATGATGATGATGTAGAGATTGAAAAAAGTAATATCATTTTAGTAGGAGAAACAGGAACTGGAAAAACATTGGTTGCAAAAACAATTGCTAAAATGTTAAATGTACCTTTCTCAATTGTAGATGCTACTGTTTTAACGCAAGCAGGTTACGTAGGTGAGGATGTAGAAAGTATTTTAAGTAGGTTGTTACAAGTTGCGGATTACGATGTTGCAAAAGCTGAACGAGGAATTGTTTTTATCGATGAGATTGATAAAATTGCTCGTAAAGGAGATAATCCATCAATTACCAGAGATGTTTCTGGTGAAGGAGTACAACAAGCGTTGTTAAAGTTATTAGAAGGTTCGGTTGTAAATGTTGCACCTAAGGGAGGGAGAAAACATCCAGATCAAAAATTCATCGAAGTAAACACCAAAGATATCTTATTTATTGCAGGTGGTGCTTTTTCTGGAATTGACAGAATCATTAGTAAGCGTTTAAATATGCAAGCTGTTGGGTATTCTGCATCTGTGGCTGAAGATAAAATTGATGAAGATAATTTATTGCAATACATCATTCCGTCTGATTTGAAAGCTTTTGGATTAATTCCAGAAATTATTGGACGTTTACCGGTTTTGAGCTATATGAACCCATTAGATGCAGAGACGTTAAGAGCGATTTTAACAGAGCCTAAAAATGCAATCATTAAACAATATACAAAGTTGTTTGGGATGGATGGTATTACTTTTGAAATTAAAGAAGAAGCCTTAAGTTATATTGTGTCCAAGGCGGTAGAATATAAATTGGGTGCTCGTGGTTTGCGCTCTTTGTGTGAAGCTATTTTTACGGATGCGATGTTTGAATTGCCAAGTTCTGATGAAAAAGAATTTGTGGTAACAAAAAAATACGCAGAAAATAAATTAACAAAGACAGCATTGAAAAAATTGAGTGTTGCTTCTTAAGAAAATGTCATACTGAACTTGATTCAGTATCTCGTTATATTAAACTATAAAGACCTTATGAAATTTTAAATTTTGTAAGGTCTTTTTTTCTATTTTTGTTTTATGATATCTAAAGAAACTATTGATCGCGTTTTTGAGACAGCTCGGGTTGAGGAAGTGATAGGAGAGTACGTGAACTTGAAAAAGGCGGGAAGTAATTTTAAAGGATTGAGTCCTTTTACAGATGAGAAATCTCCCTCTTTTATGGTTTCTCCTGTAAAACAAATCTGGAAAGATTTTAGTACAGGAAAAGGGGGGAATGCGATTTCATTTTTAATGGAACACGAACATTACTCCTATCCTGAAGCAATTAGGCATTTAGCTAAAAAATACAATATTGAGATAGAGGAAACTGAGCAATCTGATGAGCAAAAGCAACAATTAAATGAACGCGAAAGCATGTTTGTAGTCTCTAAATTTGCATCAGAATATTTTCATGATTTAATGCTAAATACCCAACAAGGTAAAGCTATTGGGTTGTCGTATTTTAAAGAACGTGGATTTAGAGATGATATCATTAAAAAGTTCGATTTAGGGTATTGTAGAAACGAATGGGATAATTTTACAAAAGCAGCCTTAAATAAAGGCTATGATTTAAAATATTTGGCATCAACGGGATTAACAATTGTGAAAGAAAACAAACAGTTTGACCGTTTTAAAGGACGTGTGTTGTTTCCAATACACTCAATGTCAGGGAGGATTCTTGGTTTTGGAGGGCGTATATTAACTGCTGATAAAAAAGCTGCCAAGTATTTAAATTCTCCTGAGAGTGATATTTACCATAAAAGTAAAATTTTATACGGAATTTATCAGGCCAAAAAAGAAATAGCAAAACAAGACAATTGTTTTTTAGTTGAAGGTTATACAGATGTAATCTCTCTTCATCAATCAGGAATAGAAAATGTTGTTGCCTCTTCTGGTACGGCTTTAACTTCGGATCAAATACGTTTGGTTAGGAGGTTAACTCAAAATATTACCGTTCTTTTTGATGGGGATGCTGCAGGGTTAAGAGCATCAATTCGTGGAATTGATTTGATTCTTGAGCAAGGAATGAATGTGAAAGTGGTGTCTTTTCCAGAAGGAGAAGATCCAGATAGTTTTGCTAAATCACATTCTGATGTTGAATTAAAAGAATATTTAGAAAATTCTGCTCAAGATTTTATCAACTTTAAGGTTTCTTTATTAATGAAAGAAGCAAAGAATGACCCTGTTAAAAAAGCAGGGTTGATCCGAGATATTGTTACAAGTATTTCTAAAATTCCTGATGGAATTCAACGAGAAGTATATGTTCAAGAGTGTTCTAGAATAATGGAGATTTCTGAACGTGTTTTGTTTAGTGAATTGGCGCAGCTTTTAAATAAAGAAACAAAACCTAATAGAGGTCAACAAAGTAATGTTGACCCAAATCAGCCGCCACCAGAGTACTTTATGGAACAGGAAGCGGCAATGACAGCTGTAAAAGGAGGTGTAATTTCTTCTGAGAAAATAGATCAATTAGATCTTCTTGAAAAAGAAATTATTAGAATTTTATTGTTGTATGGTAATGAGGAAGTTGATTTTATTCAACAGGTAGAAGTTGAAAATGAAAAAGGAAAAATATCGGTAGAAGATGAAGAATATACAAATCAAATATCTCAAGAGCTCTATGTGAATTTACAGGATGATGAGATTGAATTTACCAATACTATTTTTAAAACGGTGTATTATGAACTAATCCATCAAATGAATCAGCAAGAAAAAATTGAGGTTGAGCGTTTGATTAACCACGAGAATAAACAAGTTGCCATTGAGGTTACAAATATTTTAATGGATGAGGAGAAATATCAGCTAAGTGATTGGGAACGTAAAGATATTTATGTGACAGATATAAAAAAAATTCTTCCAAAATTAGTTACAGATGCAATCTTGAATCTAAGGAGGGTCTTAATTGAAAAGAAGATTGTAGAAATAATGAATGAAGCTAAAAATGGGGATTCTGCTACGTTAGACTTAGAGTTAATTACCAATTATACAGACTTGAAAAAGCGCCTATTTGAAAAACTAAATAGAGTTGTGTAATTCTGGGGTTTTTAAAATAGGTGTTTTTCCTTATTTTATCTTATTCCTTTTTTTGTATATTAGTACCCGCTAAAAAAGAAATGACATGAGAAAAATATTACAAATTTTAAAGATTATTCAACTTTTGATTATACTGCCTTTTTCAATAGTGAATGGTTCCAAAAAGAGGTCATATCACAAAATTAAAAGAATGATGATCGCTGCTAACTTACTTTAATTTAGCACTGATTTCACAAACAGGTATTGGATTCATTTTATGTTGATTGATTGTGTTTAGTCGAGAATAAATTGTGAATACTTCTAATTCTCTACCTGAAAAATTTTGATGTTTTTTACCTTCATCTTGCATTTTCATTGCCCATTCTAGTTCGTCATATGAAGCACCAATTTGGTCTTCATCTGTTCTGCTATCTCCAAACAATCCATCTGTTGGAGCTGCGTTTTGGATGGAGTCAATAACTCCTAAATGATTTGCTAATTGATAAACTTCAGATTTTAATAAATCGGCTATCGGACTTAAATCTACTCCTCCATCACCATATTTAGTGTAGAAGCCTACGCCAAAGTCTTCAATTTTATTTCCTGTTCCAGCGACCAATAGTCCTTTTAAACCTGCTAAATAATACAAAGAACTCATTCTTAACCTTGCTCTAGTATTTGCTAAAGCTAAATCAAGTTTATTTGAATCTGATTCTTGTCTATTGGCCTTTTTAAATGCTTCAAAAGTAGTTGTAAGATCAACTTTTGTTGAAGAGATATTGTTAAATTGACTTTTTAAACATTCAATATGATTCTGGGCTCTAGTAACTTGGCTTTCTGCTTGATGTATTGGCATTTCTACACATAAAGTATGCAAGCCTGTTTTTGCACATAATATAGAAGTAACAGCAGAGTCAATTCCGCCAGAAACTCCAACTACAAACCCGTTTACATTTGCTTTTTCTGCGTATACTTTTAGCCAATTTATAATATGATTAGAAACTCTTTCGGTATTCATTGATAAACTATTTTAGTACTTTTGTCGTTCTTAAAAAGAAGTTACTAATATACGAAGATAATGGCTAAACACATTTCCATAATTTTACTTTTATTAACCATATTCTCTTGCAGTACTGAACAAGAAAATTTAATAGATGTTAGTAAAATAAATATTGATTTTTCTATTGATCGATTTGATGTTGATTTTTATACAGCTACAGAAAACACACTAGGTCAAACTAAAGAAAAGTATCCGTTTTTTTTCTCTGCTAATGAGCCTGATTCTGTTTGGGTAAACAAGATAAATAGCAAAGATGAGAAAGAGTTGTTTTCTGAAACGCAAAAACTATATTCTGATATTTCATTTTTAAGAAGTGATTTAGAGCAGTTGTTTAAGCACATAAAATATTACAATTCTGAATTTAAATCACCAAAAGTAATAACACTTTTGAGTAATATTGATCATCGAAATAAAGTGGTATATACTAAAGATTACTTACTAATTTCGTTAGATGTTTATTTAGGTTCTAAACATAAATTTTATGTAGATTACCCAAATTATATTAAGCAAAACCACAATAAAGAGCATATTATTGTTGACGTTGCAAATGCAATTGTTAAAACAGAAGTTAAAAGTTCAAATGATAGAACTTTTGTAGGTAAAATGGTAAAAGAAGGATTGAAGTTGTATTTATTGGATATGTATATGCCAAAAGCCAATAATGCGAATAAAATTGGGTTCACAGTAGAAAAGCATATATGGGCTATGGATAATGAAGAGCAAGTTTGGAAATATTTTATAGAGAATAAACTATTGTTTAGTACTGATACAAAACTGAATAAACGCTTTATTGATTTAGCTCCGTTTTCTAAATTTTATAGATCAGAAGATAATCTTTCTCCAGGTAGAATAGGTGCTTGGATTGGATGGCAAATAGTCAGATCTTATATGAAGCATAATGATGTATCTTTGCAAAAATTACTAAAAACTTCAGCAGAAGAAATTTATAAAAAATCAAAATACAAACCCAAAAGATAATGGCAATAAAACATACATCAGAAATAAAGTTTAATATAGGATTAGACGAAAATAAAATACCAGAAACAATTTCTTGGTCTGCAGAAGATGGCGGGATTGATAATTCTGATTCTAAAGCTTTGATGATTTCTGTTTGGGATCATAAAAAGAAAGATACTTTAAGAATGGATCTATGGACTAAAGATATGCCAGTAGATGAAATGAAGCAATTTTTTCATCAAACACTGGTGTCAATGGCTTCATCATTTCACAGAGCAACTGATGACCAAAAAATGACAGATACTATGCGCGACTTTTGTGATTATTTTGCTGAAAAACTAGAGTTAAAAAAATAAAAAGAATGTTTTAAACATTTGTTGTCATTTTTTTTCTTAACTTTAATTCTAATTTAACTCAAAATCCCCCCGAAAAATGAGAGTAATTAAGCTATTATGTATATTGATATTGATGTCCATCGTCAGCATTTCGTGTGAAAATGAGACCGATGAGAGTGTGGTGTTTTATTCTAAAGACCGTTTAACAAATAATTTACCTGTACAGATTAAAGATACTGAAGGAGCAAAAGTTTCAGTAAATTCTAATACTGTTATAAGTTTATCTTCTTCTTCATTTTTTAAAGATAACATGATCTATTTAAGGGAATTGGATGTTCCTAAAATGTCATTTAAAATTATTAATTATAATTCTAACTCTTCAGCATTGTCAAATGTGAAAGTATTTCTTGATGAAATACAAATTACAAATGAGTTAGGAGTGAATTTTTTAAATGTTACTAAAAATAATATTGAATTTGAGATATCTAATGAGCAATTGTTAAATACTATTGCTTCAAAATTATTGCAAAAAAAACAAGTAGTAATTTCCTATTATAGTGATGCAGTTACTCAGGGTCAATTAGATTTTGATTTTGAATTTTCTATAACTGCTAGAGGTACTTTTGTAGATTAAAAAAAAAGGTATACAAATAAAAAAGAGCATACTATTAGTATGCTCTTTTTTATTTGTAATTTATAGTTGATTCATTTTTGATTACCTATTCAACTTTTAGTTTCGTTTTACTTTCATAATACCCCACAGATTTAATTTCAACTCTTCTGTTAAGTTGTTTTCCTTGTGCAGTGTCATTACTGTATTTAGGATTTACTTTACCATATCCTTTGGCAGAAATTCTATCAGCTTCAACACCTCTCTCAATCAGATAGTTTCTTGCTTCATTAGATCTTCTATCAGATAATTTTAAATTGTAGTCTTCAGATCCAACATTATCAGTATATCCAGATACGCTAAAAGTAACATCTTTGTTTTTAAGCATAATTTCAGCAACATCATCAAGCATGGTGTAATAGAAACCACTTCTTATAGAGTTACTATCAGTATTAAAATAGATGTTTTTAGAATAGCTCATTACAGTTACTAATTCTGTAATTCTTAGTGAATTTGCATCCGGGCAGCCTTCAAATCTTTCTAGTCCTTTTACCTCTGGGCATTTATCTTCTCTGTCAGGAATTCCGTCCCTATCTTTATCTCCAATAAATGGACAGCCATCATTATCAACTCTTCCTTTTTCAAAAATACATTTGTCAATATAGTCCGGCACACCATCTTGATCACTATCAACCGGAGTCCCATTTCCGTATACTTGAACCCCCAATGGAGTATTTGGGTCGTTGTCTAATTCGTCAATTACACCATCTTTATCTGTATCAACAATTTTAAACTTGTTTTCAGGTTCTTTCTTGTTATCACCCCAAATAGTAAATATTTTTTTCTTTCCTAGTTTTACAACAACTCCAACATGAGTCACAAAAAATGTCTCCCAATTTTGTTTGTTTGAAATTGTAGCATCCAAATGATCTTCATAATTAAAATACCAAGAAGGCCTGAATTCTAAATCTACTCTTTTATTAATTCGGTATTTTACCCCTAATTGAGCAGATAAGTATATAGAGCTGGCTTCGTTTATACTGTTTCTAGTAGGATTCTTTCCAAAGTCAATTAATAAGCTGTTAGAGCCATTAGGAAGTTTTTCGTATAAAGCAGAATCATATTGATGATATCCTGCACCAAAATACCCTGTTACGTGCCATTTGTCAGCATTGGCAATGTATAGATTAGAAAAACTTAAAATAAAGTTTAATTCGGCGCCATATGCGGTTCCTTTAAAGAAAAGGTTATTTGTGATTTTTTGTTGGTTGAGATATAGGATATTATATACGTCAGAAAAATATTGAGCTCCACCAGAAATTTTTGAGTAATTTACTTTGAACTCTAAGCCCAATAATGGGTTGAACATTTTGTCTATATATGCATATGCTCCAAAATTCCAAAAATTTCCGAGATTTCCTGTTCCTATAGAACGTAAATCACCGTGCATTACGAAATTACTAAAACCAGCAGAAACGGCCCAACTGTTGCTGTTTTCTAATTCAATTTTACTGTTCTTTACAATATCATTTAGATTTGTTTGACTATATATAGTGCAAGTAAATAATGATACAAAAAGAAAGAAAAGACATCTTTTCATTTGTAGGTATTTAATTTAAAACTTAAATTGTTGGGGAACTAACTTAGAGCAAAAATAAAAAAAATACTTAATGATTGTTTATTTTATCTATGATAAATTGATAATCAGTAGCATTGTTAACAAAATCGAGCTCAGAAACATCTATTATTAGGGTGTTTAAATCCTGTTGAGTTTTGATGAAGTTACTGTAGCCATTATGAATTTTGCCTAAATATTCATGCGAAATATTCTGTTCATAAGCTCTCCCTCTTTTTTGAATATTTTTTAATAACCTATCCGTATTTTGATATAAATAGACATATAAATCAGGTTTAGTGATTTCTTTATACATTAAGTCGAACATTTTTCTATATAATAAGTATTCTTCCTTTTGTAAGGTTACTTGTGCAAATATTAACGATTTAAAGATATAGTAATCAGAAACGATTAAGTTTTTAAATAAGTCGAACTGCGCCAAATCGTCGGTTAATTGTTGATATCTATCGGCCAAAAAACTCATTTCTAATGGGAAGGCAAACCTTTCTTTATCTTCGTAGAATTTTGGAAGAAAAGGATTGTCAGCAAAACGTTCAAGTACAATTTTTGCATTAAACTCATCAGACATCATTTTTGATAAAGTTGTTTTACCTGCCCCAATATTACCCTCAATAGCTATATAATTATATTTCTCTGTTAAAGGAATTGGGCGCATTAAAGTTTTCGAAGTTTTTTTAATTTCTGAAATGTCAGTACAAGAGTCTAAACATTTGCTTATATGCTTTTTCTCAACAGGGTGAATTGTGTTTTTAGCAATGTCATTAAGAGGGAATAAAACAAACTTGCGGTCTAACATTCTTGGATGTGGAACGATTAATTCTTTTGAAAATATAATTTCATCATCAAAAAGGAGCACATCAATATCAATAGTTCTATTTGTGTAGTTATTGGTGTCTGCTCTAACTCTCCCCAATTGTTTTTCTATGCTAAGAACCCTATTAATTAAAGTTTCAGGAGGTAAGTATGTTGATACTTTTACACAAGTGTTTAAAAAATCATTTCCTTTAAATCCTAAAGCAGGCGTTTTATATATGCCGCCAATTTTTAATATTGCGCCAATTTTTTGAGCAATTAAATTTATTGAATTTTGGAGATGGTCAAGTTTTTTTCCTTGATTGCTTCCAAGAGATAAATATATAATACGTTGAATTTTCATAAGTGGAATACAAAGAAAATAAATCTTAAAAGAATAGCAAGGCTAAGTTTGAAAAAAGAATTAACAATCTATAACTTCTGTTTTTAAGTAGGGTAAAAGGTTGTTGAATTGTTTCATAATAAAGGGTATTGGATGTTTACAGATAAAAATACAAGAGTTAAAAAATTGGAAGTGGATGTTTTAAATAGAAAAAAGATAGTAACTACTTTAAAAGAATGGTACTATACCTTATTTTTTTTAGTACCGGTTTTAGCGGTTTTGTATCTTTTCTTTTCAAATGTTAATACTGTTATTTATTGGTACTTAGTTGGCGCTTTTGTTTTAATAGTGCTATGTATTGTGAAATGTTATTTTTTGATTAAGAAGTTTGAGGATGAAAGAAGAGTGTTGAGAACTGAATTGTCTAAAATTCAAGAAAATTCAGTAAAAAACTTACATAAAAAAAGCACCTAATTTTTATTAGGTGCTTTTCGTTTTATAAAGAAATCTAAATTAGATTAATCTCTTTTTTCTCTTGGTTTTCTATCGTCTCTACGGTTGTCGCGACTACGATTGTCTCTACCTCTGTTATTGTCTCTTGGCGGTCTTGCAACGTACCCTTCTGGTTTCTCTAACAATGCTTTGCGAGATACTTTTTCTTTACGAGTTCTTGGGTCTAAACCAAAGTATTTTACATCAAATACATCTCCCATCTTTACAACGTCAGATACATTTTCTGTGCGTTCCCAAGCTAATTCGCTTACGTGTAATAAAACCTCGTTTCCTGGAGCTTCTACGTATTCTACTACGGCTCCAAAATCTAACATTTTAATAACTTTTACTTCGTATGCGCTACCAACTTGTGGTTTAAACATCATAGATTCAATACGAGCAATAACTTTTTCAATTCCTGCAGGATCTGTTCCTAAGATTTCAATAATCCCTTCTTCAGTTACAGCATCTTCAGTAATTACAATTGTAGTTTCTGTTTCTTTCTGTAGCTCTTGAATATGTTTACCTCCTGGTCCAATAAATGCACCAATAAGCTCATTAGGAATTCTTCTGTTGATCATTTTAGGAGCATGCTCTTTAACTTCTTCATTAGCTGAAGCGATTGTCTCAGTTATTTTCCCTAAAATATGTAAACGACCTTCACGAGCTTGTTTTAGTGCATTTACTAAAATCTCATATGGCAATCCTTTAATTTTAATGTCCATTTGACAAGCAGTAATTCCTTCAGAAGTACCCGTTACTTTAAAGTCCATATCTCCTAAGTGATCTTCATCACCTAAAATATCAGACAATACAGCATAACGATCTCCGTCAGAAATTAACCCCATTGCAATACCAGAAACTGGTCTTGTAAGTTGAACTCCTGCGTCCATTAATGCCATTGTACCAGCACAAACTGTTGCCATAGAAGAAGAACCGTTAGATTCTAATACTTCAGAAACAACTCTTACTGTATAAGGGCAATCGTCTGGAATCATTCCTTTTAATCCACGTTGAGCTAAGTTACCATGACCAACTTCTCTACGAGAAGTTCCTCTTAACGGTCTTGCTTCTCCAGTACAAAAAGGAGGGAAGTTATAATGTAAATAGAACGACTCTTCACCTTCATAAGATGGCATGTCTATTTTATTTGCATCTCTAGAAGTTCCTAAAGTAACTGTAGCTAAAGCTTGAGTTTCTCCACGAGTAAAGATTGCAGAACCATGTACTGATGGTAAATAATCTACTTCTGACCAGATTGGTCTAATTTCGTCAGTCTTACGTCCGTCTAAACGAATACCTTCTGCTAAAGTTAATTCTCTAACAGCTTCTTTTTCAGCTTTTCTATAATAACCACCTACAAGGTGACCAAATTCTGCAGTCTCTTCTTCAGTAAAAGAAGCTTTTACTTCTTCTTTTACTTCTGCAAATGCAGCTGTGCGTTCTGCTTTAGAAGTTCCCTTCTTTGCAATAGCGTAACATTTATCGTATGCTAAATCGTGTATTCTTTTTTCTAATTCTTCGTTTACTTCTGCAGTTTCGTATTCACGAGTTTCTTTCTTTCCGAAAGCTTCTGCTAAACGAACCTGAGCGGCAATTTGTATTTTTATAGCTTCATGTGCAAATTTAATAGCATCTGCCATTTCTTCTTCGCTACATTCATCCATTTCTCCTTCTACCATCATTACTGAATCGGCAGAAGCACCAATCATCATTTCCATGTCAGAATCTGCTAATTGAGCTCTACTAGGATTGATTACAAATTCTCCATTTACTCTTGCAACTCTAGCTTCAGAAATTGGACATTCAAAAGGAAAATCAGATAATTGAATAGCTGCTGATGCCGCTAATCCTGCTAGTGCATCTGGCATTACATTTTCGTCATGAGACATTAGCTGAATCATTACTTGTACTTCTGAGTGATAATCTTTTGGAAATAATGGACGTAAAACACGGTCTACTAAACGCATTGTTAATACTTCTCCATCACTAGGTCTTGCTTCTCTTTTAAAGAAACCTCCAGGATATCTACCTGCAGCAGCAAATTTCTCTCT
>MAAC01018510.1_pt1 | contig 13776 bp, 9 predicted proteins | sample 1115981 | NCBI WGS metagenome assembly MAAC01 (sample SAMN04961126, study PRJNA320927) | seawater metagenome | isolation source: sample BD02T64 sea water enriched with oil for 64 days | place: USA:Gulf of Mexico | collected 2013-07-27 | reverse complement strand
CGGTTCTGCCACTATAAGTGTTAACGGAGGAAATCCGGCATATGCTTATTTATGGTCAAATGGTTCGGCTACTAACACTTTCTCAAGTGTAGGGCCTGGTATCTATACTTTAACAGTGACCGATGCAAATGCATGTTCAAATTTAACTTCGATCACTATTACAGAGCCAACAGACTTAACGGCTACCATTACTAACTCACAAAATGTAGCGTGTAGTGGTTTATCTACCGGTTTTGCAGTAGTTACTGCTGGAGGTGGTACTTTACCTTATACCTACAATTGGTCAACGGGATCCATTTCGGATAGTATTTACGGTCAAAGCTCTGGGTTTTATCGAGTGACCATTACGGATGGAAACAATTGTGTGGATTCTGCATTAGCGAATCTGACGCAGCCAAGTTCATTATCTGCTTATGTAGTGAGTTCAACTCCTAACTTATGTTATGGGGATGCTCTTGGTACCGCAACGGTTGCCGTAGTTGGTGGACAATCGCCTTACAATTATTCTTGGCCAAGCAGTGCTTCTTCAGCATCTTTAAGTGCCATGATTTCCGGTAACTATATTGTTACAGTTACGGATGCAAATAACTGTCAGGATACGACTTTAGTTTCCATTACGGAACCGGCAAATATGGTCTTATCCATCGCTAATCAATCCAATCCACTTTGTTTTGGAAATACCAACGCAGCGGTTGCTGTTTCTGTAACAGGAGGTGTTTCTAGTTATTCTTATAATTGGAATAACGGGGATGCAGATAGTGTTTTAAATGCAGTAGGTGGAGGTGTTTATTCACTTACGGTTACAGATAACAATAGTTGTACGGATACCATTTCAGTAACGGTAGTAGAACCTTCCGACCTGGTGTCTTCAGCTACGGCTGTTCATGCCTTATGTAATGCGGATACCAATGGAGCAGTTAATACCCTTGTTTCAGGGGGGACAACTCCATATACTTTTGCGTGGTCTAATGGAAATACCACGAGTAACGCATTAAATCTTTCGGCAAATACATATTCCGTAACTATTTCGGATGCCAATGGATGTGCGGATACCTTAATCAATACCGTTACAGAGCCTGTTTTACTTTCAAATTCATTGGTTAGTTCTATGGACTTAAATTGTTTTGGTGTCGCCACAGGTTCAGCTATTACATCAACTTCAGGGGGTACTTCCCCTTATGGTTATATATGGACGGGAGGCGAAACAACCGAAAGTGCCACGGCATTACTATCGGGTATTAATGTGTTAACAGTAACGGATGCCAATGGATGTATAGATTCAACTACCGTTACCTTAAGCGCCATTTCAAATCTAGATTTGACCTTGGTAAGTGCTTCAGATATCTTATGTAATGGGGACTCAACTGCGAATATCTTAGTTACGGCAACGGGAGGTTCAGGAACATCCAATTTTAACTGGTCAGTCGCAGGGTCGGATAGCGCATTAACAAATCAACCCGTAGGAACATATACTGCTTTTGTTACAGATAACTTAGGTTGTATCGATACACTTGACATTGTAATTACAGAACCAATACTAATTGCTGGAACAACTGGGTTAACTCAAAACCCATTATGTGTAGGTGATTCTAATGGTTGGGCACAGGTAGTGGCTACGGGTGGTGTAGGAAGTTATTCTTACCAATGGCCTTCTGGCGATGTTACGGATGTAGATTCATTGATTGCCGCAGGTATGCATACCGTAACTATTACGGATGCAAATAACTGTTCCAATACGGTAGATGTAGTGCTTTTAGATCCTCAAGGTTTAACCAATATTGGGTTTAATATTACCAATGTAAACTGTGCTTCAGATATCAACGGATCCGTCATCGTGAATCCAATAGGTGGAACACTTCCTTATGCCACAACATGGTCTAATGGGCAAACAGGAAATAATGCAATTGCACTTACTGCTGGAACGTATGTGGTTGTGATTATGGATGGAAATGGATGTATGTTAAACGATACTGCGATTGTTACTTCTGTAAATCCAGTAACTCCGTCCATGTTGCCGACCGATACCACTTATTGTGGTGCTTCGGTGACATTAACTGCGAGTTCTTCATTCAATTCTTACGGTTGGTCCATTGGAGGCTCTGGCGCTTCGGTTCAGGTCACTTCTAATGCCGCTGTAATGTTCGCTGGTGTAGATGCAAATGGATGTACCACCTACGATACCGTTGATGTGGTATTATTCCCTGCAGCAGTAGTGAATTTAGGTGCGGATATATCGAACGTTTGTGAAGGAGTTGATCAAATTTTGGATGCCGGTTCGTTTGTTTCTTATACCTGGTCTACCGGTGAAGTTACCCAAGCGATTACCATTAATACCAGTGGTACTTATTTGGTCACGGCTACCGACATTAATGGGTGTGTAGATGACGATGATGTAACGGTGAATATGTGGGCTAATCCAACAGTAGATTTAGGTCAGGATACTATTATCTGTACAGATCAAGGTATAGATAATTATATATTAGATGCCGGGGTTGGATTTAGTTCTTATGTTTGGTCTACCGGTGGTAATTCTCAAATAGAAGCGGTGACTACTACAGGTGATTATTCTGTTCAGGTGGAAGATGCAAATGGGTGTAAGGCTAATGATACTGTTTCGGTAACCTTTGATATTTGTAGTGGAATTAATGAGCCGGGTAAATCGCTAACGATTTCAATGTATCCTAATCCAACAAAAGGGGATTTAACCATCGATTTAAAAGGATTTATGGGTGAGTCCGTAGAAATAGAAATAATGACTACTAATGGTCAGTTAATGAAATCTCTAGTATTGGAAACGACCAAGCAATCGGAGATGACCACCACCATGGATCTGAATGATTTAGCACAAGGTTTATACTTTGTAGTGGTGAAAACGGGAGATCAAATACAAATAGAAAGAATTACTATTTACTAGTAAAAATAGGTTTCAATAAAAAAGGGTGTCGAAAGACACCCTTTTTTTTATGCGATTAATTTCGAGATTTAGTAGCGTTTATTTTGAAAAAACTTTTTTAATAATGCGGCACTTTCGTCTGCCATTAGGCCTCCGTTAATTTCTGTTTTAGGATGAAGTAAAGTCGATTTGATTTTGTTAAAACCTCGCTTTTCATCTGGAGCAGCATAAACAATTCTACTTATTTGAGTCCAGAAAGAAGCCCCAGCACACATCACGCAAGGTTCTAGGGTGACAAAAAGGGTGCAGTCCCATAAGTACTTACCCCCCAAAGTTTCGGCAGCTGCCGTAAATGCTTGCATTTCGGCATGTGCCGTAACATCATTGAGCCGCTCGGTAAAATTATGCGCCCGAGAAATGACTTGCCCTTTATGCACAATAACAGCTCCCACAGGAACTTCATCGGCATCAAATGCTTTTTTTGCTTCAGCGAGAGCCAACTTCATGAAGTGCTCGTCCGTTTGTATGGTTAAACTCATGTGCCAAAAATAAGATTTGAATTTTTGGTACGTACCTATTAATTTAGTGAAATGAAAATTTGGTGGATTGTTTTCGGGGCGATTTTTACCCTTCTGGTTTCTGGATGTGAAAAGGTGAATATGAAAAGATGGGAGGTACAATATAAGGCCGTTAACCAAGGGTATCAAATCCCAGTGTATCGGATTACCTACATGACCAAAAGTGGTGGAACCAAGGTGGTTGGACCCATTAACTCTTGGCATTGGGAATCGGAAGTTTTTAATGGCGTTGAAGAAGGAAGTCCTGTGCAGTTAGAGATAGAAATCTTATCCGGAGAGGCTTCTTTCGATATGCAAATTTTAAGAGATGGTGCGTTACACGAACACCTTATTCTTCGGGAAGGGGATAAATACTTAATCGTTAACTCCCAAATATAACTCGGGAACTCACTATTGCTTATGAAAAGTATCCAAACAAATTGGGTTGGAAACCGTGGTTATATGTACTTTTCGGCCCAATTACTAAATTGTAGGGATTCCATTTTATGAGTAAACTTAAAAAACTAGCAGGACAAACAGCCATTTATGGTTTGCCTAGTATTTTGGGTCGGTTTTTAAATTACCTGCTTTTCCCTCTTTACACCGGAATGTTTGCCCCTGCAGAATACGGTGTTGTAAACGAAATTTATGCGCTGGTAGCATTTGTGGCCGTTATTTTACCCTGGGGTATGGAAACCGCTTATTTCCGGTTTTCATCCAAGGATGAGTTTTCACCGGATGAGGTTTTTAAAACTTCTTTGTTTTTTGTGGGCTTGACCTCCCTCTTGTTTTTGGGGGGCGTTTTGTGGTTTACCCAAGATGTGGCAAATGCCATGTTGTACCCCAATAATCCGGAGTATGTCATTTGGATGGGGATAGCGTTGGGCTTTGATGCACTATCCGTAATCCCACTCGCCCAGTTAAGACAGCAAAATAAAGCGAAGAAATTCGCTATTGTAAATTTCTCCAGTATTGGAGTTAACATCTTATTGAACTTGTTTTTCATTCTCTATTGTATGAATGTGGATCAAGCTGGAGGGAATTGGATTACCGAAGCTGCTTTTGATCCCGCTATTGGGGTGGGCTATGTTTTTATTGCCAATATGGTACAGGCCTTTGTGAAGTTTATTTTGATAACGAGTTCGTATAAGGGGTTCGATTTTAATATTAATTACACCTTATTAAAAAGATTGTTTTTATATGCATCTCCATTGGTGGTAGCCGGATTTGCAGGAATCATTAACGAAACGCTAGATCGTAGGTTGATTCGTGTGTTACTGGAGCCCACCCTTGGAACCAAAGAAGCTTTAACACAAGTGGGTATTTATGGCGGGGTGTACAAACTGGCGGTTTTGATTACCCTATTTACACAAGCTTTCAGATATGCAGCCGAACCCTTCTTTTTTGCACAAGACAAAGAAGGTAACAACCGTAAGGTGTATGCGGATGTTATGAAGTGGTATACCATTGTGGTGACTCTGTTGTTTTTGGGAGTGATGTTATACCTGGATATCATTAAACTATTGATCCGTAGAGAATCCTATTGGGTAGGATTAACCATTGTGCCCATTCTTTTGTTTGCCAATATTTTCTTAGGTTGGATTTACAATTTGTCGGTGTGGTATAAACTGACTCATAAAACCATTTACGGAGCCATCTTAGCCATTGTTGGAGCCATAATAACGATCAGCTTAAATCTATATCTAATACCCAAAATGGGATATGAAGGTGCGGCATGGACCACCTTTGCTTCTTACGGCTCCATGGCTGTAATGAGTTATGTTTTAGGCCAGAAATATTTTAATATACCTTACGATTTAATCAAGATCCTAAGTTATAGTGTCGTTTCTGTTTTGTTATGGTACGTCAGCACATTAGTAGAGTGGAATTCCGATTGGGCTAAATATGCCGGCAATACGGTTTTAATGGTGTGCTTCCTCCTCTTTATTTATGTTCTCGAGCGAAAGGATTTGAATCGATTTATTAAACGATAGTTGTTCTTCTTTCATTTTTAAAAAGATGTGACCAACCTCCCCAAGGGGTATGTAAATAATAAAACTTCTTGGTGTTGTTATAAGGAACCACTCTAATTTCACGTAGGACGGAATACCTTAGTCTTGATCAATAACATGCATTACTTTAGCAATTAAAGCATCGTTCCATAGCATTTTATAATGTCCTAATTTATCAAAAGAATACAAGGTGGATTTGGATACAGATTCGTTGATTTTTACCGAATACGTATACGGAATAATTTTGTCTGCTCGGTCGTGAAAGAGGTATAAATGACTAAAATCTACCAATTTCATTCGAGTATCTACATTTACTAGATCAAGAGGTTCCTTTAAAATTTTATTGGCTCGATCTTTCAATAGTTGATATGCTTTTTCATTCAAACCAATAAAGTTCTTGAAGTCCCTAAAAATGTCTTCCATTTTATTTGGGCTGGTTAGGTATATCAAATTATTCACTTTAAACTTCATTTCAGAGAGCCCGAAAGTGGTGACCGCAGAGCCAAAAGAATGGGAGATAATATCAATCTTACGCTCCCTAGGTAATGCTTGCATAAAGATTTTAAACGATTCTTTGGCTTCAAACAAATTGGTTTTATTTGCCGAGTAAAATGCATGACCGGGAAGGTTAAAACCTAGGACGTATTTATTCTTGGCCAGTAAGGGTTCCACAAACTTGTACATGCTTCCTACGTTAGAATCCCAACCATGAACTAAGACCACAATATCGTTTTCTGGGTTTCCAAATGAATAACAATGAATGGCTTTGTTTTGGTACGGAACCTCGTATGCGTGGGCTTTATCATAAAAAGGTTTCTCTCGGTCGCGAATATCTTTTTTACGGACTTTCTTAAACATTTCGAAAGCCCTTTTAGAAGCTAAACTCGGACTGATGGCTGATAATGTTTTGAAATATGGTTTAATTAGCTGCATCATGATTTTATACCAATCGGTATATTTTTAGTCAAAAAAATTATTTCTTTAATTCGGTTTCTATTAAATGGTCGATCGTTAGGGTGAGGTCTTCCATATAGGTTTTGTCTTTTAACATGGTGGCCACAAATATGCCTCCTTCAATCATCGCGAAAATTCGTCTGGAGTAATAGTGCGCATCTACATCGGGTTTTATTTCACCCGAGGTAATTCCATGAACAATGATGACCGTCAAATTATTCTGTAAGTTGTGGATCACCTTTTTAACCTTTTCCATTAACTCTGGGTTTTGATGATTCGCATCAATACCAATGTTAAGGATGGGGCAACCACCAAATCTGTAGGTGAAATCGTAGTAATCTTTGTAAAAAAAGGAAATAGCGAAGAGCTTTCCTAAACTACTGGATTGGCTTTGAATGGCCTCTTCAATTTTGGAGGCTACAATGTTAACGTTGTAGACAAAGGACTTCACCGCTAATTCATTTTTATCCCGAAAGTTGCCATAAATAGCCCCTTTGGTTAAGCCTGTTGCAGCGGTAATATCAGCCATACTGGTGCCCGAATACCCTTTCCTGTTAAAGACCGGGGCAATGGTTCGAATAATAAATTCGGATGTTATTTCTGCTTTGCTAGCCACAAGGCAAATGTAATTAAAAATATACCAATTGGTATATTTTATTTCGTTCAAATTTATTAACGTTCTTAGAATGGTAAAAACTCCATATGAGTAACAACAATTGCAATAAATTGCGTTCTTTTGTTGGTTATTGAAATTATTACCAATTCGAGTGAGGTTTAATAAAAAACTCACCAAGAAAAAATAGAATTATGGGATGTACAAGTTGTAGTACGAGTTCAGGTTCTGGTAGTGTTTCTGGCGGTTGTAAATCAAGCGGTTCATGTTCCACTTCGGGGTGTGATAAGCTGAATGTATATAGTTGGTTAACCGGAATGGAGCCCAACCGATATAGCAATTACGACTTAGTTGAGATAAAATTTAAAAATACTCGTAAGGAGTTTTTTAGAAATAGCAATAAATTGGACATCCATCCAGGAGAGCCGGTTGTAGTACAATCAGCAGCTGGATATGATATGGGTGTTGTGAGTATGTTAGGGGAATTAGTGAGCCGAAGAATGCGAATTAAAAAAATCGCACCGGATTCAAAAGACATCCTGAATATACAGCGCAAACCAGACCAGGCGGAAGTGGAGAAGTGGCAAAACACCTTGAAACAAGAACGTCCAACAATGCTCAGAGCTAGAAATATTGCCACGGAACTGAAATTAAATATGAAAATTTCGGATGTGGAATTCCAAGCTGATGGTGGAAAGGCAACTTTTTATTATACGGCTGATGAACGAGTGGACTTTAGAGAGTTAATTCGTCATTTAGCGGATCAGTTTAAGGTGAAAATTGAAATGCGTCAGATTGGAGCTCGTCAAGAAGCGGGCCGATTAGGAGGTATTGGTTCTTGTGGTAGAGAATTATGTTGTTCTACTTGGTTAACTGATTTTAGATCGGTTTCCACAAACGCAGCTCGTTACCAACAGTTATCCATTAACCCTCAAAAATTGGCGGGTCAATGTGGTAAACTGAAATGTTGTTTAAACTATGAGTTAGATAGTTACATGGATGCCTTGAAAGGATTTCCTAGTAGCGATGTGAAATTACATACTCAAAAAGGAAAAGCTTATTGTTTTAAATCCGACATTTTTAAAGGTTTAATGTGGTACAGTTACTTAGGCGAAAATGCCAAGGTGTTTGTATTGCCCATTTCTCGTGTTCATGAAATAATGGATTTGAATAAACGCGATGAAAAACCGGAGGAATTGGAGTCCTTTGCTGATTTCTTAGTAGAGGTAGAACAAGAACCAGAGTTTGGAAACGTGGTAGGACAAGATAGTTTAACTCGATTTGATTCGAAAACTAAAAGTCGTTCAAAAAATAAACGGAGAAAGAAACCGCAAGGTAAAGGAGATCGTTCTCCACAAACGTCAGATTCCAAACCCCAAGAGGTTTCGGCTAAAAATAACCAGAAGAAAAAGTCGAATAATCGGTCGTCCAATAAACAAGGTGACCGAAAAGAAGGCCAACCAGAAAAAGGGAACGCTCCAAAGAAAAATAAGTCGCAAAACAAACCCTCCGCAAAAAAACAAGAAGGAAAAAATCCGGTTGGTGATCAGCCAAAAGCAAATGTGGATGGGGAGGCAAAAAAGCCAAGACCAAATAGAAATAACAGGAATCGTAACAAAAACAGAAAGCCCAATCCAAGTGGAGAAAAGAAAAGTGAATAAGTTTTTGACATACGTTGGGCTATTCTTATTGGTTACAGGATTCACTTCTTGTGAACAAGGAGTGGTCTATGAGCAAATGAAAGAAATTGATGTTACCGGTTGGAATTATTCCCAACCGGTTGCTTTCACCTTCAACGCTCCTGATACGGTACATACATACAACTTGATTTTTGATGTGCGTATTACTCCAGAATATGCCTATCAGAACTTATGGTTGTTTATTGAAACCACCGAACCGGATGGCTATACACATATGGATTCCGTTAATTGCCCCTTAGCATTTCCCGATGGCCGTTGGGTCGGTTCTGGAATGGGAGATTTGATTGATATTCCAATTTTGATACATCGTAGTTTTAAATTCACCAAGCAAGGGGAGTATAAAATGCGAATAAAACATGGCATGCGGAATGATTACTTGGCTAATATTCAGAATTTAGGAGTCATGTTAAAAAGAATAAAGGATTAATTTTAGAGAATGGCTAAAGCAACTGAAAAACCTCGATTTACTAAGTTTGTAATAGGGATGTGGACCCTGTTTCTGGGGGGGATTGGTTTAGCTATCCTGTTTTTCTGGGCTTTAGCAAATAATTTTATTTGGGAGTTACCTTCCTTTGAAGAATTAGAAAATCCAAATAGTGTTTTAGCTACCGAAATCTATACCTCTGATCAAAAGATTTTAGGTAAATTCTATATTGAAAACCGGACTTTTATCCCCTTTAATCAATTGCCAGATACCCTAGTTGGCGCATTGATAAATACCGAAGATGAACGTTATTACAGCCATTCGGGTATTGATATTATGCGGGTATTAACCGCTACCGCTTTTATGGGAACTAGAGGGGGGGCGAGTACCATTTCGCAACAACTCGCCAAATTGTTGTTTTCCGGATCTTCCCGAAATATCATAGAAAGAATAAAATACAAGTTGATGGAATGGGTGATTGCTGCAAAATTGGAGCGCCAATACACCAAGGAAGAAATCATTGCCATGTATTTGAATAAGTTTGATTTCAACCATAATGCAAAAGGGATCGAATCGGCTGCTCAAATTTATTTTGGTAAACCCGCTAGTCAACTAAATATTGACGAATGTGCCATTTTAGTAGGGATGCTTAAGAACCCTACTTTATATAACCCCGTAGGTAATGATGAAAAATTAAAACGTACGTTCCATAGGCGAAATACCGTTTATGGTCAGATGGCTAAAAATGGATATATTACCGAAGAACGAGAAAAAAAATTAGAGGAATTACCCTTACAATCTAATTATACATCGATGACTCACATTGATGGGAAAGCCCCTTATTTTAGAGAGATCTTAAAAAAGAAAATGAAGGCTTTGTTAAGAGAAAAAGACGCCAATGGAAATTACATTTATAGTAAACCAGATGGATCTCCCTATAATTTGTACCGGGATGGACTGAAAATTTATACCACGATTAATTCAAAACTTCAAGATTATGCAGAGAACGCAGTTCAAACGCATTTGAAGAATGAATTACAAAAGGATTTTGATAGCAATAACAAAAAATGGAAGAACCCACCATTTAGTAATGATTTATCAAAAGAAACCATTCAACGTATTATGAACCGTGCCAAAAAACGTTCCCAACGCTATTTCATCATGATAGGTAAAGAATGTGGCAATTGTGGTCGTAGAGGTAGTTTTGTAGAAGAGTCTAAAACCGAAGAAGGGGAAGCGGTTTGGTTGTGTACCGCTCAAGATTGTCAGCATCAAGCGCATAAAGTTCCGGAAGATTCGATCGACATCGTTTTCAATACACCCATAAAAATGAGAGTCTTTACTTGGGAAGGAGAGGTGGATACTACTTTAACTCCCATGGATTCTATTCGGTATTATAAAGCCTTTTTACAAACGGGATTAATGTCCATGAATCCGCATACAGGTGAAATTAAAGCTTGGGTAGGGGGTATCAATTATAAGTATTTTAAGTACGATCATGTAAAACAAGGTAAACGTCAAGTAGGGTCTACCTTTAAACCTTTTGTATATGCTTTAGCTATTCAGAATGGGTTGTCTCCTTGTTACGAAGTGCCCAATGTTAAAACGACCTTTTATAAAGGGGAATATGGACTGTTGCAAGATTGGACTCCAAGTAATAGTGGTGGAAAATATGGGGATATGGTCACCCTAAAATATGGATTGGCCAACTCCATGAATACTATTACCGCTTGGGTAATGAAACAATATGGTCCTGCTGCAGTAATAGAATATGCGCGTAGAATGGGTATTACCAGTAAATTGGATACCGTACCTTCCTTATGTCTGGGGGTAGCTGATATTTCCTTGTACGAAATGGTAGGTGCATTATCCACCTTTGCGGGTAAAGGAATTTGGCATGAACCCATTTTCATATCGAGAATTGAAGATAAAAATGGTGCCGTAATTGCCGATTTTGTAGCCGATAGTCGAGAAGCTATGAGTGAAGAAAATGCCTATACCATGATAAGTTTAATGGAAGGTGTGGTAAAGGGAGCAAGAGGTCCTTACACGGGTAAAGACGAAAGCCTATGGGGTACAAAGAGAACATTAGGAACCGGAATACGTTTGATGTACAATAGCCCAAAAAAAGATTATGATGGTTTCCCTAGATCTTTGCCAATTGCAGGAAAAACAGGTACCACTCAAAACAACTCCGATGGATGGTTTATGGGTTTGACTCCTGATTTAGTCACCGGAGTTTGGGTAGGCGCTGAAGATAGGGCGGTACGTTTTAGAAGGACCCATTATGGGCAAGGAGCAAATACGGCTTTACCTATTTGGGGGTATTACATGAAAGATGCTTGGGCGGATACGACCTTGAATTTATCGAAACAACCCTTTGAGAAACCATTAAGTTTAAGCATTGAATTGGATTGTGAGGCTGAAAAAGAATCTAATTCATTTAGTCCTGAAGGTGGCGAGCCCCAGTGGTAAACAGAATTTAAAACACATTTGACATGATTAATAAAGTTGTTGCAAACGCAGAAGAAGCTACCCAAGGCATAGAAAGTGGAATGACCATGATGTTTGGTGGTTTCGGTTTATGTGGGATTCCCGAAAATGCGATTCAAGCCATAGTCGCTTCTAAAGTGGCTAATTTAACCTGTATTTCTAATAATGCCGGGGTAGATGATTTCGGTTTAGGGTTTATGCTTGAAACCAAACAAATCAAAAAAATGATTGCTTCTTACGTAGGGGAGAATGAGGAGTTTGAACGTCAAATGTTAAGTGGAGAATTAGAAGTGGATTTAATTCCTCAAGGTTCTTTGGCCGAAAGATGCCGTGCCGGTGGCGCAGGAATCCCCGCATTTTTTACACCCGCTGGTTTTGGAACCGAAGTAGCAGAAGGAAAGGAAGTACGTGAGTATAACGGAAAACCTCATATTCTGGAAACGGCCTTAACAGCCGATTTTGCTTTTGTAAAAGCATGGAAAGGAGATGAAGCAGGGAATTTGATTTTTAAAGGTACCGCACGAAACTTCAATCCACTAATGGCCATGGCTGGCAAAATTACCGTAGCAGAAGTGGAAGAATTAGTTCCAGCCGGGGAGTTGGATCCAAACGAAATTCATACTCCTGGAATTTTCGTTCAACGTATTTTTAAAGGGGAAACCTTCGAAAAAAGAATTGAACAGCGTACCGTAAGAACGAGAAATTAGTCTTCTAACTTAAAATTTTTCGAATACCTGTATTTTTAATTGGCGAATTTTTATATCCGTGTTCCCTCTATGCCAGAGGTATACCTTTAAATTATCGTCTAGGCTCCTAACCTCAGGGGTCATGTACTCTAATTTCAGGCTATTCCATTCTCCTAACTTTACACTTTCAGGAAGAAGTAATCGAGTTCTGTATTTATAGGCTTTACCTTTATGATGAAATGCCGAAACCAATTCAGGTAGGGTCCCTTGGTAATCTATAGGTAAGAAAACGTGCGCTTCTGAAACAATCCATGCATGGTTTTGTAGGGTAATATCTTTAAATTTCAAATCAATCCCAGGTGAAAATGGATGTTCTCCCGTAAGTACTATTCCACTATCCAAAGCAGGAGATGCATAAGTGCCACTCGTAAAATCAGTGTTATATATCTCATGGCCTTGGTATAAATTTGAATCCGAAAAAATCTCAATGGTTTCGGTAGACCGCTTAACTAATAGTAATTTTTCATCTTCAATGCTCACTTGAGTTTTTCCAAATGTTTGGAAATAATAAGCACGGGTCATTCGTTGACGACTAATAATTCCATTTTCGAATTGCCACGTTTGGAACATATTAAGGAGTACAAAAAAGGCAAGTAAGCCTCCAATTATATTGCGGGTACTGGATATAGTCGTTAGCCAGTTTTGAAGGAAGAATGCCAGCGGAATAATGAGTACGGCATAGGCAGGCTGCATAGATCTGGAGCTAAAACTCCCACCTGCATACCACCAGGTAGTCCAACAAGAGGCTATATAAAGATCTAATAGTACAAAGGTCAAAATAGAAATATACATCCATTGCTTTTGTTTTGCCATTTGATACATACCTATAAAGGAGAAGACAATAAGTGGGGTATACACAAACCAGCCCTTTCTGAAACTAAATAGAAACTTGCCTAAATGCGGATTCAAAAAATCAAGTCCTTCTCCGGCATTGGTGTACGAATAATAAAGAAAATTACCGGTCACCGATTTCCAGTAAATCATTTGAATGAAAAACACGCCAAAAAGCAACGTCAAGATCACCAGTAATTGTATCCAGTTTTGGGTGAGGAGTTGAAGTTTGGATTTTATAGTGGGCGTATTAGAATCAAACCATAGTAAGGGAATTAATATGCAAATGGCCTCCGATGGTCGGATAAGAATAATGAAACCAGAAGCTAATCCAATAAAAATCGCGGTTTTATATTTCGGGTTCTGATGCCACTTAATGGTATAAAAAAGAAGTAGGGCATATAACGTAAAAAGAAAATTATGCGACAATAAAGTTCCATCAAATCCTGTTAACTGTAAATAGTTGGTTCCCAGAAAAATCAGAGTTATGGCCAGATTACTTACTTCTTTAGAAAAAAAATGGCGGACAACCTTTTGAGTGTATACCAGTCCA
>MAAC01013855.1_pt1 | contig 13780 bp, 9 predicted proteins | sample 1115981 | NCBI WGS metagenome assembly MAAC01 (sample SAMN04961126, study PRJNA320927) | seawater metagenome | isolation source: sample BD02T64 sea water enriched with oil for 64 days | place: USA:Gulf of Mexico | collected 2013-07-27 | reverse complement strand
TCAAAGGCGGAGACATGAAAATAATCTTCAACGTCAACCGTCATCGCATTAACCATGGGGGGAATGCTTGTATGGTCGTTAATTACAGCTTTCACCATGAATTAACGCCCTTTACCAAACAGCACTATTTCAGCTGTGCGTATTAAGATCAGCAGATCTAACATAAAGCTACGGTGCTTAATGTAATACAGATCATATTTTAACTTTTCTAATGAGTCTTCTACCGTTGAGCCATAAGGGTATTTAAGTTGAGCCCAGCCCGTTAAGCCCGGCTTCACATTATGACGTTCGTTATAGTAGGGGATAGTTTTAATTAATTGTTGAACAAAATGAGGACGCTCAGGACGTGGGCCAACAAACCCCATATTTCCACACATGACATTGTAAATTTGAGGTAATTCGTCAACGCGGTATTTGCGAATAAATTTTCCTATTTTTGTGGTCCTAACGTCATTAACTGTTGCCATTTGAGCACCATCTTTTTCGGCATCTAAACGCATACTGCGGAATTTATAGATGTTAAACGCTTGGCCATCTAAGCCGACCCGCTCTTGCAAATAAAGAACAGGCGCATTTATACCTTCTTCAAGTTTAATCAACATTGCAGTAATCAACATGATGGGCCAAGTAAAAACAAATAAAATGAAGCCAATACTCGCATTGAACACCCAATCTAATGTGTTGCGTAAATGGTTTATCGAAGCAAAACCATTAGAATAAATCACCCAGCTTGGGTAGATTAAATTGACCGCAATTTGACCGGTTTCTCTTTCGATAAAATCTAAAATTTCTGTTATTTCTACACCACGTATTTTGCATGCAAATAATTCATCTACGGGCAAATTAGTCCGGCGCTCATCGTTAGCAACAACTATTTCATCAATTTCATGCTCAAGTGCATAATTCACTAAAGAACCTTCTAGTTCAATTTTATTTTCATGAATAATGCCATCCTCTATATCCCCTTCCATCATCATAAAACCATGGATACTAAATCCTTGTCGGTCAACTCCCCTACGCATGCGTTTTTCAATAATTGAAGCACGTTCCCCTGCACCTAAAACCAAAATATTTTGCTTATAAAAACCAAATAAATCAAAGCGCAAGGTGAAATATCTAAATATACAGGCTTCAAAAAAACAAAGTAGTGTGGAAACTGCGAGCAATTCGATAGGTAACGAATTTTCTGCATAGAATGGGTTAATTAATGAAACAATAAAAAAGCCTATGGCAATCGACACTAGAATGCGCCTAACCATATCTCGATAGTTTTCTCTTAATTTAGAGTTGTACAACCCTAATGCCAAAGAAGAAAGCTGTACTACTGAAGAAAATACAATCGCATATATAAAAACGATTAGTGGAGTTAAAACAACATGTTCGATATAAAGAAAAATACTATTACCGTAATAGCTCGTTAAAAATGCACCAGCAAAAAACATTAATTCAATGATGACCAGTGATCTACTTCCTGAAGACAAATCTCGATATTTAGCATTAGACATAAAAAGTCATTGTTCCTTAAACTGCATATTATTTCATGATTGACAATAATCATTGGAATATTAAAAGCATAATACAAATTTCCTCGAATAAAAGAATATCAACGCACAATTTTTTCAATAAAAATTAAATTAAGTACCTCAACTATATAAATCAAATAATCTCTGCTAGGTTTAAAATAGTTTTATGATAAATATATATAAGGTCAAACCATGGAATACGGACTAAGCAATAGAATTAAAGCCCTTGCAGTCATATTTATTACTTATGTTATTACTGGATGTAGCGCACCTTCATTGCCTCCTGCAACTTTACATCAATCAAATACTGTTGATGTAAGTTCATATAAATACCTCATTGGCGCAGGTGATGTAGTTAATATTTTTGTTTGGCGTAACCCTGAAGTTTCTGGAACGTTTGTCGTTCGCCCTGACGGTATGATCACCACATCATTGGTTGAAGACATCCCCGTTTCAGGAAAAACACCGACCGAGTTAGCTCGAACCATCGAAAAAATTCTCTCGACTTATTTGCGAGATCCTGTGGTGACTGTAACCGTTAATAACTTTGTTGGCCCTTTCAGTGAGCAAATCAGAGTTATTGGTGAAGCCGCACAACCACAAGCGATAAACTATACACAACATATGACCTTACTCGACGTTATGATTAGGGTTGGTGGCCTTACTGAGTTTGCCGATGGTAATGATGCGATTTTGGTAAGAATAGAGAATGGCCAACAAAAACAATATGAAATATATATTAAAGATCTAATCCAAAATGGGGAAATAACCGCCAACGTTGATGTTTTACCTGGTGACATTATTGTTATCCCTGAAACATGGTTTTAATCAAAACCAAATATATTTTTAACTTTCCTGTTTTTAGAGGTCTGGAATGCAAGAACTGCTCGAACAAGTATTAGATTATTTAAAAGGCATATGGCTTAAAAGACGATATATTATTATCTCAACCTGGCTATTTTGTCCTATAGCTTGGTTGTATATCGCTCAAATGGATAATGTATATCAGTCTGAAGCTCGTGTTTATGCTGATACCCAATCTTTATTGGGCCCTTTATTACGAGGATTAACCGTAGAGACCAATCCTGAAGTACAGATCAGTTTAATGGTAAAAACCCTATTGAGTCGGCCTAATGTTGAGCGTATTAGCCGAATGACCGACTTAGATATCCAAGCTGACACTCCCGAACAATACGAAACATTAATTAAAAATTTAAAGACAGATATTAAAATAGTGAAATCTGGCCGTGGTAGAGAGAATATTTACAACATCTCTTACGAGCATAAAAATGCTGAAACAGCGAAAAACGTTGTTCAATCAGCATTAACGGTCTTTATTGAAAATACTTTAGGCGAGAACCGTTCTGATTCAGATACTGCCGAGAAGTTTTTGAGCACACAAATAAAAGAATATGAAAATAGATTGTTAATAGATGAGTCGAAATTAACAAGTTTCAAGCAAAAATATAGCGGTATTTTGCCCAACCAATACGGTGGTTTTTACGACAAATTAAATATAGCCAAAGAACAGCTAAAATTTATTGTACTAAGCTTATCGGAAACTGAATCTCAGTTAAAAAACGCTGTATCCCAGCTAGGTACATCCAATAAAGACTCAAGCAACATAGCTCAAAATAAGATCAAGGATTCAAACTCCATTAAAACAAGTTATGACCAAAGAATTGTTGAATTAGAGTCGATGCTGGATTCATTATTGTTGAAATATACAGAAAAACACCCTGATGTTATTGAAGGAAATAACCGATTAAATCATTTAATTTCATTACGAAATGAAGAAATCAGTACTTATTTAACCACGAAATCAAATAGTTCCGCCGCTCAATTGTCTCAAAACCCAGTAATACAAAATTTACAAATTCAAATTAATCAATTGAAAAGCCAAATTGCATCGATCAAAGTGAGAAGAGATAACTACGCTAACGAAGTAAAACAATTAGAAAATAAAATTCATATTTTACCTGAGATTGAAGCAGAACTTACTGCATTAAATCGTGGTTACGAAATCACTAAAGACAAATATGAAGAATTATTAAAACGTAAAGAAACAGCCCAACTCGCCCAACAAGCAGATGAAACAACAAGTAAAATTAATTTTAAAATCATCGACCCGCCAAGAGCGCCTAGTAAGCCTACGGGACCTAAACGAATATTACTTTCCATTGCCGTGCTGATATTGGGTGCAGGTGCAGGTATCGGTTTGTCTTTTACCTTTAGCCAGATTAATCCCGTGGTTACATCCCGTAATCAAGTCACTAAAGAAACCGGCATTCCCGTTTTTGGCATTGTATCTGCTACTGAAAATCTAGGTTTACAGAAATGGCATAAGAAAAAAACCATCATATTTATTTTCTCTAATATGATGTTACTAGGACTACTAGTATGTTTTATTGTCTACTCCATCTTTCCTGAGCAAGTATTAGCCCCATTGAAAGGAATACTTTAAATTATGAGTACCATTGAAAAAGCTTTAGCTCGGAAATCTGCAGAAAAGACAAACTCCATTCAACATACCGCTGAAGAGCTTGATAATCCTTCTGTAAAAACAGCTGAAACTTTAGCATCAGAGTCGTCGCAAACGTCTACGAGTCAACACATTGATATTGAACCATCTACAACAACATTGTTAAATATAGACCTAGAAAATCTCGATAAAAGAGGATATTTAATCAATACCGGTGAAAGGAAAAGCATCAAAGATGAATTTCGCCAAATCAAACGTACACTGTTAAATAATGCTTTTGGTAATGGTGCTAAACTGCTCAACCATCCTAATTTAATTATGGTGAGCAGCGCTAAACCGAATGAAGGTAAAACTTTTGTTTCTATTAACTTAGCGTTAAGTATAGCTCTTGAGCAAAATAAAACGGTGTTATTAATTGACGCTGACGTGCTAAGACCAAGTGTGAGTCGAGAGTTAGGCACTGAGAATGCTGAAGGGTTAATAGAGTATCTATTACAAGACGAAAAACATGTCAGTGATATTATCTTTAATACCAATATTGATAAGCTTAAACTTATTCCAGCGGGCACTCCCCACCATTTATCAAATGAACTGCTCGCAAGTGAAAAAATGGCTGTTCTGGCGAGCGAGTTAGCGACTCGTTATCCTGACCGAGTAGTCATTTTTGACTGCCCTCCACTAATAGGAGTTACTGAAACCCTAGTTTTAGCGAACTTAATGGGTCAAGCGGTAGTCGTTGTTGAAGAATCGAAAACCTCTATCGCCAACATCAAGGCGGCAACCGAACCGTTAAATGAAGATTTAGCGGTTGGTATCGTCTTAAATAAAGCAATCAGATCTCATAAGGACTTGTATGGCTATTATGGCTATGGATACGGTGAAAAAGCGTAAAATTGCAGCCTTTGTCGTTGCCACATGTTTTCATCAGAGCACAATTGCAGGTGATTGGCTGTTTGATCCTAGTTTGGTCATCGATGAAACTTATAGCGATAATATAGAGCAAACCACCAAAAATCAGCTTTCAAGTTTAGTTAGTCAAACGGGTGTAGCCATTCAAACATCTTATCAGGCTCAATTACTGCAGTTTAGCTTTTCATCCCTCAGTAATTATGCTTTTTATAGTCATGACCATGGCCTTGATAAAGATTATCATACCCTAAATAGTGATTTTACCCTGAAATTAGGCCAACAAGGATTTTCGCTTATTGGCAGTGCTGCCATAAATAACCGTGCTAGAAATGGTGCAACAAATTCACTTGCGGATATAGTTTCGGCAGATACTGTTAGAGTAGAAACATATTCGGGTGGCATTGCTTATAATCAATCAAACAGTGATTTTATAATAAATTCCAACATTCGTTATAACCTGACCACTTCTGCAGATAATATTGGCAATCAAGAAGGATATAGCGGATCTTTATTTTCAAAAAATGGCAATGGCGCCAGATTGCTTTTCTGGGATGTGCAAGGTAGTTATCAAGAACGGAACAATAATAGCCAAACAAGCCGAACATATCAGGGAGAGATAAAACTGGGTTTAATTACCAACTTTAAGTTAAATCCATTCCTTCGATATTATGATGAAGATAATGCGGGTAATATTAACCGAAGTGGTCAATCAACTGAGTCAAACGCGTATGGCGCAGGCATACGCTGGCTAGTAACACCAAGATTTCATCTCGATGTTTCTTATAATAAACCGATTGGCAATACAGTTAATATAGATGGCGAAGAACAAAAAGAATATCTAGATGCCAGTCTTAATTGGCAGCTGTCAAGTAGAACCCAGTTAGAGGCAACTTTTTCGCAGCGTTTTTATGGCGATAGCTATAGTTTTAACTTAGCCCATCAAAATAAACGTCTCACCAATAACATTAACTATCAAGAGCAAATACAGAGCTTTACTCGCAATAATTTTAACCCGGTTACATTAGGCAACTTTTGGTGTCCTGATGGTGATAGCACTATATTATCGAACTGTTATTTACCAAATAATGCTTCAATAAACCTTGACCACTTTCAGTTAATTGCTATCACGGACTTTGAACTCATTGAAGATAATGTCTTGTCTTTAAACAAAACATTATCTTGGTCATCAGCACTTAAGTTAGCAAGAAGCTCCTTTACACTCAATATTTCTGTAAATAATAGAGAAGATTTAGCTACAGGTGTAGAAAATAAAAATAGCGCATTAACTTTTAAAGCCTCTAGAAAAGTGAGTGGGCGATCTAACATTAAACTTACTGGCTCTTATACTGATAATCATTATCAAATTGCCAGTGAATTTGAACGACAAGATCGATATCGGCAGGTTGGTATCAGCTATGATAAATCACTAAACAGCTATCTAAAACTGACCTTCGATTTATCACATGTCAATAGAAGTTCAACGCAGCAACAATTTAATTATAACGAAGGTCGCGCGGCCTTTAAAATCACAAAAGACTTTTAATATGTATGAAAAATATTATGGTTTTAAAGAAAAGCCATTTCAGTTAAGCCCAGATCCTCGATTTTTTTTCGCGTCAGCTCATCATCAGCGTGCACTCTCTTATCTACAATACGGTTTAGATCAAGGTGAAGGTTTTATTGTTATCACAGGTCCTATAGGAACAGGAAAAACCACCATTGCACGTAACTTGCTAAGCCAATTAGGTGATGAAAGCATCGTTGCAGCTCAATTAGTCACCACCAAACTTGATCCCCAAGAATTGCTCGCCTTAGTGGCTTCTGAATATAATATCGAGTCAAAGAGCAATAACAAAGCTGATTTATTACAAGCAATTGAAAAGTTTCTTATTGATTTAAACAAGCAGGGTAAACGTGCTTTGTTGATAGTTGATGAAGCTCAAAATTTACCGTCTGAAACCGTGGAAGAGCTTCGAATGTTATCTAATTTTCAATTGGATAATAAACCGCTTATTCAAAGTTTTTTACTGGGGCAAGAGGAATTAAAGCCGATTATTCAAGCCCCTAACATGGAGCAATTTCGTCAACGGATCATTGCTTCAGCACACCTTAAACCATTGTCAGAAGAAGAAGTTAAAAACTATGTTCTGCATCGCTTGCATCAAGCAGGCTGCATTAAAGAAGATTTATTTTCTGATAGTGCTTGTGCACTTATCCATGCCAAAACGCTTGGTGTGCCACGAAAAATTAATATATTCGTTGATCGTTTATTATTATTCGGCTTTCTTGAAGAACTGGAAACATTTACCACTGAAGCGATAAATACCGTCGCCGAAGAAATGGAAGTAGAACTGACTGGCTCTTTAAATAGTAGTGTATTAACAAGCCAAGAGCCTATATTACCTGCGCAACAAGTTGTCGTGAACTCAACAGAAAATGTAGAAAACATTAAAGAAGTATTGCGAGAAGTAGAAGAAATTTTAGAAACATCAATTAAACAAAAAATAAAAATGGCTCGTTATGTTGATAAACTACTAAAACATAAAAGCCGCTTATATGCAGAAGAGCAAACCTCCACTAAGCCCTAATCAATCTTATTTAGTTACGCCTATATTTAATCACTGAAAAATATTCTTTAAGCGATTAAAACATCGCTTATAGTTTATTTCCTTCATTGGTTATTGTGATTTGTTCTTTTTTCCAAGCAGCGAGTAATTCTTTGGCTTTAAGCTTTTCAGAAAACTCTCTTTCGCTTTGTACCGCTTCTGCCAAATATTGATGGGCTTCTTCGCGTCGCATTAATTTATCTAAGGTTAATGCCAGATGATATTTAATCTCTGGTTTAGAATAGTCCAATATTATCGCTTTTCTAAATAAATCCAACGCATCACGATACTCGCCAGACTGGCTTTTGATCCAAGCAAAAGTATCAATATAATTAACATCCACTTCGTTTGTTTTAAAAGCCTTTTCAGCCAGCGCCATTGCTTGAGATAAATGACCAAGCTCAAGTTCTACTAATGCCAAGTTATTTAATAACACTGGATGCTCGGGTTGTTTTATTAACATGGCTTTATAAACCTCAGCCGCACGTGTTAGTTGTTTATTACCCTCGTAACTCATTGCCAATGATACATTAACCATAAAATCATCTGGATATTGATCAAGCCACCTTCCTAATCGTGGAATGATCTCTTTATAGTCATGCTTTTTCTTCGCGACTGAATACAAACCAAGAATGGCTTGTTTACTATCAGTTATCTTTAATGCTTGTTCGAAATAATCTTCAGCTTGAGGGTATTCTTGCAAAGCCAGATAAAGTTGTCCTGTTAATAATAAGCCCGTTGCCGCTTGAGGAATTTGCTTATCAACTTGTGCAATAACCTGTAGAGCTTTTATTTTGTCCCCTTTACCTATATATAGTTTAGTTAATAGTATTTTTGCCGGTATTAATTGAGCATCAAAACCAATAGCCTTTAATACTGATAACTCAGCTTGTTCATATTGAGCTAACTTTATTTGTGCTTGTGCTAAGTCCATGTAAGCAAAACTACGATTTTTAGCTTTTTTGGCTGCCATTGATAAAGCATCAATGGCTTTTTTCTTTTCAAGATTGTTTAAATATAATCCCGCCAGTAGTTTATAAGCTTCGGCATTGTCGGTATTAGCTGCAGTATAGCTTTCCAACAAGATTGTCGCTTTACTTGGCTCTTGATCAACTCGATAATTTTTCACTAATTTCTTAATGGTCTTATACGATGTTTTATCGATGTCATAAGCCTTTAGATACCATGGCAAAGAAGCTTTGCTATTGCCTTGGTCAAATTCAAGATCGCCAAGCGATAGCATTAACAATAAGCTTTCAGGATGAGTAGTTAATTTCTGTAAAAGTTTATCAACCAAAGGCGGAATAGGCTGTTCAGCACTAATTGCCGTACGTACATAAAGCACAAGCGCAAAAATATTATCCGCATCTAAAGTCATTGCCTTATTAAAATACTGTAATGCCGACTGATGGTTGTTTAAGGCTTTTTCAATGCGCCCCAACAATTCCAACAAACGTGAGTTTTCTGGATTTTGTTGCACCAACTCAAGTGAATATACTTTTGCTTGTTCAAATCTTCCCAATTTAGACAACGCATCAATCAGTAATAACTTTGCTGTAAAATTTACTGGGGATATTTTAAGTATTTGGTTTATATCTGCAATGGCTTTGTGGTATTCCCCTTGATGCATATAAGTACGAATCAGATCTATTTGATGACGCTTTTGATTTGGTGCCATACTTAATACTTGTTGGAAATATACTTCCGCTAACGAGGTATTGCCAAGTGCTATATTCACTTTACCCAATAACGAGAAAAGCCTGACATTGCCGTTGTCATTTAATTTTAATTTAGTAAGAATATTTTTAGCTGATGCAGGAAAGCCTGTCAGTAATTCAATTTCTGCTAAATACATTAACGCTTGTTTATCTTCAGCAATAAACTTCAAATACTTAGTAATATATTTTCGAGCTTCGTTATAATACCCTAAATCAAAATTTGCCTTGCCAGCTAAAAAATAATACTCCGGGTGTCCAAGTAAATCACTTTCTGTCACGGCACCTATGGTGGTTATAATATCTTTCAAGTGCGATTCTATCGTGTCGAACCTGCCAGTTTTAGCAGCAATAATGGCTTTTAAATATTTAGCCGCCGGTTGGAATTCTTCGCTGGCCAAAATGAAATCGACATCTTGCTCTGCTTGTTGATCGTTGTTTTGCACTAGTAGTAAGGTTGCTCGTGCCATTCGAGCACCCAAGTGGTTTTCATCCACCAATATCGCCTGGTCAATTGCTGTTATTGCTTGATTAAAATTTCCTTGCAGCTTAAGAATATGAGATTTCAAAATCCATGCTTCAATCGGTGGTTTATAACCACTTAAAACATAACTTACTTCTGACATAGCTAAAGAATATTGACCTGTGCGGGAATACTCTCTTGCTATACCTAATCTGGCGACAAAATTTGAAGGCATTATCTTTAATGCTGCTTCAAACAACTGCTTTGCTAATTTAAACCTATTTAATGCAAGATATGCGCTACCTTGTATGCTTAATAACTCAGATTTGGCCGCTCGGTCTAACTGGCCTAACGGCTTTAACTCGATAACTTGCTGGTACTTTCCTTGTATCATATACGCTTTAGCATATAGCGCGGTTAATAACGCAATATCGGCACCAAAACTTCTGGCTTGTTCTAACTCAACTTGAGCAAGCTCGCCTTTACCTTGCGCTAAAAAGGTTTCTATCAGTAAAACCCTTGAAGGTAAGTGTGTTGATTGAGATTGAATGGCATTTTTTAAATGTATAATCGTTTCATTGTAGTTTTTATCTTGAAAACTTTCTAAGGCTTTTTCGTAGGTATCGTAAATGTTTTCAGCATATGAAGGGGCGCTTAACAAAGTCAAAAATGAAATCAAACAAACTTTTTTAATTACTTGATACATGAAAGTAAATACCTCAAAAAAATACTCAATAACAAAGATAAATAATAGTCGAATATTATTAAAATATACGAAATTATGCTCCTGCAATTTCGAAACCCGTACATCCTGTACATCGTCACTCCTTCACATCCATGTGATCGCGACATACCGTACATCCTGTACATCGTCACTCCTTCACATCCATGTGATCGCGACATACCGTACATCCTGTACATAAAAAAGGTGCCAAGCATTCACTTTGCACCTTTTGGCTATATTGTTTTAAATCCGTTGTATTGTCTAAATGGTTTTGCGTTTCGCGCTTATTCCAAGTCCAATTAGCCCTATCATTAGCAGTAACAAAGCAGATGGTTCCGGAATACTATTGGGTGGAGTTCCATGAGGCTTAGTATATTTCACCAATGCAGATAACGAATCAGGGGTATTATGAAAGCACCCTTTTTTAGCCGATAAAAATGCGGTGAGATGTAAGCCAATAGTAAAAATATTATTAGAAATTGCACCAGAAAATGACGATAAGTCGAACACATAAGTCTGACTATTATCATTTGTATTGCTACGTTGGTCTTTTACTAAACTTGCAAAAGGGTTTCCACCGACACTTCCATAATAAAAGTCTGCCGTTTCCCAAAGTTCACCTTCGATATCAGGATTACTAGCTTTATGGGCGTTCAATGTAACTTCTTCTTCTTCTAAATCTAAATCATCAAACGTGATTTCCAAAGTTAAAAGCGTAGCATCGTTTGGCACATCAAATTCTAAATTTAAGTCGAGCCAACCAGAGGACAAGTCATTGGTGTCTCTTGGCATAGCACTCTCTCCCTCACAGGTACCAATACCTGTTTCTCCATCAATGCCTTCATCTGAATCACTACATAATCCGTCGCTATCGTCTCCATAGTTTCCAGAGTAGTCCTCGGTTAGTGGAATATAATACTCATATTCAACAGTGTTAGATTCATACGTTACATGGGATGCAAATGCAAAGTGCGAAAGGCTTAAAATAATTAACATAACAAATTTACGTAAAAACGAAATATCCATAAAAACCTCGGTGACAGAGTCCTGATAGTAAAGCCAATTAAATTTAATGATGTTTTGCAACAATTAAGCCAAAACACTAACCCCTTACTTTAATAGCCTTTTATTACAACTACCTTGAGCTAACTTTTTTTTGTGTAAAAATTACCGACACTAGTTATGCGAACGTTTTCACCCTAGTTTTCATTTAGCTGTTAATATTCAAATCATACTTATCAATTAGGGTATATAAGGTTGGTCGCGTGATCCCTAATAGTTCAGCACATTTAGACATGTTTTTTTCAGCCAAGGCATAGGCTTTTTGAATGGCAATAGACTCCGCCTGTTCTCTAACTTGTCGTAAATTGAGATCCAACTCTAAATTTTTATCGGTATGATCATAAAAACCTAAATCCATTGCGGTAATTTGTTTACCTATTGCCATAATCACAGCACTTTTTATTTTATTTTGCAGCTCACGAATATTACCCGGCCATTTATGTGCCTTAATGGCACTAAAGCCATCTTCAGAAAAGCTTTTAACATTACTTTTATATTCAATAGCGTAGCGTTGCAAAAAGAACTGAGCAAGAATAAGTACGTCTTCATCACGATCCCGTAAAGGAGGTATATTTAAGGTTATTTCACTTACACGATAGAATAAATCTTCACGAAAAGTTTTGCCTGCCACCATTTCTTCTAAGTTTTGATTGGTTGCACATACAACTCGCACATCAACGCTTATTTCTTGCCTACCACCTAAGCGTTCTATTTTTTTCTCTTGTAAAAATCGCAATAATTTTGCTTGTAGATTAAAAGGCATATCGCCAATTTCATCTAAAAACAAAGTTCCGCCTTCAGCACATTCAATTTTACCCTTTGTAGTCCGTACTGCACCGGTAAAAGCACCTTTTTCAAAACCAAACAACTCGCTTTCTAAAAGTGTTTCTGGAATTGATGCACAGTTGATGGCAATAAAAGGTTTTTTACTACGATCACTCGCTATATGCACTGCATTGGCCGTGACTTCTTTACCTGTACCACTTTCACCTAACAATAAAGCGGTAATTTGAGTTGGTGCAATGCGTTTTATCATCATACGTAATCGTTCAATAGACTCACTATTACCTATAATACCAATATCATTACCACCCACTGAGCGCATTAAGCGATTTTCTTCTTCTATGGAAGCAACACTATACGCTCTGGCAATGATTACATTGATCACTTCTGGTTCAATAGGTTTTTGATAAAAATCATACGCACCAAGTGAGATAGCTGCTAATGCATTTTCTCGGTCATCATTCCCCGTGATAACGATCACCTTAGAGTGAGGGGATATCTTGAGTATTTCTTCTAATGTTGCAAGTCCTTCAGACGCATTAGCAGAATCTGGTGGTAGTCCTAAATCTAAGGTGATCACTCTAGGTTCGTGTCTACGCACAGCAGCAATAGCACTTACTCTATCGTCCGCTAATATCGCGTTATAATCAGATAAACTCCATTTCAACTGTTTTTGTATGCCTTTATCGTCATCGACAATGAGCAATTTTTCCATTAGCGTAAACTCCTCTTAATTCTTAGTTAGCTAAATATTGGTTTTATTGGCAAATATATATCAAAAGTAGAACCTTCATTCTCAACACTCTCTACTTTTAATGTACCAGCCATACTTTCAATAAATTGTCTTGCTTCATATACCCCAATGCCCATACCAGCATTACCTTTGGTGGTATCAAAAGGTTTAAATAAGCGTTGTTCTATAAATTCTTGAGACATGCCACAACCATTGTCAACAATCGAAATATGTATGATATCCGTTGTTTTTAAGAGTTTTATCCTAACTCGGTCAGTATCTAATGACGCTTCTTGGGCATTTTGAATTAAATGGTTAATGACTGAATGTAAGGTTTGTTCGTCGATATCCATCGCACAAGGTACTGATTGTTCAATCATCACTTGTGGTGCTGCCACATTCCGTTGAGCCACAACATTTTCTACGACTTGAGTAATATCGATACTTTTATTACGTGATTGAGCCACTTGTTTGTTGCCTAGTTGTGATAACACCTTAGACAATCGCTCTGTTGCTGACTCAACCGTTTCAAATACGTCGTCAATAAATTCTGGATTACCACGATGTTTCTCCGCATTGGCTGTAACCAATGCTAATTGTGCCTGAACATTTTTCAGATCATGTACTAAAAATGCTGACATCCGATTAAATGCATCAAATTGTTTAGATTCAGCCAATTCATCATTCGCTTCATGTAACGAAATAAAGTTACCTAGCTGTTTAGAAACGGCAAATAATAAATCACGATCTTCCCAATTAAGTTGTTGTGAATCATTAATA
>MAAC01020113.1_pt1 | contig 13782 bp, 11 predicted proteins | sample 1115981 | NCBI WGS metagenome assembly MAAC01 (sample SAMN04961126, study PRJNA320927) | seawater metagenome | isolation source: sample BD02T64 sea water enriched with oil for 64 days | place: USA:Gulf of Mexico | collected 2013-07-27 | reverse complement strand
ACACAGAAGGTAAACAATACACTAAAATAAGTGAAACACTTTCTAGTAAAACAGAAGTGCGTGAATATTTCTCTTTTTATTGCCCTCATTGCTTTAGTTTTGAACCTTTTATGGAAAGTGTCAAAAAGAATTTACCTGAAGGTGTTAGCTTTGAACGTAATCATGTTGACTTTCTTCGTGCTGCCTCACCAAAAGTACAAGCCATGCTAACTAAGTCTGTTGTTGTGGCAGAGCAGTTAGGGATGGATAAAAAACTTATTAACGCCGTATTTAAATATATTCAAGTACAACGTGCGGTGATCACCTCAGAAAAAGATATCCGTAATATTTTTGTCCTTAATGGTGCTGATGGCGATAAATTTGATAAGTTAATGAAAAGCTTTGGCGTCAATAGCAAAGCAAAATTGATGAAAAAGAATCAAGAAACCATGACGAAAAAAAGAGCCATAACTGGCGTGCCTGCAGTCATCATTAATGGTAAATATCGCATTAACGCTCAAGCGCTAGACAAAAATAATTTTGAGCAAGATTATCAAAATTTAGTCGCGTATTTATTAACGCTAAAATAATCATTTTATTGCCAATAAAAAAGCCGCCAATTATTAAGGCGGCTTTTTTTGTATTTATTCAGCTTAAAAATATTTACCACAGAGAGGAGCACCGACGAGCATAACAAAGCCTCTGTCTAGACTCGAAGAGTCCCCTGTGGAGCATCTCGGCTCAGTGGTGAACAGTTACCTTTTACTTACTACTGCTTATCAAACAAGTTTTTTAATAGTTTCGCTTTGGCTTGGGCAAATTCATCCGTTGTTAAAAATCCCTGCTGCTTCAAAGCCACTAGTTTTTCCAAAGCATTAACCAATTCAGTATCTATAGTGCTATTGGTATTTTTAGCCACGCTTGCATCGCTCGCTTGCGGTGCTTTTGGTGTAGTCGCTAGCTTAACCGCAGGCTGAGCTTGAGCTTTTGACTGTACTACTGCTTGACCTTCAGGCTCAACAGATATTTTATGGGTTACTGGGCGAATTGCCGCCGCTTGATTGTGCAGTGGTGCGCTTTGCTGCTCTTTTTCTGCCGTTTTCGCTGCAAAATCAGCAGGTTTAACAACCACTTTAGCTTTTCTCTCGCCTGTTTGTGCTGAGTTTATCTGCTTACCAATAAGCCAGCACCAATCAATTAACTCATCAATAACCTTAGAATAACTCTTTTTAGTGATGCGGTTACTGCCCCTGCGCATATATAAACAAACAACATAGTTTTGTTTTTGCTTATCGGTTAGCTGCAAACTGATCTGCCTGATTTTACCATCAATCATTTTATCAACATGCTCTTTGGTAAAAACAGCGCGCAAGTCTTGCTCTTTATCATCACTAAAGCCATGACCAATATCATGATTAATAAGGTTGATGGCGCTTTCATTAAGTTGTACTTCACTACTGACAATGTCGACTAAATCAATAACCGTTTCTGCGCTACTTTCATGACGGCGATACAAACCTATTTGCTGCTTAGACTCACTTAACTCAAGATGAGCATACTGTTGTCTGACTAAGGCTTTGGCAGAAAAGTTATTGCGCTTGACGAAATAATAAAAAGCACTAGCAATAATAGCAAAGATGAATATCACTAAAAGGTCATTGTCCGAAGAAGGCTCTACCGATGTTTGCTGCTCACCCTCACTTATAGGGGTAATATTTTCTTGTGATAAATGATAGAGAAGATTTTCATGATTCTCTAATAGCAAAATTTCACCCGATAAATTAACAGTAAAGCTAGCTTGACTATTAGCGGGTAATTGCTGTGGGGTAAATTGCCATTCTACTTGCGGTCTGTTTACTTCATTATTTACTGAAAAAACGCGCTTAAACACCAGAGATTCTATGCTCCAACTCTGCTCTTTGTGCTTAAGTAGCAATAATTTATTTCTTAAATAAGGTAATTTTCGTCCGCGATACATAACGATGTCATCAATAGCCTCATCACTTTGATAAAGTATTTTTTTCGGCGCTTTAACTCGCCAATCATCACGCCCAGCAGTTAAAGATAATAAGTTTTGCTGGTTATAGTGGTGAACAAGCAAAATTTGTTCACTGTTTTTATCTGGCCAAATAAATTGTTGAATACCTTGCCCGCCCAGCAAATAAATCGCATCTTTAATTTGGCCATCTTTCAAAAATGGATTGCTACTGGGTACAGTAAAGCTGCGCAAGCCAAACTTACTAGGATTTATTCGTAAAATAACACCTGAATACAAAGGCTTTTGCCATTTTTTATCGCCACTTAAGCTGATATAGAGTAAACCAAAATTATCATTCCACGATTTAACGGCAGGATTAAATGACAATTGTTCTACCGTAAAGCTTTCGTTAGGCACCGCAATGCGCAATACTTCTCGCTTAGTACTGAGATCTACGTCTTGCTCATTAACCGAGTTAAATTGCCATTCGGTGATGACTGAATCAAACTCAAGCGCTAAGTCAGCTGAACGCTCTTGTAGTCGCTTAGTTTTACTTTTTTTATTGATAGGCTCTAGATGAGCCGTATAAAAAGTGCCATAGCCGGCTTGATCACGTAAAGAAAAACTAGGATGCAGCGCCATAGCAGTTAATTTAATTGCGCCATTGTCACCCTGCTTAGCGTTTTCTGACCGGACACTGGTTAAATCTAATACCGCTTTTGCCGCAATTGTGTCTTCAAGTAAATAAAGTTGCCCAGTACCATTAATAATAAAAAACTGTTCTTTATCACTCGGATTAGCAACAACTTGTTGCCAATTTTTATCCTCTATCGCATGCTGATTTAATTGAGATATATTATTTAGTTGGTAGCTATTACTGTCGGCAATAAGATGACCAGAGTGCAATAAAAACAAACTCACCAGCCAATAACATACTAGTGATAATTTTCTTTTTTTTAGCAAGTACAGTTTAGTAATCATTACCATCACAAAGTTTTTCACCCATAAAAACACACCTAACATATTAGTTTATATACTAAATAACACTTTATCTACCATTAGTACCAATAAAACAAGGCATTAGTTTTTCAATAAATGGATTGTCTTACCTTCAATAAACTGCGTTTTAGCGGCAGTCGCTAAATAACTCAACTTACCTTCCACTACAATATTATCGCCTATAATTGCCTTTTCAACCAAACTTTGTGCTTGTTTTCCCCACACATGCAATTCACGTTCAAGTAAAATAGTTTGCCAGCTCTGTTTTTCTATCGCATAAATATGTTGATTAATAGTTATATTCACTTGCGCCATCAGTTTATTGTTTGCCGTGGTGATCAGCTGCGGTGATGAGGCTATTTGGCCGCTACAATGAATTTGATTAACACTTTTAGTATAGCCCTTAGCAAATTTTTGCATAAAACTAGCATGAACAATAGCGGGATGGTTTACTACTATTGAGCTGCTCGGTTTTATATTACTCAAGTAACCCTGAACTAAAATAACATCGCCCTTTTCAGCCTGCAAAAGAGTCTGTTCAACAAGCTCTCCTTCAACTTTAACATGATGAAAGCTCGTCCATTCTTTATATTGATTGGTTTTTTTATCTAACCATTTACTACGGGTTGCCAAAACAATTTCGGTAATGGCTGACACTGGGTTAGCGCGATAACGAATGTCTGGTTTGTTAACTAAGTTACCCAGTAAAGTAACCGCACATAATTGTGGGCTTTGCACGGGCACATTGGCTTTTTGCATAAAGTAACTCTTAACTTAAAATTTATAGCGATTGATGAGATGAAGTTTATACCATTGACCGTAATATACGCTCGTTCTTTTTAGGTAAAATTTTGATAATCATTGACTATTAAACATTTTGATGTTTTATATACTAAAACATCTGGTCATTTTATTCTAAAATAGATGTTAATTCTAAACACACAGGGCTAAGTGTTAATGATAAAAGCACACTATAAATTTTCAATGCTTATGCTCTTAGTGTCTCTTTGTCTGCTTCTCCCCACCCTAGCGTTCACACAGCAATTAAGTAAAGAGCAAATCAAGGTTGCCTACCTCTATAATTTTTTAAAACATATCACTTGGCCTGAAGAAGCGAGCAAAAAACAATTTGTTATTGCCGTTTATCAAGATAGCGAATTCAACGCGCTATTAACGCGTTCATTTAACAATAAAAAAGTTAAAGAAAAAAGTATAAAAATACTCGCTATCAGTGACATAGCACAAGGTAGAGCCGCCGATTTACTCTATATCCCCAATCACTTTAATAAACAACTTGCCCAAATAGCCACACAAGTTCGTGGCTCTCAAACCTTGCTCGTTACCGACAATAGCACCGATAAGCATAATGCCATGGTGAACTTAATTAACAGTGATAGCAGCAAGGCTATTTCTTTTGAAGTGAATAAATCTAATATCGTTTATGAACAGTTAAAAACGTCAGCACAGTTATTGTTGCTCGGCGGAACTGAGCTTGATATAGCGTCTTTATACCGTGAAACTGAACAAGCAATGCAAGCAACCAGAAAACGAGAGGCGACGTTAAATAACGAGTTAGTCATTCAGCAAGCCAAAATCAAAGCCAGCAATCAAAAACTCAGTCAACTTAATGCCGACTTACAACGCAGCACTAAAGAGGTTAGGCAACAACAGCTTGCCATGCAAAAACTAACAAAAAATCAAAAAGAGCAACAGTTGGTATTACAAGCGCAACAGCTCGCCTTACAAAAAAAAGAGCAAGATCTCGCTCTCATTCTTCAACAATTAAGTGCCGCTAACCAAAACTATAGCAAACAAACACAAGCCATCACCGAGAAAAAACAGCAAGTGGCTGCCAAAGAGCAAGAAAATCAGCAAATGGCTGATTTAATCAAACAGAACAGATTGATACTGCAAAAACAACAACAAAATATTACTAGCCAACGACAAGCGCTCAACGTACAAGATAATGAATTAGCGGCGCAGCAACAAACCATAGTAAAACAGAAAGCCACCATCACTATAACTACTATTTTAGTGGTTATTATTGCGATTGCTTTCATATTAGTGGCGAGTTTGTTGTTAAAAAACAAAAAAACCACTAATAAACTGAGTATCGCTTTAGCGCATCTAGAGGAAACTCAAAACCAGCTAATAAAGTCGGAGAAAATGGCTTCACTCGGTAAACTCATTGCTGGTGTTGCCCATGAAATTAACACCCCACTGGGCATTGCCGTAACTTCTACCAGTCTAATTCAGGAAAATACTGAAGATATCGCTAAAAAGTTAAACGATAAAACCTTAACCCAAAAGCAGCTACAGTCTTTTATAAATATTATTAGTGAATCATCGCAAATATCTAACAACGGCTTAGAGCGTGTTATTGAGTTAATGCATAACTTTAAGGAAGTTGCAGCAGATCAAATAATTGAAGAAGTAAGAGAAATAAATTTAGCCCATTATATTGAAGAAATCATGACGACTCTCGCCAATGAAATGAGAAGAAGCCAAGTACACTATCAATATAGCGGCGAAGCTGATCTTTGTATTAATACCATCCCAGGGGCTTTAGCACAGGTGGTGACTAATTTAGTCAATAATTCAATTCGCCATGGTTTCGATAAGGATAATGACCGCAGCGATTTGACCAACAACATTGCTATACACCTAGAACAAAATAACCATGATGAAATTAGTTTGATCTATAAAGACAACGGCATAGGTATGGACGAAAACACATTAATGCAAGTGTTTGACCCCTTCTTTACCACTAAACGTAATAAAGGTGGTACAGGCTTAGGCATGAACATTGTTTTCAATATTATTGAACAAAAACTTAAGGGTCATATCGAAATGCAAAGTGCTTTAGGAGAAGGGGTAATTTGTACAATCACCCTACCGCTACTTATTAACACCGCAAACTAACCGCTATAGTTATTGGCTTAAAGACTGTTTTCTCTTTCTCATAGAGTTGAAAGAATCCAAACTATATAAAGCTAAAGCTGACCAAATAAAAATAAAGGTTACAAATTCAGCGCTCTGCATTGTTTCTTGATAATAAAATACCGCTAAAACAAACATGATACTAGGGCCAATATACTGAAAAAAGCCCAAACTAGATAAGGTTAAGCGTTTGGCGGCAGCAGTAAAGCACAGTAAGGGCGCCGTTGTCACCACGCCCGCTAAAACAAGCGTTAAATTCAAACTGTCACTATTTGCCGTTAAATCTGCGGTGGGGCTAACGACAAAAAATTGCCAATAAATTAATGCAAACGGCAGCATTAATAACGACTCCACCAGCAAACCAACAAATGAGTCTACTTGCATTTTCTTACGTAGCACGCCGTAAGCAGCAAAAGAACTGGCCAAGACTAATGATACAATAGGGATTGAGCCCAAGGTAACAAGCTGCACTAAAACACCAATAACAGCCAAAATTACCGCAATAAATTGATTTTGTCGCAAGCGTTCACTAAAAAATAACATTCCCAAAGCGACATTAAATAAGGGGTTGATAAAATAGCCTAAACTGGCATCAAGCAAGTGATCGTTATTCACCGCCCAAATAAACAATAGCCAATTCAGCGCCAATATCGCTGCCGATATCGCGAGTTTGAGTACCAGCTTTGGCTGTCGACATAAGGTAATTAAGGCTTGCCATTTTTTCATCACTAACACTAATACCAGTAAAAATAGGCTAGACCAAATAATACGGTGCATCAAAATTTCACCCGCACCAATATCGACAAGCAATTTAAAATATATCGGCGCAACACCCCACATAACATACGCGGCAAGTGCATTAAACACTCCTGTACGCGTCGCGGCTTGTTGCTCTGCTGATGGCATTGGATTCATGACTGAAAATTTATCTCTAAATAAAGGCGCGCATAGTAACATAACGAAAATAATAAAATTTCAAATTGCCCATTTAATAATTTTACCTGCTAATAATATTGTAAAGTTAACCCACCATATAAGTGCCCGTGCCAAAGGCGATATGTTCACCTAACTCATTGTGCATTTCCATACGAGCAACCGCCACTTTACTACCACTGCGAATAATATGTGCGGTAACAATAAACTGCTCTCCCCGACCTGGGCGCAAAAAGTCGGTGCGTAAATCAATAGTGCCTATTTTACTTAAGCTTTGCTGTATTATTTCAGGGGTTATTTCAGGCAGTTGCTCTAAAATACTGGCGGCAGCCACCGCGCCACCAGCTAAATCCAGTGCTGATGCAGTCACGCCACCATGAAGAATTTTCTGCATTGGATTACCAATTAATTTATCTTGCCAAGCAAAACGTACTTCTGATTTTTTAGCATTGAAACGTGTTATTTCTAAGCCTAGCAACTTATTAAAGGGCATATTGCGATTCCAATCATCTGATAACTGTTGATACACTTCTTCAAACTGCATAGTACTTTCATCTCTAATCTAATTTATTGATAATAAAGACTAACACCCTTTTTAAAAAATAGCGTAAAAATAATCATCACTCATGGGTTACTCTAGGGTAAAATACTTGCCATCAAACCGCCTTGAAGAAAATATTGTTGAATACGAACACTAGCCTTTCTATTGCAGAAACAAACAGCACTCTTTTGCATAATACCTTAAAACACTATTTTGGCTATGACAGCTTCCGCCCAGGCCAAGCTGAAATTATAGATAACCTAATGCAAGGTCGAGATTCATTAGTGTTAATGCCCACAGGTGGCGGAAAGTCTTTATGTTACCAATTACCTGCTATTTTACTGCCCGGCGTTACCATTGTAGTGTCGCCATTGATTGCCTTAATGAAAGATCAGGTCGACAGCTTAACCAGACAAGGCATTTCGGCCGCATTTATTAACTCTTCTTTAGAGCCGCAGACGATTAATGATATTTTTTCCCGTCTTGATAAAGGCGAGATAAAACTTCTTTATGTCGCACCAGAGCGCTTAACCAATCGCTATTTTTTACAACAATTAAATAACCTGCCTTTAAGTTTATTTGCCATTGACGAAGCCCATTGTATTTCTCAGTGGGGACATGACTTTCGTCCGGCCTATACCCAATTGCAATGTTTAAAGCAGTATTTTCCCCATGTTCCTGTCATGGCACTTACCGCCACCGCCGATGTGACCACACGCAAAGATATTTTAACGCAGCTTGAATTAAACAATCCTTACATTCAATTAGATAGTTTCGACCGAGCTAACATTCGTTTTACCCTAGCGCCAAAATATGATGGTGAAAAACAAGTCTTAGGTTACATCCGTAAACAAGCGGAAGACAGCGGCATTATTTATTGTAATAGTCGCTGGCAAGTAGAAAAACTGGCTAAATATTTAGCTGCTTGCGGTATTAACTGCGCGGCTTACCATGCTGGTTTAGAAAATGAAATTCGTGCCATGGTGCAAGAGGGCTTTACTAAAGACAATATTCAAATTGTTGTCGCTACGGTTGCCTTTGGTTTAGGCATCAATAAACCCAATGTTCGCTACGTTATTCATTTTGAGCCACCGCGCACTTTAGAGTCTTATTATCAAGAAATTGGCCGTGCTGGTCGTGATGGCCTACCCGCAGAAGCTTTGTTTTTAGTGGCTGAAAAAGATATTGCTCGTATTAAAAAGCGGATTAGTGAAGGCGACAATAAAGCCAGAGTAAATGTAGAATTACAACGTTTTGCCGCCATGAACGCCTTTGTTGATGCACAAACCTGTCGCCGACAAGTAGTGCTTAATTATTTTGCCGAATATACCGAGCAAAGTTGCGGAAACTGTGATATTTGCTTAGACCCTCCAAGTCAATTTGATGCCACCATTCCCGCACAAAAAGTCCTTTCTTGTGTTTTTCGTATTAAAGAGCAAGGCGATATTAATCATGTCATTGATGTATTGCGCGGCGAATTAACAGAGCAAGTTAAAACACTTGAGCATGACAAGGTATCCACTTTTGCCATAGGACAAGGGAAAACGCCAGGTTACTGGTTTGCTTTAATCGCCCAACTAATACATTTAGGTTACTTGCAACAAGACATTGAGCAACAATCTAATTTATGTTTAACACAAGCTTCAGGCGTAGTACTTAAAGCGTGTGAACCATTGATGTTAGCAAGCCCACGTTTACAAAAAGCCAGTTATTGGCAACATAAAAGCCAGCAAAAAAGCTACGATAGAAACTTATTCGCCAAATTACGTGAGTTACGGAAAAGTATTGCTGATAGTGAGGATATTGCGCCATTCATTGTTTTTAATGATGCTACGTTGTCTGGATTAGCGCGTGTGCAACCACTAAATTCCCAGCAAATGTTAGCGATTAGTGGTATTGGCGAAGTGAAACTTGCCCGTTACGGTCAGGCTTTTTTATCGTTGATTAAAGAGCATAATCAATAAAACCGTCTAAATTTCAAAAGCTAAGATCAAAAAAAGCGCCAACCGGCGCTTTTTCATGCACTACAAATTAACAGTAGCTTATTTTAAACTGGCATAATAGGCTGCTAAATCAGCCATATCAGCATCATTTAATGATGCAACCATACCTTTCATAGTAGGATCGTTACGTTTGCCTGATTTAAAATCTTTAAGTTGCTTAACTAAATAAGCTGATTTTTGACCTGCTAAGTTAGGGTAAGTAGGAACAGCAGAAATACCAGCAACACCATGACATGCGCTACACATCATAGACTTTCCTTTACCAGCTTCAGCATCGCCAGCTAAGGCAGAACCAGACATCATTACGGTTGCAGCAACTGCAAGAGTAAGTTTTTTCATAGTAATTATCTCTCTTTGTCAATCAGAACTATTTATTGTTTCAAACAGTATATGTAAAATAATTTATGCTGTCGTTATTTTTTTAACTTAATCATGATTAGCATCAATTAATATCTTATTGGAGAACCAATGTTAACTAAACAACACACTATTAACTTAATTAGCACTATTGATAATCAAATAACCATTACTTTTAATACAGAATGGTTTCAAGAAGACATTGATATAATTAGTCAGATGATATTGTCAAAGCTCCCCGACAAGCAGTTAAAAGAAAAAATTATCGGTGCTGATAGAGAAAACTTACGATTTACTTGCCAAGCAGGTGAATTTATACTCAACTTTGATTATTACAGCCAATCTTGTTGGCTTAGTGCTCATGACGAAGCGAGCACAAAAATAGTGCCTTTAGTTTATAAACTACTCATTGAAGGAATGAACAGCAGTGTTTGATAAAATTTTAATTAGCCGATGCTTTTTAGGGGATAAGGTTCGTTACAATGGTGAACAGAAACGCCTTGAGCAGTCATTAATTGCCTTATGGCAAAAACAAAATCGTTTGGTGGCTATTTGCCCAGAAGTTGCTGGAGGCTTACCAGTACCAAGAGAGCCTGCGGAGCTAAATCCAGCCAATGGCAAGGTATTCACCCAAACAGGCGTTAATGTCAGCAAGCAATTTAACGATGGCGCGCAACAAAGCCTAGCGTTATGCAAAAAACATCACCTGCGTTTTGCCTTGTTGAAGGAGTCAAGTCCGTCTTGTGGTAGCACATTCATTTACGATGGTTCATTTTCTAATAAAAAAATTACTGGTCAAGGAATTACCAGCCGGTTATTAACTCAAGCTGGCATTAAGGTTTTTTCTGAGCATGATTTAGCCGTATTAGCGACATTACTCGACCAATAACCGCTATTTTCTATTCTCAGTCACAATAGCTTTGCGGCTACGACTGATAAACTGGCTTAAGCCTTCTTTGGGATGCATTTCACCTACCCCTAATGAAACACTCATTTTAGGCAGACGAATACCTGATTGCACACTAACAAAGCGTAGCTTTTCTACCCCCTGTTTTATTTTTTCAGCTATTTCAGTGGCAATACCACCATCAACATCGGGTAATAACACAATAAACTCATCATTCGCTGAGCGTACTGGCAAGCCGCTATCATCAACATAACTGGCTACTTTTTTGGCTATTTTTGATAGGATAACATCACCAATCAAGCCGCCAAACTTTTCACTAAACTGAGTAAAATGATCAACGCTTACCACAATAGCCGCGACGGTCCTATCCGCATCGTCAAGCAACCAAGTGTCTATATGTTTTGACATTGCTTTGTGATTATACAAACCCGTTACAGGGTCTAAGTAAATTTCTTGACGAACCTCTTCTAATTCGTCTTCTAGCGCTTTGGTCTGTTGTTGTGATTGTTGTAATTGTTCAGCCAATTGCTGCTGCTGTTTTTTAAAAGATAGTGAAGCACGGTGCAATTGCGTAATCGCTGCTTTTACTTCCGATTTATCATGAGACATCAAGGCTGGAATATTGTCATCTAACTGTTCAATGAGCTCTTGGGAGCTCGAGGTCGATAAGTGACAGCTGTTGTGAACTTGTGCAACTAATTGTGCTAAATCAGCAACTATTTCATGGCGAAATTTACTTTGCTCAAGACAATGCTCTTTATAAGATTGCTCCATAAAAAAAACATCTATTGCTTTGCCTGATAACAATAGGCGCTTAATGCTAGCCACAAGTATTGGGTTATTATTTTTGCAGTATTCATAACTCACTGCGTAATTAATGGGGTTAACCGCCAAGTGCCACTGCTTCAGTTGTTTAACTGCCAGTGCCATGGTTTTATCTGCTTGTTTTATCGAATCGTGATATTTCACCGATTCACCTCATTACGTTGCGGCACTCCTTGTCGCCTTTATAGTACTTTTTGGTACCTCTTAGTTTATTCTCTAGTATCTCAGAGCAAATATCTACAAAATTTATGTTATTTATCTGTTACTTTCGTTAATCACTAAGGTAAGGTAATCAAACTTTCACTATTGAATGAGTTATTTAGAATGAAATTATTCTTTCCTGTTGTTGTTATATTCTTGCTAATAAGTTGTAGTCAAACTCCCCACACAATAGAAAAATCCACAGACATACCCTTAAGTAAAAGCGATCAACAATTACAGCAATTAATTCAAGTACACCAACACTTTTATCAACAATCTAGCCCTTTTAACGATCCTCAGGTTGGTGGCAATAATGGTAAGTTGCCAGACCTATCACCAGAAAATTTGGCTGAGCAAAATAAAAAACTCAATAGCATATATCAAGTGCTAGTTAATATTGACAGCAACACGCTGAGTAAAGAAAACCAAATCAATAGCGCGGTATTAATTTATGCTATTAAAAACCAACTAGACAGCTATAACAATAAAGAACACTACCTGCCATTAACTGCTGAGTCGGGCTTTCATGTTTGGATTGCTAATATAACTCAGCAAATTAATTTAAAAAGTAAGCAAGATTATCTAGACTATTTAGCCAAATTACGTGCTATTCCTCGTTATTTTAACCAACAAACAGCTTGGATGAATTTAGGTATAGAAGCTGGTATTACTCAACCTAAAATAGTACTAGCAGGATTTGAGCAATCTATTCAAGCCTATATTGTTGATGATGTAAGTACGAGTGACTACTACCAGCCCTTGGTAAAAATGTCAGCACAAATATCAATAGCAACTCAAGCAACGCTCCAGCAAGAAGCAAAAGAGATACTGCGCGCACAAGTTATTCCCGCTTATCAAAAATATTATAATTTTATTGTTAATCGCTATAAACCCAATGCTCGCAGCAATATTGCCGCCACATCATTACCCAATGGCGAGACTTACTATCAAAATAGGGTGCAGCATTACACCACTTTAAAATTAACCCCTGAAGCAATACATCAACAGGGCTTAGCCGAAGTTAAACGTATTCGTGCAGAGATGAATGTTATTATCAAGCAGGTAAAGTTTGAGGGTGACTTTGCCGCTTTTGTAAAATTTTTACGTAGCGATGAACAGTTTTACGCCAAAACGCCAACAGCGTTATTAAAAGAAGCCGCTTTTATTGCCAAGCAAATGGACGCTAAGTTACCCACATTGTTTAAAACCTTGCCAAGAACTCCTTATGGCGTTATTGAAGTTCCAGCAAGCATTGCCCCCAAATATACCACGGGTCGGTATTCAGGCCCTGCACGTGATGATCAGTCTGGCAACTACTGGGTGAATACTTATCGACTTGATAGACGCCCTTTATATGTGCTGACCGCATTAACATTGCATGAAGCTGTGCCGGGGCATCACTTACAAGGCTCCATTGCTAAAGAAATGGAAAATGTGCCTAAGTTTCGTAACCGCACCTATATTTCAGCATTTGGCGAAGGCTGGGGCTTATATTCAGAATACTTAGGCATTGAAGCTGGTATGTACCAAAACCCTTATCACAATTTTGGCCGCTTAACTTATGAAATGTGGCGCGCATGTCGCCTTGTGGTTGACACAGGTATGCACGCAAAGGGTTGGTCACGCCAACAAGCTATTAGCTACCTTGCTGATAACACCGCGCTCTCTTTACATAATGTTCAAACAGAAATTGATCGTTATATTTCATGGCCTGGCCAAGCTTTGTCATACAAAATTGGCGAATTAACCATTAAACGTTTACGTGAAAAAGCAGAGAATACCTTAGCAGATAACTTTGATTTACGTGACTTTCACGATCAAATATTAAAGAATGGTTCTATGCCATTGAATATGTTAGAAAAAGTAATAGACGATTATATTACTGAAGAGCAGATAAAACATAACTAAAGAAAGTAACAATTAGAGAATAATGATCAGACGTTCGAAATTAAAGAATTAATCGCTGAGTAAAAACAAGGCAAGGAAGCCACGCAAAGTAAACCGAGGAAACAGACAGAAAGCTGTTAAAATAGAAGAGCCCCCACTACATCTAAATTTGGCAGTCCCGCTGTCATAGGTTTCCCGTTAGACCGGTAACTTTGCGTCTCTAACTTTCGTT
>MAAC01000736.1_pt1 | contig 13783 bp, 13 predicted proteins | sample 1115981 | NCBI WGS metagenome assembly MAAC01 (sample SAMN04961126, study PRJNA320927) | seawater metagenome | isolation source: sample BD02T64 sea water enriched with oil for 64 days | place: USA:Gulf of Mexico | collected 2013-07-27 | reverse complement strand
CAATCGGAAGTCATATCTACCATTATATTTTCTTCTTTAGTCCTAAATATTAATTCAATTGTATCCCCAGATTGATTTAAAACCGAGTCACATATTTCTACAATCTGTTTGGCGTCTAGCTCAAAATCGAATTCAGTTTTATTTTTCCTTCCCAAAGTCAGTGTTTCTAAATTTACTTTTTTAAGATAAAGTCTTTTAGTATTAAACATATTTAGTGGTTCAGATGTATTGTGCCTAACATGCGGATATAGTGCATATGAACTTTATCCCCATTATGAGTTCACTCCAAATATAATAATTCAATAGGAATTTATGGTACTGTTATATTTTAATGAAATCATTTTCGAATCCAGTATGCGAAGAATGAAATTATTCTTCTACATTATTTCGTACAGAGGGGCGATTATCTTTCATTAACCTTAAAAATAGTTTAGCGGTAATCGACATTCCTTTAATTCCTGAAACGTTTTGCGCTACATAGTTTAAAAAGGAATTTAATTCCTCTCGATTATAAATATTACCATTAAAAAACACCGACTCTATCGTTGTAGAATTTTTAATGTTGGACAATGGGTTTTTCTGGAGCAAAATAATGTCCGCAACCTTCCCTTTTTCTAAGGATCCATAATCATTGGATACCGAAAAGTATTCGGAAGGATTTATCGTAGCTGTGGCTAAAGCTTCTGCAGGAGACAATCCGGCTTTTACTAGTTCTTCAAGTTCCTTATGAAGGCTAAACCCAGGAAATGAATAGGGGTCGTAAGAATCTGTTCCTGCTAAAATTTTCACTCCTCGTTTATGTGCCAATCCCGTTAATTCTAGTCCTTTTTTATAGAAATCTGTTCTAAGTTTTTGATTGCGTTCTTTTGTTCCCATTACATCATCTTTCCAAATATTTGAGATAATAGATGGAATGTACTTTAGCTTCTCATCCTTTAAAAAGGCTTCGTTATTTGCAAATGCTTCATAACGTTTGGTAATGTGGGTGGGACAGAAATAAGTTTTATTTTTCACCATAACATCCGCTAATTCAAAAAACTTTTGGTAATCAAAATTGGCAAGCATTTCCTCATAAGATACTTTTAAGGATTCATTTGAAATTTCTTCTAAACGTACTGTCTTATAATATTTTCGTTGCTTCTCAGAAGCCGAATGACTATAATCTATAAATAAATGGGCATGTTCAAAGCTACGTTGACCAGCATTAGAAGCTGCCACAGGATTTACTTCATTTGGATAATGACCAGCAAAACTTACGTTTTGTTTTTTCGCTTCTGTTATTAACTTAAAATACCTTTCAGGCTCTATATTGGAATATATTTTCACAAAAGTACGTCCGTCTTTTGCCGATCTATTTACCACTTTAATCACATCTCTTTCGTCATAATTATCCCCTACAATTTCATCTGCAAAGCCTATGATTCTTGGGCCTAATAATTCTCCAGCTTCAATTTGTTCTCGCCATAATTTTCGTTCTTTATTAATACGAACAACCCCTTGCATATCTCTAATATTGGTCACTCCATTGGCGATATGAAGCGGCATCACAATTTGTGGAGCAAGTTGAATAGCTAGATGAGAATGCATGTCCCATAAACCCGCCATTGCAAATTTATTATTTCCATCAATCACGGTATAATTGGTTTCGTTTATTATGGAATCGCTACTAATAATTTGTGCTATTCTATTGTTATCAATAATAATAGATTGATTTGTAATAATAGAGTCGTTTGCTACATCTACGATGTTTACCCTTTTGATAATGTAATTGTCAAATCCTTTTTTCTGTGAAAGGGATTCAGGAGTTGGATAAAATACCAAAGCAAGAACAAAGAGTATTACTAGTAAAGTTAAATACCCAAAATATTTTAGGAATTTTAATATTGATTTTTTCATTTTATAATAAAATTGGTCTGTTAAAAGGTATAGACGCTAAATATTATTATTAGGTTACTATAAAAACAATGTTAATCTTGATATACTATATAACTAAATAATTTTTGTTCTGGATCTCGAGATAATTTCACCCACCAATGAATTAGAAAGATAGAAATAATGGTAAAGGGAAGGACTAAAATACTTCCTTCAGCACCAAAAGCGCCACCACTTAGCCAATCTGGGCCAATGGGGATTTGTGTTATCAAAGTAGCATCGCTTTGTCCACTAGATGCATACCCAAATACGGAAGCCTGAAAAAAGTTCCAACCCAAATGAAGTCCTATGGGTAACCAAAGTTGTCCTGTTTTAAGGTATGCATAAATTAATTGTGGTGTTACTATAGCAATCATTAAAGTGCTAATTACTGTTGCATCTGGGTTTCCGGCATGTACCAAACCAAATAGGAGGGAAGAAACGATTACTGCCCATAAAAGCCCCATTCCCTTAATCATGTTTTGAAGAATTATTCCTCGAAAAACAAGTTCTTCCCACCAGGCAACAACAATTAGTTTCCAAAGAATGGCTAAAATAATTGGTAGTACTGCAAAACTAAATTGTGCATTTAGATCTGTGTTCTCGGTCCACCAACTAAGGCCTTTAAATTCAATAAGACCTGTAAAAAGCATTGTAAAATATATTCCAGCCATAATTATAGCACTGTTAAAAACACCATAGAAAAGGTCTAATGCTCCAGCCTTATCCATCTTAAGTCCAAGGGAGATAAGGCTTTCTTTATCGATGTATTTTCGGCTAATATATGCAGCAAGAGTTGCGGAGATACCAAGTAAAGTAAACCATAATGTGCCACCTCCTCTTAAACTTCCAAGAATTTCACGGACAACAAAAGTTAGACTTAGGTTGATAGCCATAAAAATAATAATAAACACTAGTATGCGCCATCCGGCACGAAGTGTATTAGTTTCTGGGTTTTTAAAAATATTTTTCATAATTATAAACTTTAGATAATTGATATAAATATAGTTGATATGTCAACTAAACTTATACTTTGTTACAAAAAGATTAAAATTAATATGGAAAACCTATCATAACCATGAATTATGGAAAGTATTCCTTACTATTTAATTAGAATTCTGAACTAGAAGTGTCCATTCATCGTTTATTGGTCGATGGCTTTTTACAAACTCAGTTGGTTCCATTAAAAAATAAGCGTCTTCATATTCAAAAGCAAATAAGAAGTTCGACATATCTATAAAGCCGCTAGACCAAGTAGCATCACACAAATACCATTTTCCATCTAGTTTGACAGCATTCCAAGAATGATTTGGAGCATCCATATTATCAAACTTTACATGGTTTGCTAAGCCATATCCATAAATAATTTCGCATTCTAAACCTGCCAAATTGGACAGCTCTTTTATTAAATAAGCATAACCGGTACACAGGGTCTCTTTCTTTTGGAGAAGTCTTGTAAATACTTCTTTTTTAAATTGATTATTCCAAATGTATAAAGCTTCAGGGTTGTTTTTTAATTTTTTACGTTTGTGTTCATTCTTATTCATCAAATTGTACTCGCCTTTAATATTATGGCATACCCAAAAATAGATGGCTCTAAAACGCTCCGCATCTGTGTTTAACTCAGAAGTTAATCCATATGCAAGCCCAGGTAAATTATAAAGTTCTTCCCCTTTATGCTGTTTTGCTATGTATTCTGCTTTCCAAAAGTTAATCTTATCAAAATCACTTTTTTGTGCATACAAAGGCAGTATAAAGAGGAAGAGTAGTAAAAGAATGAAATTTCTCATTCGAAGAAAAGTTTAATTTATATTCTTAATGGATGCTGTCACAGATTTTTTTGTTCTCATAGACGCAACAATTACGATAGAAATATCTTCTAAAAAAGGCTCAATGAAAGAGGTGTTATTCGTGATGGTGATCTCCTGACTTTCGTAGCCTAGATAACTAATCACCAAAACATCATTTTCTTTTAATTCTTCTGGAAAAGTAAATTCCCCATTTTCATTAGAGGTCGCCCATGTTGCAGTTCCTTTTAATACTATGGATGCTGAAAATAATGGTCCATCCAAACTATTAACGACTCCTGTTACAGTTCGTTCTTTTCCTTGTGCATAAATTGGATTAGAAAAAATGCATAGGATCATTAATAAGCCTAAAAAGCTTAAGGTTTTTGAGACTAATTGCTTTGTTGAAATAATTTGATTTTTCATAATATATTTGTTTTGATTTCCTCAAACTTAAGAAGGCATTTAGTTTGTGAAAAGTTAGAATTAGTTAACGGTACGAATACTTGAGTAAAAGTGATGTATTGGTGAGTGTTCAGTTATTAATGAAGTGAAATGATCTATTTAAAATTATTCTTAACAATTAATTTAAAAATAGTTTTTTGAATTTACAATATTTATACATACATTTACGAATGTATAACTACGATAATGAGAAAAACCAAAGAAGAAGCTGAAAAAACTAAAGACACCATCCTTAAAAGTGCTTTAAAAGTATTTTTAAAGAATGGTTATTCAAAAACAACACTGTCTAATATTGCTGAAAATGCTGGTTATACTAGAGGGGCTGTATATTGGCATTTTAAGGATAAGAGTGAAATATTAGAAAAATTAATTTCAAAATTTCATGGGCGATTTTTTTCTGAGCAAAATAATATTTTGGAATCTTCTCTTGATCCACTTCAGAAAATAAGGGAGATGATAAATATCAACCTCCCTTTACTTTATAATAATAAAGAGTTTAGAGATTTTATAGAGTTAACCTGGTTTAAAACCGAAATAGACCAACACAAAGGGTTATTGCAAGGAAAGATAGCCATTACAAAAACATTTAATGATACGATAACGACCTTGTTTAAGGAAGCTTCTAAAAAAGGTGTATTAAAAAAAGGAGTAGATCCACAAATAGCTGCACTTTCCGTTACCTCTATTATCAATGGAATTTACCGTGGATATTTTATAATACCAGACAAACTTCAATCTGAAAAGACAGGAAGGACAATAATCGAGAATTATCTTAATCAAATTAAAAACATTTAAAATGGAAGAAAAGTTAACATTTAGAACAAAAATGGGGGACTGGTTGGGTAGTAATTTGGCGCAATGGATAGTAATACTGGGATTTGTTATTTTAACAATTTGGAAAGATGATCTCTCCTATTTTTTAGGAGTAGCTTTTGTACTATTATTTCTTTGGGCAAAAAGATGGGATTGGAAATTAATAGGGCTATATAAACCATCAAGTTGGAAAAAAGTATGGCTTCAAGCTGTTGTTGTATCTATTTTATTATTGATTGTAGTGGATATTATGTTAACTCCAGTAATTGAAATTTTATTTGGAGGACAACCTGATGTAAGCTCTTTTGACAATATTCGAGGAAATTTCATTAATTATATTGTCCTTATCCTTTTTATGTGGGTGATTGCAGCTTTTGGAGAGGAGTTTGTATATAGAGGTTTGCTTGTGAAACGCTTGGGAATACTTTTAGGAAATACGAATGCGGCTTTTTGGATAGCAGTACTATGTTCCTCTGTTCTTTTTGGCATAGCTCATCAATATCAAGGTATTTCTGGTATGGTTAGTATAGGCTTGGTTGGGTTTATTTTAGGAGCTATTTTTATAAAAAGTAAAAACAGGCTCTGGTTAACGATACTTAGCCATGGGGTTTATGATGTTTTAGGAATTACTCTAATCTATTTAGATATAGATAAAGAGGTTTATAACTTATTATATCATTTATTTTAAATAATATAGTAACCAGATCTAAGTAAAGAAGCTCTTTTGGTTTGCCATAGAATTTTTCTAAACAATTGTTGATCGAAGCTATCCTTGATTTTTCATTTGATGGATTTTAAAATCAGATTAAAAAAAATAGGATAGCATATATTTCTTCCCGACTAATTTGGAGAAGGAAATACTCCTTGCAAAGCAATATAATAACCCATGGTAAGGTAGGGTTGCATATTGGTAAATTGTTGACCACTTCCAGTATTATCTACTGTTACATTTACGCCATCAGTTTTCATTAATACATTCGAGTCCTCATTATAAGCTCCAGTATGTAGTCCTGGTATACTTCCCGAAGGGTTGGGTTCATCACCTATAGCAGAGGAAGCTTGAATAGTCCCAGCTGCAGTATGGTTATGTACTGGTAGATTGCCAACAGACAATACCGTATTTGTTGACCCACTTTTCTGACCCACTTGATAGGTTGGTAATCCAGGTCCAGAACCAGAACCAATTGGAACCCGTCCTCGTAAATCTGGCAAGCCAAAAGTCGTTTCCCCATCGCCTCCATATTGAGTGCCTAAAAGCGAAAAAAGAGCAGAATTTTGAGCGATTGATAATAATTGCCCATCGCATTTTGCCCAACCTGCAGGTGCAAAATTATAAGGAAAAATAGTAATTTCACCTAAAAACGGATCTGGAGAAACAGTTGTGTTAACGGCTTCAGATGTATTAGAATCTTTATTAGCAAATGCCATTAAAACGGTTAATATCAAGCAGACCACAAATAGATCGAATGCGCGATTGATAAAGTAGCTCCTACGATTCTTAAATTGATTGGGTTTAAAGAAAGTCTTGAAATTCATAAGTTTGGTTTTTTTATTAATGGAATATATATCGAAATATACGAAAATGAATGGGGAATCCGAAAACCTATACAATATTGAATATTATTAAATCCAAATAGTTCATTTAGCTATTGCGTATTACTCTATTTGGCTGCCTTCTTAAATTAACCAAATCCTTTCAGAAAGTCTTTTTTTCTTTCTATTGAAATTAATAATTGTCTCTTCGGTTTTATGCATAATTTGTTTTTTAATTTTGTGAACATACTTTTTATTATAAGAAATGTATTATTAACTTACATTTGAATAGAATAATTTAATTCTCTAACTTTAAACAGTTCTAAAGCGATATTATGAATCTAATATAACCATATATTGAAAACTTTTAAAAATGCATTTTTATTTATATTGTTCCTAATGAGCTTAAATGCCCTTGGACAAGAAGTGCAAATTCTTAATTACACAACAGATATAAATGGACAGGTACAATTAGAAGTAGAATCAAACGAAAATAATTATTATATTCTTAAAGTTAGGCATAGCCCTATTGATGATTTTGAATTAACAACTTCTATGACATTAGGGGAAGTTGGAACCACAATCATATCTGAATCCCTAGAAAGCTATCCTATTGACCATTACCAGGTATTAGAATATAACCTCTCATTACCTGCAGATACTGATGGAGATGGAATAGACGATGTGTCAGAAAATTCAAATTTACCTGCCCAAAGTCCACTTAACTTTGCGTCATCTATAGATTTTATTGATGGATCTGTTGCAATAAATAACCTTACCACCTATAAAGAGTTATCTGTTGAAGGAATAGATATTCCTTGGGCGGAGTTTTTAAATGGTAAAGAATTTGTAAAATTTCTTTTGATAGATACATTTACAAATAATCCAAAACTTTATTTTATCAATAGTGAAACTCACGAAAGGCACCATTACTTTATGAATGCAGTAGGAATTGACTGGACTGTTGAGGACATCATAAAAGGGGAGGTTATATTCCACCCCACTGTTGTTGCTAGTAATGGAACTTTGGGTGTATATAGTTTTGCTTATAGTGAAGGCCTTGGAGCACCTTTCGAAACAGTTCAGAAAACGCATGAGTTGATTGCTGCAAATATGCCATTTTTAAAAAACAACCTCTCCTATTTTGTGACGGCTAATGCAGAAGCAGACTATGAAGAAGATGTAGAACTCTATGATACTTCTAGAGTTCCAATACTTTTTGAAGCAGACGTATATGCAGAAATTGATTTCTTAGCGATCCATGTAGCAGAGGGTTACGGTAGATTGCGAGTAATGGATCTAGAACAAACACCAGGTCCTAGAGACATTGTATTATACGAATCATTGCCCAATAACTTACCTAGAGTTGGCGGCATAATAACTTCTTTTATTCAAACTCCTTTGTCTCATGTAAATTTAAGAGCAATACAAGACAACATCCCAAATGCATTTATACGAAATCCACTAACAATAGAAGCTATAAGCAGTTTAGTAGATCGTTATATTTATTATAAAGTAGAACAAGGAAACTATATTATAACGGAAACCAGTGCAGAAGAAGTTAATGAATGGCATGAAAGTAATCGTCCAACTACAGAGCAATCACCTCCATTAAATTTAAATTACACTTCAATTTTACCATTAGACGAGATTCGTTTTGACACGTCTGATGGTTTTGGTGCCAAATGTGCCAATGTTGCAACAATGAGAATTTTCAATTTTCAAGAAAATACAATCCCAAATGGATATGGCGTGCCATTTTATTTCTATCAGGAATTTATGAAGTTTAATAATTTTTTTGAGAAGGTTGAAATAATGATAGCCAATCTTGAATTTCAGAATGATGTATCTATTCGTATGGAAATGTTAAAAGATTTTAGAAAGGATATTAAAGAAGCTGAAATGCCACCATGGATGTTAGACGAATTACAAACAATGCAAGATTTATTTCCAGAAAACATTTCAATAAGAGTTCGTTCAAGTAGCAATAATGAAGACTTACCTGGTTTTAGTGGTGCAGGCCTTTATAATTCAAAAACACAGCACCCTGATGAAGGACATATTTCAAAATCTGTAAAACAAGTGTATGCTAGTCTTTGGAACTTTAGAGCTTATGAAGAAAGAGATTATTATAAAGTAAATCAATACAAAACATCCATGGGTTTATTATGTCATGCCAATTATAATAATGAAAAAGCAAATGGTGTCGGTGTTAGTACAGACCCTATATATCAAACAGAGGATACATTTTATTTAAATACCCAAGTTGGTGAAGATTTAATTACCAACCCGAACGCTTTATCTATCCCTGAAGAAATTTTATTAGATAGATATCCTACCACGGAAGATGATTATATCGTAATTCGAAATTCAAATCAAATGGAAGATGAAGAACTTGTCATGAATGAAGTATACTTAGATCAGATTAGAGAATATTTATCAAAAATTCATGATGAATTTGCAATACTATATGATGCTGTTGGGAATGATAAATTTGCAATGGACATAGAATATAAAGTCACAAATGAGGATCAGCTTATTATTAAACAAGCGCGTCCTTGGGCTACCTATTGGACGGAGCTTAGCCCAAATTCCCAATCTTCAGAAACGGATAATAACGAAGTTTTGTATTTTCCAAATCCTGCTGACGATTACTTAACTATACTATGTGATTGCAATGTTGTTAGGATTACTATTGTTAATACTTTAGGTCAAATTGTATCACAGCAAAATATTAGTTTTAATGATTCCAGTAGCCGGATTGATATTAGTAAATTGGCCGCAGGTTTGTATATTATAAATGGTATAGATGTCGAGTCTAATGTCTGCTTTTCTAGGAAAATTATTAAAAGATAGCAATAGTAGAAAGTTTTCTCATTAGAGAATTTCACTGTTTTTATGATTAATAAATGTAGCAATTATTTATATACAGTGTTGAATGTAGTTTTTATCTATTTTCTGTAGTTTCTATTAAAATTATAGTCTTTAGAATTTAACTTTTGTTTTTTTACTTGTTTCAATGTTGTATCAGGATCATCGCTTAAATAAACAGAAAGTCCTTGGTCAGAAGTAATTTCAAGAACTGTTTTATATTGGTTTGGTAAATTTAATCCAGTTGCATCTTTCCAGTTCCCTTTTCCAAAAACTGCAATTTTTTCATTGTTTTCTAGAACCCCTTCATAATATCTTAGAGTTTTATTAAAACCGAAAAACCCCTCGCTTTCAATTCCTTTACTGATTAGGTATTTTTCAAGACGTTCTGTTGCATCGTTTCCAAATCCAGAGCTAAACATTTTGTCCTGTACAATATAGCTTTTAATATTACTGTCATTAATATATGCGTAATCCTCCCCATCTCTAATTAAAAATTTTTGTGATACTTCTTCCTCAACTATTGTTTTCCAATGTGAATTTTTACCAGAAGAGGATTTACGTTCAATTCGAATGTAATAAAAAGCGCATTTTCTATTAGCAAGAGGGGAAATAAGAGGTTGGTCAATAATCTCGATATTCCCTACAATTTTTGCTATTTCATTATTTTTAAAATTGGCTATTTTTTTTAAAGGAGCATTTTTTAATTTTCGTTTAATTTTAGCTTTTTCACTAAAAAAAAACTTATAAACACTAATTATAATAATTATAAGAAAGATGATGTAAAAGAAAGGTATATCCATTTGTATTATTTAAAAATAGTTAGGGTAATAGTTACTTTATTAAGTCGCATTAGTCTTGAATTTACGATGGGAAATACAGAAGTAATGACACGAGTGAATCGAATTGGAGAAACAATTATAGACAGTGTTGCAAAGCATTATTTTTTTGAAACCATTAGTTGTTATGCATACCAATTGATGTTAGAACTTCATTTTCGGGAGTAGATATATCTATTATTCTCTCAATTTGATATCCAAGTGAATCAAATTCAATTTTAATTTCAGATTGAACAGGATTAGTTTCAATACAAGCATAACATTCTTTTATGGCAATAAAATCTTTACAACTAGAATTTAATCTTTCTACTAATTCATTTAAATTTTTTAGATGTCCAATTTCATCATTTAATTCAGAAATAGGAACTAAATCCCAAGTCAATTTATTTATTTCGATATTAAGTTGTACTGAGTCTAAATTCAATAATGCCATTCTAAAATTAGAGCAATTTATTAGTGATTGATTATCATTGCCATCTTCCTTTTTGTTACACGAAATCAGGAATATTGCGAAAATTGAAAGAAAAATTATATTTTTCATTATTAAGTTATTTTTTTGTAAAACTTTACTGTTTTGCATAAAATTCAGTAACAGTTAAAGTTTGTTTATGATTCGGAGTTTATTAGCGCAAAGGCAAAAAGCAAACTTGTTTACAATTTTTCAGATTACAATTTAGTACTATTTGTAAGACTTTTCATTCTCTTAACCAACAAAGTCTATTTTGCTTTTATACGGTATTAGGCAAAGTTTTTATTTGAAGAATACCTTTCATATGATTGTATTGCATCGAAAACATCTCTTATATCATCTTTATTCGCATTGTAAATATTAATTTTCTCTAAATTTAAAATTATAAAATCAATATTTTTATCAGTATACTTTTCACTAAATGAATTTTCATACAATTCCTGGACATCTATTATAATATCAACTTCATCTTTAGTAATTCTGTCTGAAGTTATTCGAAGTAAATTATTCCAAGTGTGATTTGTTTTATCATCATAGTTAGTATCATCCATTTCATTTGTAAAATCAATTCCACCAGTCAAATTAATATGTAAAGCTTCAATTGTATTCCTGATACTTCGGAATGGTTTCGTAAAACTAGTTCCCCACCATCCTAAAAATAATGATATAAATGTATACCAAATAGATAATAAAACTAAGCTTGTATTATTTTTAATGACAAATACTTTTGTATTTGTATACATATTAATAAATAAGAAGCTTATAGAAACTTTAAAAAATCTATATTTTATTTTCTTAGTATTTAATTTCTGCATTAGAAACTTGTTAATTTTATACAGTGTTAGCAAATGTTACTTTTATTCTTTTATAAATTTCAATGTAATTCTATTTTCAAGATTCAAAAAATATAATCCTTTGTTAAGATGCTTTATCTTTATAAATCCATCTTTGGATAGTGCCCCATCTAATACTTGTTCTCCTAGAATATTGTATATTTTGAAGTCTGTAGTTTTTGTCAAATTTGAAACTTGAATGATATCCTTAGAAGGATTCGGGAATAACTGTGTAGTGTTAACAAGATTATTATCTTCAACTGAAAGATTCGACAAATCTAGTTTAGATATTTTATCTTCTGCAACAATGTATAAAATATTATCCTTAATCTCAAGATTTGAAGGATTGTTAAGACTAGTAACTAAAGTTGTTATTTCAGCATCTGTTATACTTATTTTAGAAACCTTATTTTCGTAGTAATGAGTTACAAATAAATTTTCATTGTCGAGAGTAATTCCGTAAGGATGATCAATTGGAGCTATAAATTCATTATTTGGTGTAGAATCTGTAATATCTATCTTTGATATTTTATGAAGGGTAAATTCAGCTATATATAAATCATTTTCGTTAAAAACAATTTTATTTTGCCACCCAAGGGTTATCAGTGTAATTTGGGTTGGCGTTTTTTCTGAAATATCTATTTTAGAAATTTTACCAAGAAACTCAGAAATATATAAATCATTGTCTTTAATTGCAATAGAGTAAGGCCAATCAAGCCCAAATATGACAGTTGATAAAGTTGGTGTGGCATCTGTAATGTCTATTTTAGATATTTTATTTCCAGAAGATTCAGCAATGTATAATTCATTACCCTTAAATACAAGAGAAGTAGGGCCATCAAGTCCATTTATGACAGTTGTTGGTGTTGGAGGGATTTCCGTTACGTTTATTTTAGATATTTCACCTGTTTCATATTCAGAAAAATATAAATTATCACCTTTAAATGCTAGTCCGCAGGTACAACCAAGACCAGTGATTAAATCGGTAGGTTGAGCTCTTGATAGAGTATTGTTTAAAAAAACAATTATGCATAAAATATAAATTTGTTTCATAGTTGGAAAGATTGTTTTTGTCATAATATTGGCCAACGGTTATGGCGAGCTTTGCGTTGAGGACAAATCTGTGCTACGCTGAGCTTGCGATGTGCTGAGCGTGTCGAAGTGTCGAAGTGTCGAAGTGGGGGTTTTCGAAAATAGTTTTGCACTAGCAATTAATATTATACGATGTTAGCAAATGTTTATTCTTTTTAAGGTTCTAATATTTCAGAAATTATAGTTTTATATTCTTGGATATCTTTTTCAAATTTCTTTTGTACTGCAATCCATAATACAATTCCTACTGCTAATAGTATTCCTCCAAATATTAAAAAGGAAGCATTGTTGCTTATTCCCGAGAATATCGCAATTAGAAAACCCAAAGCCAAAAACATATGTGTAAATATGATCAATTTCCATAAAAAGTATTGCGTAAAAGAAATTTCTATATTGGACTCATTTTCAGTATCCGTTTTTAAAATCTTTCCATTTACAATGATTTTATTAATGAACATAAGATAAAATGCATAAAGACCTCGTTTACGTACATTAAATGTAACCGAGTCCTTTTTAATATTATCTATATTAAAAACAAATCCGTCTGCAGATCCAAGTGTAGAGTCTAGTTTCTTAATAATTTCTTGAATATTACTTTTTACTTTAAAATTCCACTTTTTCATATTATTTTTTTTAATGTTTGCTAACAGTTTTGGCAAAGTTTGCGTTGTGTGTTTCAGCAACTAATTTAGCAAATACAAACCGAATAAAAAATTCACGGGGATTCTCAGAAGTAGGCGATTACTAGCAATTGATTTTATGCGATGTTGGGCTTTCGTTTTTTTATCTTTTCCTTAATTTTCTCCAATATTCTTGCCTCAAATTCGATTTTAGCTTTCGAGTTTTTCCACCACCAAAAATATTCATTCGCATCAATCCAGTTTCCAACATCTGTTTTACTTTTATAGTTTGCAAAATAAAATGTTGTCTTTGTTTTATTTTTCGATCTTGTTAAAGTATGAATTATTTGGTTTTTGTCTTTATATTCAAAATAAATTGAATTCCAATGTTTGGTTTTATGGTCAGCGAAACTATTCGTATTTAAATTATTTTCCGATTTCACCTCATTGATAATTTCGATAAGAGTTTTTTCAGAAGTATTCAATTCATAAGTTTCAGCTTTCCCATAACTTCCTGGTGATAAAGACCAACCTATATAATAAAATATAA
>MAAC01011403.1_pt1 | contig 13784 bp, 11 predicted proteins | sample 1115981 | NCBI WGS metagenome assembly MAAC01 (sample SAMN04961126, study PRJNA320927) | seawater metagenome | isolation source: sample BD02T64 sea water enriched with oil for 64 days | place: USA:Gulf of Mexico | collected 2013-07-27 | reverse complement strand
AGTGCATTCATCAGTGTTATTCTCGGGGTGGTTATACTCAGAGAGCGCTTAACCACTAGCAGCAAACTGGGACTGTTGCTGTCACTAGCGGGCTTGGCAATGGTGTTCAGCATAGAAGATGGATCAGTGACGACCACGGGTGCAGTACTCGCTGTCATCGCCGCCATCAGTTTGAGCGCCGCCACCTTGCTGATCAAAAAAGCCAACATTAAAGAAATGTTTAGCTTTGTGGTCTGGTCTAGTCTGTTCGCGCCTCTGCCGCTGTTTGCAATAGCCTACCTAACCAGCGGTAGCAGTGGATTCGTTGCCTTGATCGGCGATTTTAACCAAACTGCCTTCGCCTCGGTATTGTTTCAGGCTTACCCAACCACGGTAATCGGCTATTGGATTTGGAATAGATTGTTAACGATATACCCGCTTACAACGATGGGCCCACTAAAGCTATTGATTCCTATTTTTGCATTATTGGGCTCAGTAATTTTTTACGATGAGCAGATAGCCGGCGATAAATTAATCGCCTGCGGGTTAATAATCACAGGGGTAGCACTGCCAATATTTTTTGACACTCTCTCTCGAGTATTCAACAGAGTCAGGCACGCTGCGACCGACGCCTCTCAATAACGCATGAGTGCACAGCTATGAAGCTTTGCTACGCTATTAGCTGTACAGGACTTTTCAAACTGAGTGTTAGGCGCTTTTTCCTAAGGTGAATTTCCCGGTAATCTGCTGCAAATCAACTGCCAGTAAATTTAAATGTTCACTGGTAGAGGTGATTTCATTAATGCCTATAGCATTTTGCAGCGCTGCTTCATTGATAGCGACCAGGGCCTGATTGATCTCTTCTGCGGCAGCCGACTGTTGATCGGCGGCGGCGGCAATTTGCATAGCATTCTCGGAGATCAACTGGATCTCCTGATAAGAATCATGAATTGAGCTGGCCGTGCCCCTGGCAGAGGTCACAGTGTCACTGGCTTTATCAGTACTCAGCTGCATCACTGATACTGCCTGCTGCGTTCCCTGCTGCAACAGCTCTATCATTTCTTTAATATCTAAAGTCGAACTCTGAGTTTTTTGTGCCAGCTGCCGCACTTCGTCTGCGACCACGGCAAATCCACGCCCCTGATCTCCCGCTCGTGCGGCTTCAATAGCCGCATTTAGCGCCAGCAAGTTGGTTTGATCGGCAATTCCGCGAATCACCTCCAGTATAGAGCCTATAGATTGCGAGTTTGCCTCCACTTGCCCGATCACCTCAGCGGCGCTGTTAATTTCACTTGATAATTCTTCGATCACTTCAATAGTGCCGGTCACTTGACTGTGCGCGCTCTGCGAAATCACTTCAACTTGCTGAGTAGAATCTGCCACGGATCTAGCATTTTCTGCCACTTGTAAAATAGTTGCGCTCATCTCTGTCATGGCACCAGAAACACCTTCAATGTTCACTTGCTGCTCGTGTAAACTGACATTGGATTGCTCTGCAGTACTACTGGTTTGACCGGCGGCGCTAGACAACTCATCTGTGACATGGGCTATACTGCCAATCACCTGCTGCAAACTTTTCGACATACGGCTCATGGCTCCGTAAACACCTACATGTTCAACATCTTTACTAAATTCCTGACTGAGGTCCCCAGAGGCAATCTTATCGGTTACCAGCCTCATTTGCTGCGGCTCGCCACCTAGAGGCCTAGTGATAGAAATCGCTATACTGTATGCCAGAACAACAATAGCCGCGACCGAGCAGATTAATATGATCAAGACAAACCACTGTAAGTCTCTCACTGGATGCATCACTTCCGCTTCGTCAATCTCAACTAACAGCGCCCAACGTACATCTTGAATATTCACCGGGGTATATGCAGACAATACCGGGTTACCGTTATAGTCACGAATGACTTTCGCACCTGTTGCACCCGCCAAAGCCGCTACGGCGGCAACTGTGTCTACACCATTTTCCTTTACGGTTCCGGCAAAGCTAGCTTTCATAGAGTGATTAACCGGATCTAAGAAAGAGTCAGAACGCATGCGCTTATCCTGACCGACCAGGTAACTCTCACCCGTTTCTCCCATGCCTTCACGCTGTTGCATTATCGCGGCTATTTTATTTGCCGAAAGCTGTAACGCCACCACTAGCTGCACTTCACCTGCCACTGTTAAGGGCATAGCGACGAAGGCTGCAGGATCATTGTTACTTGGAGCGTAAGGCTTAAAATCACTTAAGTGAAAGCCTCCTTCTCGCTGCACTTGCTTAAACAGCTGGCCCAGCCCAGATGAGTTATAAGGACCGGTGCGTAAATTTGTTTGATAGTCGGCTTCTTTAGTCACTGAATAGAAAACATCACCTTGTGGGTTAATCAAAAATAGATCGTAATAGTCATAAGTTTCGATAAATTTCTTAAAGTAGTGGTGATTAACTTCTGCCATAGCCGGTAATTCATCGCTAGAATTCTGCTTTACCTGATCAAGTATAGATTCTGATAACATCGTTAAATCGCCTTCGCGTTCGGCGAAATAACTTTCAATTTGCTGTTTCTTAATTGCTCGAATAGACGTTAGCTGGTTGTAGGCCTGAGAAACTAGGGAGTCAGTTGAGATGTAGAGTGCCGACATACTTAAAACAACGGCGGGTACTAGACCTATGGCAAGAAAAGCGATGAATAACTTATGTTTCAATCTCATATTTCAACTCACAATTAGTGTTTTTGTCGCAAATGCTTATCCCATATATGGATCATGAAATAAGCCAAGTTTGTGACCGGATATTAATTTCTATTCGACCATCCGTGGCGGGAAAATATTCAATGCCTTAAATTGTTTCAGAAAATCTACAGGTGATTTTTCACTACAAGGCTAATGTGTTTTTTTGGATGACTTTAGAGGCTTAGTACTTGAACAGTATTTAATTTACTGCGCTAGGAGGCCTTCTTAGCTGTAATAAGATCTTGAAAAAACAGAGCAGATTGGCTTGCTCTATAATTAGACAAACATCGATCAGACAGAATTAACTGATCTAACACACTGACTTTAGCGAATTTTATGGCGCAAAAATAATACAATAAAACGGATAATTCGTATACAGGTAATCATTAAATAGCACTGAAAATAACAATGATTATCACTTGATATCTCAATAAGCGCTATTTATCAATGCAGTATATGTCGATTATTTATAGTGGAATATTTAAAATACTTTGTAAATGAATCAATAACTGGAGGTTTTTGCTCTGACAATAGAAGGCTAGCATGCGCCAAGACCCTCATGAGCCTTAGCTCGTACTACGGCAAAGCGCTTAAGCTTTGCAACACAGCGGGCTTTTAGGACACGCAAAAGTTTAGAGCCAAACAGTGAAAACAACAGCAGCGCAATGATGCCCATTGTAACGGGTCTATCAAGAATATAGCTGAGTTCTGTGCCGCTGATTTGGAAACTGTGTAATAGTGAGCTCTCTGCCATACTGCCTAATAAAATACCTATAACTACTGCCGGTACTGAGTAGTTATAGCGTCTGAACAACCAGCCAACCCCAGAAAACACTAACACTGTGACAGGCCCAGGCATATTACCTACCAGACCAAAGGATCCAAACACGGCCAGTGCTAACACCTAAAGTACGCATTGAATTTGAACGACAGCCACCTATCTAGTGCTAAGAATAGCCGTTTTTAGCCACCGACATCGGCTGCACTTAGGCGACTTGAAGAATACTCAGGAACGACTTTAAGAAAGATACAACCCCGCCTTAAACCTCTTGAGCTGACTGTTTCTAGCTCGAAAAAGCATGCTATCAGACCTAGATTACGACGGCCCGTGCTTTCGGTGGCCGACATTAACTCACCCCTGGCTGTGCTCTGTTACTTGAGAGCACTGCCAGCCAATAACAGCGACTATAAAGTGCATTTAGTTATGCTTGGATAAATTTAGAGAAAAGCCTATAGCAGGAGCTGAACAACAGGCCAAATAAACAGTAAATGATTGATTGTTAGTTCAGTTCACTGCTGCAACAGAGCACGGCCTGTCGCCGACTGTGCAATATCGGGGTTTGTTCTGCATCTACCTCAGCTTAATTCAAGCTAAGCCGCTGGCTAAGTCAGGGCCAATATAATACTATGGCCCGATTATTCTAGTCATTTTTCCTATAGGCACTCTATGCAAGCAAGTCTTCAATCAAAACAAACTCAGAGCATTTTTAGGTTTAAAGAAGATCGCTGGCCAGTTGCTGTTATTTTGTGTTTAACCATTATCGATTTTGTCCTTTATTTTGCAGTCACCAGTCTCACTGTTTTTCTCGCTTACTATGCCGCAATGTTAATCCCCAAAGGCGTTATCTGCGCCTGGAATCACCACCACCAACACTTGTTCACTTTTCGCAATAAAACACTGAACCGTATCCTGGAATTCTTTTACGCCTTACACACAGGTGTCACCACCCACTTATGGCGTTTGCACCACGTTTTAGGTCACCATTTAAACTTTCTTGATCAGGAGAAAGATGAAAGTCGCTGGAAGCGTAAGGATGGCAGTAAAATGGGAGTGATCGAATACTCATTTAATGTCGCGATTACCGCCTACCCAAGGGGCTATACTGTCGGTAAAAAGCACCCTAAACAATTGAAAATTTTTGTCCGCTATACCGCACTTACTTTCGCGATCATAATTGGTCTGATAATTTGGAATCCGTTAGCCGCACTCTTTATTTTCGTTTTACCTATGCTGACCAGCTTACTTTTTACCGCTTATGTTACCTACGAGCATCATTCAGGATTAGATACTGAAGATGAGTTTGAAGCTTCCTACAACAATTTAAACCCAGTGTTTAATTTTTTAACCGGAAACTTAGGTTATCATACGGCCCATCATCACAAGCAGGGAGTGCACTGGTCTCGATTACCACAATTGCACGCCAAAATTGCCGATAAAATCCCTGAGCATTTATACCAAAAATCCAGCATTACTAAGATATTTCTCGCCGGTACAGTGCTAAACTTATTTACTAAATCCACAGCTAAGAGTTAAATACAAAACCGCTAAGCAACTCGCCTAATATGGCAGTCATAACCTTTTTTAGCGCATTTCCAACCCAGATCACAGGATTTCCAGTAGTGGGTTGGAGAGTATTTAATAGCAAATAAAAGACTCCCCCATTATAAAAACTCACCTTTAAACCACCCCCAGACGCCAAAAGAAAAACCGGGAAAAATATCTATACCTGCCGCCGACTTAAGTAAGTACAGCACTAAAATCCCCAGCAGTGTACTAAAAGTCAAAAAGGAGGCAAGCGCTACGGCTTGAATGAAAAGGCCGATGCGACGTTCTCTGGCGCTTAATTCACGGCGGTTTCTTCCGGCGACAAAGACATAGTAATAGCGGTAGCGAAACATTTTAACCGTACTGCGCAGATCAATTACATGGCTGCCCCAGGTTCTGGCGCCTATCGCTATCTTGATATTTGCTAGCTGCTCCTCTGTAAAACTATCCTGGACGCTTTTTGGCATCCTCTGCAAAAGCTTACGCAAAGCTATATCATTTTTTAGCTTATCTCTGGCGGCTGCATTTTGCGCATCAAGCGATTTCATGTAGATCCCTTCTTAAAGTAGATATGCTGCCCGACGATTTTGGCTCACAGTCAGCTATAGAATTATTTAGTCTAATCATCAACGCTGCCAACTATTATCAGTATAGATTAGTGATAGCGCAAGATTCGGATATAGCTATTACCTGTACGAAACTATGCTGGCTCTCTAATTCGACATCAATTAAATAAGCCCGCGAAGTTTTCAGCTGGCTTGTTTGTCTTAGCCAAAACAAAGGATTTAATATTATGTTTCAAATTCACGCCCTCTCACCAGAACCTTATAAAGACTTTTTCTCATTGTCTGCGGCAGAACTTAAACATCGCAATATCGTTAAAACAGTCGTAGAGGAAGAGCATAGTTACCCATGCAGAGTAAGTCTAGCGGATGCTAAAATAGGTGAGACTGTCATTTTAATCAATTACAGTCACTTAGCCGAAGCTTCACCGTATAATGCATCGCATGCCATATTTGTTCGCGAAAACGCCTCTCAGGCGACCCCTGACGCTAACTGTATTCCGCAGATGATTACAAACAGACTGATTTCAGTACGCGCATTTGATGCCGAGCATTTAATGCTGACTGCAGATGTTGTTGAAGGGTGCGATCTTAAAAAAATGATTTGCGATATGCTCACGAACAGCACAGTGCAATATCTACATTTGCACTACGCAAGGCCCGGCTGCTTTGCCGCGAAAGTAACCAGAGTATAGGGAGATAATCCGGTTTAACCCGCTTGCAGTGGTGCACAAGGGTCTACATTGGGCAAGCTCATGCCTCCGCGATCACCTACGGTAATAGAGCCAAAACGTTGTTTAAAGACTTCCGGTAGCTCTCTGTCACCGGGCATCGACAGCCACAATCGCAGCAAGTGGCGACGCTGTTGCGGTTGTTGGTAGTCTTCAAAGCCAGTGCGATCGTGCAGCAGTGAGTGGTTATAGACAAACTGCATATCACCGGGTTGCAGCTGCATGCGCAAGTTTAACTTAGGGTCATTGCAGAGTTGATCAAATATATCCAGCGCCTCAATATGCGTCGCCGTGAGCTTAAACGCCCCGGCAAAGCGCTGTGCTGAATCTATGTACTGGCGTTGATAAATGACATTTAGATGCTGTTGATACCAACTAAAAACCGGAATGGAAAAATACGGCTGCATCCCCGGCGGCACTTCCCCGCGCCGATCTGTGGCGATAGGATCAAACAGACAGGCCAACAATCGCGGGTAGTGTTCACGCATTTCATTAAAGACAGTCACTGCGCTCACCAGCAGCGACTCTCCACCCGCTTTGGCCTTATTTAAACAGAGTAATGCCACCACATCCGCTGAGTCAGTATGGAAGGTTTGCCTCTCACTGGTTTGGTAAATACGCACTTTGGGGTCATCACTGCGTAAGTTTAAATCCCGCACGTGCCCCAGTATATGACCTTGTGCATTCTGCATTCGGGCATTTCCCAGGTGCGCGCCCAAGCCATAAAACATGGCAGCGAGCTGTAAGGTACTAAATTGATCTTTATCTATGCCATTAATCAACATAAAACCTAAGCCGTGCAGCAGTGCCGAGCGCACTTTTTGTAGCTCAATGCCTAAGAGCGGCAGGTGGAAGTTAGCTTTGTTAATGTGTGCCACATCGTTACTTTGCTGCAGACAAATATCGGCTGCCGTAGCCAGCTCGGCCACTTGTGAGCCGTTTAAGTGCATAGTCCACTGCGCTGGTTGCTGTGCTAAAACAGATCCGTACCAGGCCGATTGACTCTGTTGTTTTGCTGGCAATTGCATATACTGCTCCCGATGAAAGAATGACCCTATCATCGCAGTTTTTCTGTCATTACGACAACACACTAGCGAGAAAACTTGTCAGCCACAGTAGCACTTAAAGTTCAGTATTTAGAGACTTCAGCTGTCGCCAGGCTTCGTACTGGCTGAGAAACACTTCACCGCTCAACTGCTCGATAAAATGGCTGCGCTGTAGCCTATCCATCACCGGGCCTTTCACCTCCGACAAATGAAATTTCACTGCGCTGTCTTTTAGCAATGCGTTAATCGCCTCCAAACTTTCCAGTGCCGAGGCGTCGATAAAATTGACAGCCGGGCACATCAATACGAAATGCTCTATCTGCGGATTTTTCGCTATCAAATCGTAAACGCGATCTTGCAAGTATCTGGCGTTGATGAAGTACAAGCTCTCATCGATACGCAAGGTTAAGATTTTTTCATCGGTTTCAACTTTATGCCTGTCAATGTTTCGAAAGTGCTCGGTACCCGCCACTAAGCCGACTTCTGCGCTGTGCGGCATGCTGGTACGGTACAAATACAAGAGTACCGAAAGACTGACACCAAACACAATGCCCAACTCTACCCCGTATAACAAGGTAAGTAAGATAGTCACCAACATCGCTGAAAAGTCACTTCGCGAATATTGCCAGGTGCGCTTTAGCGCACCTAAATCCACCAGCGATAATACTGCAACGATAATAGTAGCCGCCAGGGTCGCCTTGGGCAGAAAATAGATCAGCGGAGTTAAGAAAAGGGTTGCCAGTGCGATACCTACTGCCGTATAGGCCCCCGCAGCAGGAGTTTTAGCACCCGCATCAAAGTTAACCACTGAGCGAGAGAAACCTCCTGTCACCGGAAATCCGCCGCTCACTGAAGAGGCTATATTTGCAGCACCTAAACCTATTAATTCCTGATCCGGAGAGATCCGCTGGCGCTTTTTTGCCGCCAGTGTCTGGGCCACCGACACAGATTCAACAAAACCAATAACACTGATCAACAGCGCCGATCCCAGCAGCTGTTGCCACAATTGCAGTGAAAATACCGGCAGTGCAAGGCTGGGCAGCCCCCGCGGAATATCTCCCACTACACTCACCCCCAATGGCACCAATTGCGCTGCCCAAGTGACTGTAATAGTAACTATAATGACAAACACCGGCCCGGTTTTTGCCATTATTTCTGCCACTGTTTGGCCTACACCTAGCGTAAGCAGCACAGCTTTAAATGATTTTCGCAGCCAAAACAACATCGTTATAGCGAAGATTCCCAAGCCTAAAGTAGGGTAGTGAATTGCATCCCACTGCTGTATTAAGGCACTTAGAATTTCTAGGATATTGTGACCTTCGGCTGGCACACCAAAAATGTGTTTCAACTGACTGGCGGCAATAATGATACCTGCAGCGGTGATAAAACCGGAAATAACCGGGTGGCTGAGAAAATTTGCCAGCAGACCCAGACGAAAAACCCCCATCAAGATCAGCATCAATCCAGAAATAAATGCCAGGGCAACCGCAGCAGCTATATATTGTTCAGTGCTGGAGAGCCCCAAGCTGCCGATCGCAGCAGCCGTCATCAGTGATACTACAGCCACAGGCCCCACTGAAAGAGTGCGAGAAGTACCAAATACCGTATAGGCGAGCAGCGGTAGAATACTGGCATACAAGCCAACTTCGGCGGGTAATCCAGCCAGAAGAGCATAGGCCAAAGACTGGGGAATAAGCATAATAGTGACAATTATGGCCGCCACCAGATCACTGCTAAGGGCAGCTCGGTCGTAAGTTTTTCGCCATTCTAAAATGGGAAAATAGTGTTTAAACATGTAAAAATCCGCAGCTTGGTAGAGGTTATGGTGAATTTTTAAAACTAATCAGTATCCCAATATTTAAGCTGTGATTTTATTACTGTTTTGCAGTTCTTAAATGTTCGGTTATTGTGCCACTAAGTTAAAAGCAGCTATGGGTAATGCTCTGGAAATCAATACACTTAACCACAAGCCGACTGATTAGCTTGTGGTTCAGCGTTAATAATATTCTTACTCCCCCTTTCGCCCAGGCGCCGCCATCCACTCTTTACCTTTAAGCATCAAGTTCCAGTAGATCCAAGGTAACATTTTCTCTTTCAGGAACCAGGAGAGCCTGGAAGGCTTTGTCCCCTCTATTAACCAGCTCGGAAAAGAGGGTAGCAACTTGCCACCATAGCCAAATTCAGCCAGTACAATTTTGCCGCGCTCCACTGTTAGCGGACAAGAACCGTAGCCGTTGTACACCGCCTGCAGCGCACTCGAATTCATCGCCGAGAGTAAATTCTCAGCCACTACCGGTGCCTGCTTACGCACTGCCGCTGCCGTTTTGGCGTTGGCAGTATTGCTGACATCACCCAGACCAAAAATGTCCTGATACTGCTTGTGTTGCATTGTCTCTGGATCCAAGTCGAGCCAGCCAGCAGCATCTGCCAGTGGGCTGTCACGAATAAACGCAGGGGCGCTCTGCACTGGGCAGACATGCAGCATATCAAAAGATTTTTCCACTTCTGACTTATTGCCTTCGGCATCAGTCACAGCAAAGGTTGCCATTTGATTGGGACCATCGACCTTAATCAGGTTTTGCGAGAAGCCCAGTTCAATGTTGTATTTTTTTATGTATTCCATCAGCGCTGGCACATAGTCTGCCACCCCGAATAACCCGGGCCCGGCATTGCAGAACTCTACTTTAATACTGCTCAGACACGCTTTATCCAACCATTCAGAGCAGGCCAAATACATTGCTTTTTGCGGTGCTCCCGCACATTTAATTGGCATCGGCGGCTGGGTGAAAATTGCCCGGCCACTACGCGTTTTCTGCACTAGTTGCCAAGTGTAAGGCGCCAGGTCATAGCGATAGTTTGAAGTTACGCCGTTGCTGCCCAGCGCTTCCTCCAATCCTTCGATAGCTCCCCAATCCAGGCTTAGGCCAGGGGCTACCACCAAATATTTATAGCCGAGCAATTCGCCATCGCTCAATACGACTACCTGCTGATCGGGGACAAATGATGCGACCGATGTCTGGTACCACTTCGCTTGTTCTGGCATTACATCTAACATGTCACGCATAGTGTCTGAAGCTTCAAAAATACCACCACCCACCATAGTCCAACCCGGTTGATAGTAGTGTTCAGCACTGGGCTCAACGATGCCAATATCTAAATTCGGCTGGCGTTTAAGCAGGCTAGCCGCGACCGCTTGTCCACCGGCACCACCCCCGACTATGACAACGTCGTGGGTGCCACACATAGTAGCAGAGGGCTCTTGGCTAGTTGTTGCAGCCTTATCTGTCGATGCGTTAGGTTGCTCTGATTCTACGTCTGCTGTAGTTTCTGCTGCAGTCGTTTGAGCCGCTGCTAGTGCGCTAAATCTATCCGCTAATTTTGTTAAGTCGTACCCGGCCTCTTTGGCACTGTGCAGCACATCCGGGAATGCCGTTTTACCGGCCTGACTGAGCGCCCATAAGTTTGTGCAACGAGTGCCAGTGCGACAAAAGGCTAATACTGGCCCCGCTGCTTCTTCTAGTAGTTCACCAAAGTGCAGTGCTTGTTCATCGGTAAAAGCCCTGGGCTTCACTGGCTGATAGTGCCAGGCGATACCCAGTTTTTCACAGGCCGCTGCTATTTCATCACTGGCCGGCTGATCCTCAGCTTCTCGGTCAGGACGGTGGCAAATAACCGTTTTAAATCCTGCCGCAACAACTTGTTCCAAATCTTCAGCAGTTAGCTGTGGGCTAACACTGAGAAGAGAAGTCAGCTGATGAATTTCCATGGTATGCTCCTAAAAGAAGTTAATTTTATTTTTATTGAGAAGTCATTAGTGCCCATCTGTAAACAGAAGTCAAATTTGCTCTAAAATCAGCCAGTTAATTATTCTGAGAGAACAGTTTGCACTCAGAACAAGTTAACCGGGATTTTTAAGTAGGTCTGACCATTATTTTCTGCGGGGGGCATATAGCCAGCGCGAATATTCACTTGAACCGCCGGCAGAATCAGCTTGGGCATATTCAATAAACTATCCCTTTCAGAGCGCATTTTCACAAACTCTGCCTCGCTAATGCCCTTTCCTACATGAATATTGCCAAGGCGTTCTGCGGCCACAGAAGTTTCATTGGCGTACTCATCTCGCCCCGGAGCTTTGTAGTCGTGACACATAAACAGTCGGGTACTGTCAGCCAGGGTGAAAATCTTTTTTATCGAGCGATATAACTGCGCGGCATCGCCGCCGGGAAAATCACAGCGGGCAGTACCAAAATCCGGCATGAATAAGGTATCGCCAACAAACGCGGCATCACCAAAGACATAAGTCATACAAGCGGGAGTATGCCCAGGGGTGTGCATAGCACTACCTTTTAGAGTGCCCAACTCAATCACTTCACCGTCATCAAACAACTTGCCGAACTGCTCACCTTTGCAATCCATATCATTACTGCTGTTGAAAGCCTGACTAAATGCCTGCTGTACTTCAGTTACATGCCTGCCAATACCAATGCGCGCTCCAGTTTTTTCTTTCAGATAGGGTGCTGCAGAGAGGTGATCAGCGTGCACATGGGTTTCAAGTATCCACTCTACCTGTAAACCATTAGCGGAAATATAAGCCAGTAGTTGATCGGCAGCCTCATAGGAGGTGGACCCCGAAGGGTAGTCAAAGTTAAGAACTGAATCTATGATGGCACAGCTCTTAGACTGAGGGTCTTGCACTACATAACTGAATGTAAATGTCGCTTGGTCGAAAAACGATCTGACTATAGGTTGAACCGCCAGCTGCATCACAAAACCCTCCGTTATAAATTTTAGTTATATGCATATGCTATTTTTGAATATGCATATTTTAGATACTTCTAATCAGTTGTCAATGAATATTAAAGCAACTGCATGGCACCCCTTATTGTGACAGCAAAGATTGCGATTGGTTAGAGAAAACCAGAAATAACCTAGCAGATAATTTGGCTTCGCCAGCAAACCTATCCAGTCAATAATGCACTGTTAATTTTGCGCTATTAAGCGGCTAACTTCCTCTTTAGCTTGCTGTAACATCCATGTTTTAAAGCGCTGCACTTTACTGCGATCAACAGCAGCTGTTGCGCAGACCAGATAGTAGCCGAAAGATGCCGGCATGGCAGGTGCAAACAGCCTCACTAACCGGCCAGACAGTAAATCTCGTGCCGCCAATGCGCTTCGCGCCAATGCCACACCCTGCCCCTCCACTGCGGCGTCTAAAACCATGCTGGTCTGATCAAATTGTGGGCCAGTCACTAAGTCCCCCATTTCGACACCGGCAAAGGCAAACCAGCGCGGCCAATCACCTCGACTGCGATCGTGCAGTAGCGGTAACGCGGTTAGATCCTCAGCTTGTTGCAATTGAGGATGTCGAGCTAAATAGCCTGGGCTGCACACGGGGAAAATCGTTTCATCACACAATTTAGTGACCTGTAAATCCGGCCACTGGTTGTCGCCATGGCGGATTGCCAAATCAATGTCGCTGTTAAATAAATCCACATGCCCCATTGATGCACTGACCCGCAATTCAATGTCTGGGTGAGCGGCAATAAAACTCCCCAGCCTGTGCACTAACCACTTACTGGCGAAGTTGGGTGAGACACTGACGGTCAAAACACCTGACTGGTTACTCTCGTTTAGATACTCATGGCCTGTGCGTAATAGTGCCAGCGCCTCGTTGACATAAGACAAATAGCCTCTGCCCAGCTCTGTTAACTGTAATTTCTGCTTTACCCGCAAAAACAGAGCCACACCTAACAGCTCTTCCAGAGCTTTAACTTGATGGCTGACCGCCCCCTGAGTGACATGTAACTCTCTGGCCGCCTGAGTAAAACTCAAACAGCGGGCAGATACCTGAAAAGATCTCAGGGCATTGGTTGAGGGAAGCTGCTGCATTCTATTGTTACTCATGAGTTATTTTAATGACACGATGAAAATCCATGCTTTGTCATCTGCTGTTAAACCCCACAAAATAAGTGAACAACTTACTCACCTCAAAGGCAATCACAGTGACAGTTATTAAAAATACTATTGATCCTACAGAATTACAAAACAAATTATTCACCTCGACTGCCCCTATAGTGATAGACGTTCGTAAACTGCCTGCCTTTGATCAATCCGGCAGAATCATCCCCACAGCTTGCTGGCAAGATTATTTGCAAACAGGCATTTGGGGACAGGGTTTGAGCGAAGACACTGAAATCGTCCTCTATTGCGTACACGGCCATCAGGTCAGCCAAACGGCAGCGGCGCTACTGCAAAGTACAGGGAAAAAAGCTCGCTATTTACGCGGAGGTTTCGCTGCCTGGCAGACAATGAACGGTTCAACAGTAGCGGCCCAGGCAGCGCAAAAGCATCAATTGGCAGCTTGGCTAACTCACGAGCGCCCCAGCATCGATCGCATAGCCTGTTATTGGTTGATTCGTCG
>MAAC01018094.1_pt1 | contig 13793 bp, 11 predicted proteins | sample 1115981 | NCBI WGS metagenome assembly MAAC01 (sample SAMN04961126, study PRJNA320927) | seawater metagenome | isolation source: sample BD02T64 sea water enriched with oil for 64 days | place: USA:Gulf of Mexico | collected 2013-07-27 | reverse complement strand
TGTGTTCAGTTTAAGCCAGATAGTGAAGACTTTGCGGTAGATGACAAAGCACCAGGTTATCGATGGTTTGATTTATACCCAGATGGTAGTGTAGAAAGTACAGTTTCTCGGGTAGAAGAAGTTGTGTTTGAAGTGGATTACACGATTAAAGGATATTGATAAACCCTTGTGCTAAGATCCCACGTTCATAGTTAGAAACCCCTTCACCGTAACCCACGAGCAAAGAACCTGAAGTGTCAGTATCGCGTTATCTTTTTTACATTCATGGCTTTAACAGTTCTCCTAAGTCAGCAAAGGCCTGTCTAATCGCCGACTACCTTCAAAATTGTGTGTTTTCAGTGGATTATCGTGTACCTGAATTGTCTTATTGCCCTGAAAGTGCTATTTCCACGCTTGATGCGGCAGTGAACGAGTGTATTTCTGCCAGTGAACAGAAAGGGGAAAAACCTGTGATCGGCCTTATAGGAAGCTCTATGGGGGGATTCTATGGCACTTGGATTGCTGAAAAGTATCGCCTGCCTTTGGTGTTAGTTAATCCCGCAGTAAGACCGTATCGATTGTTAAAAAACTATCTTGGTATCAATAAAAATGTGTATACCGGAGAGGAATACAACTTTACCGAAGCTAATATCCAACAACTGCAACGGATGGATGTTGACCCGGTTACCTTGCCAGAGCGTTACTTATTGCTCAGTCAAAAAGGTGATGAAGTTTTAGATTACAAAGAAGGTGTAGAAAAATATTCTAAAAGCCGTCAAATCATACAGCCAGGAGGCTCTCATGGGTTTGATGAGTTTGAAACACAATTGCCAGGTATTCTGGCTTTCTTATTTTAAAGAGTACGTAAAAGCTTATGGCAAACGAAGATTATAACGCTGATTCCATTGAGGTCCTGTCAGGATTGGATCCCGTCAGAAAACGACCTGGAATGTACACCGATACCGCAAGGCCTAACCACCTTGCTCAAGAAGTTATCGATAACAGTGTCGATGAGGCGTTAGCCGGACACGCAAGTTTTATCGACGTTATTCTGTACAAAGATGGTTCGTTGCAAGTCACTGATGATGGTCGTGGTATGCCTGTGGATATTCATCCGGAGAAAGGTAAGCCTGGTGTTGAGGTGATTCTTAGTACTCTGCATGCAGGGGGCAAGTTTTCCAATAAAAACTATCAGTTCTCCGGTGGTTTGCACGGAGTGGGTATTTCAGTGGTAAACGCTTTGACCAAAGTGTTGGAAGTGACCATCAAACGTGGTGGCGAAGTGCATCGCATTGGGTTTCAAAATGGTGAAAAAGCGTCTGATCTTGAAGTGATTGATACTTGTGGCAAGCGAAATACAGGTACCGCTATCCGTTTTATGCCGGACGGCCAGTATTTTGATTCAGTCAATTTCTCGGTACCGCGGTTAGTCCATCTATTACGCGCCAAGGCAGTGTTGTGTCCCGGATTAGCCATTAAGTTTTTTGATGAAAAAGCGGATGAAACCCATGAATGGTGTTATGAAAATGGATTGGAAGATTATTTAATAGCTGCAAACCAAGGTTGGACTCTATTACCGGTAGAGCCGTTTGTTGGATCGATGGCGGCAGAAACAGAAGCCGTAGATTGGGCGGTGCAATGGTTACCCGAAGGTGGTGAGTTAACAACGGAAGGTTATGTTAATTTAATACCAACGATTCAAGGCGGTACTCACGTAAACGGGTTCCGTACCGGATTGTTGGAAGCGATGCGGGAATATTGTGAATTCCGTAACTTGTTGCCCCGTGGTGTGAAGCTAACACCGGATGATATTTGGGAGCGTTGTAGTTATGTATTGTCCGTAAAAATGCAAGACCCTCAGTTTTCTGGTCAAACCAAAGAGCGTTTATCCTCACGTCAAACGGCGGCGTTTGTATCTGGTGTTGTAAAAGACTCCTTTAGTCTTTGGTTGAATCAGCATACGGATGATGGTGATGCATTAGCAGAATACGCCATTAACAACGCACAAAAACGTATGCGTGCCAGTAAAAAAGTCGTTCGTAAAAAAATAACTTCTGGGCCAGCTCTGCCAGGAAAGTTAGCTGATTGTACTAGCCAAGATCCAGAGGCATCTGAATTGTTTTTAGTGGAAGGAGACTCTGCTGGCGGCTCGGCGAAACAGGCGCGCGATCGAATTTTTCAAGCGGTTATGCCGTTGCGTGGAAAGATACTTAATACCTGGGAAGTTGATTCTACCGAGATTTTAGCCTCTCAAGAAGTTCACGATATATCAGTTGCGATTGGCGCTGATCCGGCATCAGATAATACGGACAACTTGCGTTACCATAAAATTTGTATCCTTGCTGATGCTGATTCTGATGGGCTACATATCGCCACGTTATTGTGTGCATTGTTTTTACAGCATTTTAAGCCTTTAGTGAAAGCCGGGTATGTGTATGTAGCAATGCCGCCACTTTATCGAATCGATATTGCAAAAGATGTATATTACGCCCTGGATGAAGCGGAAAAAGAGGGTGTGTTGGATCGAATAAAAGCTGAGAAAAAACGCGGTAACATCAGTGTGCAACGATTTAAAGGTTTGGGTGAAATGAACCCGTTGCAATTACGCGAAACTACGATGGCAAAAGACACTCGTCGCTTAGTACAGCTGACTATTGAAGATGGAGATGATACTCATAAAGTAATGGATATGCTCCTCGCGAAGAAAAGAGCGGGAGATAGGAAGCAATGGTTGGAGAGTAAAGGGAATTTGGCGGAGGTTTGATTTTGTTTGATGTGTCCTCAGGGGTGCCGGAAACAATGCTGAGTCATGTTATTGGGATAACAGAAAACAGATACAATAACCCTGTTCCATATAGTAAAAGGGAGATCAGGTATTTCGAAAAGATGATTGGGAAATCAAGGAAGAAGTTTAACGCCAAAACCTGCGATGGGTTACCTGATTGCGTCAAGCTCAAAAAGGATCAGGCTGCCAAGAAGTAACGTTCCCCGTTTGTCCGGTTTGCGGAACAAGCGAGCAAGTGTTGGTAGTCGTAAGTAAACAAAAAAAGCTAATGATTTATTTTTGTTTTCAGGTAGAGATTAACAATAAGAGAAAGTTCAGCGCTGTCTTTTTCTACATTTATTACAGCGTCCGCCTCTAGTATGAGTTGCGTTATGTATCCGTTGATCATCTTGGTTAATATCTTAACGCTATAATTCACTTCGGATAGCCCGTAGGTTTTAATCTCATCATTGAACACTAAGGTTGTGAGCCTCACGGCTTTTTCTTCTATAGTTGAAATTATTTTGGATGTTAAAAGGTGGGGTATTGCGTAAAACAATTGATGTAGTGTTTCTTTCGATGCGGAGACAATCAATAACGTACTTTTTATCAATAGCTCTACGTAATCTTCAATGGAGAGATTTTGATTTAGCTCTTTTGTTCTAACTAGTTGCTCAAACAGCCTTTCGCTCATTCGATCAAACCAAGCCGCAAAAACATCCTGCTTGTTGTCAAAATATTGGTAAATGGTGGCGTAAGGCAAATCACTTTCTAAGGCGATTTCAGTCATTGTGGTTTTTGCGTATCCATGGGTGGCCAAAACCCGAGAACAGGCGTCCAATACGCGGTGATACTTTAGCAAGGCACGTGCTTGTTTCGGTATACGCTTTTGATTTTTAAGGATTTTTTCAGTTTTGAAAGGCATTACAGGAGGAATCCATAACATGATAGAATAGTACTTTTTCTCATATTATACTGGACTCAGTGATAACACTAGAGTCAAAGGAGTACAAAACATGAGAAAAGCCATCATCGCGATAACGGTATTGCTTCTGCCCATCTTAGTGGGGGCAACGATAGTGTTTAATCCGCCTGCATACGAGCTCCAGGGTGTCGAAAGTCAATCAATTCTAAACACCGTGAAATACGATTACCGAATAGAATCACTGGCGGCCACAGACGAATCCAGAGCAACCCCTGCGATGGGTGATTTTGAGGGTGTGGAGCGTAGAACGTTTGATGGAAAAATCTGGGTACCAGATGTAAAGCCCGAAGATTTGTCACAAGGATTTCCGCTCGTAATCTACAGCCACGGTTTTATGTCGTTCCATGAAGAAAGTGATTACCTGGGTGAATTCCTTGCCAAAAGAGGTTATGTGATGGTGTCATTCGATTACCCAGCTTCAAATTTCAATGCACCGGGAGGGCCAAATTTAAGTGATATTACCAGTCAGCCAGGAGATATAAGTTTTGTAATCGATTATCTTATTGCAAGGAACGAAGACCCGAGTGACAACCTCTATAAACATATAAATGCAGACAACATTGCCACCGCAGGTTTATCGTTTGGTGGGTTAACTACAATGCTTGTGGCTTATCATAAGGAGCTTCGTGATGACAGGGTTGATGCGGCAATATCCATTGCTGGACCTACGAGTTTTTTTAATAAGTCGTATTTTGACGAACCGGACATTCCTTTGTTATACATCGCCGGTAGCATCGATGCGATGGTTAGTTATGATAGCAATGCAGGAACGCTCAAAGGCAAAAAGAATGATGTCACCATTGTGACCATTGCCAATGGTAGTCATACTGGGTTTGCGGATATTTCAGAAAAGATTTTTCGTTGGAATAATAATCCGGATGATGTAGGCTGCTCCTTTTTGCTTGATCATATTCCGAAGGAAATTAACAATCCATTTTCAGTGTTGGGAGAGACAGACGTAGGCATCAATTTCAACAATGCCAATAATTTGCCCTGTCAGAATATGCCGCTACCCGCATCAATTGCGCCAGGGGAGCAGTTAGTGCTAACCAAAATGGCTGTGTATTCTTTTTTGGAAGCTCATTTTTCAAATCCGAAAGAGGCTCTGTCCTATAAAAAATTTCTTACATCAACTTTTGCGTTGGAAAACAGTTCTGTTAATGTGAAATAAAGCCTGAAATAAAGCCTGAAATGAAGTTTATTCAAGTTATTGCTGAATATTTTGTTCAAACTTATCTCGAATCCTCCAGTATAATGGGTCGTATAGAGGTATGCTTGTTCAATCTTATGTACGAATTAACAGTAGCGATGAGCTCTGTAAGGTGTCATTACAGTCGAGAACCCCCCTTAACATTACCTTAAGGTCGTTTGAACGATACTCCTGATAAAATTAGGAGTGTGTTTTATGCAATATGTTCTAATCGTAGTTGTTTTTCTTCTGGGAGGTTGTGTGAGTCAGCCTCTTCATTATGCCAACTCTGCAGAGGTGGAAACGAGACTTCCAAAGAATTGGTCGATCGAATGGGAGTTGGATGAAAGTGATAAGCGTTCCCTCGTTGATGTAGTGGATTCCCCGGTGATGAAGGAATGGCTGGCAACGGTTTTGAATCATTCTCACGAACTTCAAGTGTCCAATTTGGAACTTGACCAACGAGAGTTATTACTCAAACAGGCGACAAGCCATCAGAAACCTGAGTTAAATCTGAATGCGTCAGCAAACCGGCAAAAAAATATTGAGTATGGGAAAAAATACGAGAGTCGTTATCAATTAGGTACCCAGGTTTCATGGGAACTTGACCTTTGGGGGAAAATAAAAAAACAAGAAGAAGGTGCAAGGTTGGATCTTCGCATTAGTCGTCTTCAGCAAGATGCACTAAAACGTTCTTTGATTGCACAGGCGCTAAAATTACGTCTTAACCTTTCCATTACGAAGGAACTACAAGGGCTTGCTGAAAATTCGACGGTTTTACTCAAGAATGCAGTAACTCGTTCAGAACAACAAATTCTTATTGGTAGAATTGCGCTTGTGGATCTGGAAGAAGCACGAGCGAATTATCGGCAGTCTAGTTCTCAGCTTAGCCAGGCCAACGCTGAGTTTGCCGACGTTGAAACTTCAGCTCGACGTTTGACGGGTTTTTTTGGCCAACATTTAGAATTCCCCCAAGAAAGGGTAACGTTGGGTCTACCCAATGCGCAGGTGCCTGGTAAGTACTTACTTAATCGTCCTGATGTTTTAGTGGCTCTGGTGAATGTCACGCGTGCAGATACCCGTAGTGATATTGCCTATCGTTCTTTATTTCCCAGCTTTTCACTAAGCCTAGATGTGTCGCAAACCTCTACTGGAAACCAGAATTTATTGGCTAAAGATCCTGTTTGGAGCCTATTGGGGCAACTAATCCAGCCGGTATTTAATGGTGGTCGTATGGAGGCCGCTGTAAAAATAGCAGAGCTTGATGCGCAAAAATCCTTGGTTGAGTATCGCCGAACCTTGGAGGGCGCCTATTTTGAAGTGGAGTCTTTGTCGAAAAAGGAGCGGTATTTGGCAAAACAAATTCAAGCAATGAAAAAAGCCCATTCTGCAAAACGTCGACGTAATGACAGTATCGAGGCCCAATATCGAAATGGCCTTGCAGAGTATGAGCAATGGTTGGCAGAAAAACTCAGTCTTTACGAGATTGAGCGTCAGTTGCTGACTCTTGAGACGGAACAAGCAACGAATAGAATTGACCTTTTTTTGGCCTTGGGCCTTCCCGCTTCTTAAGAAAATATTAATACCCTCTTCCATACACTCATGGTTCATTCCAGGAGTGTATATATGAAAATGAAATTAATCTCTGCCTTTACCGCATCTGCTTTGCTTGGGTCTCATGCTCAGGCGGAAAGTGATTCTACCAATGATAGTGATATAAGTATTGGTGTCTCCCTGATAAACCAATCATCCGAATATTTGCAAGGTAAGAGCGAAAATGCAACGATGCCCTTGATAGAAGCGCGTTGGAAGACAATTTTTATCTCAGGTGATCGCGTAGGTAGTTTCTTTGCTGGTGGCGACCACTGGGTGTTAGCGTTAACGACTGGCTTGGATCATGTTGGTGATAAAGACCGGGGTGACAGCGAGAAACTTGCCGATATGCGAAAGCTGGATACTGTTATCGTTGCAGGCATCAATGCTTTTGTTGAATCATCCTATGGTGAATTTTCGCTAGAGGTTAGCCGTGACATCAGTGGTGGTCACGAAGGGCATGTCGCGGAACTTTCCTATTCTTATTCCTTTACATCAGGTTCTTGGACGGCGTACCCAGAAATTGGTGTTTTGTGGATGAGTCACGAAGTGAGCGACTATTACTATGGTGTTAGTGAGGTTGATGCTCGAGTGGATCGTACTCAATACCGTCCAGGTTCTGCATTTATATGGAGTGTTGGGTTTGGGGTTAGTTATGATTTTTATCATCACCATAGCGTAACATTAAGTGCGACTATCAACCGATTATCGGATCGTCTCCTTGATAGTCCAATCGTTGAAAAGGCTGACACAGAGGGTTTAATGTTGGGATATTCGTATTCCTTTTAAATCGAACTAGCAAAACTGAACATGTAAAAATAATGTTTATCCAAAAGGTGTGTGGCGAATTTCGTCACACACCTTTCTTTCTTTTATTTATTGGTAACCCACAGGGTATGAAGGTCGTTAAATATTGCGATTAGAACCGGAATGAGGATCAGTGTGATCGCGGTGGCAAATAATTCACCAAAGGCTAAAGATATCGCTGCTGGAATCAGGTATTGCGCCTGCTCTGAGGTTTCAAGCATTAGTGGGGTGAGGCCTGCAATGGTTGTGGTGGTGGTAAGAAAGATAGCTTTAAATCGGCCTAAGCCTGCTTCATTTAATGCGTAGTGTACATTGAAACCTTCTGCTCTGGCTTGGTTGTAGCGTGTTAGCATGACTAAGGAATCGTTCACGACCACACCCGCTAGCGCTAGCATCCCGAAAAATGATAGTAAGCTTAGGGGGACGTCCATCACTTGATGGCCAATTGCTGCTCCGACGAAACCAAAGGGGATTACCGACATGATAATGAAGGGTTGGCTATAGGATTTAAGGGGTATCGCCAATAAAACATAGATTAATACGCTGGTGAACATCAATGCTCTGATTAGGTTTCCTTTAATACTGAAAATTTCTTCAAGTTCTCCTGCTTCCTGGATTTCTACACCTGGGAAGTGTGCTTCGAGTTCTTCAGAAAATTCACCAAATATTTCTGTGCCTAACTCTGAAGGTGATAGTTGCTTCTTATCCAAACTTGCGTAAATGGTATTTACTCTTTTTCCATCACGGCGGGCGACGTAGTCTGTCACATAAGACGAATGAATATTGGCAATTGCGGTGATCGGGAAGCTTTTCCCATTGTTGTCTATAACGCGCATATTGAGTAAATCCGACAGAGTATTGCGGGATGTTTTGTTATCTTGGACAATAACTTTAACCTCCTCTGAGCCCCGTTGGACTCGTAGCGCCTCCATACCGCCGAAGCGGCCACCAATCTGAGAAGCCAGGTATTCATCACTAAAACCTAAATGTCTTGCTTCGGGTTTTAACGTTAGGCGTAATTGAGGTTGTCCGGGTTTTAAATCCTGTCTGACATTACGAGTGCCAGGAATACTTCGGATTTTCTCGATGATTAGCTCGCTGGCTTCTCGTAGCGACGCATCATTTTTGCTGAAAATTTGCAGAGCGAAGCCGCCACCTGTTTGCTCTGATGCGTTAAAGCTTAGTTCTGTTGCCCCTTCCAATGCCCCTGTTTTTTCTTGCCATTGTTGGGTGATTTGTAAACTTGAAAGCTCCGCGCGATCCGCTGGGAGTGTGAGTTCGGCGTATATATCTACCGAAGAGGCATTGTTAACTACTGTTAGAATGTGTTGTATTGGTAGCTTGGATAACGCATATTTTTCTTTCCATTCCGTGTTGAGCTGGTTGGCAATGTTTTCAATATGGTTGGCGTTGTTGGCAGTGAGGTTGAGCGACGCGCGAGGATCCATTTCCATTTGTACAGTAATAATCTGGCCTGGTATATCCGGGAAAAAGACGGTGCGGATACTGCCGTTTTGAATTAAGCCAATACCCAGCGTAGCCATGGTCGTAAATAGAATGAATACGGCATAACGTTGCTTGATCGAGAAGGCAAGAATAGGAGCGTAGATACGGGTTTTGAATGCATCTAAAGTACGCTGCGCTGTGTCTTGCATAAGCCTACCAAAATGCGCAATCCAGGCGAAGATTGATTTTGGCTTAGCGTTATTCGAACGCTTATTGTTAACCGAAATTGCGGCAAGGTGTGAGGGCAGAATAAACTTACTTTCAAATAGGGAAAAAATTAAGGTAAGGATTACGACACCGGCGAAACTCGCTAGAACTTTCCCCATGGCGTTGTCTATCAAAAGCATAGGAAAGAATGCTGCAATGGTCGTTAAAACACCATAGATCGTTGCGGTTGCAACTTTTTTCACGCCTTGCTCAGTCCCTTTTATGGGGTCTTTCATTTTCGAACGTTCTTCGAAGACACTCTCACCAACAACAACAGCATCATCCACCAAAATACCTAAGGCGATGATTAAACCAAACGTTGTGATATCGTTTAGCGAGTAGCCCACCCAATGAGAGCCCATGACCGATAAAGCACCTGCGATTGAAATGGGAATACCCATAGCAACCCAAAACGCGAGTTTGATATTGAGAAACAGTGCGAGTAGAACAAATACCAGTAACAAGCCTTGAACAGCATTATCTTTTAATAACGTCAAACGCTCAGTAATGTAGTGGCTACTATCTGCCCATGAAACAAGATTGATTTCATTAGGAATGGTACGTCGTTGTTCTTTTAATGAGACTTGCACCGCAGCTGCAATGTCCAGTAAATTTTCCTCGCGACCGATCAGCACCTCCATACCAATCCCAGGCTGGCCATTGAAGCGCACTATGGAGTCATCGTCTTCATAATCATCTACAATACTTGCGACGTCGTTTAGGGTAACCTCTCTGCCATCGTTAAGTGACTTGATGCGAATAGCTTCAAAATCCAGACGTTTAAGGCGTTCATTATCGGCTCGCAAAGCGATGGTGCCACCTTGTGTTTTTAGAGAGCCCGCTTGAAATGACAGAGAAGAGGCTTGGATTCTTCTAACAATTTCTTCTGGGCTTAGTTTGTATGCCAACAATTTTTCAGGCATTAGTTCAATGCGTATTTCTGGCTGTTTCTTTCCCCAGGTTTTTATTTTTGATACTTCAGGTAAGGCGAGGAGGTTATCCCGTACGTCGGTGGCAGTTTGTTGTAGGGTGGTATTATTGACCTCACCGTAGATCTGTATGATCATCGCTGCTAGGTCGAAATCGTTTCGGGTGATAACCGGTTTTTCTGCTTTATCCGGTAGGCCAAATATCGAATCGAGTCTTGAGCGAAGATCATCTGATAGTCGATCCAGGGAGTAGCCTTCTTGTTTTTGGATGCTAACTGAAGATAAGCCTTCACTTGAAAATGAACTGATTTTTTTAACACCAGCCAGCCCTTCGATAGACTTCTCTATTTTTCGAGTAACTTGTAGATCCACTTGTTGAACGTGTGCGTTGGGAAAAATCGTAGTGACTTCTAAGGTGTCCGCAGGCAGTTTTGGAAACCCCTCTACGCGAATAGATGATACGGTTAACCAGCCTGCGATAAGAATAAGGGCCATCATTAAGTTTGCGGCAACAGGGTTACGAATAAACCAACGAGTAAGTGCGTGCATATTTACTTCTCCTGCGTAGCTGTATCTATAACGGCAAGAGAGGCATGGATCTTTTTACCTGCCAGGAAAAAGGCCAGTGGCTGGGTCGCCACACGCCAATTGTTTTGAGTGTCAGCAAGTAATGGTGATGGTGCAGGTACCATCACTCGATTATCTAGGTAGTGGATTTCATCAGGGGAGTAAGCTCGAAGCGTATCATTTTGGTCGACCAACCATATGGTACCCTCACGAGTCAGTGCACTTTCAGGTAGGTTGATGTAGTTTATTAAGGCCTTTCCAGGCAGATTTACTTGTACAAACTGTCCAGGTAAAGCGGATTTGTTTTGTGTTGAGTCAAGTTGCAAAAATAATTGGTATTGGCGGGTTTCGCTGTCTACGTGGTGCCCACCGTTAATAATCGTAGCGGTACCAATCAGCTGCTTAGTTGTGGAGTAAACATTGGTTTGGCTATTAAGCCAATTATTTGAGAGCATTTGCCACTGGTTTTCACTGAGAGGGAGCCTAAGCAGTAGGTTTTGGTGGTCGATCAAACGAAGTAAGGGTTCGCCTTCTTGTACTTGTTGGCCTAGACCAACGAGACGTTGAGTGATGACGCCGGTGTAGGGTGTTTTGACTTGTGTGTAAGATAAATTTTTTTCTGCGACTGCTAATTGTTGTTGATAAGACTCAAGCGCTTGCTCTGCTATCTTTAGCTGAGGTTTGAATAAAGTGAGATCAGATGGTTCAGACCTCATCCCTGAACGCAGCCAGTCCTGTTCTGCGAGATTAGTTTTCTTCTTGGCTTGGAGTAATTGTAACTTGGCTTGGGCTAGCGCTAGCTGTACTTCGGTTTTCTGGCTTTGGTGGCGACTATCCTCTATCGTTAAAAGCGTGGTGTTTTTCTGGATTAGGGAGCCCGCCTCAAACTCTGGAATGATATGTTTTATAGCGCCGTTAACTTGAGCCTTTAATACCACGTCCCATCTTGGCTTTAGCTCACCAAAGGCCGTGATTTCATTTCGTTGTTCGGTGGATTGTGCGTTGATATACGAGACGGAAGGGAGAAAGACGGTTGCGTAATTTTCTACCAACATTTCTTCGGGAGATTGTTCCATAAGCCCTTGTTCATCAGCCCCTTGTTCTAGAAAATCTAGCGCCAAGATAAAGAGCGTACCGGCAATGATCAAAAAAATGGCCCGTTTAGTATTGTCTCGCATTCAGGTTCACCTCTGGTTTTATACATCAGTGAACAACGATAATAGAAAGGGTATTAAGATATTCTTAAGACACTCCAAATTTGTATGGAAGATGCGTTAAGGCTTCTTCCATGTGACAGACACCTCAACATATTGGGGATGTTCTTTAAAGCAGAAAGACCAGTTCAGCTTTTCACAGATTCGGGATACCAACTGAAGGCCCAAGCCGAAGCTTTGATACGAGGAGCCTCTGTCGTGCAACCCGTCATCAATCGGGTTTTCTATCCTTAATGATGCTGCGTCCATGATTACTTTAATTGTGCCTTGGCTGGTAAACTGACAGGCATTTCGGAGAAGATTAGCAAAGACAATGAGTAGGAGTTCCTCTTCTAAGTCGATGCATTCATCATCTACCTTAGCCTCAATGGCGATATCTCTGTTATTGAGTAAGTACTGATGTTCTTCAATTTGATGTAGGCAAAATGATTTAAGCTCTACTTTCGTTTTCTCAATAGGCTTTTCAGATTCGCGAGCAAGCCATAGTAAAGCGGAAGACAGGCGGTTCATATTGCTACTCGCTTTCAGGGCGCGTTGTACTGTTTTCTTTTCTGGGCCAGTGAGTTGAAAGTCTAAGGTGTCGAGGCAGGCCTGAATCGTTGCGAGAGGGGTGCGCATTTCGTGACTAGCATGCTTTAAAAATTGCTGTTCGCGAATGTTGTATTCGGTAATCCGATCTACCCCGGCCTTTAACTGAGCAGCAAGATCGTTTAACTCTGCAATGGGGAATTCTTCTTTTGATAAGTGATCATTGTCTTTTAACTTGAATGCCCAATCACTTAATAGCCTCATAGGTTCATTAGTGCGTTTGAGTAGCCAGAAAACTAGGCAAAACAATAAGAAGAATATAAAAATAAGCAGCCAAAGTGCATCGGTTAAAAGATTGCCAAGGATACTGTCTACAATCTCATTGGTTTCTTTTACGTCATAGACACTCAGAAAATATAGAGATTTCCTATTACCGTCGGTTAAGTGTACTAAAGAAACATAACTGTTTTGGCCCGCTTCGTTAATGAACTCATTTTCATATACTTGGTTATTTTCTATATCGGCTAGCGAAAAAGACTGTCGGAGTTTTGACGGAATACTGTCCCAATCTCGATAAACCTGAAAGTTTTTGTCATTAGGTAGCGCTAAGCTTGAATCATGTTCTAATTGTTTTAGTAGGTTATGAGCTTCCATTTTGAATACACTGTCAGCTGCAAACTCAACGGAACGCCAAGTGATAAATGTAAGGCTGACTAGAATGGCAATACTAAATGCAATGCCAGCAAGTATAAGTTGCCAGTGGAGTTGTTGCGCAAGTGTTTTGGTGGTGCGACTAGGCATTGTTCGGCCCCTCGTCACTCTGCCCTTTAATAACATGGATTTTATCTTCGTCTGAGATGCTTAAACCAAGTCCGGTAACCGTTTTGATGAGCGGGTAGTCGAAGGGTTTATCGAGCGATTTTCTTAAGGAGTGCAAGTGCACGTTTAACCTTCCTGGGTCAGGCTCCTGGTCTGGCCAAACAGAATTTTCGATATCAGATCGCGATACTACCTTGGGGCTATGGCGAAGTAATACCTCTAAAATCCGCCACTCTGTTGGGGTCAGTGATATGGCTTTGCCATTTCGCTTTAAGTTTCTCGATTCGACATTGATCTCCAGGGGACCGAGATGATGCAGTGCTTGCTGATTTTGACTTCGTTTAATCAAAGCACCAATTCTGGCCCAGAGCAAAGGCATAGAGCAGGGCTTAACTACATAGTCGTCAACCCCCGCACGGAATCCGTCTAACTGATCTTCAGTAGTGTCCATGGCAGTGAGCATCAGTACAGGAGTTGAGCAGCCACGTCGCCGCATCTCAGAGCAGGCATCAAAACCGTCGAGTTTAGGTAGCATTAGGTCTAATAAAATGACATCAAAGCTCGTTTCTGTCGCAAGCTCTACTCCGCTTAGCCCGTTATAGGCAAAGTCACACTCAGCGCCTTGTAGTTCAAGAAACTCGGCCATCGAGGTTGATAGCTCTGCATCGTCTTCGACAATTAGAATTCGCATAGATGAGTCCGATAT
>MAAC01010697.1_pt1 | contig 13807 bp, 14 predicted proteins | sample 1115981 | NCBI WGS metagenome assembly MAAC01 (sample SAMN04961126, study PRJNA320927) | seawater metagenome | isolation source: sample BD02T64 sea water enriched with oil for 64 days | place: USA:Gulf of Mexico | collected 2013-07-27 | reverse complement strand
TAGAATTGCTTATCGCTAGTTAATTATGAATAGGTGAAAGACGTTCTCTTAGCGGGAACTAAACTCTCGCCAGCGATCAGCTAACCGCATTCCCCAGTAAACGCTTTGTGCGGCAAGTGGGCCGATGATCCCGCCGTTGCTGGTTAAGCCAAATTTTTCAAAAAGTCTGTATCGATCACTTTGCATTGTGATTGCTTCAGAGATTATCCTGCCACCAATAGGGGCTGAATTCATGCCATGGCCCCCAAAGGCAGTGCATGACCAAACGCCGGGACTGAGCTGGCCGATATAAGGCATCTTGTGGCGGGCGTAAGCCATAAGGCCAGTCCAGGACATGTCAATCCTAGCATCCTTAAGTTCGGGGTAGACATCAACCATATCAGCCTTAAGAAGTTGAGCGAGACTTTTGGGCTGGGAAGTCTTGGTGGTTATTCTCCCGCCCCAAAGCAAACGGTCGCCATCAACGATCCGATAATAGTCAGAGGCCAGGCGATTATCGAGTACGGCAGTTTTTGTCCGAACCAGTTCGTGAAGCCGATCACCAAGTTTTTCCGTCACCACAACATAGGTCGCAATGGGAAGCAGGCTTTTTCGTAGACGGTTAAATACGTTACCGGCGTATCCTCCACCACAGAGCACGACGTCTTTGGCTTTCACAAGTCCGTTTAGGGTTTGGATTTCTTTTGTAGAACCTTCCAAATCCATGCGGATCACCTCTGATCCCTCCAAGATTTTTCCGCCCCTTGAAACGATCTTTTCTGCGATACCAAGGCAGTAATTTAAGGGATGAAAATGAAAGGCGCCTTTATCAAGGTTGCCCTGAAAATAGCTGTCCGTTTTGAAATGTGCTGAGAGATCGTTTTTGGATAAATAGTCCAGCTGATAGTCGTATTTATCCAGCATTTGATCACACATAAGCTTCATGCCGTCCGGATCATCATAACGAATAACGGAGATCATTCCTGGGGAGGGTTGCACGTCATCAAGTTGAAGGTTTGTTATATTATTGCGAACCATCTCAACGCCTTCGACAGAAAGCTTGAAGACTTCACGCGCAGCATCCAGTCCAAGACGCTTTTCGACTATGTCTTGCCCGCCAGCAAATCCATTGGATACAAAACCACCATTTCGCCCAGAAGCACCCCAGGCAACTTTATGGGCTTCGAGCAGGGCAACTGATTTACCTTTTTGAAGGAGTTCTAAAGCGCAACTTAAGCCAGCAAGTCCTCCGCCGACGATGCAGACATCAGCTTCTAATGTTGTGGATAGGGCAGGGTAACCTTCGTGATTAATAGCGGTGCGGCTATAATAGGTATCGGGATATGTCATTGGAATACTTTTGGTAAAGCGAGGAGAGGGGGGCTAAAGCCATTCGTCTTTCACGTGGTAATAGACATAAGCGGCTTTGAGGTAAAGGAGACGCATGTCAGCTAACGGAAATTTGGCAAAACGTTTCGTAAAGACAGTTGTGAGTTTTGAACTTTGATCTTTGCCCGCGATTTCATCCGCCAAAGCCTGCCCAGCCCAACTCGCATCCTCGGAACTTTGGTCACTCTTGGAATACCACCCGATACGCGTATTGATATCTGTGTTGTTAACACCGGCAGCAGACACACGGATAACGACTTCATTTTGTTTTGGTTTCGGCGTTGGTATATTATTGTCATAACGCAACATTTCCGGGCCGCCATGCCCTACGAGAAGAACGCCGCTCATTTTACCCGGAACAACTGCCATAACCTTAACTTTCTTCTGCCTAAAATATTTACGATTTTAACTCGATATCAATTCCGTTCGGAAGCCGCAAGAATTTTCAAACCCAATGCACCTATCACAAGTGATGCGAAACGATCCATGTATGTTTTTGCTTTGAGGTACCTTTTACTGACCGCATCAGTACTCATAGCCAGTGCAAGCAATGTGTAGAATATTATCTCAATAACAAAATGGTTTAACACCACGATCGAATTGTCAGTGATCCCCATGTTCGCTGGGAAAATGACCACCAAAACCGCTGCCGAAAACAGAACAGATTTTGGGTTTAAAAGATTGAGGAAAATACCCTGCCGAAATGCATTATTCACCGTTTTAACTTTTGCAGCTAGGATCTCTTTTGCTCCGCGCCAAATTTTGACGGCAATATAAAGCAAGTACACAGCGCCAGCGACTTTTGCAGTCGTATAAGCCAGTGGAAACAACGTGAATACAGTCTCTAGCCCCAATAACGCCATCAATGTCCAAGTGGCGGCCATCAAGCCTAAACCGCACCCCATAATAACACCTGATTTACGCCCCGACGCCAAAGTCGTCCGAATTGCAATTAAAAGCGCGGGGCCTGGGCTTGCCACCGCGACAATCAGAGCAATGTTAAAGGCTATCAAATTTTCAAATGTCATATTTTTATCCAATTTATATAACAGGAAGAATACGCTAATAAAGATTGATGTTGCACTGAAAAATTATCTATATGAGCTTGTAAAACCAAATGTTCCTGTTATGTTCTTTTTGTATTCATAAACAGAGGATTTAGAATGATCAAGGGAAGTTGTCTTTGCCAAAAAGTGAAATTTGAAATCACGGGCGAGCCGTTTTCGTTAAGTTATTGCCATTGCTCAAGATGCAGAAAGGCTGCCGGTGTGTTTTCTGCCGTTCTGATTGGTAAAGCGGGCGATCTTCAAGTAACCCATGGGCAAGATGATATCGCCAAGTTCATGCCTGAGGGAGAATGGAAACTTGAACGCTGTTTTTGCAAGACCTGCGGTACGTCCCTTGGGGACATGGCCACCGGCGATATATATGTGATCGCCGCCTCGGCACTAGATGACGAGCCAAACTTACAACCCATGGCTCATATCCATACAGCCTCTAAACCAGATTGGTATGAGATCACCGATGACTTGAAGAAATTTGAAGGTGATTACCTTCCTAACAAGTAAGGGAGGTCGTTCATGACGATATAAGCAGTATCGTCATGAACTTAGCGAACTAAAGTTTGATGCAAAAGCCGTCTTCTTGCTTAAAACGGATAATGTTGATTTGGATCTTCAATTGTCACCCAGCGAAGTTCGGTGAATTGATCGACCCCTGCACTCCCGCCAAATCGTCCATAACCACTATCTTTGATACCGCCAAATGGCATTTGTGCTTCATCATGAACTGTTGGCCCATTTATGTGACAAATCCCAGACTTCAGTCTATCTGCAACGTCAAGAGTTCGTGTGATATCACTTCCGAAAACAGCCGCAGAAAGCCCATATTCTGATGAGTTCGCAAGCTCTACAGCATGATCCGTATTACGTGCTCGGATCACACAAACAACAGGACCAAAGCTTTCTTCAGAGAAAATTGGCATCTCCTCCGTCACATGATCAACGATTGTCGCGGGCATAATTGTCGATTTTTCTGGTGTTCCGCCCGTAGTCACACGCGCACCCAATGCAGTTGAGCCATTAATAAGCGTCTCAATGCGGTCAATAGTTTCCACATCCACAACAGATCCAAGGACGACTGGATCGGTCGGGTTTCCGAACGGTAATGCCGCAGCTTTAGCGGTCAGTTTTTCAGTGAATTCATCAGCAATTTTTTCATCAACAATAATGCGTTCCGTTGACATGCAAATTTGGCCTTGGTTCATAAAGGCGCCAAATGCCGCTGCGTTCACTGCGCCGTCAATATCAGCGTCATCGAGGATCACCAGCGGTGCTTTGCCACCCAATTCAAGAATACAAGGTTTAAGTAAACGTCCGGCCTGCTCACCAATAATTTTACCAACTTTTGTGGAACCGGTAAAATTAATGCGGCGCACACTAGGGTGAGAGATCAGGGCGCTAACAACCTCAGGCGCGTCTTCTGCCGCATGAGTAACGATGTTTAAAACACCTTTGGGCAAACCAGCATCCATGAAAGCCTGACCAATTAGCATATGTGTTTTTGGGCATTTTTCTGAGGCTTTAAAAATAACCGTATTTCCGCAAGCAATGGGCATTGCGATGGCCCGAACACCAAGAATGATCGGTGCGTTCCACGGTGCCATACCCACAAGGACGCCAACCGGTTTACGCAACGCCATTGAAGTGGATCCAGGTTTATCAGATGGAATGACTTCCCCTTTGATTTGCGTCGTCATTGCGGCCGCTTCCCGCAAGATTTTGGCGCCGAGCATCACATTAAACCCAGCCCATGGCGCAGTTGAGCCAATTTCATTAATAGCAGTTGCTATAATTTCATCACTCAAAGCTTCTAAAGCATCTGCAGCCTTGTTAAGAATGCCTCTGCGTTCCGTCGGTCCTGTTTTTGACCATGCAGGGAATGCTGATGCCGCAGCGGCGGCGGCTTTATCCACATCGGCTTTACGGGCCGCAACCGCTGTCGTTGCCACAGCTTGCGTAACGGGGTTCAATCGCTCAAAAGTTCCCTTCGCGACAGAGGGAGTATACTCGCCATCAATAAGTAGTTCGGTATTCATTCTTTAATTCCTGTTATTTAACACTGACCAATTTACGGCTAAAAACGCTTGCCATAGTTGGTTTAAATTTTAAAACTGATAAAAAACAATAGGTTAGATGGTTATCTTTATGTTTTAGTTAATCGGGTGAGATCGAAACTTCGATCATGGCAAGACCTCGGCCTTCTTCAATATGAACAAGCGCTTCTGCGAGAGCGATTTCAAACTGATCGGCGGAGGATACGTGACGGGCCCAAGCCCGACTTGCTTTGGCCACCTGCACGAAATCTGGACTTGGCGATAGACTTGTTAGCGGTACGTTATTTGCCTTCGCGGCATACCCCTCTGGATAAATATCAAGTACGGATTTACGGACAGCTCCCCATTCCCGGTTGTTCAAAACAATGACGAGCATAGAAATGTTCATTGCCTCAGCTATCTGATGGCAGGCCACTGGGTTGCTAAACATGTAACAACCATCTCCCATGGTTGCGACGACCGTTCGCTTGGGCTGCGCAAGCTTGTATCCCATGGCCGCCGGGAAGCCCCACCCCAACCCACCAGAGTGCGGTCCATCAAACCAAGATTGCGGATCTTTCAATGTCATGAACGGTAATTGACAACCCAACTCTGAAAAAACGCTGGCGTCGCGATCTCCCAATGTTTTCGCCAATGTCATACTGACCCACGCCTTACCAAGTGCAGCGTTATCTCTTGTAGACTCAGCAGACGCTATTCGGCTCGCTTGATTAACGGCATTGATTTTAGCGATGGCCTCTGCACGCTTACCATTTCGGTCTCGGTATTCGTCTGCATACCCTTCTAGTGCCGACGCAAGAGCAAGTAATGCAGGGCCTACTTCGCCAGGCAGGCTCAAATCTGATCGGAAATTTCGAACCGGGCAGCGTCCATGTAAGGGGTCAGCGCCCAATTGTATGACCTTGCAATCTGGATGAGGTTCGCCAGCATCAGGGGCCCACGGCGCAAGGGAGTCGATGACCAATATAACATCTGCTTTTTCTAAAAGAGGCAACGGATCAGGTCCTGCTGCCATGGGATGATCGGTCGCCATAGCTAACTGCACTGCCCAATATTGGGATACAGGAATGCCCCACCGACTTGCCATTCTTTCAAGTGCAGCAAACCCAGCCTCGTTCCCTGCCCCGCGCTGGGCAAAGATTACTGGATTATCAGCCTCAGCAAGTAACTTGGCAGCATGTGCAATATCATGCGGTAGAGGTGCCGATTTTGCCCCTTGAAATTGCGGACGGGTTTCAGCCCCTGCAGCTGGCGCTTTTTCACAAAGGACTTCCCGCGGCAAGCTCATATAAACAGGCCCTTGGGGTGTAGACGTTGCAATGCCGTGGGCGCGATCCAATGCATCGTAAACTTGCTCAGGAAACCGTAATTCATAATCCCATTTACAGGCTTCGCGCACCAAAGACGTTTGATCAAACATCTCTTGACCCCAGCCAATTGGCACTGTTCGAGCACCTAAGCGTCCTTTCTCGAGCGTCGGCGTTCGCCCTGACATCAGCAGCATTGGTACGTTATCTGCCGCTGCATTAATGGCTCCCATAGTGCAATTTGCGAGACCAACATTTGTATGCACCATAACGGCCTGCGGCTTGCCACTCGCCAGATAATACCCATGAGCCATGCTGATAGCCGCACTCTCAAAAGGAATGGTTACGGTTTTTGGCAGCTCCATATTTTTTTGAGAAGCTTCGGCTAAACCCTCGATGATTGGCGGAAAATCAGTGCCGGAATTGGCAAAAACATAGTCGACCCCCAACCGCCTTAATCTCGAGAGAAGCGCCGCTCCAGCAGTAATCATCTCTGGGTCAGCATTAGTTTTAGGTGCATCTTTTTTCATAAATAACTCACATAATGAGAATTAAATCTTATTTAATGAGATCGTATTGACTTTAACTTGTCAAGGCATATTGCTGCTGTTAGACAAAGTTGGCAGGCCCTCTAAGGAAACAAAAATGACAACACCGCTCAATGAATCTCTCATTAAAGGCTTTTCGATCCTGAAACTTTTTTCGAAGGAAAGACCAGAGATATCAACATCTGTTGTTGTACAAGAATTGGGCATGAATACAGCGACAGCGCACAGGTTCCTTGTAACGCTAGAAGAAACCGGCGCTTTAGTAAGCCGTCAACGGGGACGTTATTCACTGGGCTTGCATATGGTTGCACTTGGTCGTACTGCTGAACTGACCAACCCGCTTGCCGCCATCGTCCAACCTGTCATAGAAGACATAAGCACAGAATTACGTGAATCCGTAATGGCGTGTCGCCTAAATCGTGACGGAGCAGTCTGTATCGCTGCGGCTATTGCCAATAGACCAATTACGGTAAACATCAGTGTCGGTGAAGTCCTAGAGCTCCATTCGTCGGCACAAGGTAAAGTTTGGCTTGCATCAATGAGTGATGAGGAAGTCCGAGCGATTTTGAAGGAGCTCCCTCTCAAAAATTTTAATTCCAATACAGTGACCGATATAGACGCCCTTTGTGAGGAAATCCGTGTTGTCCGCTCTCAAGGTTATGCACTTAATCAAGGTGAACGTGAGGAAGATATTGCTGCGGTGGCGGTGCCCGTTAAGAATAAGGACGGGAAAACAATCCTGTCATTTTCTGTATTCGGAATGGTTAGTCGTTTTGATCAAGAATTAATTGAACGGGCGAAGACACAGCTTTTCATTGCTGCAAGTAAAGCAACACTCGCCCTCTCATAAAGCCATTAGAACTTCAAAATGGCGCTGTTTCTACTTCATTTAGTGGTACGGGCCATTTATTGGTATTTATCGATCTAGTTAGTTATTCAGATTGGTCCGTTACTATTAAAATTATCATTTTAGATAATAACAACATTTTTTGTTAGCTGTGGTTGATTAAAAAATTACATAAACAACTTTGTTGTTGCCCGCCTTGGCTGGGAGCAATAGGCTCGTAATGAGTTTCAGCTTACTAGAGGCGATCCAGAAACATGCTTTTTCATATTTTCCGCTTAAAATTCTACTTACCCCTGATGGCCCTTGTCATTTCAGGTTGCCAAACTACACAAAATTCCCAGATATTTGATAACTTTCCCGTGCACGTAAACGGGCCTGTATACACAGGAAACATTAGTCCGATTACAACGCCAATCAATATTTCCTTTAATGCATTTGGTAATGGAAAACTCACGAACAAGAAAAAGACGAAAACTGTTTCATCAAATGGCTCCGACCTGATTGGAGAGGATGAAAGTACAGAAATAAACGTATTTACCTTAGAAACCCAAAAGCATCATAGAGGTGTTTTATGGCGTATGTCAGCTCCTGTAGAAGAGACTAATGATGTAATTATATGGAATTCAGTCAGGACTTTAACTGGTAACTTCCTTAGCTCAAACATGGAATCAGGCAAAGGCATAACGTCAAATAAAGATTTGGCTTTAGTCGAAAAAACTTTACGCCCCTTGTTTGGTATAGAATATCAAAGCCAGCTAAAAACAGGTGACGCTTTGTATCAAAATTTAGATTCCATATTTAAGGATTTATTTTCAAACTTATATGGATCTTTGGGCAAACAACTCCAACTCAAAATAACCTCAAAAGTTGCTGGAACAACAGTTTATAAGAAAAAATCCGCTATTCTCGCTTTCTGGGAAGGAAAAATATTTTTGGAGAACAAGCTGTATTTGATCATGTCAGCATACACTATAATAGACATTCAAACTGGCGTTGCTTTACAAACAAAAACGAACATGTTCACGAGAGTCGGTAATGGCTTCAACAGAAAATATCAAAAAATCGAAGAAATAGATCAGTTCGAATTTACTTACTAATAAATATTTTCTCTCTGTCCTAAAAATAAACTCTCCAAGTTACAGTACAACTCACCGATCTTCCCGCTCCATCCTCAAACACTTACTTCCAGTCCTGTACCAAAAGCATTGCCTTATGCATCTCTTTGGGTATTAAACCAAGGAAAGTAGCGTTACAGATCATGTGCGCTGACACATAATTAATACGAAAATAACTTAGTCAGCCCATTTATTTAGCCTGTATTTTGAACTTAGCCACCAGCCCCTCAGCCTTCATTTCTTGCAATACCCTGCTTAATCGAGGTGCAAGGGCTGCATTCTTATTGTGAAGCCAAGCATGGAGAAAAACCTCTTCGATTACACCAGCTTTATATATCTCTTTCTGTTGAAACGACTTGTCCGTGTTCAGGATTTCATCGATGTTGCGCTCTCCACCGATGAAGACATCCGATCGTTTCAACAATAGTCTCTTGAGGCCCACGACATTGTTATTAACCTGAGTTATTCGAGCGGATTTTACATACTGATAGAGTTTTGATTCAATCTGTTTAATGCCCCGTAAGTAATCAACATTTATGTCTTTTCCCTTTAGGCTCTGCCACCCGTTAAGGACCAATCCTTTGCGCTTTGAATATGCTGAAACTCTGATGGAAAAACTCGGTTCCTTTACTTGGATCAAATTGGGTTGCGACTCTCCATAACTGGAGATACGGGCTATCTCACCGTCTGTTTTTCCCGCATTAGACAGGATGCTAGCGCGTTTAGCTGGAAAGCCAACATACTCCAAATCATAGCCAAGCCTGTTAAAAGCCTCTTCATAAATAAGAGTCAACCACCTACCCAGAAAGCCATTTTTCATGGCTTTGCTGCCGCTAAGAATGATCTTATTGTTTTGTGTTAGCGTTCGGCTTTCTGCAGCTAAAGGCGCTGTCACAATAAGAAGTGGAATAAGAAACATTCCGAATTTTTGAGCGACAGACATGTTCCATCAACCTATTCTAATGCTGTTGATTTATTTGACCACTCATACAAGAGTTGCGCTGAAATTAGAGCATATTCTTCGATCAACTTCAATGTCACAGCACCGTTGGCGACCTAAAACCATGAAGCATCTAAAATAGATGGGTTCAGAAACCAACGATAATACCCGCAACTGGCACTAAGCGGACTCTCCGACCATGTCGCGGGCCGCCGGACAAGCTCTCCGTCGCACCATGAATAAGCTGCAGGGCTATTAATAGAATTCCGAACCGGACGCTTGTACTAATTGTCGGCGGCATTCAGTAGCAGCTTCTCCAGCACCCGCAAATGTAATCGTGTGATATGGCCCCCTCTCTCTAGCTCTACCATTGAGCATGAAACGAGATATCCAGGATTTTGAACCTGAACCACTGACTTGAAGATTTAAACCACCGCCATCAGCATACTTGCCTGGATCGGAAATCGTAGAAACTTTACGTGCTGAAAGTCGATTGATACCGCGCGCCATATTCTTGCCCACAAATGATACATAAATTATGGTTAATATAAGCGGCCGTATTAAGACAAAAACTCCAAACAAACCCAACAAAACTGCGGTTTATATGGACAACTACAAACTATTAGGGAAGGTGTAATGGCGGAGAAGGTGGGATTCGAACCCACGATACGCGTGAACGTATACACCCTTAGCAGGGGCGCGCCTTCAGCCACTCGGCCACTTCTCCGTCGGCGCGCAATATGGCAGATATTTTGGGCAAGTCAAAGTGTTTATTCGTCCAAAATCGCAAATTTCTGTATTTTATTTTCAATCCTCAATCGACTACCGAAATTCAAGGAGATTATTCAAATCCGGATACGCAAATCATGCAACTAAAAGTCGTTTCATTTACAGTCGTAAATCGCAGAAAACAAGATATTAACTTTCTATTAATATATTATCTATAACATATTTACTAATATTAAGGGCAGCATAAATGTAAGTGTTTATAAGGTTTTGAGGAAACTCATTACAAACGACATTTATTCGGGGGGATAGACATGCTGGAGTCTTACGCGTTAGAGGACGTCTTTTTAGATGCACTCGATAACATTTCCGAAGCTTTCGTAATTTACGACAAAGACGGGTATTTAACGACCTGCAACAATAAATTCCGCGAGCTATACGGTTACTCCAAAGAACAAACTAAGGCCGGCGTTCATTACCGTGAACTCGGGGCGCTGGATATGGTTCTTGATAATGTCGTTGTCGGTGATGAATTTGGCTCTGGCGAGGAATACCTAAAACGTAAAAATGAATACCGAAAAAAACTGAAAGGCTCTTTCATCGTCCAAATGAAGGACGGACGTTGGTTAAAGACCACAGATCGCCGCTTGTCTAAAGGGGGATTTGTATCAGTTCAGAGCGATATTACGGATTTAAAACGTAATGAAGAGCTTCTCATCCAAGCAAAAGAAAACGCCGAACTTGCTAATCGCGCGAAATCTGAATTTATAGCTAACATGAGCCATGAACTCCGTACCCCGCTAAATGCCATTATCGGCTTTTCCTCCCTTTTATCAGCAGAAGTTTATGGTTCACATTCAGATGTTAGGTATCAAGAATACTCAGCTGATGTTGGCAATGCCGGATCGCATCTGCTAACTCTAATAAATGAATTACTTGATCTTGCAAAAATTGAGACGGGTGATATTCAACTCGATGAAACATCCACAGACATTGCCCAAATCACTAAATCATGCCAGACAATGATCGCGGCACGGGCCATGGAACGTAACATTAATGTTTCAACAAAAATAATACCAGCAGACCTGTCTTTACTGGCTGATCCCATCAAACTTAAACAAATTTTGGTGAATCTCGTTGGGAATGCCGTTAAATTTTCCCATGATGGTGGTCGAGTGGAGATTGAATGGCTCCAACAAAATGGACAAGTATCATTGAAGGTGACGGATGAAGGTGTGGGTATAGAACAGGAGTTCCTCCCCCACATATACCAGCCGTTCAGAAGAAGCCGCATTGCGCAAAACCTTCAATGCGAGGGAACTGGCCTTGGCCTTACCTTGGTAAAACGATTTAGTGATGCCCACGAAGCCAATTTGTCATTGGAAAGTAAAGCCAATGAGGGGACCACTGTAACCATAATATTCCCGGCCTACAGAACCGAGAAATATGCAGAGGAAATCGCCTCTTAATCAACACAGTCAGTTCACGACGTTTTCAGGAATATTAGTGGGATAGATACCACTGACGAGCCAATTTTTGAGCCGCCGAGATTTCTTCGCTAGACATATCTTGTGAAATTTCAGCCCGACTTTCACGGGCTTCAATAACGCCGTTCATAGCGGCAAGGTTTAGCCACTTATGGGCTGTTACCAGATCAATGGGAACACCATCTCCAAGGGCAAAGACTAAACCTGCTCTATATTGATCATCTGGGGATCCGTGCTCTGCTTTTGCGCTTAAACTTGAGATATATTCTCTATCTAACTCTGCCACAACCGTCTCCTCCATCAAAACATATAAACAAAAAATCAAATATGGTTTCTTAAATCCATTTGCTTGATGTCTATGATGAGGGGGAAATCATTAACAAAATATTTCTCAAATTACTTTTTTCTAATTTTTATGGCTTTAAATATTGAAGCAACAAAATTATTACACAAAAAAAGCGATAGCATTTCGAAGTACTATCGCTTTATTAGTTTACCGTTTTACCGATCAAAATCAGCTTTTTGGGAAATCTAATCCCATTTCCCGATATCGTTCAGGATCATCCAGCCATTTTTCACGAACCTTCACAAAAAGGAACAAGTGAACGCGGGTTCCGAGAGATTCTTCGAGTTCTTCGCGGGCCATTTCGCCAATTTTCTTAATCGCTTGACCGCCCTTACCCAAAATCATTGGTTTATGGTTCTCGCGGGATACATAAATAACTTGATCAATTTTCACAGATCCGTCTTTGCGATCTTCCCATTTTTCAGTTTCAACCGTTAAGGAGTACGGAAGCTCCTGATTCATGCGCAGGAACAATTTTTCCCGTGTGATTTCCGCAGCCAAGTTCCGCATTGGTGCGATTGCCAGTTGATCTTCCGGGAATAGCCATGGTCCCTCAGGCATTTGTTTTGCAAGGCTGGAACGAAGGTGGGCCACGCCATCGCCGTCGAGTGCTGAAATCATAAAGACTTCATCAAACATGCCCCGGTCGGTCAACTCCTTTGCCAACCCAAGCAAACTATCTCGTTTGATTAAATCAATCTTATTCAAGACAAGGTGCGCTCTTTTTCCAGTTTTTTCGAGGCCTTCGAGAATACGTTCTACATCTTTTGAAATGCCTCTTTTCACGTCAATAACCATGGCAAGAATATCAGCATCTTTCGCCCCATCCCATGCGGCATTGACCATTGCAGTTTCAAGACGGCGTGACGGCGTGAAGATACCCGGTGTATCTACAAAAATGATCTGCGCATTATCTTCGATGGCAATAGCGGTTACTCGTGCCCGTGTTGTTTGGACTTTCGGCGTCACGATAGCTATTTTTGCACCAACCAATTGGTTTAGCAAAGTTGATTTACCGGCATTTGTTGCGCCGATTAACGTGACATAGCCACATTTAGTAACTTCGGGGGTACTAATTTCTTTATCCATTTTCTTGCTCTTTCAGCATCTTTTCCGCTGCCATTTTCTCTGCTGCCCTTTTTGAGGCTGCAATAGCAACTGTGGGCGTACATTTATCAACGCTCACTTGAATTGTAAATTCCCGATTGTGATCGGGTCCTGTATGCTTGAGGACGGTATAAACAGGTGGTTTTCGTCCTTTTTTTGCGGCCCATTCCTGCAAAGCTGATTTTGGGTCTCTATGGGCTGCGTTTTCAGCGCCAAATCGGGGCCACCAATGTTTCTCAATAAAATGCTTTGCAGCACCCATACCACCATCTAGATAGAGCGCTGCAATCATTGCTTCCACACAATCTTCAAGAATTGCTGGATTTTCTGCACCGCCAGAGGCTCGCAAGTCAGGCGCTATCTGAATAAAAGCCGGTAATCCCATGTTCATTCCGACATCGGCAAGCGTCTTCTTTTGGACTTGTGCATTGTATCTGCGCGACAGTTGGCCTGCTTCAGCTGTTTTGTATCGTCGGTATAATTCTTCTGAGATAACCATTCCCAAAACCCGATCGCCCAGAAACTCAAGGCGATCATAGTCCTTTGAGAATGCGCGATTGGCTTTGTGGCTTCCCTTCACCAAAGACGAATGCGTTAAAGCCTCAATCAACAGATCCTTGTCCTTGAACATATGTCCAAGCTCCTGCATGAGAGGCTCTAAGTCCGGTAAATTAGTCATCTTAGGACAATAATGTGAAAAGGCGGTCCCAGCGGGCCGCAAATGGTAATTTCCAGATCTCCCACATAGCCACATCACCTTCAATTGAGAAGAACAGAATTTCCGCCCGCCCCACAAGATTTTCAAGAGGAATATAGCCAACTTGGGTCAAGAAACGGCTATCAGTGGAATTGTCCCGATTATCGCCCATACCAAACACATGGCCTTCTGGAACTGTGTAGA
>MAAC01000735.1_pt1 | contig 13812 bp, 13 predicted proteins | sample 1115981 | NCBI WGS metagenome assembly MAAC01 (sample SAMN04961126, study PRJNA320927) | seawater metagenome | isolation source: sample BD02T64 sea water enriched with oil for 64 days | place: USA:Gulf of Mexico | collected 2013-07-27 | reverse complement strand
CATATGTACTATGGGCAGAGGGACTACCAGAACTCCTGTGAAGCACTAGGGTACGAAAAACTGCCTGACGAGCAACTTCAGATGACGCAGAAAATGTTTGACAGTCTTATTCAACGATACGGAAAATCATTCACATTGCCTTACGGATGGGCTGCCAAAGCAATGGGGAAAGATCGATGTGGGCTAGAGGGAATTGAACGCGAAGCGGGTCTGTCTCATATGCGGCCATTTTATCGTATGGCTAGTGAGAATGTCCATCCGTACTCCCGCTCAAGTGGCCACGAACTGGGTCTCTCAAAGCTAGCTCGTCCAGTACTGCTAAGCGGGCCTAGCAACGCAGGTCTTGCTGATCCAGGTCATCAAGCAGCTTTGTCAATGAATGTAGTAAATGCATCCGTGTTATCATTGTTTCCAAGCATGCAAGGGGGCTTGATAGTCAATGCGCTTGCCAGAATTGGTGATCGAATTGGCGAAGAGCTCATACAGTCTCATCACGCAGTAGAGCAAGAAACAGAAAAACGAACTGCGGGTGATATCGATGATCTGCAGATTAAGGCAGTAGATATATCAATAGACACATGAGCTGGATGCCCCGGCTCGCCATCCCCCGCGTAGTCGCTTTCTTAAGCACCAACCCAACCACCCGCTCCCCCTCCAAACCCAAAATCTTCCCCCTATCGACCACCCCTGTGCGCAAAATCCCTGCACTCCCCAACTTCCCCCTTGTGCCGCCCGTCGGCCATGCGATAATTCACGCATGGAACAAACATCAGCACAAACAGACCAATCAAGATCAATCGCAACCCTCACCAACGAGCTCCTCGAAGACCTGACCAACCCTTCGATGTCGGCCTTCGAGATGTGCCAGATCCATGAGCTCACCCTGATCGAACTCGCGGCCATCCTCAGCTCAGAATCATTCAAACTCGCCGTCGAGGCCATCGAAAAAATCGCCAACGCCCGATCAGCCATCCTCGAACCCGAAGCCCGCGCCCTGGCAACCGCCCGCCTCGCCGACATCCTCAAAGACAAACCATCCACCCCAGCCCACGCCGAGACCCAGCGCAAAGCCGCCACTCATCTCTTACGCCTCCCCCGGGCCTCCGTCGGAGCACCCAAAGGTGGTAGTGGCTGCGAAGCAGACGGAGGGGGACTTCTCAGCCCTCCCCAACCGAGCCCAGACTCCGTGCTGCAACCCGTCGGCCAGTTTTCCTGTACACTCAGTACAGTCGGCGATTCCGCCGAGCATTTTCAGGGGGTCATCATGAATACCAAAGTTGCAGCAACCGGCGTTCTCGCGCTCGGCACCACCGTTCTCGGGGCCGCCATCTACCTTATCAACTCATCGGATTCGTCGCCAGAACCAGGCACGCCGCTCGCCAGTACTATTTCATCTAGGCTGATGGACGCCCCGTCGCCAGATTTCGCCTCCGAATCGGCGACGCAGAGAATCCCTGAAGCACCCAAGCAAGCGGGGCATGTCATCCAACGAACATCCAACGAAAAAACCGGGTGGGCCGCGATGATGGAACGGATGAGTGAGTTCGATGCCGATGGCGATGGGGTGTTGAGCAAACTTGAGAAAATCGCGATGGGCGAGCAGCTTAAGAAAGAATGGATGGAAAAATACGATCTTGATGGCGACGGCGAAATTTCGCCGGAAGAAATGGAAGCATTCCAGGTCGATCAGTTCATCAACTCCGATTGGGGACAAGACATGATGCGCAAGTTCGATGCCGATGGTGACGGCATCCTCAACGCCGAAGAAGAAATCGCCCTCCGAGCGAATATCGCAGAACTCGAAGAACAGAAGAGACTCGAAGAGCTCGCCCAACTCGACACCAACAACGACGGCGAAATCTCCGAACCCGAACGCGAAGTCCAACGAGAACAGCAACGCCAGTGGTGGGCAAACGCGAAGGAGTCTGCTGTCGAAAACCACGATGCTGACGGCGACGGCGAGCTCAACATCGAAGAATCACAAAACGCATGGGACGCATGGATCGCTCAGCAATCGATCACCGATTTTATCAACCGATACGACGCCAACAACGACGGTTCGATGGGAGCTGGGGATTACTCCGAGTTCATCTCGAACTATTCCAATGGAGACCTCGCTGCGGATGTCAACCGCGACGGCGTGATCAACTTGCTTGATCTCAACGCGTATACCGATCTCGTTACCCGGGCCAACAACTGATCGGGCATACAATGAGTTGCGATTCAACGATACGGATTCACGAGAGTTGCCAGAGTTCATGTTTTACGGACAAGCGACTGTAAAGGCAGTCAAGAAGCCGCTGACATCAAAGAAGTCGAACTGTCCATCATCATTGAAATCGGCCCGGTCATCTTCCTCGCTAAAGAAGTTCAAGAACGCGCTGACATCAAAGAAGTTCTGGGCCCCGTCCTCGTTCACATCCGCCGGGCACGCAATAAAGTCCAAGCCGAACGAGACATTGTCAAGCGTAATAAAGTCCAAGCTCGGATTCAAAATCACGACCCGAGTGATCCCTTGTGTCGGGGCCTGATATCCAAAGAACCCGCTCCATGTATCCGGCCCCTGAACGATCTGTTCAATCAACTCATCGTCGCGCCCATACACTTGAATGATGTTCGCACCACCCGAGTTCAACCCGAAGGCGACCTGCCCTACATCAAAGCGGATCTCGACGCCTTCGTATGCACGAAGATATACATTCTCATCGCCGCCATTAAACCCAGCATGCATATCAAGGTGCGTCGGCGATTCATAAGTCACCCCCGGCTGGATATCAAAGTTCCAAGGCAGCTGCAAAATCGTTACCGAGTTCAATGGATTGGGAACATCAATGCTCGTCCCTCCCTGCAAACTAATCCCCTCAAAGTTCTCGCTCTGAATCTGGTCAGTCAAGATAGCTTCAAGCTCAGCCAGGCTCCCCAGCTCTTGCCCGAATGCAGGCGATCCATAGAGTGCCGAACTCAACATAATAATGCTCAACGATTTCATATCAGTTCCTCCATGCTCACCAGTTCGGCGAGGCTTGACCATACCAGATAATTTTCTCTGATTCAAGCACCATCATATCAATGGGTAAGGATTGATTCATTTGGCCAATACTTGGACCAGAGATGACCAGATCTAGCCTTAATTTCTAGAATACAAGTCTAATTCGCTTCGCGGGTTCGAGCCCGGCTTGCAGAAGGATCCGCTCAGCGATATCCTTGGTTTATGATCAGACGAATCCAACGCTATTACGAAAACAACGGCCCGCTCCAGAGCACCATTTTTTTGGCCATTCTTGTTTTCTTGTTTTATAACCAGTTCAGATATGGCTCGCAACTGGCCAAGGCCGTCATGACAACCCTGCTCATCGCGGGGTTCTTGGCGCCGATCCCATTTATCGGCTGGTGCGTCCGTCATCCATACGCCACACTCAAGGCTGCCCGGTATTTTCAGTATTCGGTGATGGGTTTCTTTGCGGTTGATTATTTTGGGCTGATCCAAATGCCGGGATATGCCTACTTCATCTTGATCCTCATGATTTTCGTGTATGTCGGGTGGGGGTTCTGGTTCTTTTCAAGCCCGGCTATCGCGACGAGCCGAGGCTTGAACTATGACCACAACCGAGCGCTCGATTCTGAAGAATTCTCTCTCAAAGAAGAAATCGAGCACAACACAAATCTGCTCAACAGCGATCCTCGCCCGCGAGCGTAGCCGTTGCGCCTTGCTGATTGTGTGTTTGTGAGCAAAGCATCGGTGGGGTAAACGGAGCACTCAGGGCATAGAATGAGCCATGAGTACACATACCGCAACTGTTATCATTGGTAAGGACAAGTACCGCACCACATGCACCGGCGTCGAGCATACTTTTTATGTCGATGAGCCGGCGGATATGGATGCGACGAACACGGCGCCGAATCCGTATGAGATTTTGTTGGGATCACTCGGCGCGTGCAAGGCGATCACTGCCCGGATGTACGCGGATCGCAAGGGGTGGGACTTGGATTCGGTTCGGCTCGATCTGGAACACTCGCGTCCCAACGGGCGTGGTAATCCGGAGCAGATCGACATCTCGGTGAGTTTTACGGGTGATCTCACGGATGAGCAACGCGCTCGGCTCAAAGAGATCACCAACGCCTGCCCGGTCCAAAAGACCATCCTCGGCGAACTCACCATCAACTCGATCCTCGAAGACTAATCCAGATCAGGATTCGCTGAGCATGCACCATCGACACATGCACGTTTTCTAAACCAACGCAGGCGGTTTTTGGCGAAGGTGGTGTAGAGGTGGTCGGTGATTGGGCGGATGATTGGGAGTTTTGTCCAGTTTATTGCCCAGCCGCGACCGACGGCCGACATGATTGTCCGGAGGGCATCCATCGCGGTGAGCACTTGGCCGTCGGGTGTGATTGCGTGCATCACGCGGCGGACATCGGCGGGTTTGAGCTGGTGTTGTTCGATCAGTCTTTGATCGATACGGAGATCAACGAGTTTGATTTTGTTTTGGTTGTTGTCGAGTTTTTCGAGCTTGGTTGCGCTTGCAGAACATACAGAGCACATGCCGTCGTAGAGAACGATGATTGGCTCGTCAGATGCATTTGGCATGGTGGATTATAGGTTAGCCGCCGAGGTCTTTGATGAGATCGTCGGTCACCTTTTCGACTGTTTCGCCGGCTGCTCTGTAGCCGGTTGCGCTGGCGAGGTGGTCGGGTTCGATGCGGCCGGTGGCTGTGTCGTATCGCCACCCATCGGTGTTCGCGCCGGCGGCTGGGCCGTCTCTGCGTATGGTGGCGAGCCCGTTGATTTTGTTTGCGGGGATGCCGTTGATGTATGGGCCGTAGATCCCGGTGGTGTCGTTGACGGTGCCGTCGAGGTCGGAGTGCTTGAGCAGGCGGAAGTAGAATGTTTTGATGCTCGCGGCTCCGACATGGGCCATGACACCTTCGTGTTCGACTTCGTAGAGATCGAGTGCTCTTTGGAGGGCGGTTTGGTCGCCGACGACTGCGTTCTTGGCGGCGTTGTCTGCGGAGCTTGACATGCGTGGGATGGCGATGGCGCTGATGATCCCGATGATGACGATCACGATGACGAGCTCGATAAGCGAGAAGGCGCGGGGCATGGGATAGCGCGAAGCGATGGGCATACCAGCATAATCGGCCGGGTGCAGCAGGGGATTGTGCAACCGGCCGATTGGGATGTCAATTGGATTGTTTGCCGATGGCTGGGGGACTTGTGTAGGTCCGAGAAGGGGTTAGGCTGATTCTGGTGCGAGTCCGTTGTTCGATTCGGCGGAGCCTTTTCCATCGACTGACCATGCGCCGGCGCCTTTGAAGATGACGAACGCGGAGGTGAGGATGACGACGGCGGCGAGTGCCATCATGAATGTTGGTTCTGCGCCGGGGACCATGATTGCGGGGTCGAGTTCTGAAGGTGTTGGCCATTGATCGTTGGGGATCTTCATGTGTGTGATGAATGCGCCCAGCATGGTGGCGATGGCGACGACTGCGCCAACACGGGCGAATGCGCCGCTGAGGAGGAGGATGCCGGCGAGGACTTGGGCGAGTGGCGCGATGATGGCGGTGATTCCGGGCATGGGGAGCCCGGCGGCTTCAACCAAGGGCTTCATGGGCATCGCGCCGGTGAGGTGCATGATGCCGAACATGAGCAGCGGGGCACCGGCGACGATGCGGATGATGGCGATGTGTCTTTGATTGGTTGTTTTGGTCAGTGCGTTGTTCATACAGCTATCAACGGCGATTTGATGGTTTCTATTCCAGTTATTTGAGAGTTACCAGAGTTTGCGGGCAACGGAGGGGAGTATCCATGCGGCGATGAAGGCGGCGAGGGCTGATTTGATGAGCATCCCGGGGATAAAGACGACGAAGCCGTAGTGGACAGCGCGTTCGATTGTGAGGGTGGATTGTGATCCCTCGAGGTTGTGAATCCACCAGAGCCAGGGGACGCCGAGGGTGAAGATGAGCATGTGGACGGCGAGTCCTGCGGCGAAGAGGGCGAGCCATCCACGGATTGAGCCGTCGCGTTTTTTAATGAGGAGGTGTGCGAGGGGTTGGCAGAGGAGGAACCCGAGGAGGTAGCCTCCGGTCTGGCCGACGATGATCGCCCATCCTGCTTCGCCCTCGGCGAAGACACCTACGCCGATGGCGCCCATGACGAGATAGAGGAGCATGCTTGCGCCGCCGAGCTTTGGACCCAGGGTCATGGCGGCGAGAAGGACTGCGAGGGTTTGGAGTGTGACGGGGATGCCGAAGGGTGGGGTGGGGACGGCGATCTGCGCGCCCATGGCGGTGAACATCGCGAAGAGTGGGATGGAGAGTAGGCGGAGGAGTGCGCGATCGATTTCAACTGATGGGGTGTGGATGCCGACATCAGAATCGCTGGCGAGTTTGAGGAGTCGGTTTGGTCTTGGGTTCATACGACTAGCGTACGACGCGGAGCTTGGGCGGGTAGGAGGGACGGATCAGAATTGGTTGATCTGTTGGTTTCTCGGTGATTTTTCCGAGAGCCTCGTCGAGATCGAAGTGTTTGAACTCGATCTGGGATGCGGGTCCGGTGCCTGTCTTTGCTCTTGCGGCGGCTTCTACATTGATGGAGCCGAGGGCGATTGAGGGTGCTTCGACGATTGAGCCTTCGATTTTGGCACCGGGTTGGATGATGAGTTGTGCGGCCCTGATGCCGCCTTTGAGTTCGGCGGTGGGGGTGAGTGTTGCGGTGCCGCCACAGATGCACATTGCTTGGACGACGCCTTCGATGAGGATGTTGTGGGAGGCGATGACGAGGTTGGCGATGAGCTTTGCTTGTGGATGGACATGGACAGACTCGGTGGTCATGATGGAGGTTCCCCAGTGTCCTTTGGTGATTTCTATGGGGAGCAGGCGGAGGTTGCCTGCGCAGTGTGGGCATGATGCGGATTCTGCGTATCCTGAGACGGTGAGTGATTTGGCGCAGCGATAGCAGGTCACTGTGCGTGATTCGGGGATTGCGGCGCGGGCGGGGCCGCGATCGCGCATGAGGAATCGTGGTGGCTTGAAGAATGAGGCCATAAAAATGGCCGATCCGGCGTTTGCCGAGTTCGGCCAGGGATGGGTGGCTTGGTATAAGCGTTGTCGTTGGAAGGTCTATTTATGCGACACTGGTTATGCGACGCTTGAGCCTGTGGTCTGTGCCCAAGGTGGGGTCAGGTCGAGCTGTGTGGTGATGTTTGCCTTTGGCTCGGTGTTGATTGCTTGGGATGGTGCAGTTTGGGTGGTTGTGGTTTGTGTTGTGGTGCCTGTCATTTCGTTGGCTCTTGGTCCGACATTGCAGTGTCCTACGAAGGAGGCGCCGTGGGCGACGACGAGTGTGCCTGCGGTGAGATCGCCCTGAACTTGGGCGTTTTCGGTGAGTGTGAGCTGGTCTCGGGCGAAGAGTGGTCCTTGTACGGAGCCATCGACGATGATTTTTTCAGCTTCGACGGCGGCGTTGCAGTTTGCACCGTTTCCGATGTGTACTTCGCCTTGGGCGGTGATTTTGCCTTCGAAGTTGCCCAGGATGCGGGCCGATTTTTCGAAGAACATCTCGCCTTTGATTGTGGTGTCTGCGCCGATGACGGTCATTTCTGGCGCGTTGTTTGTTGGTGTTGTTTGTATTTGTGACATAATTGAGTCCTTCCCTATCCCTATGGAATGGCGAGCGTTGGCTCGATATTGGTGGGGGCAGAGATCACAGGCGCACAGATGGCTTGTGTATCTCGGGATTCCCGATTGGTGATGATGTTGGTTTGGCATCCTTGCCGAAGTTCGCCATCCTTGGCTTGTTTGTGCATCGTCCAGATAAGGGAGGGGACTGAAGTATGGGTTGTATGGATTAGAGAAATAGTGTGGATTATGTCGGCAAAGTGTGCCGAGTGGGCATGAGAGGGCTTGGAAGGGTGATTTGTTGGTCGGACGGGCATTTTGGGGAGATTTGGTGTGGTGAAATGTGTGCTTGGGATGGCGAGTTGGCCGATAACGAAGGGATATGGCCAAGTCTACTAAAGCACGATCGAAGAAGAAATCCTCCAAGCCTTACCGGATGCGCGATGGGTCTTATGAGCCGAGCGAGCAGCAGGTGCTCGCTGCGCGCGTTGGGTGGTTGGTATTGGGTGCGCTCTGGGTGTTTGTTGTTGCGGGTTTGGTGAGCTTTGATGCGGGGGATAGTCCTTCGCATGCGGTGTGGCCGAGCAATGCGAGGACGGGGAACTGGACCGGGCCGATGGGTGCGTATATTTCGTATGGGCTGCTTCGGACCTTTGGGTTTGGGGTGGTGATCCCGATGTTGTTTACGGGTGTGATGTTGACGCTTCGTTTGATTCGTCGCCCGATGACGCAGCCTTTGGTTCGTGCGCTCGGTGCGTTGGTGCTCACGGCGTCGCTGTGTGTGCTTCTCGGTGTGCTGCTGCCTGATGGCGGGGCATTGCCGGGTTTGGCTGGCGGGACGCTTGGTGTTGTTGGTGCGGGGATGTTGCTCCCGGCGTTTGCGACGGCGGGGTCTTTGGTGTGGATTGTTCTGGCGACGATTGTCGGGTTGATCGTGTGCTGTGATAAGTATGTGGTGATAGTGCCCATGGCGATTTGGGGTTTGATCAGCGAGCGGGTGTTGCCGGTGTTGCATCTCTCTGGTGCAAAGGCTGGAGAGGTTGCTGGTGCGACGGCGGTGCGAGCGAATGCGGGTGCTGATCGTGCGAGTGAGACTGGGCGGTTGGTCGGGCGTAAGGCGGGCGGCGGGATGCTTGCCGGGCTCAAGGCGATGTTGCACAAAGAGCCTCGGGCTGTGATGGTGCGGGTGAATGATATTGATGATGAGATGGTTGAGGTGAAACCGATTGCGGCGCCTGCAATGACGCGTGAGCAAGAGGTCGCGGCTCGTCGCAAGGCGAAGCCAAGGCGGACGGTCAAGCCCGTGCCTCAGCAGATAGAAGATGATGAGGATGTGGTGGGTGCGCCGCAGGTGTTCTCTCAGGATGATTTGCGTGAGAAGATCGCCAAGTTGCCGGTGCGTTTTGCGCAGCAGAACAAGGAGATGGCGACGGACGAGGACTTGGCTGATTTCCAGGATGTGCAGTCGCTTGAGGGGTATCGGTTCCCTTCGATGGATTTGTTGGTTGAGCCTGAGGTTGGGTTTAATGAGAAGCTTGAGACGCTTGTGCGGGATCAGGCCCAGGCGTTGGAGCATGCGCTCCAGCAGTACAAGATTAATGGCGAGGTCGTGGATATTGAGTCCGGGCCTGCGATTACGATTTATCATATTCGTTTAGCGCCGGGTACGAAGGTTTCGCAGATCAATGCGATCGAGAGCGACCTTGCGCGTTCGCTCAAGGCTGTGAATATCCGGGTTGTCTCGAACATGGTTGGTCGCGACACGATTGGTATCGAAGTGCCCAACCCGACGAAGGAACGGGTGCGTCTCAAGGAGCTGATGAGCAATCGTGCGTTGTTTGAGGATATGAAGCTGCCGATGTTCCTTGGGAAGGATGCGGCGGGCGAGCCTTTGATTTCTGATCTGACGAAGATGCCTCACATGTTGATCGCGGGCACGACTGGTTCTGGTAAATCGGTGTGTATGAACACGATCATCATGAGCTTCTTGTATACGAAGAAGCCCAATGAGCTCAAGCTGATTCTGGTCGATCCCAAGATGGTGGAGATGTCGCAGTTTAAGGATATTCCGCATCTGATGTGCCCTGTGGTGACCGAGATGCCAAAGGCGGCGGCGATTCTGGAATGGGCGACAACGAAGATGGACGAGCGGTATGAGCTGCTCGCCAAGGCTGGGTGTCGGGACATTGGCGGGTACAACGAGCTTGAGTGGGATGAGTTGAAGGAACGATTGGATATCAAGACCGAGGAGCAGGCGGCAAGAGTGCCCAAGCAGCTTCCTTATATGGTGTTCATTATTGATGAGCTCGCGGATTTGATGATGACCACGAAAGAGGTTGAGGGTGCGATTATTCGTATTGCCCAGAAGGCGCGTGCGGTGGGGATCCATTTGATTCTTGCTACGCAACGCCCGCAGGCGAATGTGGTGACGGGTTTGATCAAGTCGAACATGCCTTGTCGTATTGCGTTTAAGGTTGCTTCGGGGATGGACTCTCGGATTGTGCTTGATCAGAAGGGCGGCGAGTTGCTCCTTGGTCAGGGTGATATGTTGCATCTGTCGCCGACGAGTCATGAGCTGAGCCGGGCGCAGGGGACGCTGGTTGATGATAAAGAGATTCGTAAGGTTGTGAAGTTCTTGAAGGACATCGCGGCGCCGAGCTTTGAGCGTTCGTTGATGCAGGTCAAGGGCGGGATGGACTCAGACGAAGAGCGGGTATTCTTGTCTGAGAACAACTCGTCGGCGTCGCTGCAGGCTGCCGAGGAGGATCCGATGTTTGATCGGGCGGTGGAGATAGTGATTGAAACGAAGCGTGGATCGGTGTCGCTGTTGCAGCGCCGTTTGGCGATAGGGTACACGCGTGCGAGTCGACTGATCGATCTGATGGGGATCGCTGGGATTCTATCGGACCATAAGGGTTCGGTGGCGCGTGATGTGATGATTTCGATTGAGGAATGGGACGCGATGAAGGACTTGGTCGCGGAGGATGCTCGTGTGGCGGGGATGAGTGATCCTGAGGATCCGAATCAGGAGATGATGTTCGAGACGGAGGTTGAAGAAGAGGTCGGCGAGTCGGGCGAGGTTGAGGAAGAGGCGCCGTTTGATGATGAGCCAGCCGCGGCGGTGGAGGTTCTGGGGACGCTTGTTGATGAGGATGAAGAGGGGGATGTTCAACTCGAAGATCGCGAAGAGCTCGAAGAAGAACTCGAAGAAGAATATGAGGAGGATGAGGAAGAGGAAGAATGTGAAGTTGAGGGTGAGGTAGAAGAGGATGCAGTTGAGGAAGATGAAGAGGATGAAGAGGGGGAGGATGAGGTTGAGTATGAGTATGTTGATGAGGATGGGAACCCGGTTGATCCGGCGGACGTCGACGAGGATGAGTATGAGGTAGAGGATTCGGAAGAAGAGGGCGAGGAAGAAGAGGAAGAAGGCGAGGAAGAGGAAGAGTGTGAATATGAGGAGGAAGAGGAGCCGGCGTCTCGGTAGAGGCCCGGTTGGGGGATTGGTCAGTTTTCAGACGCTTCGGGCATTGGCCCGGGGCGTTTTTTGTGTGATTTAGGAGGTACGGGGGTGGTTCTGGGGTGTGGGAAATGTGGAAAAAGTTGTGGTTTGTCGAGTTGGAATGAAACTTCTGTTTGATGAACCCGAACAACCTAGGATGAACACCTTACCCGCGACGCTGCGGGTTGAAATGTCGAATGAAAGGACACCCATCATGCAGGTTCGTGCTTGTACTTCTCGTCGTATTGTTTGCTCGCTCGCTGCGGGCTTGTTTACTCTTCCCGCATTGGCCGGGACTCCTGCTGCTTTGGATCATGTGCCTACGGATGCTCATGCGGTGATCGTGGTCCCGAATCTGGGCGAGTTGCTCAATGATGTTAATGGTATCAACGCGATGCTCGGCGATGACGGCGAGCCGATGATCATGATGATGACCTCGATGGTTCGCGGATTGCCCGGGTTGAATCTTGATGGTTCGATGGCGATTGTGCTTGAGTTTGATGAAGAGATGGCGGACGAGCCTGATGGGATTGTGTTGGTTCCTGTGTCGGACTTTGGCGCGTTTTCGAACGGGTATCAGTCTGAGGAGAACGTCTTTGAGATGAGTATTGACGGGAACATGATTTACTTCCGTGATGCCGGCGGCGGGTACGCTGTGCTTGGTGATGATGATGAGAGTGTGAAGGCATTCGATGCATCGGGCGGGAACTTGAAGTCGCATTCGGCGACATTGGGCAATGCCGGTCAGCAGATCGCCAGCGGGAACGATATTTCGGTCTATGTCAACTTCGGTGCGTTTGATGAGTTGATTGCTGAGGGTCTCGAAGAGATGGAGTCCCAGGGCGAGATGGTTGAGATGATGGGCGGGGCGGAAGCCGCGGCCGGATTTGATGCGTTTTTGAATATTGCTCAGTCGGTCGCCAATGATGGATCATCGTTTGCGATGGGCGTGAACTTTGATATGGCAACGGGGATTTCGTACGACTTTGGGCTTCAGTTCAAGGATGATTCTGGTTCGGCTTCGTATCTTATGAACGAGGGCGACGCGGGCAAGTATTTTAACAATGTGCCTGCGATGGACTATTTTATTGCTTCGTCGTTTGATCTGTCGGGCGATGGTTTGCAGAAGATGATCGTTGAGTATCTCAAGATCGCAGAGAAGTTTGATACCACCGGGATGGCGTCGGGCAAGCACATGAAGACGCTGATGGGTGAGGCTCAGGGCGGCATCGCGATGATGGGCGCGTCGGACAACATCATGGGCGGGTTGTTCAGCAAGGTGCTCAACTATGTTGAAGTGAACAATGCTGATGGGTACATCGCTGCTTCGCAGCAGATGTACGCGGGCATGGGCGAGCAGATGGCACAGCTTGGTGAGCTTGGGATCAAGATCGAGGCGGGCATGGACGAAGAGCCAACGAGCATTGATGGAGTTGATGCGTATGGATACAACTTCTCGATGGATATGTCGGGGATGGACGGTGCGGGCGCTGCGATGGGCGGCATGGACCCGGGGATGATTCTGGGCATGGTCTTTGGTGCTGACGGGGGCCCGGCTGGGTACATCGCCAAGGCTGGCGACGGGGTCGTCACCACGATGTCCAAGGATGCGGAGTTCTTATCATTGGTCGCCAATGCAGCCAAGGGTCAGAACACGATGAAGGGGAACGCTTCGATTGCGCAGACGGCTGCGATGTTGCCTGGCAACCGGGTGATGGAGACTTATATTGGTGCGGATCATTTGATCAATACCGCGGGTCCGATGCTGATGATGTTCGGGGTGATCCCGGAGTTTGAGCCTATGGATTCGTTGGCCCCGATCGGGATGGGCATGAGTGCCGACGGCGGCGGCGTGCTGTTCCGTTTGGCGATCCCGATGCAGACGATCGGTGCGGTCATGGAAATGATCCCCTCAGAGGCGTTTGGCGATGATGACGACGAAGATATGGAGTTCTGATTCGGTTCGGTCTTGATTGATCGGTGTGGGCGGCATCCAATCTGTTGATGGATACACCACGCAACGAAATTCAGTTCGCCAGATGGCAGATACACCCCCAGCGGACGATCCTTGCGGATCGTCCGCTTTGTATAGGTATATTGAATATCACGCCCGATTCGTTTGCTGACGGCGGGGTGTTGGATTCGGTGTCGGCGGCGGTCGATCGAGCGAAGGCGATCGTGGACGAGGGGGGCGACGGGCTTGATATCGGGGGCGAATCGACGCGTCCTGGGGCGGAGCGGGTTTCGGTTGAAGAGCAGATCGGGCGGGTGGTGCCTGTGATCGAGGGGATTCGCAAGGCCGGGATTGTGTTGCCCATTACGATTGATACGACACGGGCGGCGGTGGCGTCGGCGGGGCTCGATGCGGGGGGCGATGCGATCAATGATGTGTCGGCGGGGGCGGAAGATGACGGGATGTTGGCGTTGGCAGCGACGCGTGGATGCGGGATTATTCTGATGCATCGTGCGGTTGAGCCCGGGGAGGATCGGTATTCTGATGAGTATGAGCATCGGCCATATAAACAACGGCCAATCGAAGGCGACATTGTCGCGCATGTGGTTGAGGGGTTGAAGGCTCGGCGGGACGCGGCGGTGAGTGCGGGGATTGATCCGGGGTGCATTGTGCTCGATCCGGGTCTGGGCTTTGGGAAGGATGTTGGGCAGAATCTGGCGTTGATCCGTGGGACGGGGGCGTT